>JAEEGJ010007326.1_pt1 | contig 31797 bp, 26 predicted proteins | sample 8958761 | NCBI WGS metagenome assembly JAEEGJ01 (sample SAMN16246546, study PRJNA631951) | gut metagenome | biome: gut microbiome; feature: rumen; material: RS-attached | host: Bos | place: Iran: Karaj | collected 2018-10
TCCCTTGGCGTAATGCCCTTTATTTTCTTGAAAACCTGTGAGAATGCGCTTCCCGACGAGAACCCCGATTCCAACGCGATCTGCTCCATCTTGCCATGCGAATCATCGCTGAGCATTTGGCATGCATGCTCAACCCTCAACGTGTTGATGAGCCTGTAAAACGATTCGTAGCTGCCTCTCGAGATGACCTCCCCCACATAACTTCTGTTCACTCCCATCTGATGTGCCAGCTCGCTCATCGTGAAATGGTCAGAGAGATATAGCTTCTCGTTGTGCAACATATCCATCATTCTTCCCTCTATCTCTTTACATTTCTTTTCCGAAAGATGCCACTTCACCGGCTTGTTTTCATCCTCTGCCACCATCTCTTTATCCACAGCCTTGGCCACCTCAGGACGTACCGTGCGATGCGGATTCAAGGTGTAAAACACAAACCACACATTCGCCACTATGCATATGATGTCGCGCACAAGCTTAGCCACAGGATGGTCGATTACGAAACAGGCGTACATCAAGGCACAAACCGACAGCGGCAGCCACTCTATGCGCTTTGCGAACTTCAGCGAGAAATCGCTCTCATTCGAATACTCATCCTCCTCTATCCTACTGATAACCCTATGAATCCTATTTCTAAAATGTACCAAAAAGAAGATATACGACACACTCACCACCGACACCACACAAAACATCACAATCTTAAACGTGTCGCTGAATTCTATCACGCCCACCACCGGCAACAACAGCACCAGCCAGCATATCACCACCGGCAGCATAAACACCAGCATCCTCTTTGGACTGAACAAATCAAGGAAGAAATAGCCTTTCACCATCACGTAGGTGAACGACGAGAAAAACATCACCGCCGTGCCGTTCACGTAAAACAACGCCGCGGGGTCACCTATATTAAAAAGGTATGGAATCTCATAAAGATGCAGCAGATAAAACGTCGCCACCATCTTATGCGCCGGAAACAGCTTCTCAAACTGCTCCTTAAAAGGCGCCGGCACATAATAACGTTTCAGCAACCAACCATACAGATTAGTCAAAAGAAGTGCGAAAGTCGCTGAAAACAATATTATTTTTAGTCCTATCATCGTGGAGCTGGAGGGAGTCGAACCCTCGTCCAAACAAGGAACAATCATGCTTTCTACATACTTATTCTGTTGTTGGTTTTCGAGCTGTGCAAGGAAACAGACATCCTAATCGCAACCTTATCTCCTTGAGTTTCACGACGTTGCCGGAGCTTCCGCGTCGCTATCCCGAAATTGCTGAGCACCTCGTTGTCGGACCGGAATCGGGAGGCTCCATCCGCGAGATGTCTCGTCCTCTCACCTTGTGAAAGGATTGAGCTTCAGTCTACTGTACTTCGACTAAGCAGCGAGAGCGTAAGTATTTTCGCCAATTAATTTTTTGCAGCCAAGATTTTCGAGCGTCACTGCAAGGCTCGGTATGCTTACATAACCCTTCTACAAGCTGTCAAAACCGGTCAGCCCCAAATGTTATGCTGATTTCTCTTATCAAAAATCGTGCAAAAGTAGTAAAATTTTCCGAATTTATACGTATTTTTTTACATCTTCATCGGAAATCGTTGAGCCACAAAGGATTACAAGACGTCCGACCACATTCTGCAACTCCCTGATATTGCCCGTCCACTGCTGTTTTTTCAGCTCTGAGATGGCACTTTCCGTAAAAACAGGTATCGGCTTGCCCATCTCGTTGGCGGCTTTCACCACAAAGCTTTCAATCAATAAAGGTACGTCATCCAATCTCTCTCGCAGCGGCGGCACCCTCATGATAATCATGCTGATACGATGGTACAAATCCTCCCTGAAATTGCCTTTAGCAATCTCCTCCTGCAGGTTTTTGTTGGTCGCTGCTATGACACGCACATCCACCTTTATCTCTTCCTCACCCCCCACACGTGTTATTTTGTTCTCCTGCAATGCCCTCAAGACCTTGGCCTGAGCCGCCAAACTCATGTCACCGATCTCGTCGAGAAACAAAGTGCCGTTGTCGGCAAGCTCAAAGTCGCCTTTCTTCTGCTTTATCGCTGATGTAAAAGCGCCTTTCTCATGTCCGAACAACTGACTCTCAATAAGCTCCGATGGTATAGCGGCACAGTTTACTTCCACAAAAGGTCCGTTGCATCGTGGACTCATCTCATGAAGCTGACGTGCCACAAGCTCCTTTCCAGTGCCGTTCTCGCCCAGAATAAGAACCCTCGCGTTGGTCGGTGCCACACGCTCAATCATGTCGTTGAGCTCTTTCATCGCAGGAGCCGAACCTATCATCTCATATTGCTTGCTTACGGCGCTTCTCAAAATCTTCGTCTCGTTATACAAACGGTTCTTGTCCAGTGCGTTACGCAACGTGATGAGCATCCTGTTAAGGTCTATAGGCTTCTCTATGAAATCGTATGCGCCTTTTTTTATCGCATCTACAGCGATGTCAATCGTCCCATGTCCCGATATTATGATAACAGGTGTGTCGGTGATGGTTTTCGCCTTTTCCAAAAACTCTATACCATCCATCTGCGGCATCTTGATGTCACAGAAAATGGCGTCAAACACGTTGTCGTTGAGCATAGGCACTGCCTCGACGGCTGACGCCGCCTCGGCAGTGGTATATCCTTCGTTGCCAAGTATCCCGCACATCGCCCGCCTGATGGCTGGCTCATCGTCGATGATAAGCACCTGTGCCATCAGAAGTTAGGTTTAAGTTCGTAGAGTTTGTAGAAGTCATCTATGATACGGACAGCCTCGTCAACATCGTCAACCACATGGAAAATGCCGAAGTCCTCTTCTTTGATCATACCGTTCTTGAGAAGCGTGTTACGGAACCATTTCAAGAGCGGATTCCAGAACTCCGAGCCGAACATCACTATCGGGAAGTTCGCTATCTTATTGGTCTGCATAAGCGTGAGAGCCTCCGACAACTCGTCAAGGGTGCCAAAACCTCCAGGGAAGGCGATGAAACCTTGTGCATAACGCGTAAACATCGTCTTGCGGATGTAGAAATAGTCAAAGTTGATCGACTTGTCCTGGTCGATGTAAGGGTTCGAATGTTGTTCGTGTGGCAGCACAATGTTGAGTCCAACACTCTTGCCACCTGCTTCGTGGGCGCCTTTGTTACCAGCCTCCATGATGCCAGGACCGCCACCAGTGATCACTCCGAAGCCCTTCTCCACAAGCTTCATACCTGTCTCCACAGCCTTTAGATAGTACGGACTGTCTTCAGCGATACGCGCCGAGCCGAAGATGGCCACACATGGACCTATGCGCCCCAGAGTCTCATAGCCGTTAACAAATTCCGACATAATCTTAAAAACCGACCACGAGTCGTTGGCCTTCATGTCATTCCAAATCCTGTCAATGTAGTTTTTCTTATACTTGTCAAAAAAATCCATATTCCCCAAATTTTTATTTCTGCAAATATACAAAAAAAGTAATATCGTTACAACCTTATCTATTTATCTCGAAAAAAAGATTAAAAGAAAAAATAAAAAAATGTTTCACGCAATAAAATTTTTTGTAATTTTGCACCCCGAAACGGATTAGCGGATTTAGCTCAGCTGGCAGAGCGGAAGCTTCCCAAGCTTCAGGTCGCGGGTTCGAGCCCCGTAATCCGCTCTCTCAGAGCAGGAAGCTTAGCTCAGTTGGTTCAGAGCGCCTGCCTTACAAGCAGGAGGTCGCTGGTTCGAACCCAGCAGTTTCCACAAAAAAAATCACTTGATTCTCAAGTGATTTTTTTCTTTTTTGTGACCCCGCCGGGACTCGAACCCGGACCGAAGGAACCGGAATCCTTAATTCTATCCATTAGACTACGGGGCCTTTCTTTCAGCCTGCAAATATACAATTTTTTCTTATTCTTGCTTCTTACTTCTTACTTCTTGCTTCTTTAATCCTCACATCAATCGCCCCCACTCCAAACCTCGAGATCTCCGCCATCCCATTCTCCGTGTTCTCATAATGCTTCAGCTCTTCGATAATCGCGTTCTTCAGCACTCCATTGCCCACGCCATGAATAAACGTCACCTTAGAATAATCGTTTTCAATGGCACTGTCCAGCATCTTCTTGAAATAGTTGATCTGCACCCTGAAAATGTCATTGCTCGACATCCCAAGGATATTATCTACAAGCTCCCCAATATGTAAATCCACGACAGCCTCGCCTGGCTGCGTCTGATGTCTGTCGATGGCCGCCTCTTTCTTTACAATGTCTTTGTTGGCTTTCGGCTGCATCACACCGTCTTTCATCAGCTTCGTAAAATCTGTCTCAGAGCCTTTCAGTGCCACCACCGTCGACAAACATATCATCATCGCCTTCTCGCCCAATAATCCCGATTCCACAAAGCTACCGTCTTTGAAAAACCTGCTGGTTCTCAATGAGAAAGGAGCATGCAGCGGATGATACACAAAATCGATGTCATCTTGGCAAAGCACCACCTGCACCACACCCTCACACCAATGTTCTATGTCGTCACGCGAAATGGCCTCAACCACCACCTTCGAAAATGGCGCAATGCTTCCATAGTCGATATTCGCATATTTCTCATCCTCTTTCAGATTAAAACCATACAAAGCATCCGCCGGCGTGTTGTTAACCACCGCCACGTCAATCAACCCTGTCAACAGCCACTGCTGGTCGTGCGGAATAAACGCCAGATATATACCTTCCTCTTCCGAGTTTCTTGCAAAACGTCTCAACTCGCTCCGTCTCGCCTCATTCTGCGTCTCCTGCTCTATAATCTGTTGATTCTTAATCTCTTTCTGCACATTGTCGACAATCTGCTGCTGCTTGCTCGGCTGCGTCCTGAAATCCAGAACCAACTCGCTCATCAACACCGGCACATTGAATCCGTCCTCAATCTCCACCTCAGCCATCCTGGTGTCGATAATTCTCTTAATAACTCCTCCTCCCTTGTCATTCAAGAAGTTAACTCTATCCCCGACTTTAAAACTTTCCATTTTTTCAAAAATTTATTTTCTGCAAAATTACAAAAAATATCGAACCATTATGACCTCTTAAACCCATTGAACCAATTATTTCTAAAAAATCTCTATCTTTGCAAAAAATTTCATTATGTACCCTTGGCTCGATAACCGTCGCTTCAACAGCTATAGCTCATACATGACTCGCACTTTCGGCTCCCGCGTCCAGAAAATCAGCATCGACGCCGGCTTCAGCTGCCCTAACCGCGACGGCACCATCAGCACCGGAGGCTGCACCTTCTGCCGCAACGACGCCTTCAACCCGTCGTACTGCCACCCCGAGAAAAGCATCCGCCAACAGATAGAGGAAGGCATAGAGTTTCATCGCCGCCGCTATCGCCGAGCCACGTCGTATCTCGCCTATTTCCAAGCTTTCACCAACACCCACAAGCCCATTGATGAGCTTGAGAAACTCTATCGCGAAGCCCTCTCCGTCCCCGGCATCATCGGCCTCGTCATCGGCACCCGCCCCGACTGCATCAACAAGGAAATCCTAGAGATGCTAAAATCTCTTTCATCAAAAAAGGATAACGCATGCGTTATCCCGACAGGATATGACATCTCATCCCGTACGGACAAGGCATGCCTTGTCCTCATTGAATTAGGATTAGAATCCCCTTACAACGCCACACTTCAAAGAATCAACCGAGGACACACCTTCGCCACCGCACGCCAAGGCATCGAACTGGTGCACTCCTACGGTTTCCCCTGCGGAGCCCACCTCATATTCGGCCTCCCTGGCGAGACCCGCGACATGATGCTACACACCGCCGACATCATCTCCGAACTGCCACTTGCATCTGTGAAGTTCCATCAGCTCCAGATATTCAAAGATACGAAAATGGCCGACGAATATCTCGCCACCCCATCCGAATTCCACCTGTTCGACTTAGACGATTACATTGAGTTCGTTATCGACTTCATCGAACGCCTCAACCCCGACATCGTCATCGAACGCTTCGCTGGCGAAGTGCCTCCACGCTATCTCGTATCAAAACCTTGGCTCTCCCTCCGTTACGACCAAGTCCTATCCCTCATAGAACGCCGCCTCTCAGAAAGGAATACTTATCAAGGCAAAATCTATAAAAAATAAGAGACGCTTTTTCAAGCGTCTCTTATTTTTCTGCTCGTTTGTTATTTTACTTACTTCACAACAACTCTTGTAACTGATGAGTTATTAGCGTTGTCAACAATGTTGAGGAAGTATACACCTGTGCCCATTGCGCTCATGTCAATTGTTGTGGTGTTCACAACCTTGATGAGCTGGCCAGCTGCATTGTAGATAGCGATAGCTGCAATGTTCTCGCCCTCAACTGTAACCATACCTGTTGTTGGGTTAGGATATACGTTGAATGCGCTTGCTGCATTCTCGATAACTGCATCGTAGTTTGCAACCAATGTTACAGGAACCACAAACTGTGGATTCTCTGCATCGTTGGTGTTGATAATGAGGTCTGCTGAATATGAACCCTGTGGGAGACCAATAGTGTTCATGCTCAATGTCACTGTCTCAAACTGACCACCGAGGATAGCGCCTTCTGTCTTGTTGAGTGATGCCCATGAACCCTCGATCTTCTGACCCTGGCATGTCACTGTCATCATCCAGGCACCACCGAAGTTGCCTGCTGAATAGCAGTGGCTGAATGAGTTGCCACTTGTGCTGAGCCAGTTACCATCTTGTTCCTCACCATATTCACCATTATCCATTGTGAGTGGGAATTCGTTTTCTGCCTGTTCCATCTGAATTGTTGCCCAGATGTCCTGACCTGTCATGTAAACATCCTCGTCAAATGTAGCTGTAATCCATTGCTCTGTAGCTGATGTTGTAACAGTCTTTTCTGCGAGCAACTCGCCTGGCTGGCCATGGAGACCCTGACCATAGAGACGGAAGATGTAGTTGTTGTCTGTTGACTTATAAGTATTAACATAGAACTTGGTCGAAACAACTTTCATACCCATTGCTGAGTTACCGTAAGCTGTAGCAGGAAGACGGATACCTATTTCACGTGTGTAAGCACCAGTCTGTGAACCAATGCCGCTTGCACCTGTCACATCATTGTTATGATATGCAAGATCTGCACTCTGTGTGCCAGCGCCACCCTGACCGAAGTCGAGATAACCTGACCAGTCACCGATTGAGTTACCTGTGTTGTCAATAGTAATTTCAACTGCTGTAGCCTCATCTTCATCGAGCTCAACATTAACCTCTGCAGGGATCACTGCGAGATGTGGAGCTGACTCGCCACCGATCTTGGTGAGTTTGAAGTTGTCAACATAGTATTCTGATGTTGCGGCATTCTCTGGAGGGAAGAAGTCCATAGCAGCAAGTGTACGGCCGGCAACATTGTTACCGAAGCTGTCGAGTGACCACTGCCATTCGCAAACGAGTTCCTCTTCACCGCCTGGAGCTGTGTAGTAGTAACGTGCAACGTCTGTGTCGGTGTCGATGTTCAAACGGAAGTGCATCCATTCATCGTAAACACAAGACACATCAGCTGTACTATTGCTGCCAGCGTGGATTGTACCATGACCAGGAGCCGATGTTGAAGTCTCACCGTCGTTGGTCAAATGGAGGTAGCACTGCATAGCCCATGTGCTGTTTCCACCTGCAAAGTGGTGCAACACATTGAAGTAACCGTTCTTTCCGTTAGGAACCAAAATGTCGAATTCAAGGTCGTAGTTGCCGTTGTCAGCATCACCAAGAAGGATGACCTGGTCAACACCATACTGGAGATAACCGCATTTTGTGCCGTTTGTCGCGACAACACCATCCTCTGATCCGCCTGGAGCATTTGACCATGTTGTCCACCAGTCATGACCTGCAGCAATAGCTTCAGAAGCAATCTTGTTGCCAACTGTGTACTCCTCAAAGTTATCTTCAATCAACACCACGTCGTTGCTCTGGAGAGTAACTGCCAGGTTGTCAATGTAATACTCTGATGATGAAGCATTCTGTGGAGGGAAGAAGTCCATAGCACCGAGGATACGGTTTGTGGTGTTCTCACCAAAGCTGTCCAAGCTCCACTGCCATTCAGCATACATGACTTCAGGCTCACCAACAACGTTAAAGTAAAGCTGAGCGACATCACTGTCAGCGTCAACATGTACGCGGAAGTGCATCCAAGCATCATAAACACATGGAAGGTCTGCTGTACCATTGCTACCTGCGTGAACTGTGCCATGACCAGGAGCCGATGTTGAGGTCTGACCGTCGTTTGTCAAGTGCATGTAAACCTGCATAGCCCAGATGCAGTTGTCGCTGTTCTGGCCATCAAAGTGGTGCAAAACATTGAAATAACCATTCTTTCCATTTGGAACGTATGCGTCGAACTCAAGGTCGTAAACGCCTACTTCATGGTCACCGAGGTAAAGAATCTGGTCGTTGCCGTATGTGAAATGAGCAGCCATTGAGCCACCTGCCTCACCGAAGACACCGTCTTCTGAACCACCTGGAGCATTTGTCCATGTAGTCCATGGCATACCATAAGTCTGAGCAATCTTAGCGCCGGCGACACCGTCGTTGAAATCATAGCTCATCTGTGCGAATGCATTGCCAAATACGAAGGCAACCAACGCGATAAGTAAAGATACTTTCTTCATTTGATTTAATTTTAGTTAAACAATAATTTTCCTAAATATTCAATTTGATTCTAAAAATCCTATTTTGCTTTAACTTTTCAACCTGCAAATATAACAAGTATTTTTTAATTGTGCCAACTTTTTTAAATATTTTTTACTTCAAGTATGCCAAAACCGACACCTGTCCCGTGATGTCATCGCCTATTTCCACTTGAATATCAGCATCAATCGGCAAGAAAAAGTCCACCCTCGAACCGAATTTTATCATACCGAATTCCTTACCCACTTCAGCCTTGTCCCCCTCCTTTATGTTACATACAATCCTCCTCGCCATCACTCCCGCCACCTGTCTGAACAACACCTCACGTCCCTTGGCATCCTTAACAGCCACCGAATTGCGCTCATTCAACTCCGACGACTTCGGGTTTATCGCAAACAACTTCTTACCGGGATGATACTTCACGTAACTCACCACCCCGTCAATCGGAAACCAGTTCACATGCACGTCGTATGCCGACATAAACACCGACACCTGTATCCTCTTGTCATGAAAATACTCCTTCTCCTCCACCTCCTCTATGGCAACAACCTCGCCATCAGCAGATGATACCACAGCATTCTCCTCTTGCGTGATCTTTCGCTTCGTCGGCACCCTGAAAAACGATATCGACCATCCAAAAACAATCACACCTATTATTATAAGGCATATCCAAATGGTCTTTGTCAACGGCGTGATCTCCCAAACGATGTCAATCAGCAAGTACGCCACAGCAATCAGCAACGCCAACGCCGTAAACATCGTCGCAATAACCCCATACCCTTTTTTATGTATATACATAACTTTATATTTTTAGAAGCCCGTAAGGCCCATAAGCCCACTCAGACCCATTTCTAAACAATCATCAAATAACACCATACTCCAGGCACCGCCAAAAACGTAGCGTCAAACCTGTCCAAAATCCCTCCATGACCGGGAATTACATTTCCCGAATCCTTCACCCCCGCCTGACGCTTCATCATCGACTCACACAAATCACCCAAACTGCCGAAAACAACAACAACCATCGCCATCCCCATCATCTTCCAGTCATCCATGGCATGTAACCAATAATGATTTACCAGAAACGCCACCACAACAGTCATAACCAGACCTCCCATGCTGCCTTCTATAGTCTTTTTAGGTGAAATTCTTTCAAAAAGCTTGTGCTTTCCTATAGCCATACCCGTCAGATATGCAAAAATATCGTTTATCCATATCAAACAGAACAGCATGATAATCAAATACTTACCATCAAGTCCGACTGGCGAGTCCCAATAAAACCCCATCATCAACAAGCATGGCAAAGCTACGAAAAACATTGCCGTCCAACAACTTACAGCCACCTTATCAAATGTATACCTCTTCGAAAACAACGCTATTAATAAAGGTGTAAGCAGTAAAATCATTTGCAAAATGTGCGAATACGGATTTAGCACGACGCTCAACACGAAAAACAACCCTCCCATAATGACCGTCGCAACAGTCAATCCACGGTTGTCTTCTTTCAGCATCAGCTTGCTAACTTCTTGAGAACCAATCAATACCGTCGCAAGCATCACCACAAAGAAAGCCCAATAATTCAGAAGTATGCTCCCAATCACCACAATCACAAACAGACTCCCAAACACCGTTCTCTTCGCCAATTCACTCATTTTTTATTATAATTAACCTGCAAATATACAAAAAAACTAATTATTCAAAAAAAACTTTCAACTATAAACTCTAAACTATAAACTTTTTTTCGCCTCCTGCCATAGCCCTTCCATCTCTTCCAAACTCATATCCGCCACACTCTTTCCCATCTCTTTTGCCTTCTCCTCAATATATGTAAAGCGTTTTTTAAACTTATTGTTGGCATGCTCCAACGCATCATCAGCATTCACCTTTATAAACCTCGAATAGTTCACCATCGCAAACAGCAAATCGCCGAACTCCTCGTCCAGCCTCTCTCTGCTACCGCCCTTGTCAACCTCTTCCTGAAGCTCGTTCATCTCCTCCAAAACCTTGTCCCAGCATTCTTCCTTGTTCGGCCAGTCAAACCCCACACCCGAAGCTTTGTCAGTCATCCTGTATGCCTTCAAAAGTGGCGGCAAACCTGCAGGGACACCTCCCAACACACTCTTGTTACCCTCTTTCTTAATCTTGATTTTCTCCCAGTTTTCCAACACCTGCTCTGCCGTCTCCACCTTAACATCGCCATAAATATGCGGATGACGCACTATCAGCTTGTCGCATATACTGTTAATCACGTCAGAAATGTCAAACAAGCCTCTCTCTTCCGCAATCCTCGCATAAAAAACTATATGCATTATCAAATCGCCAAGCTCTTTCTTAACATCTTGATAATCAGATGCCAAGATAGCCTCGCTCAATTCGTATGTCTCCTCAATTGTCAAATGACGCAAACTCTCAATGGTCTGCTTCTTATCCCACGGACAGCCTTTTCTCAAGTCCTCCATGATGCCCAAAAGCCTCTTAAAAGCCTCTAATTTCTTATCCATATCAAAAATTTTTGCAAATATACAAAAAATTGAGACCTCAGGCATAATACCTCAGACTTTATCAAAATTTCTTAAAAAAACTAAGGACTAATGTCTAAAGTCTAAAGTCTTTTTCATATCTTTGCATCGTGAAAACTGGTTATAAAAATAGCATCTTTATATTATTCATCTTGCTGATTTCCAACACTTTATCAGCAAAGACAAACGATACGATTTTCGTACCCAACCTCCAAGTCGAAGTTCGGGCAAGCTATGGATTTATCATCTGTCACCACTCCGAGATGAAGGCGTTAAGCACGCATCTTCCCCTCTTCGAACTCAGCCTCGACCAAGCCACTTTCGGCCGAAAATCCTGGCAATCGAAGTCAAACTACCCTACCGTCGGTGTCAGCTTCCTGTACACAAATTTAGGAGGACAACCTGAGCTGGGGCAAGCGTTCGCCGTCATCCCCCACATGTCATTCCACTGCCTCAAAAGCAAGCGCCATCAGCTGAGTTTCAAACTCGGAATAGGAGTCGGCTACGTCACTAAGACATACGACAGAATCACCAATCCCAAAAACACTTTCGTCGGCTCTCACGTCAACGCAGCCATCGACCTGTCATTCGATTACAGCTACATGGTCACCAAGAGGTTTGGTTTAAAAGCTTTCATCGGCCTCACGCACTTTTCAAATGGCGCCAACCGCTCACCAAACAACGGCATCAACATAGCACACGCCGGCATAGGCGCTAATTATTTCCTCAGCCAGCCCAAACAGCGTCTTCCGAAACAGCCGTCTGACAATCAACAATATAAAAGTTGGAAAAAGGAAAATGTATCATTCTATTTTGCATTTTCATTGTCACATAAAGATATCGAAGAATACCTTGGCTACAACAAGTCATGGATAGTTTATAATTTTCAGTTCAACGCCCTCAAACGCCTGACCGAGATGAGTAAAGTGGGCATCGGCTTCGACCTTGTCTACGACAACACCGACAAAGAGGTTTTAGGCCATAAAGGCATCGAATTCCACGATTATGAGATACTTAAGCCCGGCATCAACGCCGCCTACGAGATAGCTTTCGGCAACACCTCATTTATGATAAACTTCGGCTGCCATATCGGTGGCAAAGACCTCTGCGAAGGCCGCGTGTATCAGAAACTTGGCATGTTGCAGCACTTCGGTAAAGGTATATTCGCCACAATAGCACTCACAACACACTACGGCTGGGCCGACTATATAGGTTTTGGAATTGGCTACAGAATACATTGAAAATGACACGCAAACTATTGATTATATTAGCATTATGTTTTCTTGCAGCACTCTCATCGTGCAAGAGAGCCCCACTGACCATCGGTCCCATTGTAACCCAAGAGCGCGAACTCCCCGACTTCACCGAAGTGCACGTCAATGACTATATCAACATCACACTCGTGCGCTCCGACACATGCTACATCAAAATCACAACAGGCAAAAACATCATCGACAACATCACTACCGATGTCAATAACGGAATATTAACTATCTGTAACACAACGACTTGCAACTGGACTCGCCCTTACAACTACGAATGTAAGGCAACCTTGTATTTCAAAGATATCACAAACTTCATCTTCGCCTCGTCAGGCACTCTTGAAACAGAAAACGACTACACAGGAATACTGCCTCCTCCAGCATATTACCGTTTTGAAATCCATGGCGGCTCAGGTGATGTCGACCTTAACATCAACAACTGCAACGACTTACGTATTGTTTACCAACATGGCACCAGCCAGCTTAACCTACATGGCTCCAACAACCGTGACATCGTTATATATAAAAGGAGTTACGGTATCATTGACGCAAGAAACTATGATGCCGAAGTCGTTCACGTCACCACCGAATCCTCCAGCGACTGTTTTGTCAGCGCCAGCAGCGAACTCGAAGCGGTAATCAACGACCTCGGCAACATATATTATAAAGGTGAGCCCGACAGCATCTCCGTCATTTACGGCAAATACGCCCGCGGGCAACTCCTACCTTTATATTAATACGCTTTCGCGAATATCACTCTTCTCTTCGAAGGTTTTCCTGAGAACACATCAACGCCGTCCTCATAGTCGTCATCAAGCGGTATGCAACGCAACGTGGCCTTTGTCTCCTCCTTGATGGCAAGCTCTGTCTCAGTGGTGCCATCCCAGTGTGCGTAAGCGAATCCGCCGTTTTCAATAACCTGCTTGAACTCGTCCCAGGTGTCTACACGGTGTGTGTTGGCCTTGCGATATTCAAGAGCCCTGTTGAACAGGCTGTCCTGAATCTCATCGAGCAAACCGAGGATGTGGTCTTCCATCTCAGCCTCTGAAATCGACTGTTTTGTCAAGGTATCACGACGGGCAATCTCAACTGTCTGGTTCTCCACATCACGTGGACCTGCCGCCAGACGTACAGGCACTCCCTTCATCTCCCATTCAGCAAACTTGAAGCCCGGCTTCTGGGTGTCGCGGTCATCGAATTTCACTCTAAGTCCTTTAACCTCAAGACGTTGCTTCATCTTGGCGCAGTAGTCCAAAACAGCCTGCTGCTGGTCGTCGGTCTTATAGATAGGCACGATAACAACCTCGATTGGAGCCACCTTTGGAGGCAAGACCAAACCGTTGTCATCTGAATGAGCCATAATCAAAGCACCCATCAAACGGGTCGAAACGCCCCATGATGTCGCCCAAACATACTCAAGTTTATTTTCTTTATTCAAATATTTCACGTCAAACGCTTTGGCGAAATTCTGACCGAGGAAATGTGACGTACCGGCCTGCAAAGCCTTGCCGTCCTGCATCATGGCCTCGATGCAGAATGTCTCGACAGCACCTGCGAAACGCTCGTTTGCACTCTTGATACCGCGGATTACCGGCACCGCCATGTATTTCTCAGCGAAATCAGCGTAAACTGTCAGCATTTTCTCAGCTTCAGCCATAGCCTCCTCACGTGTGGCATGTGCGGTATGACCCTCCTGCCACAGGAACTCTGCAGTACGAAGGAACAGACGTGTACGCATCTCCCAACGCACCACGTTAGCCCACTGGTTGCACAAAATCGGGAGGTCACGATAACTCTTGATCCAGTTCCTATATGTGTCCCAAATGATGGTCTCTGATGTAGGACGAACTATCAACTCCTCTTCCAGTTTTGCCTCAGGATCAACGACAACACCCGGTCCGTCAGGATTTTTCATCAATCTATAATGTGTCACGACAGCACACTCCTTAGCGAAACCCTCAACGTGGCTCGCCTCCTTGCTGAAGAAACTCTTCGGGATGAATAAAGGGAAATATGCGTTGACATGACCAGTGTCCTTGAACATCTTGTCGAGAGCGTCATGCATGAACTCCCAAATAGCATAGCCGTAAGGCTTAATCACCATACAACCTCTCACTGCGGAACTCTCCGCCAACTCGGCTTTATTCACGATGTCATTATACCATTGTGAATAATTTTCTTGACGTGTTGTAATTTCTTTTGCCATTTTAAAAAGTTTGGTACGATTTTTGTTAGTATTTCAGTGTGCAAAATTACAAAAATTTTTGCAATGTGTAAATAAAAAGTGAATTATTATGAGACACAACATCATTTTCATCGCAGTCGCGGCATTTATGCTAACCGCTTGTGCATCAAGCAGTAACGTCATCAACGACGATGCATATTATTCACCTTACGACAATAATTCGAGTTACGACAACACTCTGGTAACCTCAAATAACGGCAATTTCGACGCTGGCACAGTGAAGGCCGAAAAGCGTAACAATGACGTCGAGACCACCACAATATACCAAGATTACTCTTCTGAAGACGTCGTCGAACAGACTATCGACACCGTCTACGTGGTCGAAGAATACTCCTCCGAGCCTAACGTGACCATTGCACTCGGCTTCGGAGTCGGAGTCGGCTACTGGGACCCGTTCTGGGACCCGTTCTGGTATCCGGCATACAGGCCTTATTGGGGCTACGACCCGTTCTACTGGGGCTACACCCCTTATTACTGGGGATATTATCCGTATTATAACCCTTACTACAACCCATATTACTATCCGTATTATCCGCCAGTATACCCCGGACATTATGCATATTACAACCACAGCCATCATGGGACACATCATGGCAATGGCATAGGCTATAATTATAACAACAGCAGCCGACGCGCCCGTAACAACGAAGGCGGTGGCGGCAATGGCAACGTGGCAAGCAGAAGAAGAAGCGACGAACATCATAACAATGAGGCTGTGACTAACAACGAGAGTTCAAGACGTTCATCGGCATCAAGACCAAGCTCAAACAACAGCTCGTCAAGAAGGTCAAGCCAGACAGCAAACAGACCTAACGAGTCTAACAGCAGACCAAATCAGTCGGCAAACAGACCGAATCAGTCGGCAAACAGACCGAATCAGTCGGCAAACAGACCAACTTCGACTACAAGGCCGTCGTCACAAAGCAAGAACTACACTCCCGCCAACAGCAACCGTCAGCAACGCTCGAGCTCGGAGTATGTGAGACCACAACGTCAAAGCACCACCACTCCACGCAGCAACAGCACACCGCGTAGCACGACCTCATCACCACGCAGCAACAGCGGCAGCTTCAACTCAGGCTCACGCAGCGGCAGCGTGGGAGGTGGCGTCCGCTCAGGTGGCGTCGGAGGCGGCGTACGTTCAGGCGGAGGTCGTCGTTAAAATGACGAAAAAAAATGACATTTTAAAATAAAACAACCATGAAAAAGCTATTTTTGATAATCACAATATTAACACCTATGTTTCTGATGGCGCAGACCGACAGCGACCTGTTCGACTTCTCCTCGATTTACTATCAGGGAACGGCAAAAAGCGCCGCCATGGGCAACGCCATGGGCGCCGTCGGCAACGATTTCTCGGCGATAACGATAAACCCTGCCGGACTCGGAATGTTCCGTAAGTCATCATTCGTGTTCACACCTGAGTTCTACGCCATCTCGACAGAATCGTCATACAAAGGCGACAACGGCTCCGACAGAGCGTTCCGACTTCCGATGAACAACATCGGCCTCACATGGACACAGGAATTCAACGGCAGTGCACTAAAATCAGTGAGCTTCGCGCTGGGCATCAACAAGCTGAACAACTACTGGTTCAACTCATACGTCAACGGCAACAACCCGAACACATCACTGATCGACGCATATATTGAGGAATTGTACCAAAACGGAATCTACAACGACTATGCCCTGGAAGACTACTCCCCTAACGGCATATTCCCTCTGTGGGAGACCTATCTCCTCGATTTCTATGAGGGTGGAATAATAGACAGCGACGTGCCACAAGGTGGTCTGAACCAGCAATACGGCATCAGCAAACGAGGCTCGTCACGTGAATTCAGCTTCGCGGCAGGATTCAACATCAACGAGAAACTGTTCCTCGGCGCATCGGTCAACATCCCATATTTCGACAAGACCGTGACGAAAGATTACAAAGAGACAAACCTGTATTCCGGGGATTTCAGGAGATGGTCGCAGCAAGAGACGGTGAAGAACTCCGGAGCCGGTATCAACGCAAAACTTGGCGTCATCGTCTACCCGGTAAAATTCCTGAGAATAGGGGCCGCTTTCCATACGCCATCATTATATAAGGTGGAAGAGAGCTGGGGCACCGACACTTACTCTTCATTCACCGACGGCGCCTATAACTACCTCTCGCCCACAGGCGCTTACACCTACACTGTGACCACGCCTTACCGTCTGAACGCCAGCGCGGCCTTCATCTTCGGCAACTACGGCATGATCACCGCCGACTACGAGTTCGTCGACTACAGCAAGATGCGCGCGTCAAGCTACGACTACAACTATTCGAGCTTTAACAAATACATCCGCAACACATATCGTGGCACCTCAAACATCCGTGTGGGTACCGAATGGCGTTGGCAGACGTTGGCTTTCAGAGCCGGCTACGCCTTCTACGGAAGTCCGTTCGGGTTCGACAAGACAGAATACAGGACAAACTCATACTCTTGCGGCTTGGGCTACACCTACCACCGCTTCACCATCGACGCCGCATACGTGTTCAGCCAGCGGCAGAACTCATATAACCTGTATGAGCAATACTCGGAATTTCCGGCATTATACGAAAATCAGAATGGCGATTTGGTCGCCGATGACACAAAAGTAAAAGAGACGACCAACATCAATCAGGTGGTCATCTCTTTCAAATTCAGACTCGACTGATAAAATCAGCTCTTTGCGTTGTACTGGTCGATGATGTCTTGGTCAACCAAGATACGGCCGCAGTATTCGCACACGATAATCTTCTTGTGGATACGGATATCGAGCTGATGCTGTGGCGGAATCTTGTTGAAGCAACCGCCGCAGGCGTCACGCTTGATTTCAACGACTGCCAAACCGTTTCTTGCGCCTTTTCTGATACGTTTGTAAGCGTTCAAAAGACGTTCCTCGATCAAAGCCTCGCTTTCCTTTGACTTGGCGACGAGTTCTTCCTCCTCTTTCTCAGTCTCCTCAACGATGGAGTTAAGCTCCGACTGTTTCACCACGAGGTCGTTCTTGCGCTCGGCAAGCTTCTTCTCGGTGGCCTCAAGACCAGCCTTTATGTCTTCCATCTTGATGGTTGCGTCTTTGATTCTCTTCTCGCAGAGCTGAATCTCAAGTGATTGATACTCAGTCTCTTTTGTCAAAGAATCATATTCACGGCTGTTGCGCACCTGGTTCTGCTGCTCCTCGTATTTCTTAATCAAAGCCTGTGTCTCTTTGATCTTGATTTTGTAGTTGGTGACGTCGGTGTTGAACTTCTTCAGGTCAGCGTTGTAGTTCTCGATACGCGTCTCGAGACCAGCCACTTCGTCTTCGAGGTCTTGGACAGCCTCAGGCAACTCGCCGCGCACGATGCGGATTCTATCTATCTTGGAATCAATCTGTTGCAGTGTGTAGAGTGCAACCAATTTTCTTTCAACGGTAACTTCAATCTGTTCCTCTTCGTTGAGTTTAAGTTCTTGATTATCGGACATTTATGTTAAGTTTTATATTTATACAAAATAATTTATCGAGTTAGTTCTCACACTCGAAATTGAAACTGCAAAGTTACAAAAATTTTTAATAATTACATCAGCAATTAATTTTTTTGTAAATTGTTCTGTCTCATAGTGTCCGGCATCGACCAGAAGCAGCTTGCCGTCGGCCTCGAAAAAGTCGTGATATTTCACGTCGCCAGTGATGTAAGCGTCTGCGCCACAACGTTTTACATTATTCAGAAGAAAGAATCCCGAGCCACCGCAGACTGCCACTTTTTTGATTTTTTTGCCAAGCAAATCAGAATGGCGGAGAGCCTGGGCGTTGAGATTTTTCTTAACCATGGCGAGGAAATCTTTCTCGTCCATCGCATTGTCGAGTTCGCCCACCATACCGCCGCCAGTCAGCACATCCTCCTCCACTTTCATCGGCTCCAATATCGTCTGGTTTTTCAATCCCAGCTGGTCGGCCAGCCACTTGCTCACACCGAGATAGCTGTTGTCGAGGTTGGTGTGCATGCACGCTACCGCAATATCGTTTTTAATCGCTTTCATGATGGTGCGCTCGATGGTGTTTTCCGGAAGGAGATGCTTCAAAGGCTTGTAAATCAACGGGTGATGACTTATCACAAGATGAAAACCTTTTTCTATCGCCTCATCGATGACAGGCTCGGTAACGTCAAGAGTCACAAGGGCTTTGTCGACCTGCATATTCGCGTCACCGACCAGCAGTCCGGCGTTGTCCCACGACTCCTGCCAATGCAGCGGGGCGATGTCGGTGATGCATCCAATAATATCTTTGACTTTATACATCGTAAAAATTTTTCGCTAAAATAATAAATTTCTTAATAATAACGCTGGCTGTTAAAAATATTTTGTAAATTTGTACGTTAAAAATACAAATAATCATTTAGATGAAATTTCTGCTGGCACCGGTTTCATGGCTTTATGCTATTGGCTTGCACATACGCCATAAGCTGTTCGATTGGGGCATACTGAAGTCGGAAAGCTTCAGCGTCCCGTTGATATGTGTAGGCAATCTGGCACTTGGCGGGACAGGCAAAACGCCTCATACTGAATATCTTATACGTCTTTTGCAGGACAAATTCAAGGTAGCGGTGCTGAGCAGAGGCTACGGCAGAAAGACAAAGGGCTATGTCCTCGCGAAACAGGACACCGGCTATGAAGAAATCGGTGACGAGCCGATGCAATATCATTCGAAATTCAATGACATATATGTGGCTGTCGATGAAAACCGTTGTGAAGGCGTAAAAAAACTGATGGCTTTTGCTCCGGACACCGGCGTGATACTCCTTGACGATGCGTACCAGCATCGGCAGATAAAGCCCGGGTTGAACATTCTGCTCACCGAGTATTACAACAATTACAAGAAAGACATGCTTGTTCCGGCAGGCACCCTTCGTGATGTGAAGTCAGCAGCAAAACGCGCTGATATTATCATAGTCACGAAATCGCCAAGGGTGCTGTTACCCTACGACAAACGTGACATCATAAACGTCATAGAAGCGAAGCCATATCAGAAAATCTTCTTCACATATATTGATTTTCAAGAGCTTACACCCATTACCAGTGCTGCCAAAGCCACTAACTTGCAAGATATAAAGTCGGTGTATCTGTTTTGTGGCATAGCCAACCCCTACCCTCTTGAGGATTATCTTAAGAGAAATTATAACACATTGATTACCAATTACTACAGCGACCACCATCATTACACTGACACCGACATCCGTGTGATTCTTGACGGCTTCGACAGCGTGATTGGCAAAAACAAAATCATCGTGACCACTGAAAAAGACTTGATGCGACTGACAAAAGCATCGTTTATTGATAAGTTTGATAACGTGCCGCTTTTCACGATCCCGATAGAGGTACGTTTCAACGACAAGAATGAAGAAAGAACATTTAATAATTTGATAATAGACTATGTACGAAAAAATTCTTGAGACAGTCGATTTTTTAAAATCGAAGACAAATGGTTTTGAGCCGGAGATAGGTATCGTTTTAGGTTCGGGTTTGGGCGGATTGGTAAATGTAATGGATGTTCAATATACAATACCGTTTGCAGATGTTCCTAATTTTCCGATATCGACGGTGAAAGGCCATAAAGGGCAGTTGGTTTTCGGTATTATTAGTGGTCGCAAGGTGATTGCCATGCAGGGCCGTTTCCATTATTATGAAGGTTACAGCACCTCACTCATCACCTTCCCTATTAGAGTCATTAAATATTTAGGAGCCAAGCTGTTAGTGCTTTCAAACGCCAGCGGCGGCATCAACCCGAGTTTCCGCGTGAGCGACATCATGTTCATCACCGACCATATCAACCTGTTGCCTAACCCGCTTATCGGCAATAACGACGAGCGTATAGGCACACGTTTCCCTGACATGAGCGATGCCTACGACCACAGGTTGGTTGTTTTGGCAGACGATATCGCCAAGAAGTTGGATATACATGTGCAGCATGGCGTTTACGTTGCCGATTCAGGTCCTTCGTATGAGACTCCTGCCGAATACCGTTACTATCGCATAATAGGCGGTGACTGTGTGGGAATGTCAACGGTGCCCGAGGTCATAGTGGCGCGCCACTGCGGACTGACGGTGTTTGCCGTGTCGGTCATCACCGACCTTGGCGGACAGGAGATACCTGTTGAGGTGACACACGAAGAAGTGCTCAACGCAGCCAACGTCGCGGAGCCTAAGATGACTGCGATTATACAAGAGATGTTTAAACGCCTTGACGAGATTCAACTCTGATGATTTACTTCGTAACAGATTCCCATCTCGGGATACCCACCTTGGAAGACAGCCAGAGACGAGAGAAGATGCTTCTCGAGTTCTTCGATTCAATAAAAGGATCGTGCGAAGAGCTGTTTCTGATGGGCGACCTGTTTGACTTCTGGTACGAATACAAGACCGTCGTGCCTCGCGGACACGTGCGTCTGCTCGGGAAACTCGCCGAGTTTATCGACAGCGGCATCCCAGTACATCTCTTTGCGGGCAACCACGACCTATGGACATTCTCGTATCTGCAGGAAGAGATAGGCATTCAGGTGCATAGAGATCCGGAAATAATGGTGCTCAAGGGCAAGAAATTCTTTTTGGTTCACGGCGACGGTCGTGGTGAAGGCGACGGTGGCTACAAATTCCTGAAGAGCGTGTTCGAAAACAAGTTCCTGCAATGGTGTTTCCGTCATATACATCCCGACTTTGGAATAAGAGTAGCGTTGAAATGGTCTCATAATCATAGAGTTAAGAAACTGAAGAAGGAATCGGAAGGCAATTTCTATAAAGATGTTGAGAACACCCGACTTTACAAATATGCGAAGGCTGAATACGAGAAAGACCCGACGATTGATTTCTTCGTGTTCGGGCACCAGCACAAGCCGATGCAGTACAAAACCGGCGAGCGCGCTGTGACGACGGTGGTCGGGAACTGGATTTGGGATTACACATACGCGGTGTTTGATGGAAATGAAATGACTTTGAAATATTACAAAACTAATACATATGAATAAAATACAAAAATACATCAAAGAAAACGAACAGCGTTTTTTGGACGAGTTGTTCGGACTGATTAGAATCCCGTCGATTAGCTCGGAATCGGCACATAAGCCGGATATGATTAAAGCTGCCGAATATTGGAGAGACAGCATCTTAAAGGCGGGCGCCGACAAGGCAGAGGTGATGCCGACAGAGGGCAACCCTATCGTTTACGGCGAGAAAATCATCGACAAGAAAAAGCCGACAGTGCTTGTGTACGGACATTACGACGTGATGCCTGTCGACCCCATCGAGCTGTGGCACACCGACCCGTTTGAGCCTGTCATCAAAGACGGCAAGATATGGGCCCGCGGCGCTGACGACGACAAAGGCCAGGCTTTCATGCATGCCAAGGCATTTGAGACGATGATGCAGACCGGCACCCTCCCCTGCAACGTGAAATTCATGCTCGAAGGCGAGGAAGAGATAGGCTCAGGCAGCCTCTCGAAGTGGATAGAGAAAAACAAAAACCTTGTGAAAGCCGATGTCATCCTGGTATCAGACACAAGCATGATATCGCACGACACCCCTTCTATCACAACAGGGTTAAGAGGCTTGGCATACTGGGAGGTTGAGGTAACAGGCCCGAACGCCGACCTGCATTCAGGACTGTTCGGCGGCGCTGTCGCCAACCCTATCAACACCTTGTGCGAGATGGTGGCAGGCGTGATGGACGAGAACAACCACATCACCATTCCTCATTTCTACGACGACGTTGTAGTATCATCGAAGAAAGAACGCAAGATGTTGAACATGGCGCCATACGACGAGAAAGAATTCAAGAACGCACTGGGTGTCAAGGCATTACGCGGCGAGAAGGGTTATACCAAGATTGAGAGAGTCGGTATCCGTCCGACATTCGACTTATGCGGTATATGGGGCGGCTACACAGGCGAAGGCTCGAAGACGGTGTTGCCGTCGAAGGCTTACGCCAAGATCTCGTGCCGACTGGTGCCTAACCAAGACCACGAGAAGATTGGCAAGCTGTTTAAGAAATATTTCGAGAGTGTGGCTCCTAAATATGTGACGGTGAAAGTGACCACTTTACATGGTGGCGAGGCTTACGGCTGCCCTATCGAGCTCCCGGCATACAAGGCGGCGGAGCAGGCATATTTCGACACCTACGGCAAGCTGCCTATCCCGATGAGAAGCGGCGGAAGTATCCCGATTATCGCAAGATTCGAGAAAGTGTTGGGAATAAAGTCTATCCTGATGGGATTCGGCCTTGGCGAAGACGCCATCCACTCACCGAACGAGAACTACAGACTCGACCACTTCTTCAAGGGAATCGAGACGATAGTGCAGTTTTATCAGCATTTTGCGAAATAGTCGCTAGTCTTTAGTCTTTAGACTTTAGACGTTAGCTTTTGAAGATAGAGAGACGAGGCAAGCTCGTCTCTTTTAGTTTTTAGGCGGGATTTACAAGATTGACAGGATAGTTTCTTTCTCAAGTCCAAGTTTTGAGAAAGCGAATACGCTTTTCCCTAAATCTTTTATGAAGCTCCGATGTGATAAACATCATCATCGATTATTAGGAATCTATCGTGAAATTTCTTTAAGGTTTTTATGTTTATTGGTGTATATCATCAAGATTATAGAACTTGGCATATCTTTTAATTGTTCTGTCGCCCTCGTTTTGAACTTGTAAGAAATCCTTACAAGTTGCCTCCTGAAATAATTCCTCTTCTTTATAAATATTCCTGATGTGCATGGTTACGTTTTGAGGAGTTTCATCTTGTTCCATAATTTCAATTTTTAGAAACGTCTGGCAAAGATAGCACTAAAAACAATACTGTTTCCGTTTTTAACAATTTTTAACATAATTTGCAGAAAAATGAAAGAAATGTTAAAAAATGTTAACAAAAATCCGGAGCCTTCGCTTGCCTCTCATTTCGAAGACGTACGTCCGTACGTCTCTACATTTCGCGGCTTGCTTCGCTCCATTATAATAAACCTTTTTTTAGCTTAGTATGATGGACTTCGTCGTAGTATAACTAAGGGACAAGGACGAGGCGGAAGCCGCAGTAGAAGTTCCTGCTGACGGGGTTGTCGATGCTCCGATTCGAGACCCAGCAGCTCCTCGCGTCGCTGCCCCAGCTACCGCCACGAACCACGCGGATCAAGCCACTCGAAGGACCCGTAGGGTTGGTCTGACTTCCGCTGCTGTAGTTGCCGTACCAGTCCTGGCACCATTCCCAGACATTTCCGCTCATGTCGTAGACTCCAAGTTCGTTTGGTGATTTTGTACCAACAGGTTTCGTACCAGAATCATTAGTTGTGCTGGTATACCAAGCCACATCATTTATATTGCTGCCTCCGCTGTATTTATATCCTCTACTCTTGTTTCCGCCTCTTGCAGCATATTCCCATTCAGCCTCGGTCGGCAATCGGAAATTAGCACCCGTTTTCTGGTTCAACTTCCTTATAAACTCCTGAACATCGTTCCATCTGACTTGTTCCACGGGAAGGTTGTTACCTTTATAATAACTTGGATTATTGCCCATAACTGCCTGCCACAACTCCTGCGTCACTTCGAACTTTCCAATGTAATAGTCACTCAGTGTTACACTATGTGTAGGCTTTTCGTCATCATCCGCATCGCTTCCCTGTTCTGCAGTCGCTCCCATAGTGAACGTGCCGCCTTTAACCGCTATCATCTCGAATGATACGCCGTTTACGGTGAAGGTTTTATTCTCAGAGAACGTCAGTTTCACCGAGCTCTCGCCTCCTGTTTGCGCCACTGTTATGGTTTTGGCTGTGGCTTTAACGCCGCTAATGCCCTTAATGGCGTTAAGGCCGTTAGTGCCGTCGCCATCATAGCCTCTTATTGCTGTTATCTCGTGCTCTCCGAAACTTAAAGTCGAGGTCAGCGGGCTAACTCCAATGTAACTGCCGTCAACATATATCCGGTCGCCGCTCTTGTCGGTGGAGATGGATATCTCCTTGCCGGTCGGCAGTTTCTCATTGATACTCAGCTTGTTTTTGTCATCGAGGGTGAAATTTTTAATGACAGGGGTGCAGCCGGTCTTTTCAAGACGAAGTTCATGGGTGCCAATCAGCACATTGCCCAGTACTCGCGGCGTGGTGCCGAAGCTTTTGCCGTCGATGATGATATTGGCACCAATAGGGTTGCTAACCACCTCGAGGGTGCCGTAAATCGGTTCCGGGTCGGGTATCACGATGTTTTCAGTGGTGCCGAGCGTCAGCTGCACGTTTTTTATCGCACTCTTATGCGATGCTTTTCTTGCCTCGAGGCTATGCGGACCATCGCTCAGACGGCCATTCCAAGTGCCTGTGCCCTTCTTTTCATTATCGACATAAATATCTGAGTTTGAATCGGTTGTGATATTCACGCTTACAAAGTTGGCAGCCATTGTCATAGGTGCCTGCGTGGTATTGCCATCTGTTACGGTGAAGGTTTTCTCAGCTGCTGAAAACATCTCCTTCATCACACGAACCCGGTGCTCTCCGCTTGCCAATCTGTCAGATTTGAATGGCGTTTGGCCCACTTTCTTGCCATCGATAAACACGACGGCGCCGTTTTCTGGGCTGCTTGTAATGTTTAAATATCCGAAAGCCGGGCGCAACCTCTTCTCAACGGTAATATTCTCGCCTTCTTTAACCGGTATCGTCGCTTCGCCGCTTTCGCTATGATACAGCTCGCATTCGATGCGCCATTTATGCTTCTCGCCTGCCCTAAACGACTTATAAACGCCCTGTTCACCAGATTCGCCTACATACACATCGTCAACATATATGGTGGCATTAGGCTGGTCGGCGGTGATTATCAGGAAGTTATAGATATCTTTGACGGGAGCAGCCGGGGCATACGCCTTGTAAACGAGAGCCATCTCATAGCCTTTCTTGGGTTGCAGGTCGAAAGGCAAGGTATATTCATAAACGCCAAAATCGGGGTGCGAAATCTTCAGATAATCGGCATATTTTGCTGTAAGATACACCCAGACCTCGCCAGTGTGATATTCGAGCACAATGCCAACTGCCAGATTGCTCTCAAAACGCAGCTCTCGGCGTTGTTTGTCGGTGATGTTTTCCGTTCTAACTTTAATGACAGCATACGGCAGGTCGTTGTCATCAGTCTGGTAGTTGGGGTCGTCATTGATATTCACGAATCCGTGCACTTCCTTGAAAGAGCCAGGTTTCACCTCGAGCTGTGCAAATGCCGAGACATATAGGAATAACACAAAAAGTAAAAATAAAAACTTCCTCATAATGCTACTTTTGAAGATGCAAATATACACTATTTTTGAAATAAAAACAAAAAAAGCCATTAGTCGCTAATCACTAATGGCTATTTTTATGCTTTGTTAATAAAGTCTAAAGACTAACGACTAAAGACTAAAGACTATTCTACCGAAACTCCGTTTTTGAAGTTTTCGAGGCCTTCTTTGAGGAACTGGACGAAGCCGTCTTTGTCGAGGTTGTAGGCGCGCGGCTCGTGGAGAAGCTCGCCGTTATGACCCATGAGGCAGTAGTATGGCTGGGCGTTGGTGCCGAACCTGGTGATTTGGAAGTCGGCGTATTTGCGTCCGATGGTCTTCTTCATCTTGCCGTCGCCGCCCATAACCCATTCTTCTTCAGGGAGTTTGGTCTTGTCGTCGACATAAAGTGCCACGATGATATAGTCTTCACGCAACATCTTCAGCACGCGCGGGTCGCTCCACACGTTAGCCTCCATTTCACGGCAGTTGACACATCCGTGGCCGGTGAAGTCGACGTAAAGCGGCTTGTTTTGTGCTTTTGCGCAAGCGAGGGCCTGCTCATAGTCGAAGTAACCCTTCAATCCGTGAGGCAGATGGAAGATATCGTTGAAACGCGGTGCCTCACAGAGTTCAGTATTTGTTTGAGCCACATTTTGCTGAGTTTGGCCTGCCGGCACTGCTTTTATATTCTGTTGGATAAACTCTATCACCTTGTCAGCATTCTCCTGGTTGATACGTTTGAGGTCGAAGTCGAGGGTCTGTTGCGGAGGCAGATAGCCTGAGAGAGCCTTCAGAGGAGCGCCCCACATGCCAGGAATCATATACACGACAAAGGTAAAGGTAATGATACTCAATATCAAACGACCGACGCCTATAGACTCGACAGGGTCGTCGTTTTTGAATCTTATCTTGCCTAACAGATAGAAACCAAGCATTGCGAAGCACACTATCCAGATGCCGAGATACACCTCGCGGTCGAGCAGGTGCCAGTGGTATGTCTGGTCGGCGACGCTCAAGAACTTGAATCCGAGTGCGACCTCGACGAAGCCGAGGATGACCTTCACTGTGTTGAGCCAGCCGCCGCTCTTTGGCAGGTTTTTCAGCATCGACGGGAACAAGGCGAAGAGTGCGAACGGCAATGCAAATGTGCAGGCGTAGCAGAACATGGTGAGAATCGGGGTCCAGAACTCACCTGAAGTCGATTTGATGAGCACTGTTCCGACGATAGGACCTGTGCAGGCAAACGACACCAAGACAAGAGTCAGAGCCATGAAGAACACGCCGGCGAGACCTTTCTTCTCGGAGTTGGCATCCGATTTGTTGACAAGGCTGCTTGGGAGCACTATTTCGAAGGCTCCGAAGAACGATGCGGCAAACACCATAAACACCAGGAAGAAGATGATATTCGGGAGCCAGTGTGTAGACAGCCAGTTGAAGATATCGCCCGTGACGCTGTCACCTCCGAAGATCCATGTCACCATGATGATGATGGCGATTGGCAGGGTGTAAAGCAACACTATGAAAATGAAGTACATAATGGCTTTGAAGCGACCAGCAGCCTTATTCTCGCTGCCATGGAGGAAGAACGACACCGTCATAGGAATCATCGGGAAGACGCAAGGCGTAAGCAATGCTGCCAAGCCCCAAAGTATAGCCTGAAGAATCATTGAGAGGAGGCTGTCGCCCTCTTGAGCGTCAGCATTGGCAATGGTACCGGCATCAAGATTGATGTCAAACTCAACAGGTGTAGGAGGCAGACACATGCCGTCATTACAAACCATATATTCCAACTCGCCTTTTAGTGCAACAGGTTCTTTACCAAGGACTTTCACCTTTTGAGTGAAGATTGCCTCTTTCTCAAAATATTTAAGATCCATCTCAAAAGCCTTGTCATAATGCACAATAGCAGGGCCTTCCGCAACCTCGCCAATCAGCTCACAGTTAGCATTATCAGTAAACAGGAACGATGTCGGAACCGGACCGTCGTTGTCAAGTTTTTGTGAATAAATATGCCATCCGGCTTCTATGTCAGCCTTGAAAATGACGTTGTATTCGTTATTTTCCAACGGTTCAGCCGAAAAACTCCAATGCACCGGGTCATAAACCTGACCAAATGATGTCAACGGCACTAATAATGCAATAATTAAAGCGAAAAACAATTTAATCTTTTTCATAGTTAATTGATTATCAATAATTTACATTTATTACTTGTATATTCAACACGAGCTACAAAGATAGAAGATTATTTTTTAATCTCCAAATTTTATTTCATAAATAGTTTTAGTTTTTTCGGTAATCTTAAATCTGTCGTCGATGCGATAGCCTACAATCCACACGATTTCGCCCTCATTATCCGTCAAAATCAAAGTGTTTTTCTTCTGAAAAGTGGTGAAACCGTTATCGTTGAAGAAATCGGAGACGAGTTTTGTACCGCGCATCCCAAGAGGACGAAAGCGGTCGCCTTGCTGCCAATGACGGGTTTTTAAAGGCAATTTCAGCTTGTCGTAATCGAGCTGGGCAATATTTAAGTTTGAAGTTTGAAGTTTGAAGTTTGAAGCTTTTTCATACTGAGATACCTTAAGGGCGTTAAGGGCGTTAAAGGCGTTAAAGGCTTTGGGGAAGATATCGATAGTTTCTTTCTCAATAACCAATTGATAATTAGCGGAATAGAATTCTTTTCCCGATTCGGAATCCAAAGCTGTAAGTATTGATTCGCATTGGGAGAAGGAGAAGCCGAAGTCGCGAATCCATTCGAATAATAATTGTCTCCCATCACCGTCATTCCGAGTGTAGCGAAGCGGAATCGAGGAATCTCCTTCATGACGAAACGAATCTGACTGTAGGAGATTTCTCCGTTCCGCTCTCCATTCTGTCGAGCTACAGTCGAAATGACGTTTTGGGATCGAGTGCAAAACGCCGTCGACAGTTTCAATTTGAGAGATTTTTTCTTTTAAAAGCTCTCTATATAATTGATTTTCAGAAGCTAAATGGTTAACTGATTCAAGGATTTTCTCTCGTGCTTCAGGCTTAACAGAGTCGAAAGCAGGCATCAGTTCATGACGGATTTTATTCCTTAAATAGATGGTATCGCTGTTGGTGCTGTCTTCGCGCCATTGGATGCCGTTTTCAATTGCGAATTGTTTGATTTCGTCGCGTGAAGCCCACAGTAAAGGTCTGATATACATGCCGTTACGAGGTTGCATTGCTTTCAGGCCTTTGATGCCGGAGCCACGCAAAAGGTTGATGAAGAATGTCTCAATTTGGTCGTCGGCTTGGTGAGCGAGAGCGAGCTTGTCGAAGAGGAGATTTCTCCACTCGCTGCGCTCGGTCGAAATGACAGGGTGGGCATGCGATTCGTTCGAAATGACTGGGTGGGCATGCGATTCGTTCGAAATGACAGGTTGGGCATGCGATTCGTTCGAAATGACAGGGTGGGCATGCGATTCGTTCGAAATGACACGTTCGTTGGCTGCAATCAAATCGTTGAACCAGGCGTAGCGCAGCTCACGGGCGGCCATCTCGACCGAAACCTTTTGTGTTTCAACGTATTCCAAGGTGTCGAATTGACGCACGAAGAGTTTCACTCCTACCCTTTCGGCGTATTCACGGACAAATTGCTCATCGCCGTCAGATTCCGTGCCGCGCAGGTGGAAATTGCAGTGCGCAAATGCGATGTCGTACCCACAACGCCTCAGCAGTTCCGCCAGCACCATCGAGTCGACGCCGCCGCTCAGGGCAACGAGGATGCGGTCACCTTTTTTAATGAGGTGATGTGACTCGATGTAGTTTTGGAACTTTGTTAACACGTTTTCTTTATATTTGATTTGGATTAAAGAGGATTTCTCACTACGCTTCGCTTCGGTCGAAATGACGGTAGCTCATTAAAAATATAGGTAAACCAGCAGGAATCCTATTCCGAGGCCTACGGCGGCGCAGATGGCATACCACATCAGCTTCTGCCATGGTTCCGCATCGGGCTCAAGCGAACGCTCAATCTTTTTCTTCGGTATGACATCACCGACGAAAATCTCTTCTTTCTCAGCCTTTTCAATACCTTCCACGTCGTTAGGCTCCTCAAAAACGAGGTCATGGTTCTTAACCTGATGCGCCTTGCCACGGAAATAATACTCAACACAATAATTGTTTTCGAGAAGGATTGTCACTCCGGTGTTGTCGTCGTTGGTGCCTTTAGCCAATATCTTGGCGCGACGGCCGTAGTTTTGCTTCAGAAGTATCTCGTTGTCATCAACGGTAAGATAAGCCACCACGTTTTCAGTCTCAGAAGTGTCTTTCAAGGCTGATGTGAGATAAATCACAAGAAGACTCACCGCCAAGGTGCTCAAATCGTCGTGCAAGCCGATAATCACTTGATTATCAGCAAGTTCATAAAACCAAAAATTCACTTCCGGGTTGAAAGAATGTGGATACAGTTTGATCCATTCCTTAACCAGACCGATGACTTCGTCTTTTTGTAAGCCTTTAACTTTGATATAATCCATTTAACTAATTATTTGAGATTTATTAACCTGCGGTTAATGCTTTCGCTTCGCTCAGGTCTCCACTCCGTTTCACTTCGGTCGAAATGACGGTAATGATTATTTCACTTCGGTCGAAATGACGGTAATGATTATTTCACTTCGGACGAGATGACGATGAGGAAGTTTTCCTTTTATGTTGAATCTTCTCTACTGAGAAGCCGAATTTCCCGATTTTTTCACCCAAAGTGTAATATTTTCCGTGTGAATATGTTATCAGCTCCGCCTGATTGAGCTGGAAAAGCCCCGTGCTCGGGTCGAGATATTTTTCATCGCCGTTGACAGCCACTATTTCAGCCACAAACATGTCGTGAGAGCCTAATTCTTTGATTTCCATCACCTTACACTCAATATTCACAGGTGATTCAGCTATCATTGGGGCGTTCACCACCTGCGCTTTCTCAGGTGTGAGATGCATCTCCTTGAATTTGTTGTAATCTCTTCCAGAGCGCACGCCGCACCAGTCGGTGGCTTTCGCCAAGGCATCTGTCGTCAGGTTTATCACAAACTCTTTTGTTCTGGATATTATCGCATGTGAGTGGCGTTCTTTTCTCACCGAGATGTAGCACATCGGCGGGTCAGAGCACAAGATACCGGTCCATGCCACTGTGATTATGTTATAGTTCTCGGGGCTGTCGCCGCACGACACCATCACCACTGGCAGGGGGTATAGCATAGTACCAGGTTTAAATGACTTTTTCATACTGCAAAAATAAAAAAAAATCCCGTCACGTGGGCGGGATTTTTTGATTTTTTGTTGAGACGTACGTCCGTACGTCTTTACACTATTTGATATCCCATGTTGTGCCGCTGTTGAGCAGGTCATCAACTGTCTTGATGTTCGACTTGGCTGACTCGCGTTCGATGACATCGGTGAGGCAGTCGTCGTATGTCGGAGCTTCCACGTTGCGGATAACGCCGATAGCGACTGGGAACGCCGGAGGCATCATGTGGGCGAGCATCATGTGGATACCTGTGTTCTCTTCTTTCTCGTTGTGAACGAGGATATCCTTTTCCGTGATGCCGTTTTCGCCGATTGTGACGACTTCGAGTGTTGTTCCGTTGAGACGGAGACCTTTATTTCTGTCCTTACCGAAGATGAGCGGTTTGCCATGTTCGCACTTCACCTGCATGTCGTCGCGGACGTCCTTGCCTGTGATGTTTTCGTGCACACCGTTGGAGAAGATCATGCAGTTTTGCAGAACCTCGGTCACGGCGATGCCGTCGTGCTTGTACGACTCCCAAAAGATTTCGCTCAGTTCCTTGGGGTTGATATCCACGCCACGGGCAAAGAAGGTAGCCTTGGCACCGATGGCGAGTTCGCCAGGATTGAACGGATCTTCGTAAGTACCTTGCGGCGAAGTCTTGGTCT
>JAEEGJ010007328.1_pt1 | contig 31792 bp, 26 predicted proteins | sample 8958761 | NCBI WGS metagenome assembly JAEEGJ01 (sample SAMN16246546, study PRJNA631951) | gut metagenome | biome: gut microbiome; feature: rumen; material: RS-attached | host: Bos | place: Iran: Karaj | collected 2018-10
TACATACGGAGCGTCAACCTCTTACGACTTCTGGAGTTGTAACAGGCGCCACCACCAATATGCGTTCATGCGGCAATTCATACGACTACAAAGGTAGAAAACTGATGGATAAATCCAAAGAGTTTTTTGACTTTTTTCGTAACTTGGCCCCACGAAAACCCCATTTTATGAAACGTCTTTCATTTATCCTTCTTTCGGTCGCACTTATGGCGTCCGGCTCCCTCTGGGCCCAGAAGCCGCTCGACCACGACGTTTACGACGGATGGCAGTCCGTCCGCAATGTCAAGCTCACGCCCGACGGCAAAATGCTCAGTTACGAAGTTGCTCCCCAGGAGGGCGACTGCACGCTCTACGTGCGCAACCTCGCCACGGGCGCGGAAGTCTCCGTGCCGCGCGGCACGGCGCTGAAGTGGACGGGCGAGCTGGCCGTCTTCACGGTCAAGGCCCCCTTCGCCGAGACGCGCCAGGCCAAGATCGACAAGAAGAAAAAGGAGGACCAGCCCAAGGACAGCCTCGCGCGCATGGACCTGCGCACGCTGGCATGGAAGATGGTCGGCGCCTCCGGCACCACGGCCATGGGCTCCGACGCGGCGCCGTATCTCTTCGCCGCGCAGGAGGTCAAGGGCCGCAAGTCCAAGAACCTGCTCTGCATCACGGTGGCCACGGGCGCCGTGGACACGCTGAAGAACGTCTCCGACTTCGAGGCCTCCGCCGCCGGCGACCGCCTGCTCGTGACGACAGCCAAGGAGGAGAAAGACTCCCTGTCGCGCAGCGCTGTGATCCTCTACGACCTCGCCAAGGGCAGCATTGACACGCTCTCCAGCGGCCGCAAGGCCTATGCGGGGGGCCGCTTCAGCGCCGCCGGCGACAAGGTGCTCTTCGCCGCCACGGACGAGGAGGAGAAGGAAGACGGCACGCCCGCGTACGCGCTCTATCTCGCGCAGGAGCGTGTCCTGGAGAAGGCCACGCGTCGCACGCCCGCTGTCACGGAGTGGAGCTGCTGCATGCTGCTGCCCGCCGATGCCGCCGCCCTCCCGGAGGGCTGGATCGTCGGCTCCGGCGCGGGCGCAGCGTTCTCGAACGCCAATTCCCGGGTCGTCCTGCGCCTGCAGGAGAAGTTCCCGGCCAAGGATACGACCGTCTATGACTTCGAAGCCGCCCAGCTGGACATCTGGGTCTGGGACAGGAAGACCGTCCCGCCGATGGACAAGGTCGCGCGCGGGGGTGACCGCCGCACGGCGGTGGTGAACCTGGACCGCCCGGGCGAACTGCTGGTCTTGTCCCGCAGCGCCTCCGACCGCATCACCTTCTTCGACGGCGCGGAGGGCGCCTACGCCCTTTCCATGGACACCGAGCCCTACGACGTGGAGAATTACTGGGATGCGGACGGCCGCGCGGACATCGCGCTCGTGAGCCTGCTCGACGGCAGCCGCAGCCCGCTCGCCGAGGGCGCCGGCGGCTACGCCGTCCCCTCGCCGTACGGCAAGTACCTCGCCTGGTTCAATTCGGAAGACGGCAACTGGTATTGCCGGAATCTGGCCACGGGGGTCGAGGTGAACCTCACCGGCGCCACGGGCGTGAATTTCTGGGACGAGGAGGATGACCACCCGCTCCCGGGCTACACGAACATCGGCCGCCCGGCCTGGGTGGGGAAAGACGACGCCCTGCTCATTACGGACCGCTACGACGTGTGGCGCTTCAGCCCCGACGGCAAGAAGGCCGAGTGTCTGACGCGCGGGGCGGGCCGCCGCGACCGCGTGCAGTACCGCCCCGTGCAGTGGGGCCTGCATGACAACCCCTACCTCTACCAGAACATCCACACTTATCCCCTCAAGGGCACGCTCCGCTTGTCCTCCTTCAACGAAGTGGACAAGCGCAACGGCTTCGCCACCGTGGACATCGCCAAGGGCGGCGAGCCGCGCGGCTTCCTCGCCGAGAAGGCCTTCTCGAATGTGACGAAGGCGGAGAACGCGGACGTGGTCGCCTTCCTGAAGGGCGACTTCCGCCACCCGAACGACCTCTACATCACGCGCGACTGGTGGGGCTCCGAGTCCAAGCTGACCGCCATCAACCCCCAGCAGGCGAACTACCGCTGGGGCGACGTGCAGCTGGTCCATTGGAACGCCTACGACGGCACGCCGCTCGACGGCCTGCTCTTCACCCCCGACGGGTACGATCCCAACGGCAGCTACCCGCTGATGATCTATTTCTACGAGAAATACTCCGAGACGCTCTACAACTACCGCGCGCCGGCCCCGAGCCGCTCAACGGTCAACATCCCCTTCTTCGTGAGCCGCGGCTACGTGGTCTTCATCCCGGACATCGTCTACGTGGACGGCCACCCGGGCGAGAGCGCCTACAACTGCATCTGCGCGGGCGCGGAGGCGATGTGCGCGCAGTTCCCCTTCATCGACAAGAAGCGCATGGCCATCCAGGGCCAGAGCTGGGGCGGCTACCAGACGGCCTACCTCGTCACGCGCACCGACATGTTCGCGGCGGCGGGCGCCGGCGCCCCGGTGGGCAACATGACCAGCGCCTACGGCGGCATCCGCTGGGAGTCCGGCAACAGCCGGATCCCGCAGTACGAGTACGGCCAGAGCCGCGTCGGCAAGACGCTCTGGGAGGAGGGCGGCCTGGATCTCTACATCGAGAATTCCCCGGTCTTCCACGCCCCCAACGTGAAGACGCCGGTGCTCATCATGCACAACGACAACGACGGCGCCGTGCCCTGGTACCAGGGCATCGAGTTCTTCATGAGCCTGCGCCGCCTGGGCAAGCCCGCGTGGCTGCTGGAGTACAACAACGAGGCGCACAACCTCTCCGAGCGCCGCAACGCCAAGGACCTGTCGATCCGCCTGTCGCAGTTCTTCGACCACTACCTCCTCGGCGCCCCCGAGCCGGTCTGGATGCAGTCCGGCATCCCCTTTGCTCGAAAAGGGAATTATTTCGCAACGGAATACTAAAAGAAAAGCCCAGCCGACCGGCTGGGCTTTCTGCTTTGCTAGAGGGAATCGCCGAAGTCCTCGCGGAACTTCTTGACGAGATCCTCCTGCCAGTAGCCGATCTCCTTCATGCGGCCGAAGAAGAAGCGGAGCACCTTCGGCTCGGAGACCCACTCGAGGCCGCCGATGAGCTTGCGGTTGTCCCACAGCCACTTCACACGGTCGGCGCAGTACTTGACCTGCGAGAGCGTGAAGACGCGGCGCGGCATCGCGAGGCGCTGGAGCTCCAGCTCCGCGTAGCGCTCGGTGCCGTCCGGCTCGCGCTGCTCAGACACGGTACCGCGCTCCATGCCGCGGATACCGCCGGCGATGTAGAGCGCGGCGCCCACGGCGGCTGCCGGGTACTGGTTGTGAGGGATGTCCGGGACGATCTCGGAGCAGTTGAGGTGGGCGCCGAGGCCGCCAGCGGGCTTGATCACCGGCACGCCGTAGTCGTCCAGTTCCTTCACCAGGTAGGCGATGAACTCAGGACCCTGGCTGATGTATTCCATATCGAGGGACTCGTAAAGGCCGACGGCCATGGCCTCCATCGAACGGACCTCCATGCCGCCGTAGGTGAGGAAGCCCTCGTAGAGCGGCACGAACTCCATCATCTCGTCGGTGAACTTCTTGTCGTGGGCGGTGATGATGCCGCCGCGGGAGAAGCCGAGTTTGCGGGCGGAGAAGTAGATGATATCGAAACGGTCTGCCAGCACGTGGTAGATCTCCTTGGTGGTCATGAACTTGCAGCGCGGCTCGCGGGTCTTCATGAAGTAGACGTTGTCCTGCAGCAGGGAAGCGTCGAGTACGCTCTTGACGCCGAATTCGTGGCAGATGTCCGTGACGGCAAGCATGTTCTCCAGGCTCACCGGCTGGCCGCCGATGAGGTTGGTGCCGGCCTCCACGCGCACGAAGGCGACCTTCTCCGGACCGTAGTCCTTGATGGCCTTGCGGAGGGCCTTGAGGTCGAAGTTGCCCTTGAACGGGTCATCCGTCTGCGGGATGAGACCCTTCTTGTCCACCAGCTCGACCACTTCGCCGCCCAGGCGGGTGATGTGCGCTTTGGTGGTGGTGAAGTGGAAATTCATCAGCGTGACCATGCCCGGCTTCACGTAGGCCTCCGCGAGGATGTTCTCCGCGGCGCGGCCCTGGTGGGCCGGCAGGACGTTCTCCGTGCCGAAGACCTCCTTAATGGCGGCCTTGACGCGGTTGAAGGTCTCGGATCCGGCGTAGGAATCATCGGCGATGCTCATCGCGGCGACCTGCTGGTCGGACATACCGTTCACGCCAGAGTCCGTGATCATATCGAGATAGATGTCCTTGTTTTGGAGGAGGAAGGTGTTGTTTCCGGCTTCCTGGATGGCCTTGAGGCGCTCTTCGACAGGGAGCAGGGTGAGTTTCTGGACGACGCGCACTTTGTGCATCTCCAGGGGGACCTGATTCTCAGGCTGATAGAATTTGACTGCCATAGTATGGGATTTTTGCTACTTTGCGACTAACCGCGTCACTAAGGTAGAAAAATAATGGTATATTTGCAACTGTTATGTTAGGAACTATCGTCAACACCGGGTGTATTATCGTGGGCTCCATCGTCGGCAGCCTGCTCAAGAAAGGCCTTGGAGAAAAATACCAGAACGTCCTGTACAACGCGATGGGACTCGCCTCGCTGGCGCTCGGCGCCAACACCTTCGTGCAGAACATGCCGAAGAGCGAGTTCCCCGTCCTCTTCATCCTGAGCATTGCGCTCGGCGGCATCGTCGGCGCGGCGCTCGACCTGGACGGCCGCACCAAGCGCCTCATCGCCAAGCGCGGCGGCGAAGGCCTCGCCAACGGTCTCATCTCCGCCTGTCTGCTCTTCTGCGTGGGGACCTTCAGCATCGTCGGCCCCATCATGAGCGCCACCACGGGCGACAATACCTTCCTGTACACGAACGCCACGCTCGATCTCGTGACCTCGATGGTCTTCGCGACCACTTACGGCATCGGCATCATCTTCGCCGCGCCCATCCTCTTCTGCTGGCAGGGCCTGTTCTACCTGCTCGGCAAATTCGCGGCCTCCACGCCGCTGCTCGAGGGCACGCTGGTCTACGAAATGGCCATCGTGGGCGGTCTGCTCATCATTTCTTCCGGCCTCTCGCTGCTGAAGATCAAGGACTGCAAGACGCTCAATTACATCCCCGCGCTGGTCGTTCCGGCGCTGTGGATATTAATAAAGAGCCTCTTTGTCTAAAGCCTCAATTTATTAAATATTTTATGAACTGCAAATAATTTCAAAAATATTTGCAGATTGTTCTTGGATGATAAAAATATTTTCTATATTTGCATCCAGAAACCCCATAAAGTATTATTAATATTAAAAGTGTTTTTTGACTATAAGGTCAACATGCAAAGCACCCGCGCCGCGATGGCGCGGGTGCTTTTGTGGATCATTTGGAAGTTTGACCGCGTGTAGTTATCTTTGTAAGAACAACAGATTAGGTATGCAAGACATTGAGAAACGTTTGATGGAAAACCTGGTTCCCATCCTGGGCCTGGATTCCGTCGCCGAGATCCGTCCGGAGAGCGCGCTTGTGCGGGACCTGGGCGCCGAGAGCATTGACTATGTGGAGATTCTCTATATGATCGAGAACGAGTTCGGCGTCAAGATCAAGATTTCCGAAATCACGATGAACGACTATGGCGCCGACGGTTTCCCGGAGGACGGCCGCCTCACGCCGGCCCTGGCGCAGAAGCTCAACGAGGACTTCGATACCGATCAGTTCAAGGAGGGTCAAACCACGGCTGACATCTTCAAGCTTTTCACCGTCCATAACCTTGCGAAGGTCATCGAGAAAAAGATGGCCGAATAAACCATGCGTTTCTATCAGGTTGACAGAGTCACGGAAATGAGCCCCGGCAAATATGTCGAGGGCGTCAAATGCGTGTCGCTGGACAACGATATTTTCGACGAGCACTTCCCCGGCTGCCCGATTTTTCCCGGCACCCTGATCATCGAGGGCATGGCCCAGCTGTCCGGCATGTTCCTGGAGTGGAGCCGGAAAGAGATGGGCTGCGCGCCCCGTCGGGCGGCGCTCTCGCTCGTCCAGAAAATGAAATTCCGGGACATGGTGATCCCGGGAGACCGTCTCGTGTACCGCGCGGAGGTGAAGTGCCTCTATCCCGATGAATACGGCGCCGTGAAGGTCACGGCGAGCCGCGAGGGACGTGTCTGTGCCGAGGGCGAGCTGATCTTCACCTTCCTGGATATCCTGGACGACGGGATGCAGCAGGTGTCCGACGCGTTGCTGCGTTTTGCCACTCGAGACGCCAAGATCATCCGATGAAGACCATCTATCTCCATTTTCCTCCCGACGGGCAGATTCCGGCCCTCCCCTGCATCCGCAAGCGCAAACTGGTCAAGTACTATACCCGGGAAACGCTGGCCGCCGTCCTGGCCGTCTCCCAGTTGCTGGAAGGGGAGTCCCTCTCCGCTTCAACGCCTTTCTACTACGCCTCCGCGGACTGCGAGAATTTTGTCTGCTTCAGCGAGGTGTTCGAGAAATTCAACGAAAACGGCATCCGCGCCTTCGACGCGGAGCGCTATCTTGCCTTTGCCCCGCCGACCTCTCATTTCAAGTCCATGCGCAACATGGTGTCCTGCTTCGTGTCGATCGAGAACGACCTGCACGGGGACAACAATGTGATCGTGGATTCTGCCTCCGCCCTGCTCTACGCCGCCCTGACGGCGCCGGGCGAGGAGAAGGTGCTGGTCGGTGCCGGTTTCCTCCATGCCGACGACTCCGTCGAAGTCGGCTTCGCCCTCGCGGAACCCGCTGAATTCGCCGGCCACCCGCTGCTGGGCTCTTCCCGTCCGGCCATCGACATCTTCAAACCCTGACCCCATGGCGATCGTGATTACCGGCATCGGCGCCAGGAGCCCCCTGGGTTGCAGTTTTGAGGAGAGTCTGGACACCCTCCAGGCGGGGCGTCGATGCGTGGATGACATCCAGAATCTCGACACGACGGGCTATCCGATCACGGCCGCCGGCGAAATCCGCCATGATGGGGAGGTCGTCCGCACGTCCGGAGAAGTGGACCGCAAGGTGTATTTCTTCGACCAGGCCCTGGAGGAGTTGTCCGCCAAGACGAACTTCCGGCAGCGTTACCGCCCGGAAGAGCTGATGCTCAACGTCGGCGGCGGTGTGGATTATTTCGACATCGAAGGTTTCTTCGCCGACGGCAAGCTGAATCCCGGGCAGATCCTGACAAGCGGCCACTACCATCGCATGGCGGCGGAGTTCCGCGAGCTGGCCGAACGCTGGCGCTTCGACGCCGGCTGCCACCTCTTCGCGTCCGCCTGCACCGCCTCGGCGCACGCCATCGGCCTGGCCTGGCGCCTGTTGCGGCGCGGCCTGGCCGGCGCGGTTGTCGCCGGTGGCTCCGATTCGATGATTTCCCATCCCGGCTTCCTCGGTTTTTCCGCGCTGGGCGCGCTCTCGACCAGCCCGGACCCGTCCCCCCGCAAGTGCAAGCCCTTCGACAAGCACAGCAACGGCACCGTTCTCGGTGAAGCTTCCGTCGCCCTGCTGCTGGAGGACGCCGCCCGGGTTCCCGCCGGGCAGGAAATCCTCGCGGAAATCGTCGGATACGGCTGCTCGATGGACGCTTATTCCGTCACGGACCCGGAACCTTCCGGCGAATCGGCCGCCGAAGCCGTCCGCGCGGCGCTCGACGAAGCGGGCGTGCGCCCGGCCCAGATCGACTGCATCCACCTGCACGGCACGGGCACGGTCAAGTGCGCCCCGGCCGAGTACAACTGCCTGCAGCGTATCTTTGGGGAGCGGATCCGGGAGATCCCAGTCTACTCCATGAAGGGACAGGTCGGCCATTCCATCGGGGCCTGCACCGCCGTGGAGATGCTCGGCGTCGTGTACTCCCTGCAGCAGCAGGCTGTGCTCCCGACGATTAACTTCGAGACGCCCCATCCCGAGGCGCCTTTCCGCGTCGTCCAGGGCGCCCCGCTCCGGATGCCGATTCGCTACATCCTGAAGATGAATTCCGCCTTTGGCGGCCACAACACTGCCTTAATCATCAAGAAATGGGAAAGATAGTCATCACCGGCGCCAGCTCCGAAATCGGCCTGGCCATCGCCCGGCGCCTCGCCGCGCTCGGCAAGCCCATGCTGCTCCAGTGCCGCCGGCACGCAGACCGCCTCGCCGGCCTGGACGCGGAGGTCGTCTGCGCGGATTTCTCCGTGCGGGAAGACATCGAACGCTTCGCGGCCGGGCTGCAGGACGTTGAAGTCCTCGTCAACGCCGCCGCCGACACGCAGACCGCGCTGCTGCCCCAGCTGGACACGGCGGAGATCGAGCGCATGTTCAGCGTGAACATGTTCGCCACGACCCTGCTCTGCCGGGCTGTCATCCCCCAGATGTGCCTGAAGCGCCACGGCGTCATCGTGAACCTGTCGTCCGTGACGGCCGGCCACGTGTTCCGCGGCCAGAGCGTCTACGGCGGCACGAAAGCCTACATCGAGACCTTCAGCAAGGGCGTCGCCACGGAATATGCGAAAAAGGGCGTCCGTTGCAACTGCGTGGCGCCGGGCAGCATCGAAAGCGGTTCGCTGCAGAAGCTCATCATCAACACCGGCAGCGACGTCCTCAAGGACGTGAACGCGAGCGCGAAATTCGGCACGCCCGAGGATGTCGCCGCGGCTGTCGCATTCCTTTGCTCGGAGGAAAGCCGCTACATCAACGGCACGGTCCTCCATGTGGACGGGGGTTATTGGCTCGGCCTATGAAAAAGCTCCTGCTGGGTTTGTTGCTGCTCCTGTCGGCGTTCGCCTGCGAGCCGGACGAGGTCCCCTCGTACGTGGGCACCTGGCGCATCGTCTCCTCGGAACCGGACCTGGGCGCCGCCTACGCGGATTCGTACATGACGCTGGACCGGCAATGGAATTATACGATCTACGACGCGCCGACCGGCCAGACTTTCTCCGGTTCGGGCCAGGATTTCTCCTGGGAAAAAATGGTGATCACGCTGAAGGTCGTCAACGAGGAGGAAACGCGCACCTACACGGCCGAGCTGCAGTATTTGAAGCAGGACCGGATGATTGTGAAGACTTCCTCCGTGAACGGCGTCGAGACCGTCATTGAGCTGACCCGAGTGCCCCGCTCCGCTTGAAAAAGCGGTTTTCCCGCTTCTCTTCTCCGATCGTCGAATCGGCCCCGTGGCCGAAATAAATCCGCGTGCTGTCCGGCAGGGGCAGCAGGTAGTCGCGGATCCGCTCCAATGTCTGCTGGAAGCCCGTCTCCTGGAAGCCCAGCGACCCTTTGACGATCGTGTCTCCCACGAACACGGCTTCCGCGTCCGGGAAATAAAAGGCGACGGAGCCCACCGTGTGGCCGCCCAGGGGCAGGACCTGCACGGCGATGCCGCCGAAGCGGAAGGTCTTTTCTTCTGCCGGGAAGAACCGGGCCGTTCCCACCGGCCCGTCGAGTTTGAATTGGTAGAGTTTGGCCCATTCGTCGCGTTGTCCGAGCAGGGCCCGGTCCGCGTCGCAGACCAGGTAATCCACCCCATAGATCCGGCTCAGCCGGTCCGCCCCCGCGGTGTGGTCGAAGTGGGGATGCGTCACGAGGATCGCGGCCGGCCGGAGTGTATTCCCGTCCAGAAACGCTTCGAGCGTATCCAGCTCCTGCTGCGAGGCGCAGCCGGGATCGACCAATACGGCGCTTTTGCCGGCCTCGTCCCAGACGACGAAGCTGTTCTCCCTCATCTCGTTGAAGACAAATGACTCAATCCGTTGCATCTTGCACTATGCTTTGTGTCCGACCGGAATGATGGCGCCGAGCAGGAAATTGTCCCGCAGGCCCAGCGTGGCGTTGAGGTCCGTTCCAGCGAGGAGGGGCCCCGTCATGTAGCACGCGCCGAGGCCCAGGCTCTCGGCGGCGAGCAGGATCATCATGGCCACGCAGGAGAGGGACTTGGTCAGGTTGTCGTGCTCCCAGCCCAGGATTTCGGGCGTGGCGCCCTCCCGGAGCATGCTTTTCATGGTGGACGTCTCCCGGCAGTAGGGAATCAGCAGCAGCGGGGCCGTTTCGAAAAAGGTGAAGCTTTGGGCGTAGCGGCGGAAAAACGGCGCGGTTTCGGCGTCCAGGTCTGCGCAGAGCGCCTCGGCGCGGTTGCGCACCTGGGCGGCGAGGGCCGCGATGACCTGGGGGTCCTGCACCCGGGCGACCTTCCAGTTGCTCCGCCCGGAGGCGAAGGGCGCGCGGGCTGCGACCGCGAGGATCTGCTCCACGGCGTCGTCCGACACCGGCTCGGCCGTGAAATGGCGGCAGCTTTTGCGCTGCTCCGCGAGTTCGAGCAGAGAGGTATACAAAGCGCTCATATCAGTCTATTTGTTTTATTTTCAACACATTCGCTACGGTCAGCATGCTTCCGATGCCCAGCAGGGCGAGGCAGTTGACCGGGTTGGTGGCCAGTTTGACGCCCTTGAGCAGGATCTTCCACGCGCCGTCCACCATCCAGAAGAAAGGATTGACGAAGCGGGTGGCGGCCCAGAAGGGATCCATGTTGTCCAGCGGGGCGAACATGGTGCTGAGCAGGATCAGCGTGATGAACAGGAACACCAGCACATAGATCGTCCGCACCAGGGTCCGCGTGCTTGCGGCGATGAGGATGCCCAGGTTCACGATGGCGAAGAGGAAGCAGGTGGCCAGCAGGAAGAGCTCCCACAGGGGTCCGGCGCTTTGCAGCGCGAAGACCCAGCGCGCGATCAGCAGGCCGACGGCCAGCTCGCACAGGCCGACCAACGAGAAGAACACCAGCTTGGACGCGACGTACATCAGGGGGCTCAAACCCGTGCTTCGCAGGTGTTCCAGCACCTTGCTCTCCTTTTCCGTGACGACGGACAAAGCGACCAGGCAGCAGCCCACGATGGCGATCAGCAGGACCAGCATCGCGACGAGGTAGTAATGCGTGTTGCCTGTTCCGGACACGAAGAGGGTATGGCTCCTGAGCAGCTCGTTCTCTTGCGTCCCGTGCAGCTGGAGGCCCACATAATAAGCCACGTCGCGGGCCAGCGGGAGGTTGGAGGCGTCGGCGAGAATGCGGCACGCCTCGTCGTTGGCGGGCACGATGACGATGGCGTCGATCTCCCCGCGCGCCATCCGGCCCTCCGCTTCCTGCCGGGAGGAAGCCTGGGAGAGTTGGGCGATCTGGGGTGAGCCCGCCAGGAGCGCGAGCGTCTCCCGGCCCCGGCCGGAGAAGGATTCGTCCACCACCTCCACGCGGATCCGGGGCTTGTTGGAAAGGCCGAAGGGAACGAACCCCACGGTCACCAGCGGGCAGAGGAGCAGCACAAAGAGCAGGGCCGGCGTGCGCACCAGCTGCAGGAACTCCTTCACGAGCATATGCCACAGCACCCGCATCATCTTGGAATCCTCCTTTTGAAACCGACGAGGGAAAGCGCGATGGCCAGGACCAGTTCCGAGAACAGGATCAGGATCCAGGAAAGGTTCTCCGCGATGCCGGTCCCCTTATAGGCGATGTCCCGGAACGCGCTGATGAACGCCGTCCCCGGCAGATAGGTCACGACAGCCCGGATGGGGCCGTCCATCGCACTGATCGGGAAGATGAAGCCGGACAGGAAGACGTTCGGGATGAAGAGCACGATCCAGCAAAGGATCAGCACGTCCAGCGGCCGGTCGAACCAGGACGCGATCAGCAGCCCCAGCGACATACAGCAGACGGAGTAGAGGATGCACAGTCCGAAGAACAGCAACAGGCTGCCCTGGATGACAATGCCGAAATACAGGCAGATCAGATAGACCACGGCCACGTGGAAGAGCGAGATGAGGAAATAGGGAAGCGACTTGCCCGCGATCAGCTCCCAGCTGGCCATGCGCGTCATCCGGAGCATGCGGTAAGTGCCCTGGATTTTTTCCTTGTTCACACTCGTGCCCAGCACGATGGAGGACACCAGGATGAAGATCATCAGCACCAGGCCCGGGATGGGCATGTATTCCTTCTTCAGGGAAGGGTTGTAGACGTATCGTACCGGCGGACCGTCGTCCTGTGCGGCGAAAACGTGCCTTTCCCGCGCGAAAAAGTCGGCCATCACGGATTCCAGCATCAGTTCTATGCTGGTAGAGAAGTACGAACTGGTCCCGTCCAGGAAGATGTCGATGCCGTCGTTGCCGTAGAGCACGACGGCGCGGGTGTTGGCGGTCGCAAAGGCCTCCGCGATCTGCCCCGCGCTTTCCAGGCGCCCCGCAATGTGGATCTTGGGGTTCGCTTCCAGCTGGGCGAACAGGCGTTCCGCGGCCGCGTCGTGACCGGGATTGCAGACCTGGATGTTGTGGTGGTGCACCTCGAACGAGAGGGCGTAGCCGAAGAGCAGCAGGATGACCACCGGCATCAGGAAAAGCAGCAGGCAACTGACCTTGTCCCTGAAAATGTGCCGAAATTCCTTGCGGACGACCGAGCGGATATGGTCTTTCGTCGCTGTCTGCATCATCTGAAATAGGTCAGAAAATCCTGTTGCGTGGCGGCGAGTTCCTGCGGGACGCCGCTCGCCACGACCCGGCCGCCATTCATGATGGTCAGCCGGCTGCAATAGTAGGCCTCGTCGAGGTAGTGCGTGCTCACGATCACGCCCGTTCCTTCCGCCGCCCTGGCCTGGATGAGTTTCCACATGCGGCGGCGCGACAGGGCGTCCAGTCCGCTCGTCGGTTCGTCGAGAATCAGCACGGGCGGATCCGCGATGACCGCGATGGAGAAGGAGAGCGCCTGCCGCCAGCCCGAAGGCAGGAGCTTGACCTGCCGGTTCAGGTAAGGCGTCAGTTCCAGCGAAGCGACCATGGCCTCCTCGCGCGCCGCGGTTTGCGCGCGGTCCAGGCCGGCCAGCGTGGCGTAGAAACGGATATTCTCATGGACGGTCAGCTCTTCGACCAGCGAGAAGGTCTGGCACATGTAGCCGGGCCGCCCCTGGACCGAGATCAGGCCGCCGTCGGGCCGGAGCAGGTCGCAGATCATGCGGATCAGCGTGGTCTTGCCGGCGCCGTTCGCCCCCAGCAGACCCAGGATTTCTCCTTTCGCGAGCGAGAGCGAAACGTCGTTCACGGCGGTGAAATCGCCGAAACGCTTGCTGACATGGCTGATCTCGACCAGGTTCATACGCGCGGCCTCCTTTCCGACAGGGTGTCGATGAAGATGTCTTCGATGTCCGGCTCGGCCGGGACGGGAACTTTCCCGCAAATGGCCGCTCCGCGGAACGTGTCGTCGGCCGTGATGTGCATCTGGTCCCCCCAGAGATAATAGTCCAGCACGCCCGGCTCGGTGGCGAGCGCCGCCTCGAGCCGCGGCAGGTCGGCGGGCTGGCACGGGAGCGAGAAGAGCCGGTGCTGGTAGGAGCCGACGATGCCCGCCGGGCTGTCGAACAGCAGGATTTCGCCCTGGTGCAGGAAGAGGATCTTGTCGGAGAGCGCGGCTTCGTCGAGGTAGTGCGTGCTCACGAGCACGCTGACGCCCTTGTCGCGCAGAGCGCCGATCTCCTGCCACATGTCGTGGCGCGACACGGGGTCGACGCCGACGGTCGGCTCGTCGAGCAGCAGCACGGACGGGTTGTGCACCAGCGCGCAGCAGATGGCGAGTTTCTGCTTCATGCCGCCGGACAGCGTGTCTGCCCGGAAGTCGGAGAAATCGACCAGGCTGCGCCACAGGAAGGGGGACAGCTGCTCGATGTCCGAGGCGTTGCAGCCGTACGCGCCGGCGAAGAACGCAAGGTTCTCCGCGACGGACAGGTCGCCGTACAGGGAGAAGCGCCCCGGGACATAGCCGATGCGGCACCGGGCGTCCCGGGCCTGGGTCCGCACATCGAAGCCCCCGATGCCGGCCTCGCCCGTGAAATCAGGGTCGAGGGTGGCCAGGATATTGAAGAGGGTGGACTTGCCGGCGCCGTTCGCGCCCATCAGGGCCACGATCTGCGCGTCTTCCACCTGGAAAGAAACGTCTTTGAGGACCTGACGCGGGCCGAACCGCTTGGATATGCCCCGGGCGGCAATCATCGTTGGGGGGACAGGAAGATTTCAGCGGGCATGCCCGGTTTGAGCAGATCGTCCTTTTCAAGGTCGACCCGGACGTGGTAGACCATGGTGGTGCGGGTGTCGCGGGTCAGCACTTTGTTCGGCATGAATTCCGCCTCCGTGGCGATGTAGCTGATCCGGCCCTGCACGCGCCGCAGTTTGCCGGCGCCGGCATCCACGCCCACCGACACGCTGTCGCCGAGGGCAACGCGCGCCAGGGCGTCCCCGTCCAGCCAGGCGTCCACGTACAGGTGGTCGAGGTCGGAGAGTTTGTAGACCGGCTGGCCGGCGGCCACGAATTCATGCAGGTGGGAGTACAGGGCTGTGACCGTGCCGTTCTCGGGATTCCGGACGGTGCAACGGTCGATCCGGTCGCGGACGATGTCCGCCTGCGAGCGCAGGGAGGTGATGTTGGCCTGCACGGCGGCCGTCTCCCGCGACAGGGAGGAGCGGGCCGCGGAGATCTGGCTGTCCACGACGCGAAGCTGGTCGTCGATTTTGTCCAGTTGGTTGCCGGCGGCGCTGCCGGACGTGACGAGTCCGGCGATGCGGGCGCGCTCGTTCTCCAACGTTTTCTTCTGTTGCTGGAGCACGTCCAGCTGGCGCCCTGCGTCCGGCAGGGTCGCCCTCAGGGCCTGGATCTGGGTTTCCAGCGCGCGGAGCTGGAGCGAAAGCGCCGCCGTGTCGAGCTGGACGCCCAGGGCGTCCTGCGACACCGCCTGCCCTTCCGCCACGGGCAACGCGACGATCTGGCCGGCTTCCGAGGCGGCGACCATCCAGCTGTGGGCATCGATGAGGCCATAGGCGTCAGGCTGGCCGGAGCGGCCGCAGGCGCCGCCGATCAGCATCAGGCAGGCCAGCAGACCGGGAAGGAAAAGAGCGTTTCGTGTCATGGTTCTGAGATATAACGCTTGCGCAGCAATTGCTGCTGCAGTTTGAGGATACTATAGAGCTCGCAGTCCAGGCGGGCTGCCGAGAGTTGCTCCAGGGCGGTCAGGTAATTGGACAGGGGGGTGACGCCCTGATCGGCCTGCCGGTCCAGCTCTTCACAGAGTTCTTCATATTTGGCCACGGTGCTTTCGCTGGCGGCCAGCAAGGTTCCGTAGCGGGCGATCTCGCCGTCGTACTTGAGCAGCTCGACGCGTTTTTTGCGTTCGGCATTCTCCCGCTGCAGCTCAAGCTGGCGGGCCGCCGCGTCCAGCCGGGCCGTGCCGGCGTTCACGGCGCGCCATTCCGTAATGGGGATCGTCAGGGAGAGACCCACGACACCGTATATATCCGGTCGGCGGTCAAAGAAGTTCAGCGGCCAGCGGCCGTAGCCCACCGTGCCGAAGGCCTGCAGGGAAGGCAGCGCCCTGGCGCGCGCAAGCTGCTTGTTCAGCTCAATCCGGCGCGCTTCCAGGTCCAGGCGCGCCAGGCCGGCATCCGGCACGAACGCGTCCGCATCCTCGCCGGAGGGCATTTCCAACTCAGTGTCCGGCCCGATGGGCAGTCCGGTCAGCTCCGCGAGCATGGTCTGGGCCGCCGCCGTCTGGGCGGCACTCCCGGCCTGCTCCGCTTCCAGTTTGGACAGCTGCGCCTCCAGCGCCAGGACCACGTCCCGGTACCCGATGCCGGCTTCGAAGGCTCGCTGGGCGTCCCGGAGTTTGATCTGGACGGCGTTCAACTGCCGACTGAGAATCTCGTCGCGCTTGCGCGCCAGCAGAATGCCCAGGAAGAGGTCGTCCACGGTCCGGTCCAGCTCGACACCCCGGCCATCCAGCCCGGTGCGGTCGATTTCGTGGTCCAGGTTGTTGATCTCGCCCAGGAGCTTTTTCTGTCCGCCGCTGTAGATGGGCTGGGCCAGCAGCAGGCCGACGTGATACTGGAACTTGGGGACGGCGTATAATTCGAACGGGAAGTCCGTCATGCCGGACGGATTGGGACTGTCTGTCTGGTAACTGGCAACGCCGTAGCCGCTGATGAAAGTTTGGAACGGGTGCTTCTCCAGGCGCTCGTTTGCCTGCCGGTCCAGTTCGTTGAGCTGGTACAATTCGTCCAGTTTGCCCTCCCGCCGGGCTGCTTCCCGGCATTCCTCGAGCGATATCGGTCCGCCCCCGAATGCGAAGGGAACGGATACAATCCAGCCGAAAAAGAAGAGCGTTAGTTTTTTCATATGTTCCCAAATATACGAATATTCCGGCTCTTTCTTTGTTTTTTTCGAGAATATTCGTACTTTAGGCTCGAATTAATCACTGCAGTATGAAAAGATTATTCACCATCCTCGCCGCATGCCTGTTAGTGACAGCCGCATCGGCCCAGACCATCTCCAAGGGCACGTTCTTCGTCAGCCCGACTCTCACCAACATCAGCTTCAATGCTGTTACGATCAGCGCCGACGGCTCGAAAGAATCCATGTCCCGTTTCGGCCTGCAGGCCTCGGGCGGCTATGCCGTCATCGACAACCTCGCCGTGATCGCCGGCGTGGGCTTCCAGACTGGTAAGTATTCCACCTCCAGCATGAGCCTGCTCGACGCGTTCGTGGGCGCCCGCTACTACTTCATCCCCAGCCTCTACGCTGGCTTGAACGCTGTGGTCGGTAATCTCTCGCTGAACAACAACACCAGTACAGGCTCCAAGGGTGCCAACACCGGAACGACTTTTGGTCTGGAAGCGAATGTGGGCTATTCCTGGTTCCTGTCCGAGCGCTTCGCGCTGGAGCCCAGCCTTTCCTTCTACTATGGCCTCGTCAACCAGATGGCGTCCGCCAAGTTCAACCTCAACATGTTCTCGGTCAACATCGGCTTCCTGTACTATCTGTAACAGGATCTGATACCATAAAACAGGGGGAGCAGCATCGCGCTGCTCCCCCGTTTTGTTATGGGCGGACCGCTCAGTCGTTGTTCAGTTCCTTCACGTCCACTTCGCCGCGCTCGCTATCGCCAAGGAGCCACTCGGAGAAGTAGTCGGCCAGGCGATAGAAGAAGTACTCGTTCATGTCGCCGAAGCCGTGGCGCTGGCCGGGCAGGATCAGCAGGTCGAAACGTTTGTTGGCCCGGATCAGGGCGTTCACCACGCGGATGGTGTTGGCGGGGTTGACGTTGTTGTCGATGTCGCCGTGCACGAGCATCAGGTGGCCCTTCAGGTTCGCGGCGATCTCGGGGTTGGTCTCGATGTGGTAGACGAAGGTCGTGTCGCTCTGCTCCACCTTCTCCGTCACGCCGTGGTGCGTCTCGCTCCACCAGCGGTTGTAGATGCGGTTGTCGTGGTTGCCGGCGCAGGACACCGCCGCCTTGAAGAAGTCGGGGTACTTGAGGATGGCTGCCGTGGACATGAAACCGCCGCCGGAGTGGCCGTGGATGCCCACGCGGCTACCGTCGATGAAGTCATACCTGCCCGCCAGCTGCTGGATGGCGTATTTCTGGTCCTCCAGGCCGTAGTCGCGGAGGTTCCCGTAGCCGTAGTTGTGGTACCACTTGGAGCGGTTGGGGTGCCCGCCGCGGTTGCCCACCGTGATCACGATGAAGCCGACCTGGGCGAGGCGGTCCGTGCGCACCATGCCCTTGGACCAGGCGATGTTGTTCGCCTCGACCTGCGGGCCGGGATAGACATAGTCAATAATCGGATACACGCGCGTGGAGTCGAAGTCGAAGGGCTTGTACATGGCGCCGTAGAGGTCCGTGACGCCGTCGGCCGCCTTGACCTTGAAGCGCTCCGGCATCTTGTAGCCGGCGGCGAAGAGCAGGCTCAGGTCGGCCTTGTCGAGGAGCTTGCGCTTGCCGTCGCGGCCGATCAGCCAGGCCTCGGGGGCGTAGTCCACGCGGGAGCAGTTGCCCACCAGCCAGCGGCCGTCGTCACTGGCCGTGGCCTCCACGTTCATGTCGTCCATGTCCAGCTGCCGGATGGGGCCGCCCGCCAGGGCGACGCGCCAGGTGTGCATCTGGTAGGGGTTCTCGTCCTTGTTCACGCCGCAGGCGGAGAAGAGCACGTAGCCCTCCTTCTCATTCACCGCGAGGATGTCCTCGACGTGATAGGCCCCCTCGGTGAGGTTGCGCACCAGGGTGCCGTCGGCGTTGTAGAGGTAGAGGTTGGCCCAGCCGTTGCGCTCGGACCACCAGAGGAACTGCTTCCCGCCGTTGATGAGGTGGATCTGCCGGTCCTCGATGTAGGTGTTCATGCGCTCAGAGATGACGGTGCGGGTGGAGTCGGAGGCCAGGTCCACGCGGCACACGTCCATGCGGTGCAGGTCGCGCGAGCCGCGGACCAGCCAGAAGCCGTCGTTGTCGCCCAGCCACACGCGGGAGCGGTACTTATCGTAGGTCTCGCGGGACTTGCGCGGGCGCGTGGAGACGTCGAAGGTCTGGTCCTTGAAGGCGTTGACCTGGTAGCGCTTGCTGGAGCCGTCGGGCATGGAGAAGACGTAGAGCTCCTCCGTGGGGCCCGGCTCGCCCGGCATCTGGTATTTATAGGTCTCGAGGGTCGGGCGTGGCTGGCTCAGGGCGTTGATCACCCAGAGGTCCTTGATCTTGCGCATGTCGGTCTTGACCGCCACGAAATGCTTGCTGTCCGGCGACCAGACGACCCCGCGCGCCATCACGCGGCGGGTGGTGTCGGTCTCCGTGTCGCCCGAGTAGTTGTCCACGCCGAAGCCCCACTGGCGCACGCCGTCGGAGGTGAGGCGGTGCTCCACGAGTGTGGAGTCCTTCTCGTCCTCGACCGCCTTGGCGAGGTTCTCGCGGTCCATCCAGTAGAGGTTGGAGTTCTTGACATACACGCCGGTCTGTCCGTCCGGGGAGATGCTGGCCCAGGCGGGGTATTCCCGCTTCTCGGGCTTGTACTCGGTGAGCTGGCCCGTGGCCAGTTCATACTGGAAATTCCAGACCTTCTTGGTCATAGGGGGTTTCTGGGGGCCTTTCGGCGCCTTGTCGCCGTCTTTCTTCGCGCGCTCGGCGCGCTTCTGCGCCAGCGTGTCGGGCACTTCCTGCGTGCCCTTGATGTCGAAGCGCAGGTACTTGTCGTCCTTGAGCTTCATCCCCTCAATGGGGAGGTGCTGCGCGTCGAAGGGGTCGCGCGTGATGGCGGTGATCTCCATCGCGAGCTTCTCCATGTCGAAGGCCGGCGTGCGGGTGCCCGTCTCGGGATCGACGATCCAGTACTGCGTGCCCGCGGGGGTCTTCCACGCGTACCAGAACTTGTCCGAGTCGCGGAACCAGTTCGGGCTCAGCTCGGTGGAGAACACCATTTGGGAGATGCGCTTGGCGGAGAACTGCGAAGCGAGGTCGTAGTTGGGCCGCTGTTTCGGGGCGTCGGCGCCCTGCGCGGAGACGCCGGCCAGGACGGCCAGGAGAAGGATAAGGATCCGTTTCATATCGTATTGAAGATGATTTACTGATTTCGGGCAGGTAAAGATACGAAAAAATGCTATCTTTGCTCCGTTATGAAGAAGACCCTGTTGCTCATAGCCGCTTTCATGCTTCTTTGCGGCGCCGCGGGTGCCCAGGAAAAAGTCCGGAACCCGAAAGACAAGACGCAGTATAACACCGTGTTCGAGCTGCTCCGCGACGAGCCCGGCGTGATCGTGAGCCCTGGCGGCGGCAATGGCGAGATGCCCAAGATCCTCATCCGCGGCATCTCCACGAACAGCGACCAGACCCAGCCGCTGTTCGTCGTGGACGGCATCATCACCGACAACGTGACCTATCTCCGTCCGGAGGACATCTATTCTGTCGAGGTTCTCAAGGACGGCACGGCCAGCATCTACGGCACGCAGGGCCAGAACGGCGTGATCATGTTCCGCACCAAGAGCGTGGTCGAGGCGGAGAAGCGCGCCGCCGAGCAGGCCAAGGCGGAGCGGAGAGCCACCCGCGAGGCCAAGCGCAACGGCCGGCGGAAATAGCGTCTACTCCTCCGACTCCTGACTCTTCCGATGCAGGTCGGAAGGGGTGGCGTCGAATTCTTTGGTGAAGCACCGCGTGAAATACTTCGGATCGTTGAATCCGACCTCGTAGGCAATCTCGGAGATGTTCATGTCCGTGTTCGTGCCGTTGCAGATCATTTCCTTCGCGACGTTCAGGCGGTAGGTCCGGATGAACTGCGCGATGGACAGTCCGAGCGTATTCTGGATCTTCTCATTCAACAGGCTGCGGCTCATGCCCATGGCGTCCGCCAGCGCGTGCACGTCCAGGTCCGGATCCTTGTACCGCTTCTGGATGGCGTCCAGGAGTTTGGAGTAGAACTCCGTTTCCCGATTCGATAAGGTGCTGGAAAGCAATGTGTTGTGGCTGGCGATCATCTCGTTCTGCCGCTGCAGCAGCGCATTCTGCTCGGAGAGTTCCTCCGCCTTTCGCTCCAGCTCCTCTTTCTGCTCCTTCAGCTCCTTGGTCTGCCGGTCCACTTCCTGCTGCAGCTGATCCCGTTTCCGGCTGATGGACTTGGTGTCCCACAGGATGAACAGGTAGGTCAGCAGGCCGAGCAGCAGCACCGCCAGCAGGCGGAACCACCAGCGTTTGATCAGCACGGGCTTGACCTGCAGGGCCTTCTCGTCCTGCGACAGGACGTTCCCTTCCCGGTCGACCGCGCGGATCTGGATCTTGTATTTCCCACCCGGGATGTGGCCGAAGGTGACGTAGGTGCCGTTGCCGAAGATGGGGGTCCATTCTTTGTCCCAGGGCAGCACCCGGCTCTCGTAGCTGATGTCCGCGTGGCTGGAGTAGGACAGGTCGGAGAATTTCAGGACGAAATCCATATCCGCTTCGTCTTTGTTGATGACGTCCGCGGGCGAGAGCGTGTGGAATTGCTCCCGGGCGTAGTAGCCCGTGATGAGGATGTCGGGCTTGTTGCCGTACTCGTTGCGGACATAGCCGGAGCGGAGGATGCTCAGGCCTTCCTTCTGGCCGAGGTAGATGGTGCCGCTTTTCGCCTTCGCCAGGCTGTTCTCGCAGAAGGCCATGGATTTCAGGCCGTCCCGGAGGCCGAAGCTGGTCAGCTCCCCGACCTGCGTGTCGAGGCATGAGAGGCCGTTCTCCGTGGTGATCCACAGGTTGATACCGTCGACCAGCAGGCCCTGGACCTGGCTGTCCGCCAGTCCGTCCTTTTCAGTATAGATGGTGGTTTCCGGGTGGTCCGTCAGGAAGTTGTCCACCCGGTACAGGCCCCGCCCGTACGCGCCGGCCCAGAGGGTGTCTCCGTCGGGGACGAGCGACATGCAGGAGGGGATGCCTTCCATCACCCGGGAGCCCAGGCTGTTCAAGTCGATGACGTTCAGGCCTCCGACCCCGCTCACCACGAGCTGGTCCGTTGCGATGCAGGCGCCGAAGCAGGAGGAGGTCTTCGCGGGATATTTATGATAGGAGAAATGGCGCAGATCGTAGTAATACAGGCCGTTGCGCGCCGAGATCCAGACAAAGTCGTTGATGGGGTCGTAGACCATGCCGAGGATGACGTCGATGCTTTTGGCCGTTTCCGACTCGTAGCCGTTCGGGACGCGAAGCACATCGGGGGCGTACGGGTTGATGAAATACAGCCGCCCGGTCACGGAACCCGCCCAGATCCGTCCCTGACCGTCCTCGCAGAAGGCGGTGATGGAGCTCTCCGTGCGATAGTTCCGGAACGTCAGGTCCCCGACCTGCCGGCAGATACCGTACTCCGTGGCCGCGAGCCAGAGGACGTCGTGGCTGTCGATGAACATCGCCCGGATCGGGGTGGACGGGATCGGGGTGGTCGTCGTCTCGATGCGGGAGAGGTTGACGATCTGGAGCGGTTTCTTCTGGATGACGGCCAGGCCTTCCGCTTCGAGGCCGACCCAGATCTGGCGGCCCCGCGTGACGAGGCTGCGCACCATCTCGCCCGGGAGGAGCCGGTTCCCGTATTCGTTGAGGCGGGAGCCGTAGATGTCGAATGAGTGGTCCGTGGCGTTGTAGATGCAGATGCCGCCCAGGGTGCCGACGACCAGTTCGCCCTCCGGGGTGGTGCACAGGCCGGAGATGTCGTCATTCGGGAGGGAACGGGGGTCGGCATCGTCGTGCTGGAAGCGTACGAAATTGCCCGTGGCGATGTTGACGCGGTACAGGCCTTTCATCGTGCCGATCCAGACCTCGTTTCCGACGCGCAGGAAGGCGGTGGACTTGTTGTCCTCCCCGATGTCGACGCCCGGCAGGATTTCGGACAGCCGAAGCCCTTTACCCTCAATATAGCGAACCTTGTAGAAGCATCCGTTGATGGCGGCCCAGACGGACCCGTCCCCGTCCACGTCGCAGAGTTCGGGCATGAAGTTGAGGTTGGAGACGTCGCAGTGCAGGGAGTCGACGACGACCTGTCTGCCCTCGTCGGCGAAGGCCACGCGATACAGCATGTCGTCAGACGTGAACCACAGCCGGCCCTTGCTGTCCTTGTTGATGTTCACCGGGGAATGGGAGCGGCGCCAGCCTTCTGACATGCCGGGCAGCTCGTCGATCAGGGTGAGCGACGCCAGGTCGATGATGTTCAGGATTCCCGCGCACGGGACCCACAGACGCCCGAAATCGTCCTCGCTGCAGAGGTTGACGAAGTCGCTGTAGAACCCCGGCGTCGTCTTGTTGGAGAAGCGGACAAAGGAATCTCCGTCGTAGCGGACCAAACCGCCGCCGAAGGTGCTGATCCAGGCAAATCCCTTGCTGTCGAAGAAGATACCGTTGATATCCTGGTCCGGAAGACCGTTCTCCCGGGACAGTCTGTTGACGACGATATAGTCCTCTGCGCCCATCTGGGCCGCGATTTTATCAGGGAATGCCGCCAGGCAGAGAAAAACTGCCAAAATTTTTTCCACCCTTTTTATGAATTTGTCCACCATTTTAAAATTTAGTCCACATTCGTGAGTGTAAAGTTATATAATTTTGCGAAAAACACGGAAGATTTTTAAATGCTTGAATGAATTTTCCTCATAATTATTATCTCATTTCTAACTAAAACTCACTAAAATGTTGAAAAAAACGCTGCAAACTGCAAAAAGCGCCATCCTGGTGCTCTGCGCTTTGTTCGTGTGTCTGGGTGCCAATGCCCAGAACCGCAACATTAGCGGCAAGATCGTCGACACGACCGGCCAGCCGGTCATCGGCGCTGCTGTCACGGTGGTCGGCAACTCCCGCATCGGAGCTGCCACCGACATGGACGGTAACTTTACGCTGAACGTTCCCGCGGGATCCAGCATCTCCGTCGAGAGCATCGGCTACAAGGCTCAGACGTTCGTGGTCGGCAACCAGAGTGTGTTTAACATCACCCTGGAAGAAGACACCGAAATGCTCGAGGAGACCGTGGTCATCGGTTACGGTGTCCAGCGCAAGAGTGACGTCACGGGCGCCATCGCATCCGTGAAGGACTCCGACCTGGAGAACCGCACCGCCACCGACGTCGCCCAGGCCCTGCAGGGTAAGGCCGCCGGTGTCCAGATCGTGAACGCTTCCGGTGCTCCGGGTTCCGCGTCCTCGATCCAGATCCGTGGTTATTCCTCCAACTCCAGGACCTCCCCGTTGATGATCGTGGACGGTCTGAAGGTGAACGACATCAGCTACCTCGATCCGGAGACCATCGCCTCTATCGAGATCCTGAAGGATGCCGCTTCCGCAGCTATCTACGGTGTCGAGGCCGGTAACGGCGTCGTCCTCGTGACCACGAAGTCCGGTCAGAAGGGCACCGGCCGCGTGTTCTACAACTTCCAGCAGTCGTTCCAGAGCATCGCTCACCTCCCTGAGATGATGAACGCGCAGGAGTACATGAACTACCTTGTGCTTTCCGGCGCAGCGACGACGGAGCAGATCCAGTACGACGGCAAGTCCAACACCAAGTGGACGGACTACATGCTCGAGACGGGTCACCAGCAGCGCCACACCATCGGCTTCGAAGGCGGCAACGACCGCGCGAAGTTCTACGCTTCTCTCGCGTACACGGATAATAATGGTATCGTCAAGGGCGACAAGGATATCTTCAAGCGTATGGTCGGCCAGATCAACGCTGAGTACAAGATCAAGGATTGGCTGACCGTCGGTGTCAACACGACCATCGACCGCAGCGTCCGCCGCGCCGTTTCCGAGAGCTCCACGATCTCCGAGTCCGTGATGGGCGCCATGTTCGTCGCCGATCCGACCATGCCGTGGACCTATGACGACAACGCCATCCCGGCCCACGTCCAGCTTTATCTGAAAGATTCGGACACGCTCCCGCGCGATCCTGACGGCCACCTTTACGGTATTTCCGTCTTCAACGAGACCAGCTACATGTGGCATCCGCAGGCCATCCTCGACCGCCAGGACTCTGAGACGCAGAGCTTCCGCGTCCGCGGTACCGCCTTTGCCAACTTCACCCCGATCAAGGGCCTGGTGATCACTTCCCGCTTCGGTTTCCAGGGTGGCTACAGCCACACCAACACCTACAACCATGAGGTGTACATCAGCGCGAAGACCAACCAGTCCATGTCGATCAGCGGTTCCACCAACGACCGTCTCTACTATCAGTGGGAGAACTTCGCCAACTATACGAAGGCTTTCGGCCAGCACGAGCTCACCGCGATGGCCGGTATGTCCTACCAGCAGACCAATACGGACAGACTTTCGGGTACTGCCTACCAGCTGACCATGGACGTTCCCAACTTCCGCTACCTGGACAACGCCGTCAACACGGCCAACATGTCCATCAGCGGCCAGCCTGAGGTCCGCGCCAATATGTCCTACTTCGGCCGTATCGGCTACACCTACGCCAACAAGTACTTCTTCCAGGCGAACTTCCGCGCCGACGCTTACGACAGCTCCAAGCTCGACAAGAATCACCGCTGGGGTTACTTCCCGTCCGTGTCCGCGGGCTGGACGATCAGCAACGAGCCTTTCATGCAGGGCGTCAAGTCTGCGCTGAGCCTCAACTTCCTCAAGCTGCGCGCTTCCTGGGGTGTGAACGGTAACGTCAACGCCCTCGGCGAGTACCAGTACGCTTCTTCCCTGGAGAGCAACAAGAATTACGGTTACAACCTCGACGGCACATTCCTCGTGGGTATCCGTCCTTCCAAGGTTCTCCCGAACCCGAGCATCAAGTGGGAGACTTCCCGCCAGGTGGACGTCGGTCTCGATCTCCGCATGTTCAACAACCGCCTCACCTTCTCCGTGGACTGGTACAACAAGAACACGCATGACCTGCTGACCCGCACCACGGCTCCCGGTAACACCGGTGCCGAGTATGTCTACGTGAACGCCGGTCTCGTGAACAACCACGGTACCGAGTTCGAAATCGGCTGGAAGGACACCGTCGGTGACTTCAGCTACGGCATCAGCGGCAACCTCTCCACCGTCCACAACAAGGTGGTGAAGGGCACCTCCGCCGACCGCGTCCCGGGCCAGAAGATCTGGAGCTCCTACGACGTGACCTACTTCGAGGAAGGCTACCCGCTGTGGTACCTCCGCACCTTCGTTGTGGACCACATCGACCAGCAGACCGGCGCAGCCGTCTACAAGGATTTCAACAACGACGGCGAAATCACGGCCGACGACCGCGACTACGTTGGTAGCGGTATCCCTGACTTCACCTACGGTCTCACGCTCAACTTCGCCTGGAAGGGCCTCGACCTCCTCGTGCTCGGTGCCGGTTCCCAGGGTGCTGAACTGCTCTACGCCGTGACCCGTGCCGACGCGCTCCAGCAGAACACGCTCCGCATGTTCTACGCGGACGCCTGGCAGAGCCCGTCTTCCACCGGCTACAAGTATCCGAAGCCGGATGTGAACGACAAGTTCTATCGCACCTCCAACATGCGCGTCTATGACGCTTCCTTCTTCAAGATCAAGCAGATCCAGCTTGGTTACACCTTCCCCAAGAAGCTCGTCAAGCACATTGGCATGAGCAATCTCCGTGCGTACGTCTCCCTCGACGACTGGTTCACCTTCACGAAGTACCCTGGTCTGGATCCTGAAACCAGCCATGCCGGTTCTTCCGCCAGCGGTCTGGGTATCGACTACGGTTCCTACCCGATCTCCAAGAAATTGGTCTTTGGTGTGAATGTCTCCTTCTAAAACGGCACAGTTATGAAAAAGATATATATCGCTTTGTCTCTCGCAGCGCTCGTGCTGACGCTCGGCGCCTGCCAGAAGAACCTCGATATTCCTCAGAAGAGTGTTCTTTCCACTGAGAATTTCTATGCGAACGCCACCGCCGATGATGCGGAAGCCTTGATCGGCAGCGTTTACCATCTGTACTGGGGCGGCCGCGACGTGACCTGCGTCAACGGCATCGAGAAGATCATGTTCCTGAACGCTCTCGATGACGATCACTACCCTGGTGGCGGCTCTTTCACCGACAACGCCAACAACTTCCAGGATGCCGGCAACTACAACGTCACCTCTGCCGACGCCGCGCCGAAGATTATGTACAAGGGCGTGTACAGCGTCATCTATCACTGCAACCTGATCCTCGAGAAGATTCCTGATTCCAACGACGCCCGCATCAACCGCGTCAAGGCCGAGGCCAACTTCCTCCGCGCCCTCGCGATGTTCGACGCCGTGCGCTGGTGGGGCACCCCGCCGCTTGCGGATCACCTCCTCTCCCAGGATGAGTATTATCAGGCCAACACGCCGACCGAGGAGTCTATCAAGTGGATCCTCGCCCGCATGAAAGAGGCGGCCGACGCGCTTCCTCAGATTTCCGGCAAGGGCCAGCAGGAGAAGTTCGGCGCCCGCATTTCCAAGCACGCTGCGCTCGCTTACCGTGGCAAGGTGGGTCTCTGGTATGGCCAGAAGTTCAACGACCAGGCCATCCTGAAGGATGCTGTCGCTGACCTCAAGACCGTCATCGATTCCGGCCTCTACGGTCTGGTTTCCGATATGTTCATCATCGAGCGTCAGGCTGGCGATTTCTGCGAGGAGTACCTCTTCGAGCACAATTCCGGCGACAATGACGGTTTCCCTGGCGACCCGAACAATGACCTTCGTCACACGTGGACCGGTTGGCCGAGCAGCGTTCAGCTGCCGACCTGCTTCTTCGGTGGCTGGGGCTGGAACGCTGTGTCCAAGGACTTCGGTGAGTTCCTGGCGGAGCATGAAGGTGGCGTTGACATGCCGCGCTTCAAGTCCACCATCCATACCTATGAGCAGATTCTCGACATGGATTATGCCGCTGGCGTGAAGCCGGGTGTCAAGTCGGTCGTCTACCACAACGCCGGTTATTTCACCTTCCGTGGCCTTGGATGGCTCAGCGAAGCTTACGAGGGCACCAGCCCGCCTTTCTGGAAGTGGTATAAGGCCAACACCCCGATGCTGCGTTATGCTGAGGTGCTGCTCCTCTATGCCGAGGCGAAGTTCCTGGTGGACAAGGATGCCGACGGTACTGGTCTGAAGGCTCTCAACGAGGTGCGTACGCGCGCCCAGCTTGCGCCGGTCACCGCCCTGACCTACCAGATCATCAAGGACGAGCGTCGTGCCGAGCTCTTCTGCGAGCAGGAGCGCTTCTTCGACCTGGTCCGTTGGGGTGACGCCCCCACCGCGCTGGCGAACAAGGGTAAGACCTACTACAAGTTCTATGGCTACAAGCCTGGCACCACGGAGTGGAATGTGGAGGCTGTTGCCGGTTCCGGCAAGGGCTGGCAGGACAAGTACAACCTGCTCCCGTTCCCGTTCGAGCAGATTACTGCCAATCCGAACCTGGTGCAGAACCCCGGCTGGTGATACTAAAAAGAAAAGTATTATATTTGTCGAATGAAAATCAATGTATTAACCTCCTTTGCCCTCGCCGCGACGATGCTCGCGGCGTGCGGCACCAACGCTCCGGCTCCGACCGCGACCGAACCGGTCAAGATCGAACCGGGTGAGCAGGCTCCGCTGGCCGACCCTGGCCAGAAGAATTTCGGTGGCATGGCCACGGGTGCTCCCCGCGACACCACTGGTATGGCTGAGCGCATGCGTCGCATGCGTGAAGAGCAGAACCGCATCCGCACCGTGCACTTCAACGATCTGTCGATGAGCGATCCGTTCATCTACGCGGATCCGGACACGAAGACCTACTACCTGACCAGCTCCGGCGGCCGTCAGTACCGCAGCAAGGACCTCGTCATGTGGGAGGGCCCGTACAACGTGATCGACCTGAGTGGCACCTGGTGCGAGAAAGCTGGCTTTGCCGCCGCCGCCGAGATCCACAAGATCGGAGACTACTATTACTACGCTGGTACCTGGAGCGACCACAGCGACCTCATCCAGCAGGTCCCGCGCCGCTACAATGTGCCTCACAACCAGACTTATCTGCTTCGTTCCGAGAGCCCGGAAGGCCCGTTCGTGCCCTTCTCCGTCACGCCTGGCTATGACTACCAGCCGCGCGAGTGGGACTGCATCGACGGTACCCTTTACGAGGAGGATGGTCACATCTACATGATCTTCGTCCACGAGTGGACCCAGATCATCGACGGTACGATGGACTACATCGAGCTGTCCCAGGATCTGACCCACACCATCTCTCCTTGGCCTGTCACGATGTTCCGTGCTTCCGAGGCTCCTTCCTGCGGCGAAATGAACGGTCTGGGTGAAGCCACCTTCGGCCTCAAGATGCCGGGTTGGGTGACCGACGGTCCTCAGATGTTCCGCACGCAGACCGGCAAGCTCGGTATGTTCTGGTCCACTTGGGGCAAGGAGCGTTACCTCCAGGAAGTTTGCTACTCCGAGTCCGGCACCATCGCCGGTCCGTGGGTGCAGGAACCCGAACCGTTCCTCGGAAACAACTCCGGTCACGGTATGCTGTTCCGTACCTTCGACGGCGAGCTCCGCTATGTGGTGCACCATGTCGAGGGCAACGGTCCCCGCAAGCCGCAGTACTGGACGGTCGACGACTCCGGCGACAAGCTCAAGCTCGGCAAGCAGATTATCCTGAAATAATCGACAGTATTTGGTTAAATAAATAGGTTCGAATTGTGGAGACAGGAGGCATCCGTGAGGGTGCCTCCTGTTGCGTTTTTCCCGTCCGGTGCTTCCGGCAGAGTCGGCAGGGCTGCGACTGTCCAAGCAAAAAAAAGCTTGTCCAGCCGTACCGGCTGCCGCAAGCAATGAAGTGGAGAAAAATCGTTATCTTTACAACACAATACGCTAAAACATCCATATGTCCGACATCAACCAGATTCTGGGAGAGTTGCGCCGTTTCAACGAGGAGCGCGACTGGGACCAGTTCCATAATGGCAAAGACCTGGCGATTGCCATCTCCCTTGAGGCAAATGAACTCCTTGAGTGCTTCCTTTGGAAGTCTCCGGAGGATGCTAAGCCGGAGAAGATTAGGGAAGAGCTCGCCGATGTCCTGAACTATGCCTTCCAGATGGCCGATAAGTATCATCTTGACATCAAGGAGATTATGCTTGAAAAGCTTAGGAAAAACGCGTTGAAGTATCCGGCCGACAAGGCTCGCGGCACCGCCAAGAAGTATAACGAACTATAGTCCAGCGTATGATTGTCTACAACGCCAATAAACAGACTTTTGTGCAGGATGTCCGTAGCGGTGTGATTGCCACGAAGATTCTCAATCTGATTCGCGAAAAAGGACTGAACGCAGGGCAGGATCGCGAATTTGCCTCCTGGCACAACTCCATGAAGTTCATGCGGGATATCGTGGATGATTCCGAGATTGACGACGAGGTGCAGATTGCCATTGAATACAATATTCCGCAGACTTCCAAGCGCGTGGATTTCATCATTATTGGCGCAGATGAAAAGAATAGGGAGAATATCGTCATCGTGGAACTGAAGCAGTGGAGCAAGGCGGAGGTGGTGGATGACGACATGCATTTCAGTGTACGCACATACGTGGCCAATGACAAGCGGATTGTCTGCCATCCGTCCTATCAGGCATATTCCTATTCCCGCTTTCTGAACAATTACTCCCAGGCCATCCACGACGGGAATATCCACTTGATCCCCTGCGCTTATCTGCACAATTATCTGCCGGCGTATAAATCGGCGCTGTCCGCCGAAATCTACAAGGAATGGTACACGACCGCGCCCTTCTTCATCATGGATGAAGTGCAGCAGTTCAACGAATTCGTCAAGGAGTTTGTGACCAAGAAATCCGCGCACGGCGATCTTCTGTACCAGATAGAGAACGGCCGAATCCGGCCGACGAAGTCCCTGCAGGACGCGCTGGCAACAATGGTGCGCGGCACGCCCGTGTTCGACCTGCTGGACGAGCAGGCCGTCTGCTACGACATGTGCATCCGCACCATGCTCCAGTGCCTCAAAGATCACAAGAAACGCACGATTCTCGTGCAGGGCGGCCCTGGAACGGGGAAATCCGTGCTGGCAGTAAATCTGCTGATGCATTTCATCACCAGCACCTGCAACGCGGCGTACGTGACCAAGAACAGCGCACCCCGGCAGGCGTTTCTGTCCATCCTTTCCCAGAACAAGGCGGAGAATATTGCCGAAATCAGCCAGCTGTTCCGCTCGCCGTTCGGCCTGTCGCAGGTGCCGGCCAATTCATACGACTGCCTTATTGTGGATGAGGCACACCGGCTGGTCAAGAAGATGTATGGTGACTGGCATGGCGAGAATCAGGTGAAGGAATGCATTAACGCATCCCTTCTCACCGTGTTCATGCTGGACGAGGACCAGGCTGTTACCACGAAGGATATTGGCAGTGTCCAGGAAATCTGCAGATGGTGCGACGAACTGGGCTCCACCATCATTATGCGGGAGGAGACCAAGCTCACGTCGCAGTTCCGCTGCAACGGCAGCGATGCCTATATCCAATTCATCGACAATCTATTGCAGCGCAAGGAGGAAAGCATAGCCGTTCCTCTTTCAGAGCTCAATTACGACTTCCGTTTGTTTGATGACGCTTCACAGATGCGTGAAGCCCTCCGGGAGAAGAACGCCATTAACAACAAGGCCCGCATGGTCGCCGGCTACTGCTACGATTGGAATGTCAAGAACCGTCGGGGAGAGGTGGATATTGAACTACCGGGCGGCTTCCAGGCGAAGTGGAACCTGGCCAACGATAAGATCTGGGCCATCAACCCGCGTTCCTTCGAAGAAGTTGGATGTATCCATACGGCGCAAGGGCTTGAATTTGATTACGTTGGTGTCCTGATTGGCAAGGATCTCACATACGACAAACCCTCCGGTCGCATTCTTACGAACAAGAGCGCCATTTCGAAGGATGACAACTCCTCCGGCATTCGTGGCGCCAGCGAAGAAGATGCCCGCCGTCTTATCTTAAATACCTACAAAACCCTTCTCACGCGCGGCCAGAAAGGCTGCTACGTTTATTGCGAAGACGACGCCCTGCGGGACTATTTCAAAAAGATGCTCGTCTAGCATCCATCGTCACCCTGCCGATCCCGGCGGAGAAGGATAGGTGTACAGAAAATCGCCATTCTGCGCAGTTTTTTTGGACACCTCCCCCTGGTTTTTGCCGAAATGCGGTGTTTTGGCCGACAGGTGTCCACTTTTATTGCACCAGAGGCCGATTTTGTGGATACCTGTCTCTGCCGGGCATGCAGGACAGCTGTAGGGGTATCATAAACGAAGAAAGCCAGTCGAAATCGACTGGCTTTTTCTGGAGCGGAAAACGGGGCTCGGACCCGCGACCTCAACCTTGGCAAGGTTGCGCTCTACCAACTGAGCTATTTCCGCAAAACCCTATTGCTTAGCGTTGGGATTGCAAAGATAGACACATTTTTTGAATCACCAAAATTTTTTTGCGTTTTTTCACGCGGGTTTCTGCTGACAATTTGTCAGTGGCTCAACATTTGAGCGCTCTCCATCCAGACCCTCTAATGGGCCGACG
>JAEEGJ010007330.1_pt1 | contig 31785 bp, 33 predicted proteins | sample 8958761 | NCBI WGS metagenome assembly JAEEGJ01 (sample SAMN16246546, study PRJNA631951) | gut metagenome | biome: gut microbiome; feature: rumen; material: RS-attached | host: Bos | place: Iran: Karaj | collected 2018-10
TTTTTTGTCCAAATTTTAGGTCAATTTAGGACATTTCTATTTTACTACAAATTTTAGAAAAAGAAAAGACTATTGACAAAATATTTTTATATACTTTGTCAACAGTCTGGAAATAGCAAGAGAAATCTTGCTATTTTCTTGTTTTTGTAGTAAAATAGATATTGGAAAAGAGAACCGTCCCCTTTTCCAATGGAGGAAAAATATGTACGAACAATTTGGAATAAAAAAAGAAATAGAGAATTTAAGTATTAAAGTAGAAAATGAAATTAAAGAACAATTTGATCAAATTGATAGAATTTGTGAAATAAATAGCATGAAGGTATTAAAAGCATTCCAAGATAATGGCTTATCAGAAACGCATTTTAATACATCAACAGGATATGGAATAGATGAACCAGGAAGAAACAAAATTGAGCAAATATATGCAAGTATTTTTAAAGCAGAAGATGCGTTAGTAAGAGCACAATTAATTTCAGGAACACATGCATTAGCAATAACTTTAGGAGCATTATTAAGACCAGGAGATACAATGCTAAGTATTTCAGGAAAACCTTATGATACATTGCAAACAGTAATAGGTTTTGGAGAGAATCCAAGTCAAAGTTCTTTAAAAGCATATAATATTAATTATGAACAAATAGATTTAATAGATAATAATTTTGATATCTCAAAAATAGTTGAAAGAGTTTCTAAAAAAGACATTAAGCTTATAGAAATTCAAAAATCTATCGGGTATTCTACAAGAAAAAGCTTAACTATTTCTCAAATAGAAAATGTAATAAAAGAAATTAGAAAAGTAAATACAGAAGTTATAATAATGGTAGATAACTGCTATGGAGAGTTTGTAGAAGAAAGAGAACCAATAGAAGTTGGAGCAGATATCATAGTTGGATCTTTAATGAAAAACTTAGGAGCAGGAATTGCAACGAGTGGAGCATATATTGTAGGAAGAAAAGATTTAATTAAGCTATGTGCAGAAAGACTTACTTCACCGGGAATCGGAAAAGAAATAGGACCTTCACTTGGACAAAACACTAACTTTTTAAAAGGACTATTTTTTGCACCAAGTGTTGTAGCAAGCGCACTTAAAACTGCTATTTTTGCAAGTAAGATTTTAGAAGAATTAGGCTATAATGCTAATCCAAGATTTAACGAAAAAAGAGGAGATATAGTTCAAACTTTAATCTTTAATGATAAAGAAAAGCTTATAAAATTCTGCCAAGGCATTCAATCTGCATCACCTGTAGATTCATTTGCAATACCTGAACCTGGAGATATGGGAGGATATGAAGATAAAGTTATTATGGCTGCGGGAACATTTACAGAAGGTTCAACAATAGAACTTAGTTGTGATGGGCCAATAAGAGAGCCTTTTATTGCATACATGCAAGGTGGACTTACATATCAATATGGAAAAATTGGTATTTTAAAAGCTATTTCTAATATGCAATAAATTGTTGTTATTTAGATATTAATTACCTTTGCCCCGCTTAAACGTGGTATATATAAATTTTTCCGGTTACTCCTAAAAGGCGACCGCCCGAAAAATTTATATATAACCACTTGCGCGGGCTTATAATGTTTTATCTTAAATAACAACAATTTTTATGCCAAAACTCTTGATATTTTATATGTTTTATCATATAATTAAATAGAAGAAATATGAAGAATAATATAGAAAGAGGAAAAAAATGATAGCATACGTTAAAGGAGAATTAGCACAAAAACAAATAGGTTATGTAGTAATAGATGTTGGAGGGTTAGGATACAAAATATTTATGTCAGAACCTTCAATAGATGAGATAGGAAATATTGGAGATACTGTAAAAGTACATACATATTACAGAGTTTCAGAAGATGATATAAGTTTATTTGGATTTAATACTCAAGAAGAACTTAGAATGTTTGAACTTTTAATTTCAGTAAGTGGAATAGGAGCAAAAACTGCTCTTGCAATGCTTGCATGCATTGAACCTTCACAATTTGCAATAGCAGTTATATCAAATGATATAGATACTTTAAAAAAGATTCCAGGAGTTGGGCCAAAGTCAGCTCAAAGAATTGTTTTAGAACTAAAAGATAAAATGAAGAAAGAACAACAAATAGCAGAACTTACAAATGCAAGCTTAGAGCAAAAATCTAAAGTTAAAAAGATAATAGTTGCAGATAGCAAAGTTCAAGAAGCAACAGATGCTCTTCAAGTTTTAGGATATGCAAAGAAAGATGTAGAGAAAGCGTTAGAGCAAATTGATACTAATGATTTATCAGTAGAAGATATTATAAAAAGAGCATTAAGAGAATTATCAATAAGGTAGATTTCAACAAAAAAGAACCGACACCAACAAAAAAGAACCGACACCAACAAAAAAGAACCGACACCAATTGAAAGAAAGGAAATAACATGGCAGAAGCAATAACTTATGAATTACTACATGTAGATAAAAATTCTGGAGCAAGAAGAGGTGTAGTACATACTCCACATGGAGACATACAAACGCCAATATTTATGCCTGTTGGAACACAAGCTACAGTAAAATCTATGACTCCTGAAGAATTAAAAGATGATGTAAAAGCACAAATTATATTAGCAAATACATATCACTTATATCTAAGACCAGGACATGATTTAGTAAAAGAAGCAGGAGGACTTCATGAGTTTATGAATTGGGACAAGCCAATTTTAACAGATAGTGGAGGATTTCAAGTATTTTCTCTAAGTGGACTTAGAAAAATAACTGAAGAAGGAGTTAAATTTAGCTCTCATTTAGATGGAAGCAAGCATTTATTTACTCCTGAGAAAGTTATGGAAATAGAAGAATCTCTCGGAGCAGATATTATAATGGCATTTGATGAATGCTGTCCATATCCTTCAGATTATAAATATACTGAAAATTCAATGTATAGAACAACTAGATGGGCAGAGAGATGCAAAAAAGCACATACAACTACTAATCAAGGACTATTTGGAATAATACAAGGTGGATTTTACAAGGATTTACGTAAAATATCTGCAGAAGATTTAATAAAAATGGATTTTCCTGGATATGCAATTGGAGGAATAAGTGTAGGAGAACCTAAAGAAGAGTTTTTAGATATTTTAAGATACACAACTCCACTTATGCCAGAAAATAAGCCAAGATACTTAATGGGAGTTGGAACACCAGATTACTTAATAGAAGCTGCTTTGTCAGGTATAGATATGTGTGATTGTGTATTACCTACTCGTTTAGCAAGACACGGAACAGCACTTACATCAAAAGGAAAAATAGTAATTAGAAATGCTACATACGAAAAAGATTGGGGAAAACTAGATGATGAGTGTGATTGTTACACTTGTAAAAACTATACAAGAGCATATATTAGGCATTTAGTAAAAACTAATGAAATATTAGGAATAAGATTAATATCATTACATAATTTAAGATTTTTAACAAGGCTTATGGAACAAGTTAGAGATGCTATAGAACAAGATAACTTATTAGGATTTAGAGAAGAATTTTATAAAAAATATGGGTATCAAATAATATAAAAGGAGAGTTTATAGGTTAGTCCTTTATAAAAAACCTAAATATTATATAAGGAATTTGAAAATATGAAATTATATGATGAAGAAGAATTAAGAAGAAAAAATGAAAAAAGTAATAAAATAAGAAAACTTGTTGTTATTGGAATGTTCACTACATTAGTTTTAATTATAGCTTTAATGGGAATTATATATTATTTAATATATAATCCAAATAAAATAACAGTATATTTAAGTGGAAAAGAAGATGAAAATTTAGAAAGCAATCTTACATTAATAGCTTCAGAAGATGGTAAAAGTCAGATAGTATATTTTCCGATTAGAAAAATAGCTGATAAATTTGGATATAAATCTTATGATGGAGATTATTCTGTAAATGTGGAAGGGAAAGAAAATTGTTATATAGAAAATGAAAAGGAAGTTGCTATTTTTAGCTTGAATTCAAATACTATATATAAGATTGATAAAACCATACAAAATAATAATCAAGAAAGTGAATATGAAGAATACAAAATAGAAAATCCAATTAAACAACAAAATGGAGAATTATTTGTTGATTTGGAAGGGCTAAGAAAGGGATTTAATTTATCAGTATCATATAGTAATAAAACAAAAAAGATTACTATTAATAAACTTGATGAATATATAAATTCTGCATCAAAATATATAACACAAAAAAAATATGGTAAATTAGATGAAAAATTTGCAAATCAAAAAGCATTATTAGATAATATGATGATAATTGAAACAGAATCTAATGGATTAAAAGGAGTACGTTCATATTCAGAAGATAAAGAAATTTTAGGTGCACAATATAATGATATAACATATATACCACAAAAATCATCATTTATTGTTCAAAAGAATTCTAAAGTTGGCATAATAGGAAATGATGGTATTGTAAAAATAAAGCCTCTTTATGATAAACTTACATTAATTGATGACGAAAATGGATTATATTTAGCAGAAAATGATAGATTTTTTGGAGTTATTGATTCAAATGAAAACATAAAAATATATTTAGAATATCAAAAAATAGGAGTAGATATTAGCCAATTTAAGCAAAATGGTTTGAAAAAAGGTTATGTTTTATTAGACAAAATTATTCCAGCACAAAAAGATGGAAAATGGATATTATTTAAAATTGAAAGCACAAATAATCCAGATGAAAGTAAAAATGTTCAATGTAGGAACTTATTTGAAAATAATAAATATGGTATAGACTATATTGATAACATTGGTTGTATTACAGGAACTAACAGAGGAACTGTTACTAATTTATTGTTAATAAAAGAATATAATGTAATTCTTGTGCAGAAATATCAAAAGTATGGATTTTTAAATGTTGATGGAAATCCTGCTTCAAATATGATATATCAAGATGCATTTATAGAAACAACTTCAGGAAAAAAAGATTACTTTGTTGTAGATGGAAATGGAAATACTTTAAGAGTTGAAGATGAACTTAGAAAAGTAGGAACTATTAAATAAAAAGTTAAAGGTAGAAAACTAATAAAAGTTTTTTGCCTTTTTTTAAATATTTGGAATATTTTTAAAGTCAAGGCATATACATTTAAATAGGAGGGAATGTATATGGATATTTCAAAAGAAAATATTTTTAAGGTTGGATACACATCAACTTTGCCAAAAAAAGGTGAAAACAAAAAGTGGACAAGCAAGTTTTTTAAATTTATACGAAATAATAAAATTATTTCAATTTCTATAATTGTTTTTTTTATGTGTGTTATGATGAATTTATTTTTAATTTATAATTTTTTAAAAGTCTTACAACAAGTTTAAAAATAAGATATTAACTAATTGCAAAGTGCAGAAAGATTATAAAAATAATTTCTTACTGAACTATAACTATAAAATTAATAAAATCCTTGAAAATATTCAAAAAAACTAGTATAATAATGCAAAAGGAATGATGAAAATGAATATAGCAAAAAATTGGGAAGATTATAAAATAATAGATATGGCAGATGGACAAAAATTAGAAAAATGGGGAGACGTTATTTTATCTAGACCAGATCCACAAATTGTATGGAAGAATAAATCATATCCAGAAGAATGGAAAAAAGCAAATGCTATTTATTCAAGAAGTAAAACAGGTGGAGGAAGTTGGGAATATAAGAAAAAAGTACCTTCAGCATGGCAAATAAAATATAAAGATTTAACTTTTAATATTAAACCTATGGGATTTAAGCATACAGGACTTTTTCCAGAACAAGCAGTTAATTGGGATTGGATGAGAGATAAAATAAAAAATTCTAAAAGAGAAATAAAAGTTTTAAATCTTTTTGCATATACAGGAGGAGCTACAGTTGCGTGTCTTTCAGCAGGAGCTTCTGTTTGCCATGTAGACAGTTCTAAAGGAATGGTAACATGGGCAAAAGAAAATGTGACTTCATCAGGGTTAGCCGATAAAAAAGTTAGATACATAGTTGATGATGTTGTGAAATTTGTAAATAGAGAAATTCGAAGAGGTAATAAATATGATGCAATAATAATGGATCCACCTTCTTATGGAAGAGGAGCAAATGGAGAAGTATGGCAATTTGAAAATAATATTTATGATTTAGTAGAATTATGCACAAAGGTATTATCAGATAAACCATTATTCTTCTTAATAAATTCATACACAACAGGAATTTCAAGCTCTGTTTTAGCAAATATATTAAATTTAACTATTTCAAAAAGATATAAAGGAAAAGTAGAATCTGGAGAAATAGGACTACCTATGGAAAAATCTTCTTTAGTACTACCTGCAGGAATATATGGAAGATGGGAAGAGTAGAAGAGTTGAAAAATAATTACAATTTTGACTGCGTTAAATTTCATTCAAAACGCGGTTACATACAACACGTATGCGCCCTTGCCTTTTGAATAAAATTTGCCTTGTCAAAATTTAATTCTTTTACAACACTAAATATGAGCAAAGAGAGATGATAATAATTTTGAAAGTAATTTATGAAGATAATCAAATAATAGTAGTAGAAAAAGAACCCAATATCCCATCTCAAGCAGATAAAACAGGTGATATGGATATGCTATCAGAAGTAAAACAATATATAAAAGAGAAATACAATAAACCAGGAGAGGCATATATAGGTTTAGTACATAGACTAGATAGACCAGTTGGAGGAGTAATGATGTTTGCAAGAACGTCTAAATCTGCTTCAAGACTTAGTGAGCAAGTTAGAAATAAAACATTAAAGAAAACATATATTGCTGTTGTAGATGGAAAAATTTCCGAAAAAAAAGGAGTATTAGAAGACTATTTATATAAAGATGAAAGAAACAATATAAGTAAGGTTGTGACTAAAGATAAGAAAAATGCAAAACTCGCAAAGCTTGAATATGAAGTTTTAGATTATGATGAAAAACGAGATCTATCAACAGTAAAAATAAAATTACATACAGGAAGGCATCATCAAATAAGAGTTCAATTTGCAAATTTTGGCCATAGCTTATATGGTGACCAAAAATATGGTACAAGAGGAAAAGGCAAACAAATAAGACTTTGGGCCTATGAAATTGAATTTGAACATCCAGTAAAAAAAGAAATGATGACATTTAAATCTATACCACCATTTGTTAATTTGGAATATGTAAAATTATAAGTAAAAAAACTTAAGTTATCGACCACTTTTTAATATAAAAGTGCAAAAATTGGTCGATAACTTGAAGAAAATCAATATATGGAGGCAGTAAATATGACAGATATAGAAATAGCAAGAAATACAAAATTAAATCCAATAACAGAAATAGCACAAAATTTAGGAATAAAAGAAAACGAATTAGAACAATATGGAAAATATAAAGCAAAAATAAATGAAGAAGCTTTTAAAAGGCTAAAAAACGAAAAGGATGGCAAACTTGTATTAGTTACAGCAATAAGCCCAACTCCAATGGGAGAAGGAAAAACAACAGTATCAATAGCTATTGCAGATGGATTAAGAAAAATAAATAAAAATGCAGTTTTAGCATTAAGAGAGCCATCACTTGGACCTGTTTTCGGACTAAAAGGAGGAGCTACAGGTGGAGGAAAAGTTCAAGTAGCACCGATGGAGGACATTAATCTTCACTTTACAGGTGATATTCATGCAATGACTGCTGCAAATAATTTGCTATCTGCTATGATAGATAATCACATATATTTTGGAAACGAATTAAAGATAAAAAAAGTTATTTGGAAAAGATGTATGGACCTAAATGATAGACAATTAAGAACAGTAGATACAGGACTTTCTGGAGAAAAGAAAATTGTTCCAAGAGAAGATGGGTTTGATATAACTGTTGCATCTGAAATTATGGCAATAGTTTGTTTAGCAGAAGATTTAAGAGATTTAAAACAAAAGCTAGGAAATATTTTAATTGGATATAATGAAGAAGATAAACCTGTTTTTGCTAGAGATTTGAAAGCAGAGGGTGCTTTAACAGTTCTTCTAAAAGATGCAATAAATCCTAATTTAGTACAAACTTTAGAACATACTCCTGCAATAATTCATGGAGGACCATTTGCAAATATTGCACATGGATGTAATTCAATTAGAGCTACAAAACTTGCTATGAAGCTTGGAGATTATGTTGTAACAGAAGCGGGATTTGGTTCTGATTTAGGAGCAGAGAAATTCTTAGATATAAAATGCAGAAAAGCAAATCTAAAACCAGATGCAGTAGTTTGTGTTTCAACAATTAAAGCTATAAAATATCATGGAGGAGCATTAAAAGAAAATGTTCAAAAAGAAGATATGGAAGCTTTGAAAAAAGGAATGCATAATTTATTTGTACATATAGAAAATATGAAAAAAGTATATGGAATGCCTACAATTGTTGCTTTAAATAGATATTTGACAGACACAGAAGAAGAATTAGAATTTGTTAAACAAGAGGTCAAAGCGAAAGGTTATGAATTTAGTTTAGTAGAAGGATGGGCAAAAGGTGGAGAAGGTGCAATTGATATCGCTGAAAAAATAGTAAATCTTACAGAACAGCCATCTGAATTACACTATTCTTATGAATCAAATCAAGATATAAAAACAAAAATATTAAATGTAGCACAGAAAATATATAGAGCAAAAGATGTAGAATTTTCTGATGAAGCATTAGAAAATATCAAAAAAATAGAAGAATTAGGATATAGCAATTTACCTGTATGTATTGCAAAAACACAGTATTCTTTATCTGATGATGATAAAAATTTACTTTGCAATAATGATTATAATATCCATGTAAGAGATGTAATATTAAAAACAGGAGCTGGATTTATTGTTGTTCTTGCAGGAAAAATAATGACTATGCCTGGTCTTCCAAGAGTTCCAGCAGCAGAGAATATTGACATTGATGAAAATGGAGAAATTGTGGGAATATTCTAATCATTGATAAATAGTAGTAAATAGGCGAATTTTGTCGAAAACATTTTCTTGACTTTTACATAAATTTGTTGTAAAATGAATATAGTAATAATAGTTGCAATTAATTTTGCATAGCAGGTGCGACTGCCACAATAACCTAAAAGTCAATGGGAAGTTAAGCTTTTCAGGTTGGTTAGGCAACATAAAAACCTAAATTACGTGGGAAGATATAGTCTTCCAGGTTGGTTAGGCAACATAAAAATCGCACATTAAAGAGAGGGGATTAAGGTACTGCGGTACGAAAATACCTCTCTTTTTCAGTTTTATAGGAGGTTTATGAAACAAGAATTAAGACAAAAAGAGATTTTTAATACAGTATATAAGTGTTTAAAAGATTATGACCAAAATCTTAAGAATAAAAAAATAATGTTTGTTGTAGAAATGAAAGATAAAAATTTGATTAAAGAGGAAGTATACTTCCCAAAATCAAGTTATTGCCATTTAACAGGAGTAATTATTTTAGATTGTAATGGAAGAATACTAAATAGCTTTGAATTTTATAATCTCATAAAAAAAGGAACTATTACATTTAATAAATACAAAATAATAAGTAGAAATAATACTATGGATTTAAAACTACAAGTTTTACCTCAACTTATGAAAATTGATAGAATGGCGACAATGATAGGAGACTTTAATAATAGCAATTTATATTTACAAACTAAAAAAATAATAGGAAATGTAAATACATGTATGGGATTTATTAAAGACTCAAAATCAAATTTATATATCCCAAATACAACATTGAAATCAGATATAAGAGATATAACAGAAAATACAAATAAAATAGTAGCTATACTTAAAAAAGATGCGAATAAAATCTTGTATGATGAAATGACTTATTTAAAGCAAAACTATAAAGTTGCAGATATACTAAAAAACGAGGAAATAACAGAAAATATAGATTTAAAAAAGTTGAATTCTTTAAATGGAAGTATACAAAGAAAAATAGAAGAATTCTTAAAATAATTATTAATTAATAAATTTGATAATAAAAAACTATACCCAAAATATACAATAAATCATACTTTTTGTCAATATACATAAAATTGGTTTGAAATATTGTTTTTTGTAAAATGCAGTTATAACAAGTATTTTAAGAAATAAAAATATTATTAATTTTATTAATTAATAATAAAATTTTAGGAGGTAACACAAATGTTAAAAAATCAAAGAACGAAAAACAAAGGTATAACATTGATAGCACTCGTTATAACTATAATAGTAATGCTAATATTAGCAGCAATTTCTATTTCAATGCTAACAGGAGATAATTCAATTTTAAAGAGGGCAACAGATTCCAAAAAGAACACTGAAGAATCACAAATAATTGAAGAAGCTAAAATAGATATTTTAGCAAAGATTACAGATAACGAAGGCAAAGCTATATCTAAAAAACAATTAAAAGACGTTTTGAAAAATTATTTTAATGAAGAAGAAATAGGAAAATTAGTAATTCCAGATGACTTATCATCAGCAAATGATGAATTAACTACAAAAGATGAAAAATATAAAATAAAACTATCAGATATATATAATGGAAAAGTAGAAAATAGATGGGAATATGACCATGCTTTGCAAACAGTAGAAAATGGAAACTTAACTCTTAAAATAGGAGACTACGTTAATACTACACCTTATACAGTTGATGGAAAACAATTTGATGGAAAATGGAGAGTGTTAGGAGAAGAAAATGGACAAGTATTGCTAGTTTCTACAAATTATGTGGATTTTGAAGGAAGCACTGAAAAATCTGGAGTGCCAACAATTACTTTGCAAGGTTCAAATGGAATTGATAATGAAATAGATAGGTTAAATACAATAAGTGCTAAATTTGCTGATGTAATAAAAACTGAAAAAGGAAGATGTATAAAAGTTGAAGATGTTAATAGAATAACTGGTTATGATCCTAATGACAGTAGATTAGATTCAAATGATTTAACAAAAAGAGGACCATGTGGAAAAGATGAAATTTATCAATATGGAAATAATGTAACATATACAATAAAAAGTGATGGTAAAGTGTGGTATAAAGGAGACCAAGCTGTAACTACAGAAAAATCAAGTAGCTATACTAAATTTTTAAAATTAAGAGAAAGTAGTAATATAACAGAACCTTTTACAATAAAAAGTACTTATTATTACTATTTTCCAGAAACTTTAGGAAGCTTCCCTAGTTCTGCTGTAGCTTCTGGGCAAACTATGGAAGGTATTTCTACGTCTAGTCCAGCGTATGATATGTTATTTAAACCACAATCTAATACGCCGTATTGGATTGCGTCTCCTTGCGTGTTTGCTCGCGAGGGTTATGTGGACTGGAACGTTTTCATGGTTTCGTCTCCTGGCATGGTTACGGCCCGCAGCCGCAGCTTATGGGGCTCTAACTATGGTTCTAGCAACATCACCTACGGCGTTCGTCCAGTTGTTTCTCTAAAATCAACAATAACACCAAATTTTGTATCAAAAGATGAATCAACAGGAATATCAACCTATGAAATATAAAAGAATAGACAGTGTCAACAAATATACTAACAAAGAAACTGGTTAAATACAACAAAATCAAAGTATAATTGAATAAAATTCAAAAATCTTCCAATAATATTAAAAAGATATTATTGGGAGGTTTTTTATGTATAATTTTAGAACAGATTTAGCTGTTGAAAGAACAAATATATATAGGAAAGCAAATAAATTAGAAGAGATAGATGGAATAGAGACAGAAGAACAAGAAATAAGTGAAAATATAAAAGTTTCAAGAGTGAAAATCACAAATGAAATTGGAGAACAGGCAATAGGAAAGAAAAAGGGAGTATATGTAACAATAGATTTAAAAGACTTGAAAGTTGCAGATGAGGATGACATTCAAAAAGCATCAGATACGTTATCTAATGAATTAAAAGCAATAATACAAAATCATGTGCAATCAAAAGATGACATTATGGTAGTAGGATTAGGAAACATATATGTTACACCAGATTCATTAGGACCAAAAGTTATAAATGAAATTGATGTTACAAGACATATAATAAAATATTTGCCTCAATATATTGATGAAAATACAAGACCTGTAACAGCAATTTCTCCGGGGGTATTAGGTACAACAGGCATAGAAACTTATGAGATTTTAAAAGGTATTGTAGATAATGTAAAACCTAAGCTTTTAATTGTAATTGATGCTCTTGCTTCACGAAGTATTGAAAGAATAAGTAGCACAATACAGATTTCAGACACAGGAATTGTGCCAGGTGCAGGAGTAGGTAATACTAGAGCAGAGATTTCTGAAAATACATTGGGGGTACCAGTTATAGCACTTGGAATTCCAACATGTGTAGAATCTGCAGTAATTGTAAATGATTGCCTTGATTTATTAATAGAAAAAATGCAAAATGAAGCTAAATCTAATGTGTATTTAAATCAGTTAAAAGAACAAGATAATTATGAAACAATAAAAGATGCTTTAAATCCTCAAAATTATAATATGATTGTTACTCCAAAAGAAATAGATGATTTAATTGAAAATATGAAAGATGTAGTTGCAAGAGGAATTAATATGAGTTTATAAGTTGTGATAGAATCCGATTTTATATTGCTTAGTAGCAGATGAAAGAATTAAAAAAATTACTTTGAATTTGTTTATATATTCAAAGTAATTTTTTATTTATAATTATACAAAGTAAGTAAATTAACAATAGAACTGGATATTTTATTTATCTTTAATTGAAATAATTTCATCTTTGGTTAAATCAGTTAGTTCAATTATTTCTTCTAATTTAGTACCTTTTTTTAATAATTTTTTTGCTATTTTTATTTGATTTTGTTTAATTCCAGCTGTCAATCCTTTATCAAAGCCTGCTTCTTCAACAGCTTTCTGATCCATTATATATTTTTGTCTTAATTCAGCTCTATATCTTTCATGTTCGTTTTGACTTATTTCTTCTAATACTTCTTTAGCTTTTTTTACTTCTTTATTTTCCATATCAACAATCGCCTCCGGATTATTTATAAATTGAAGCCAAGTATTAAAGGAATTTTTTGATTGTTCTTTTTTACTCATATTTTTTAATAATTCCTCACCTTTGCTTAACTCTATTATATAAATTTCTAGAACATCTGTCAATATGATTTTAGGATTTTCTTCTTCTCGTAAGTTCCATTTTGTAATGAATTTATTAATTCCTCGTAACTTTTCTAAATTAAAATCTGTGAATAAAATAACTATGCCTTTTTCTAACTGATTGTAATCATCTCCACTTTTTATACTCATTGTATATATTTTGCTCCAATAAAACATGAGTCTTTTTTCTATATTTTTCTTATCAACTACTTGCATTTCAATATTACAATTAATATTATTATTTAATTTTGCCTTGATATCAAGTATTCCTACTTTGTCATCAAGTAAGTCCTTTTCTGTAATTGTATTACAATCAACAGTAATGTCTGAAATTTCATCTTTTATTATAGACGAAAGTAGGCTTTTTGTAATATCTTCATTCCCAGCATGACCAAATATTCTCTTAAAAACATAGTCAATTTTTGGGTTTAATAAACTTTGCACCTCCTTTTCTTTATTTTTTTGTTTTGATACGTTTTGTGACATAAAAATTACCTCCTTGTTTGATTTAAACTGCTTGTAGATTTAAAATTTAGAAATTAAATTCAATAATACAAAAGAAAAATTTAAAAAGATAAAAACGTTTGAATAAATTTTTTGAAATAATTTAAAAATTTGTGCATCTTCCAAGTTGTTTATAGTAATATAATAACATAAAACTATTGAAATATCAAGGAAAATCGTTCGACTTAATTCGACAAAAATCATTTGCTCAAAAATTACAAGATTTCCATTGCAAAAAAAAATCATAAATGATATAATTCTCACAAGGGAAACATAAGAAGGGAAATAATTGAAAAATAATTACAATTTTGGCTACGTCATATTTCATTAAAAACGCGGTTACATACACAAAGTATGCGTCCTTGCTTTTAAATAAAATATTCCTTGCCAAAATTTAATTCTTTTCCAATTTACTTAGTACCCATAAGAAAGGATGAACAAGGAACATGGGAAAAATAGTATTATTAGATGAACTTACAATAAATCAAATAGCTGCAGGAGAAGTTATAGAAAGACCAGCATCAGTTGTAAAAGAAATGGTAGAAAACTCTATAGATGCTGGAGCAACAAATATAATAGTAGAAATAAAAAATGGAGGAATATCATACATAAGAGTTGCAGATAACGGAAAAGGAATTGCAAGAGATGATGTAGAAATAGCATTTGAAAGACATGCAACAAGTAAAATACGCTCAGCAGAAGACCTTCAAGAAGTTAAATCTATGGGGTTTAGAGGAGAGGCTTTAGCTAGTATTGCAGCTATTGCTAATGTTGAATTAGTTTCAAGAACAGAAGACCAACCAACAGGAGAAAGAGTAACAGCAGAAGGTGGAGAAATTTTAAGTGTTGAAGAAGTAGCATGTAGTGTAGGAACTGTAATTACTGTTAGAAACTTATTTTTCAATACACCTGTAAGATATAAATTTTTGAAGAAAGACTTTACAGAAACAGGATACATAGAAGATGTAATTTCAAGGATTGCATTAGTTCATCCAGAAATATCTATAAAACTAATAAATACAGGAAAGACAACAATTTCAACAAATGGTAATGGAGACATAAAATCTGTAGTGTATAGTATTTATGGAAAAGATATAGCAGAAGAAATAATACCAGTTGAATATGAATATGAAAACATTAAAGTAAAAGGTGTAATAGGAAAACCTGCAATAGCTCGTTCTAATAGGTCAAATCAAATATTTTTTGTAAATGACAGATATATAAAAGACAAAACTCTTACAGCAGCTGCAGAACAAGCATACAAAGGAATGATTCCAATTGGAAAATTTGCTTTTTTAATCTTAAATTTGGAAATGGATCCAAGTAAAGTTGATGTTAATGTACATCCAGCAAAATTAGAAGTAAGATTTTCTGAAGAAAGTACAGTTTTTCAAGCAGTTTTTCATACCATAAAAAACACTTTATTAAGTGCAGATTTAGTATCAGACAGAGATAAAAATAAAGAAATAAAAGAAGCTTCAAAAGATGCTTTTAAAATAGATTATAGCAACTTAAATAAAGGTGGGCTATTTGGAAAACCAGGAGTATCAAATAGTACAGTTCAAGAAACAATGAAATTTGATAATTCAAAATTATCAGATATGATGCAAATGCCAAATACAAGTAATATAGATAATAAACAAAGCCTAAATACTAAAGAAGATAAAGCTTCAATGGATGTTTTTGAAAGATTAAAAAGATTACAACAACAATTAAAAAATGATTTAGTTGCAAATCCTAGTATTCAATTAACAGATAATTATAAAATGATGGAAAATAAATATAACGAAATAGTTACTGCTACAGATGAATTAAGTAAAAGCAATGAGAAACAAGATGCAAAAGCTGAAACTGTAGATATTGTAAATGAAACTAGCAAATCAGAAGAATATACAAATAATATCAAAACTGAAGATAGTAAAAATATAGAAAATAACATAAATAATGAATCTGAATCAATTCAAGTAAACACACAAGAAAGTCAAACAAATCAAAAAGAATTTCAAGATTTTGGAGAGAATAAATTAAACATACAAGAAAACCAAAGCTTTGGAGAAAATCAGTCACATATGCCAAAAAAACAAAACTTTGGAGAAATTAACAACGAAAACCAAAATTATGAAGAAATAAAACAAGAAAATGACGATATAAATAATTCTACAAATATAAATAATAACTCAGAAGAAAATATAGAAAGCGAGCAAAATCAAAAGGTTGAAGAAGTAAAAGATAAAATACTTTCATTTGAAGCTATGTATAAAGAATTATTTGGAAAAGAACCTTATGGAGGAAGGCTAAAAGTAGAAGATACAACTAAAAAAGATAATCAATATAAAATCACAGAAGATGATTTAGATGAAAATGTTTCTGTTTTTGAAGGATTATCTGAATATCAAAAACCAACATATAAGTTTATAGGAATTGCTTTTAAAACATACATAATTTTAGAAATGAATCAAGAATTATACATAATGGATCAACACGCAGCTCATGAAAGAATTTTATACGAAAGAGTTAAGAAAAATTTCTTTAATGATGTAGACAAAGAATGTCAAATGCTATTGTTACCAGATGTAATTACATTAACAAACAAAGAAATGAATATAGCTAGAGATAATTTTAAGTTGTTTGAGAGAGCTGGCTTCATGGTTGAAGAATTTGGAGAAAATACAATAAAAGTATCTGGAGTTCCTGAAATTTGTATAGATTTAGATACAAAAGAATTATTCATGGAAACTTTAGATGAAATAAATACCGTAGCCAGAACTGCAAAACAAGAAAAAGAAGAAAAATTTATTGCAACTGTTGCATGTAAAGCAGCTGTAAAAGCGAATATGGCATTAACAGAAGAAGAGGTAAAAAGTTTGATGGATGAGCTTTTAAAATTACCAAATCCATTCTCATGCCCTCATGGAAGACCAACAGTAATAAAAATGTCAAAATATGATATAGAAAGAAAATTTGCAAGAAAGTAGGAAAAAATGTCACTAATTTATTTTATAGTTTTTATGCTATTCGTGGTTTATATAGTATGGACTTGGAATAGCACAAAGGAATTTGAAGACCTAAAAATTAGAATAGCATATTTATTAGTTGGAACGTTATTTATTGCTATGGTTACACTAATAATATTTGTAGTTTCAAAAATAGGAGTTAATTATCCTAAGAAAGAAATGATAGGAGAAGTAAGAAGAATAGTTTTACTTTGTTTCATTCCGATTAATGGATTTATAACATTAACACAATGTGCAAGCATTTTTGCACAAGCCAAAAGTGGAATGGTATCAAAAGAACATATGCAAAAAAAGATAAAAAGATTAGTAATTATTTTTATAGTATTAATAGTTTTTGAAACGATATATTTTAAAAACATACAGAATGGAATGATAAGAATCATACAAAATAAGATGGTATAAATTACAGAATTTACAAAAAAGAACCGACACCAACAAAAAAGAACCGACACCAATTGAAGAATATAAAAATTACAACTAAAGGAGACTAAAATTGAAACCAAAAGTAATAGTAATTGTAGGACCTACTGCATCAGGCAAAACAGCTCTATCTATAGAACTTGCAAAAAGAATTAATGGCGAAATTGTGTCATGTGATTCAATGCAAATATATAAAGATATGGATATAGGTTCAGCAAAGCCATCATTAGAGGAAATGCAAGGAATAAAACATTATATGATAGATGTTGTTAAACCTGACGAAAGATTTAGTGTAGCAGAATATAAAAAACAAGCAGAAAAAGCTATTGAAGAAATACTTTCTAAAGGAAAGACACCAATTGTAATTGGTGGAACAGGTTTGTATGCTGATAGTTTAATATATTCTATTGAATATCCAGAAATAGAATTTGACCTAAAATATAGAAATAAACTTGAAGAAAAAGCCAATACACAAGAGGGTTTAATAGAGTTATATAATGAAGCTAAAAGAATTGATGAAGAAGCAATAAAAAAAATAAGTGAAAAGGATAAAAAAAGAATAATTAGAATTTTAGAAATTTTTCATTCTACAGGAAAAACTAAAACACAACTTGAAATAGAATCAAGAAGAAATGAAGTTAAATATGATTATAGAGTTTTTGCAATAGATATGAATAGAGAAATCTTATATGATAGAATTAATAAAAGAGTAGACATTATGATTGAAAATGGATTAATTCAAGAAGTTAAAAATTTACTAAATAAATATGAAAGTTTTCCTACAGCAATGCAGGGCTTAGGATACAAAGAAGTTGTAGAATACTTGGATGGTAAATTGACAAAAGAAGAAATGATAGAAAAAATCAAACAAGAAACAAGAAGATATGCTAAAAGACAACTTACATGGTTTAGAAAAAATAAACAAACAATATGGATAAATGGATTAGATGATATGCAAAATAATATCAATATTATTTTGGAGGGAATGAATTGAGTAAACTTATATACTTAAATGAATTTAGAAAAAAAATAGAAAAAAAGAAGTTAATAATGGATATTGTTTTTACAATTATAATAATATATGTTTGCTATGCTGTTTACCTAATAATAAAAACTCCTAAAGATACAATAACAGTAGAAAATGGAACTCTAACAGTAGAAGAAAGTGCAACTGGATATATAATTAGAGACGAAACAATTGTAAAAGGTAAAAACTATAAAAATGGAATATATCAAATAATACCAGAAGGAGAAAGAGCAGCAAAAAATCAATCCATTTTTAGATATTATGGAAAAAACGAAAATGAACTTCAAGAACAAATTAACGAAGTAAATGATAAAATACAAAAAGCATTAGAAAAGGAAAAATTGCTTTTTCCTTCAGATATAAAAAACTTAGATGAGCAAATAGACTCAAAAGTTCAAGATTTGAAAAACATATATAATATAAAAAATCTTGCAGAATATAAAAAACAAATTTCAGATATTATGCTAAAAAAAGCGACAATTGTAGGAGAAAATAGCAAAAGTGGATCATACATAAAAAAATTAATAGATAATAGAGAAGAATATGAAAAAAAATTAGAAGAAGGTTCAGAATATATGGAAAGCCCTGAAAGTGGGGTAGTATCATATAGAGTAGATGGACTAGAAGATGTACTAAAAGTAGACGGATTTAAAGATTTAACAGAAGAAAAACTAAATGATTTAGATGTAAAAACAGGACAGATTGTTTCAACAAGCACAGAACAAGGAAAAGTAATTAATAATTTTGAGTGTTATGTTGCAACTATATTAAATTCTAATGCAAGTAAACAAGCTGAGGTTGGAAAAAAAGCAAAGATTACTTTATCTAGTGGAAATGAATTAGAGGTAACAATTGCCTACAAACAAGAACAGGAAAATGGAAAAGTATTAGTTGTTTTTAAAACAAATGCTTTACCTGAAGAGCTAATAATTTTTAGAAAAATATCATTTAATATTACATGGTGGAGCGTAACAGGTATTAAAGTACCAAATAATGCAATATTAGAGGACGAAACACAATCTAAATATGTTTTAAAGAAAACAGCTACAGGAACAACAAAATGTTATATAAAAGTAAAAAAGACAAATGATAAATATTCAATTATAAGTTCGTATACTGCTGATGATTTAAAGGCATTAGGTATTGATGAATCAAAATATAAAGGTATAGAAGTATATGATACAATCATGCTATATCCTAAAAAGTAATGTTACAAAAATATTACACTAATATTAAGTTTTTGTTACATTTAAAGTAAAGTATTGACAAAATAAATAAAATGTAGGATACTTAAAATATATTTATATTAGAGGAAAAATTTGGGAGGTTTAAAATGGCTAGTGCAATTATGAACAAAGTTTGGAATTTATTAGGAATGGAGCAAGCAGAAGAAGATTACGAAGAAGAAAATGATATATATGATAATGATTATTATGAAGAAGATGAACAAGAACCAGCAGTTGAAGAAAAGAAAGGTTTCATAAAAAGAAATAAAGTGGTAGCAATGCCACAACAATCTGTTAGAATGGTTATATCTCAACCTACAACTTTTGAACAATCAGAAGAGATTTGCGGATTTTTAAAAGAGAAAAAATCAGTAATTGTTAATTTAGAATATGTTAATAAAGATGTTGCAAGACGTATTGTTGACTTTATAAGTGGAGGAGTTTATTGTTTAGATGCACATATTCAAAAAGTATCTAATTCAATTTTCTTAATTGCACCTATGAATTATGAAATTACAAATGAAATGGCAAGAGAAGAAATAAAAAACAAACTATCTGTTTCATGGCTAAACAAAAACAGTATAGACTAAAAGTAAGGGGGGCTTTAATATGCTTACACCATTAGATATAGAAAATAAAAGATTTTCTAAACAAATGATGAATGGCTATAGCGTTGAAGAAGTTGATGAATTTCTTGATGAAATAGGTGTTGACTATGCAAAAAAGAATAAAGAATTGCTTGAAGTATCAAAAAAAGTCGAAGATTTAAACAAAGATTTAGAAAGATACAGAAGTTTAGAAGACACACTACAAAATACTTTGGTTATGGCTCAATCTACAGCTGAAGAAGTTAAAAATGTAGCTAAACAACAAGCTGAACAATTGGTCGCAGAAGCCAAATCAACAGCTGAAAAAGAGGCAAATGATTTAGAACAACAAATAATATACAAAAAGAAAGCATTAGAAGATTTACAAAAACAATTTGATATATATAAGGCTAAAATGGAATCATTGTTAATTTCACAACTAGAATTAATTAAAGAGGTTAACAAAGATAACTAATATAAAAATACAAAAGACAAAAGGAAACTGTTCTTAAAAAAGAACGGCTTCCTTTTATTTGTTGTATAAAAATTTTTTTTATATAACAAAATTATGTTACTATTTTTTAACCTTTATATTACAAATCTATTAAATGTATATGACAATTTTGTTAATACTATTGACAAACGGCAAAATTGGTATAAAATGTATATAACAATATGGTAGAAAGGCAAAAAAGTATGAGAATTATAAGTGGAAAAGCTAGAGGAACAAATTTATACACTCTAGAAGGATTAGAAACAAGACCAACATTAGATAGAGTAAAAGAGTCTTTATTTAATATTATACAAGACAAAATATATGAAGCAGAAGTGTTAGATTTGTTTTCAGGAAGTGGAGCAATTGGATTAGAATTTGCAAGTAGAGGAGCAAATAAAGTTATTTTATGTGACAAATCAAAAAAAGCCACTGAAATAATAAAAAAAAATATACAAAAAACTCACATGGAAGAAAAGGTTGAACTATATAATTGTGATTTTAAAGAGCTTTTAAAAAGATTAGAAAATAGAAGTTTTGATATAATATATCTAGATCCACCTTATAAAACAGACTATATTAAAGAATCAATAGAAGAAATTTTAAGATTAAATGTAAAAAAAGAACAAGGAATAATTATTGCAGAAACAGATGAACCCAAAAAAATAGAACAAGACATAAAAGATTTAAATGTTCAAATTATTGATCAAAGAAAATATGGAAGAGCATATTTATATTTCATCAGATAAAAGCAATAAAAGCATAGAAAGGAAGAAAGGGATATGGAGATTTTTACGTTATTAGAATCATTAGAAGATATTTTAGAAAAAGGAAAATCTGTACCTTTTACAAATAAAACAATAGTAGATAAAGACGAGTTGTTAGAGATTATTAAAGAAATTAGATTAAAATTACCAGATGAATTAAAACAAGCAAAATGGATTAAAGAAGAAAGACAAAGAATATTGCTTGAAGCTCAAAAAGAAGCTGATGAAGTCGTAAAAGAAGCAGAAAATAGGATAATTTCTATGATTGACGAACATGAAATTACAAGAAAAGCATATGAACAAAAAAATGAAATAATAGAAACTGCAAATGAAATGTCAAGAGAAATTACAAATGGAACAAAAGAATATGCAGATGGATTACTAAATAATACAGAAAAAGTTTTAGCAGATACATTAGCAAAAATAGAGAAAAATATGTCAGAAGCAATGAATTTAATGCAAATCTCTCTAGAAGATACAATAAAAACTGTTCAAAACAGCAGAAAAGAATTAAAGTAAGTTTAAAAAGGAGTAACAGTGTATGTCAGATTTGAAAAAAGATGCTAAAATTGTGTTATTAGTAGTTGCAGGTTTTCTTTTAACTAGTTTTTTAATATTTGTTGGATTTAATTCTAACTATAAACCAATTAGATTATCACAAGAATTACCACAACAAATAACTATAGAAAAAGCAGAAGCTAACAAAGATCAAGGCAGAGTTTATGGCTATGTACAAAATAGCAGTGAAAGTAATTTAAACGGAAAATATTTAAAAATTTCTGTGTATAATTCAAAAGATGAAATTATAGCAACTGAGTATTTGAAAATAGAGAATTTACAGTCAAACGAAAAAAAACTATTTAGATCAAATTTTAATGCAAAAAATGCAAAAAGTTTCGATATAAATATTATAGATAATAAATAAAGCTGAAATATTAAGCAATAAATATGTATTGTTTAATATTTCAGTTTTTTAATTATTTAATTAGTTGTTTTCATTATTTTGTCTATTTTGGTTGTTTCTATTATTGTTGTTATTATTGTTGTTGTTATTATTTCTGTTATTATTTTTTTCTGACATATTAAACACCTCCATAAATCTAGGATAATAGTATTATCTACAAAAATAAAAAAAATATACATTAAGTGTTAGGTATAAATTTGGTAATATAGTAAAAAATATATATAAACAGATTATTTTTTAATTTTAATATATTTGCCCTGCTTAAACGTGGTATATATAAATTTTTCCGGTTCCTCCTAAAAGGCGACCGCCCGAAAAATTTATATATAGCCACTTGCGCGGGCTTATAGTATTTTAAATTAAATAATAACGAAATTATAAAAAAGGAAAAATAAAATGAATATACTAATAATATTTTCAATTATATTTTTTTTATTACTAATTTTAATGTCAATTAATGTAAAAATAGAAATAGAAAATTTAAAATTTATTGTGCCAAAAATAAATGGAAGATATACAAATAAAGATAGTAAAATTTTATTAAAAATATATATATTAAAAAAGATAAAAATTGCAGAAATTAATTTGAAAAAAATAAATTTAAATAATGAAAAATTTAAAAACAAAATACAAAGTCAAATAAAACAAGAAAAATTTAATATTAATGCAATTAATTTTTTTAAAAATAATAATTACATACTTGAAAAAATGAATTTGAAAATAATAGTTGGAACAGAAGATGCTGCAATAACTGCAATTGGAGTTGGCATAATAGCATCATTAATTTCAATTTTTTTTCATAATAAAATTTTTGATATAAACAAGCAAAAATATGAAGTATTACCAATTTATGAAAATAAAAGCATGTTAAAAATTGAGTTTGATGGTATATTTACTTTTAAGATTGCCAATATTATAGGTATGGCAAAATATTTGAAGAGGAGAGTGGATAAAAATGATAGAACATCCAATAGAAGGGCTTATGCTTACAGCAATGAATAGTATAAAGGAAATGATAGATGTTGATACAATAATAGGAGAACCTATACAAGCTTCAAATGAAATTACTATAATTCCAATTTCAAAAGTATCTTTTGGTTTTGCAGCAGGTGGAAGTGAGTTTAAAGGAGAAACTATTGATGTATACAAAAAACAAGAAAAAGATGAACAAATACAATATAGACTTCCTTTTGGAGGTGGTGCAGGTGCAGGAGCATCTTTATCTCCAGTTGCTTTTATAGTTGTTAATAAAGATATTGTTAAATTATTACCTGTAAACCATTCTACTACAATGGATAAATTGTTAGACTATATTCCTGATTTATTTGAAAAATTAAGCAAGATGGCTAATAAATCAATGCAATGTAAAAAAGAACAAACAGACAAAATAATAAGTAAAATTCAAAAAGAATATGAAAAAAATAAAGAAGATAACAAGGAAACAGAAATAAAAGAACAAATAAAAATTGAAGATTTAGATGATGATGATTTTGAAGAAAAAATAATTTATGATGACCTTGCTGAAGAGGATGATGAATAGTTATAAAACACCTTTCTAAAAAGATAGGTGTTTCTTTACTTTTTAATGAATTAGTGATATAATGCACAAAAAGAATATATTTAGAAAGAGAGAAAAAAATTGAACACAACAAAGAAAGTAGCATTTTTAACACTTGGATGTAAAACTAATCAATACGAAACAAATGGAATGATGCAAAAATTTATTGAAGCAGGATATAAAATATGTAATTTAGAAGAAAATCCAGATATTTACGTGGTAAATACTTGCACAGTAACAAATATAGCAGACAGAAAATCTAGACAGTCTTTAAGAAGAATAAAAGAAAAAAATAATACAATAGTTGTTGCTGCCCGGATGTTATGCACAAGTTGCAAAAGAACAATTAGAAAAGATGCCAGAAATAGATATAATACTTGGAAATAAAGAAAAGAAAGATATTGTAGGATATATAGAAGAATTTTTACAAAAAAGAACCGACACCAACAAAAAAGAACCGACACCAATTGTTGATGTTGCAGATATATCAAAACAAAAAGATTTTGATGAATACGGATGTGTTACATATACAGAAAAATCTAGAACAGAAATAAAAATTCAAGATGGATGCAATAATTTTTGTACATATTGTCTAATTCCTTATGCAAGAGGAAGAATAAGAAGTAGAAAGAAAGAAAATGTTTTAAAAGAAGCACAAAATATTGCAAATGAAGGAATAAAAGAAATAGTTCTTACAGGAATACATATTGCATCTTATGGAAAAGATTTTGAAGAAGAATATAAGTTAATAGATTTAATAGAAGATTTAAACAAAATAGAAGGAATAGAAAGAATTAGATTAGGATCTTTAGAGCCTACAATAGTTACAGAAGAATTTGCTGAAAGACTTTCAAAATTGGAAAAAGTTTGCAATCATTTTCATTTATCTTTACAAAGCGGATGTAACGAAACTTTAAAAAGAATGAATAGAAAATATACAACTGAGCAATTTAAAAAAGTAGTAGAAATATTAAGAAAATATTTCAAAGATGTAAATTTAACAACAGACATAATTGTTGGATTTCCTGGAGAGACAGATGAAGAATTTGATATTACATATAAGTTTTTAAAAGAGATAGCATTTTATAAAATGCATGTTTTTAAATATTCTAAAAGAGATGGAACTGTTGCAGCTAAAATGCCAAATCAAATAGATGGAACAATTGCAGAAGAAAGAAGCAAAAAACTTATAGAATTATCAGAAAAAAATATGAACGAATTTAATAGCAAATATATTGGAAAAGAATTAGAAGTTTTATTTGAAGAAAAACAAGATGAATTTTGGACAGGACATACAAAAAATTATATGGTTGTTAAAATGAAATCTGAAAATAATTTAGAAAATAAAGTATTAAAGGTAAAAATAAATAGTGTTAACAACGAAGCATTATTTGCATAATATAAAAAGAGTATAGAAGAGGAGAAGGTTGAAAAATAATTACAATTTTGACTGCGTTATAATTTTGTTTAAAAATGCTCACATACAATAAGTATGCTCCGCTTTTTGCACAAAATTCTGCCTTGTCAAAATTTAATTCTTTTTCAACCAGGTTTGCGACTAATGAAAGGAATAAAAAATGGATAATTTTTTGAAATTTAAACAATTTAGAGAGCAATATAAAGAATTTTATTATAATAGTTATTCTATAAAAGAAGATAATGAATCAATTTTAATTGAATTTGAATTTGAAATACCAAATTTAGCTATGTTTCATCCAACAACAAAAATACTAAAAAAACAAATGCATTTTAAAAGTTTAAATACAATACAAGCAAAAAATATGGCATTTCATATTGGTTTAATAGAATTGATTAGTTATTGGAAAAGTGTTTGTTGTCCACAAATTGTTATAAAATGTGGATATCTAAGTGAAGAACAGATACAATGGTGGAAAAAATTGTATTTTTATGGACTAGGTGAACTTTTTTATACAAATAATATTAAGACAACATTTGATGAATTTGTTAGTATAAAATGCGAACATGAAAAAAATGAATTATTATATAATTCAATAAAGGAAGAATCAGATGGATATATAGTTCCAATAGGTGGTGGAAAAGATTCTGTAGTAACTCTTGAAACATTAAAAATAGATAAAGAAAAAGACTATTGCTTAATAATAAATCCAAAACCTGTAACACTAAAGTGTGCAGAAATTGCAGGCTTGGACAATAATCATATTATTGAAATTTATAGAACAATAGATAAGAAACTATTAGAACTAAACTCGCAAGGAATGATAAATGGGCATACTCCATTTTCAGCAATGCTTGCTTTTACATCATATTTTGTTGCATATCTTTTATCTAAAAAATATATAGCCTTATCAAATGAAAATAGCGCAAATGAATCAAATGTAATCGGTGAAAAAGTAAATCATCAATATTCAAAAAGTTTTGAATTTGAAAAAGACTTTGAAGAATATTCAAATAAATACTTAAAAGCACCAGTTAAATATTTCAGTTTTTTAAGACCATTGAATGAACTTCAGATTGCAAAGATATTTTCTAAACATGAAAAATACCATAAAACATTTAAAAGCTGTAATGTAGGAAGCAAAGAAAAGGAATGGAAATGGTGTTGCAATTGTGCTAAGTGTTTATTTGCATACACAATTTTAAGTCCATTTTTATACAAGAAAAAATTGGTTGATATTTTTGGTGAAGATATGTTTGAAAATAAAAAATTGTTAAACACTTTTTTAGAACTAACAGGAAATGGAGAGACTAAGCCATTTGATTGTGTAGGAACATTTGAAGAAGTAAATTTTGCAATAAGCAAAACAATTGAAAATATTATAAAAGAAAAAGGAGAACTTCCATATTTATTAAAATATTATAAAGATAATTTTGAATTAGCAGATACATCAAAAGATATAACACTTAGATATAATACAGAAAATAATTTAAATGAAGAACAAAATGATATGTTAAGAAAAGAGGTTTTTTAATTGCTAAAAGATTTAATTAATTTTTTTGAAGATAAAAAAATATTTATAGCAGGATTTGGAAGGGAAGGGCAGTCAACATATAAGTTTATAAGAAAATATTTAAAAAATAAAAAAATATTTATTGCAGATGTAAAAAAAGATTTTTTTAAGGAATTTGAATATTTAGAAGAAGATAAAAATGTAGAATGTATAAGTGGAGAAAATTATCTACAAGGCTTAGAAAACTATGACATAATAATGAAAACACCAGGAATTGCATTTGTAGGAATGGATATAAGTTCTTTTAAAGATAAAATCAAGTCACAATTAGAGCTTTTGCTAGAATTTTTTGATAATACTTCTATTGGTGTAACAGGAACAAAAGGTAAAAGTACTACAAGCTCATTAATTTATAAAGTATTGCAAGATCAAAATGTAAAAACTGTATTTTTAGGAAATATAGGAAAACCAGCATTTGACTTTTTAGAAGAAATTGAACAAGATACATATATAGTGCTTGAAATGTCTTCACATCAGCTTGAATTTATGAATGTATCTCCAAATATTTCTATAGTAACAAATCTTTATCCAGAGCATTTGGATCATTATAATTCATATAATGACTATGCAAAAGCAAAATGCAATATATTTAAACATCAAAATGAAAATGACTATTTAATATATGATTACGATAATGAGAATTTAAAACCATTTATAGAAAATGTAAAATCTAAAGTATATAAAGTAAGCATGAAAGAAAATAAAGATATATCAATAAAGAATGACAAAGTTATAATTAATAATGCTGAAATATATGATATAAATAGTCCAAGAAATTTAATAGGTGAATATAATTTAAAGAATATTATGCTTGTACTTGGTGTTTCTGAAATATTAAAGCTAGATTTAAATAGAACTATAAAAAGTATAGCAGAGTTTAAAACATTACCACATAGACTTGAATTTGTTGGAGAATATGATGGAATAAAGTTTTATGATAATTGCATTGCAACTATACCAGATGCCACTATAGAAGCGGTAAAAGCTTTAAAAGATGTAGATACTTTAATAATTGGAGGAATGGATAGAGGATTAGACTATACAGACTTTGTTTTGTTTTTAGATAATTGTAATATAAAAAACATTATTTGCATGCCAAAAACTGGGTATGACATAGCAAAATTAATGAAATCTGATAAAACCTACAAGGTAGAAACTTTAGAGGAAGCAGTTGTTGCATCAAAGAGGTTAACTGAAAAAGGAAAGATATGTTTAATATCTCCTGCTGCAGCAAGTTATGGTTTCTTTAAAAACTTTGAAGAAAAAGGAGATAAGTTTAAAGAGTTAGTAAAAAATGATTGCAAAATATAAAAAAATAATATATAATATAGACTAGAAAGGAGTTCTATATGAGTATTATTTTTAATGTAATTATACAAAAAGAAGAAAACTGGTATATTGCAAAATGTATTGACAATAGTGTTACTTCACAAGGAAAAACAGTAGAAGAAGCGCTAGAAAATTTGAAGGAAGCCTTGGAATTATTTTTGCAGAATGAAAAACCAGTAAAACCAAAAGAAATATTTGTTACGACATTGGAGGTGGCAATATGAGCTCAAAATATCCTGTATTGCCACCAAACAAAATAATTAAGGCAATGAGAAAATTAGGATTTGAAAAATGTTCCCAGAAAGGTAGCCATGCAAAATATATTAATTATAAAAATGGAAAGATATTTATTATACCAATGCATGATGAAGTTGCAAAAGGAACTTTAAAAGGAATTTTAGAACAGGCAGATATAGATTTAGAACAATTTTTAAAACAATTATAGTTTTAATTCAAATATTTATAAAATGTTTTAGTTCAAAAGTTTTATTATTTATATTTATAATAATTATATTATTATTAAAAGCTTCAACAATTTTAAAATACATTATTGTTGAAGTTTTTTGTATATTTCAATAAAATAGTAATCATATTTGGAATGAAAAAATTAGAAAAGCGTTGACAAAATATAGAATTGTATAGTATAATGTTAACTGTGGTTAACATTATAATTTTTTGTATAAAAATATATTTCAAGAAAGGTAAAGAATATGATATCAAAATCATTAGAAGAATATTTAAAAACTATATATATAATTCAAAAACAAGATAAGCAACCTCGAGTAACAAACATAGCAGAAAAAATGAATTGTACTAAAGCAAGTGTAAATAAATCTTTAAAATTGCTTACGGAACAAGGACTTATAAAATATGAACCTTATGGCAAAATTGAATTAACAGAAGAAGGAACAAAACTTGCAAAAAAAATACTTGAGGCAAATGATATTGTGTTTATATTTTTAAAAGATATATTAGGCGAAGAAAAAAGCATAGCAGAAGAAGAGGCGAAAGAAATGAAGATGGTTATAAGAGATACTACACTAAATAAACTTGCTAAATATGTTCATAAAGAGTTAGGTCTATATAGCTTGGATTGTGGGTATGATATAAACAACGAACATTGTATTGATTGTGCTAGGAGAAATGTTGCCCAATAATTAGCTTTTGGCGTCGTTAAAATTCATTGGAAACGCGGTTACATACAAAGAGTATGCGCCCTTGCCTTTCAAATGAATTTTGCCTAGCCAAAAGACTAATTATTGAACAACGGAAAATGTGAGAAAGATATAAAAAATGAAAGGAATAATCAGAATGAAAGAATTATTAAAAATAACAAATTTACATGCAAATGCGGGAGACAAAGAAATATTAAAAGGATTAGATTTAACTATAAATAAAGGAGAAACACATGTAATAATGGGACCAAATGGTTCAGGAAAGTCAACTACAGCAAATGTTATATTAAATAATCCTGAATACAAAATAACAGAAGGAGAAATATGTTTTGAAGGAGAAAAAATAAATGATTTAAAAACAGATGAAATAGCAAGAAAAGGTGTATTTATGTCATTTCAATCTCCTGAAGAAATACCAGGCATCTCTGTAATGAATTTCTTGAAATATGCTAAAAATAAAACTACAGGTGAACCTGTAAAAATATTTAAGTTTAAAGAAGAAATAGAGAAAAATATGCAAGAATTAAAAATGAATTCAAGCTACATAAATAGAAATTTAAATGTAGGATTTTCTGGAGGAGAAAAGAAGAAAACTGAAATTCTTCAAATGCTTACATTAGAGCCAAAGCTTGCAATATTAGATGAAACTGATTCAGGTCTTGATGTAGATGCAATAAGAATTGTTTCAAAAGGAATAAAAATGTTTAGTAATGAAAATAACGCTACTTTAATAATTACACATGGCACAAAGATTTTAAAAGAGCTTGATGTTGATTATGTGCATATTTTAGTTAATGGAAAAATTGTTGCAACTGGAACAAGTGAACTTGCAAAAGAGATTGAAGAAAACGGATATGCAAAATATATAAAATAGGAATATAAAAAATCTCCAATCAGTTATTCAAATGATTGGAGAAACAGGAGAGTTAGATTTCATAAGCCCTCCTTAGAAGTTAAGAATAAGCAATAATAAAAACAAAAAAACTAATGCTGCCTCGGGTTCTGCTAGTATTAGCAAAAGAATAAATAAGAATGTCATTGCTTTTTCCTCCTTTAATGAAAAGAAACTTGTCCTACAGGTATAGATAATTATATCACAAAATACGAAAAAATACAACATTTAACAAAAATAATAGGTTATAGGTACCAAAAAACCTAAATAAAGAATAAAGGAACTAAAATGAAAACAAATTTAGACGAAATAAATAGAAATATTTATGATATAAAAAATAAAGACGAATATGATTTTAAAATAAAAAAAGGATTAACTCCTGAAATAATAGAAGAAATATCTAAGCAAAAAAATGATCCGGACTGGATGAGAGAGTTTAGATTAAAAGCTTTAGAGGTTTACAATAGCTTAGAAATGCCAACTTGGGGACCTGATTTATCCTCATTAAAGATGGACGAAATTGCAACATATGTTAAGCCTAAATCAAAATTAAATTCTAGCTGGGAAGATGTACCAGAAGATATAAAGAATACGTTTGATAAATTGGGAATTCCAGAAGCTGAAAAAACTTCTCTTGCAGGTGTTGGTGCACAATATGATTCTGAGGTTGTATATCATAGCATGAAAGAAGATTTGATCAAACAAGGTGTTATATATACAGATATGGAATCTGCAGTAAGAGATTATCCTGAAATTGTAAAAGAATATTTTATGAAATGTGTTCCTATTACAGATCATAAATTTGTTGCATTACATGCTGCAGTATGGTCTGGTGGAAGTTTTGTATATGTGCCTAAAGGAGTAAAAGTTGATATTCCACTTCAATCATATTTTAGATTGAATTCTCCCGAATCAGGCCAATTTGAGCATACTTTAATAATTGTTGATGAGGGCGCAAAGCTTCATTTTATTGAAGGTTGTTCTGCCCCAAAATATAACAAAGTTAACCTACATGCTGGATGTGTTGAACTATATGTTGCAGACAATGCTTACTTGAGATATTCAACAATCGAAAATTGGTCAAAAAATATGATGAATCTAAATACAAAAAAAGCTATCGCCGGTAAAAATGGTCAAATCGATTGGGTTTCAGGTTCTTTTGGATCTCATATTTCTATGCTTTACCCACTTAGCGTATTGAATGGAGAAGGCGCAAAAACTGAATTTACCGGGATTTCTTTTGCAGGAGCTACGCAAAATCTTGATACGGGCTTTAAGGTAATTCACAATGCACCACATACTTCAAGCGTTGTAAACTCAAAATCTATTTCAAAAAACGGCGGCGTATGCACATATAGAGCTTTGGTGCGAGTAAATGAAAATGCAAAAGCTTCAAAGTGCTCCGTTTCTTGCGAAAGCCTTATGCTCGATTCGATTTCTCGCTCTGACACAATACCAGTAAATGACGTTAGAACAGATGATATAGAATTTTCTCATGAAGCTAAAATAGGAAAAATTAGTGATAAAACTATATTCTATTTAATGAGTAGAGGATTATCAGAAGAAGATGCAAAAGGAATGATTGTAAGAGGCTTTGCATATCCTATTTCAAAAGAACTTCCTGTTGAATATGCAGTTGAAATGAATAACCTTATAAACTTAGAATTAGAAGGCGCAATTGGATAATTAAAAGAAAAGAGATGAAAAAATGATATTAAACGAAACACCTGTTAGGACTTCAAAAAACTTTAAAGCAAATAGTATTGAGATAAATGATTTTGA
>JAEEGJ010007331.1_pt1 | contig 31780 bp, 20 predicted proteins | sample 8958761 | NCBI WGS metagenome assembly JAEEGJ01 (sample SAMN16246546, study PRJNA631951) | gut metagenome | biome: gut microbiome; feature: rumen; material: RS-attached | host: Bos | place: Iran: Karaj | collected 2018-10
CTGACCTTTAGCGATTCCACCCATCGCCGGATTGCACGACATCTGGGCAATCTTGTTCATGTCCTGCGTCACCAGCAGGACGCGGGAACCGAGGCGCGCGGCGGCAACCGCCGCCTCGCAGCCGGCGTGCCCGGCGCCGATGACGATGATGTCGTAGTCGAAAGGCATCTAGGCCTCCTCTGCCATCCGGTCGTAGAGCGCGAGCGCCCGGTTCTCGGCCGCGCGCATCCGCTGCTGATGCCAGGCGTCGCAGTCGTCGTACCCGATCAGGTGCAGCAGGCCATGGACGATGACACGGTGCATCTCGCGCACGAAGCCCTCGCCGTATGCCTTGCCGTTGATGCGGACCGTGTCGATGCTGATATAGATGTCGGCACTCACCCCTTTGCGACCCGTCTCAAGCAGATAGTCGTCGGAATTGTCGAAGGTGATAATGTCGGTTTCGTAGTCGTGTCCCAGGAACTGCTGGTTGATGGCCTTCAGATAGGGATCGGAGCAGAAAATGTAGTTGAGATCGCCAATCTCGTAGCCACGTCCCGCCGCGACTTCACGCAACCATTTGCTAATCAGTCGTTTGTTTTTCGGCGAGAAAGTCGTATCCTCCTTGAAATATCGTATCATAAAAATTTATACCTTTGCAGATTAAAAGGAATTGACCAACAAAATTAATAAAAACTACTCAATCCATAACACATTATGTCTAAAGTAACTGTCATCGGCGCCGGCAACGTGGGCGCTACCTGTGCAAACGCTATTGCACACATGAAGATTTGCTCGGAACTCGTTCTTCTCGACATCAAGGAAGGTCTCTCCGAGGGTAAGGCCATCGATATGATGCAAACCGCGAAGATATACGGCTTCGACACCCGGATCAAGGGCGTGACCAACGACTACGCCGCCACCCGCAATTCCGACGTGGTTATCGTCACTTCCGGTCTCCCCCGCAAACCGGGCATGACCCGCGAGGAACTCATCGGTGTGAACTCGGGCATCGTCAACGGCGTCGTCGGCAATGCGCTGAAGTATTCCCCGAAGGCCATTTTCATCATCATCTCCAACCCGATGGATACGATGACCTATCTGACCCTCAAGTCTACCGGTCTGCCGAAGAACCGCGTGGTCGGCATGGGCGGCCAGCTCGACAGCAACCGCTTCTGCTACTACCTGAGCCAGGCCCTGAAGGCCGCTCCGAGCGATGTGGAAGGTATCGTAATCGGCGGACACGGCGACACCACGATGATCCCGCTCATCAGCAAGGCCACCTGCAAGAGCATGCCTGTAACCAAGCTCCTCACCAAACCGGCCGCTCAGAAGGTCGTCGCCGCCACGATGGTGGGCGGAGCCACGCTGACCAAGCTCCTCGGTACCTCGGCCTGGTATGCCCCGGGTGCTTCCTGCGCCGCGATGGTCAAATCCATCCTGCTCGACGAGAAGAAAGTGTTCCCGTGCTGCTGCTATCTGGAAGGCGAATATGGCCACGAAGACCTCTGCATCGGCGTTCCGGCCGTCATCGGCCGTCGTGGCTGCGAGAAAGTCCTGTCCTACGATCTGACCGCCGAAGAGCAGGCCGCGTTCGACAAGAGTGCCGCCGCCGTCAAGAATGTTAATAACGTCCTTTACGAGAACAATATTTTATCTCGTTAATTATTAGGTCGTTAGCTTGTTTTGCGGAAAAGTTGTCAACATTTTTTTTGAAGAAAAATTGGAATAATTGATTTTTTCTTCTTAATTTTGGGTACTGTAGCTGTGGAAACGGCGCGATTGTTGAAAGAAAACAATAAAAAAACGTAACGATATGGAAAGCAAAATTTCTCCCAAAGCTGACCTTTCTAAGAAGAGTGCACTGTTCCTCGAGATTGGTTTGATCGCCGCTCTGGCCCTCTGCCTTCTCGCTTTTGAATGGTCATCTTCCGATCCGGTCGAAACGATGGACCTGACGGCTCAGGCACAGACCATCGAAGAAGAAGAGATCATCAACACGCAGGAGCAAATTGAGACTCCTCCGGAGATGCCCAAGATTCCTGTTCTCTCCGACATCATCGACATCGTCGACGACGACATCCAGGTAAACGACGACCTCTTCATCGATATGGAGGACAACGCCAACCTCGGTGTAGAGATCATGGACTACCACGCCGCCGTTGAAGAAGAAGAAGTTGAGGAAGAAGCCATCCCGTTTGCGTTGGTGGAGGAAAAACCCAAATTCCAGGGCGGTGACGCCAACACTTTCTCCGCTTGGGTCAACAAGAACCTGCAGTATCCTGAAATCGCCAAGGAAAACGGTGTGCAGGGCCGCGTGACGCTTCAGTTCACGGTCAACACCGACGGCTCCGTGAGCGACGTGAAGGTGCTCCGTGGCGTTGACTCGTCCCTCGACAAAGAGGCTGTCCGCATTGTCAAGATGTCCCCGAAGTGGACACCTGGCAAGCAGCGTGACCGGCCGGTGAAAGTCGTGTACAACTTCCCTGTTGTGTTCCAGCTCCGCTAAAACAGGTTTTATTAACTTAAAGGGCTGCTCGACGGAGCAGCCCTTTTTTTTGCCTCGCCTCTATCGCGGTTGCCGCAATATTTCCAGAACAGACTCGATGGGAAGGGCCGGGATGAAATGCCCGTCGCGGCCTTTCATATCCGTTGCCATGAAGAGCGAATTCCAGAGAGCCTCGGCCGTAGCTTCGATGGTCGCCTCGAAGAGAGGACTCATATCGTCGTTATGCAGCAGGGTGGGGTAGTAGCGCTGCGTGCTCTCATCGATCAGGTTTTCCGGGTTCACGCTCACGGCAATCACGTAGTCGCCGCTGCCGTTGCTGGCGATACCGCCCGTCTTGGCCAGTCCCATCATCGCACGCTTGGCCATCCTCTCCAGATTACGTGCATCCAGCGGCGCATCGGTAAAGACCACCATCATACAGGAACCGTCGGGACTCATCTGATATTCAGGATCTTCCACGCTTGAACGGAAACTGTATTGGCCGAGACGGCGTCCTACCGGAGCACCCTCGATTTCAAGGATGCCGCCATAATTGGTCTGCACCAGGACACCTACCGTATATCCGCCCAAATCGGCGGGCAGCACGCGGGAAGAAGTGCCTATACCGCCTTTCCAGCTGAAACAGATCGTGCCGACACCGGCACCCACACATCCTTCTTCGACCGGACCGCCTTTGGCGCTGAGAATCGCCTTGACCACATCGTCGGCCTTGACGTGTCGGCCGCGGATATCGTTGAGATAGCTGTCGTTGGTCTCGCCCACGACGGCATTGACGCTGCGAACTTCTTCGTTGCCTTTCTGGCCCATCGTGTAGGTCAGCACACCTTCGATGCCCTGAGCCACGGAAAGCGTATTAGTCAGAATGATAGGCGTTTCGATGTTGCCCAGTTCGCGGACCTGCGTCACGCCTGCAAGTTTGCCGAAGCCGTTGCCGACATAGATGGCGGCAGGACATTTCTTGCGGAACACGTTGCCGTCGTGCGGCACGATGGCCGTCACTCCAGTACGTATATTGTCGCCCTCGATGATCGTGACGTGGCCGACCCGGACGCCCGGCACGTCGGTGATGGCATTATATGTGCCCGGCTTGAAAACACCCGGTTCGATGCCGAAATCGCGGATCCGGCCCCGCTGGGCCGGCTGCGCCGACGCCACAACACACAGCGACAGCAGCAGGAACGAAACAAAGATTCTCTTCATAAGGCAGTTATTTTTTACAAATATAGTCGTATTTTTGCAAAATGAGATTCCCGGTCAGGCCGGGAATGACGAAACGATGTACGAGACCGTAGACAATAGTATCGTTACCGCTGTGTTCATCGCGCTGATCACCCACGACCAGGACGAAGAGCGGGTCGAGGAGTATCTCGACGAATTGCAGTTCCTCGCCTTGACCGCGGGGGTGGAAGGGGAGAAGCGCTTTACCCAGCGTCTTGACCATCCCAATCCGCGCACCTATATCGGTTCGGGAAAACTAGAAGAAATCAAGCAATATATCCGGGCCAACGAGATCGACTATGCACTCTTCGACGACGAACTCACGCCATCGCAGATGCGCAACATCGAACGGGAGATCAACGACCACTGGCCCGACCATCACTGCAGCGTGGTGGACCGCACCGGACTGATTCTCGATATCTTTGCCGACCGGGCCCAGACGGCCTACGCCAAGACCCAGGTGGAACTTGCACAGTATCAATACCTTTACCCGCGTCTGACCGGTATGTGGACCCACCTCGAGCGGCAGCGCGGCGGCAAGGGCGGTCTCAACATGCGCGGTCCGGGCGAAAGCCAGCTGGAGACCGACCGCCGCATCGTGCTCGAAAAGATTACCCGGCTCAAGGAGCAGCTCCGCAAGATCGACCGGCAGATGGCATCGCAGCGGTCGAACCGCGGGCAGATGGTCCGCATCTCGCTGGTTGGCTATACCAATGTGGGAAAAAGCACGATTATGAACCTGCTGGCCAAGAGCGACGTCTTCGCGGAGAACAAGCTTTTCGCCACGCTCGACACCACCGTGCGGAAAGTCGTCATCGAGAACGTCCCGTTCCTGCTCAGCGACACGGTAGGGTTCATCCGCAAACTGCCGACACAGTTGGTCGAGTCTTTCAAAAGTACGCTCGACGAGGTTCGTGAAGCCGACATCCTGATGCACGTGGTCGATATTTCGCATCCGGGATTCGAAGACCAGATCCGCACCGTGAACCAGACCCTCAAGGACATCGGCGCGCAGGACAAACCTATTTATATGGTTTTCAATAAAATCGACGCATACCGGTACGAGCCTTATGATGAATTCTCGCTACAGGAGCGCACTTCAAAAAACTATACGCTCGAGGAGATGAAGAATTCGTGGATCTCCCGCGAGCACACACCTTGCATTTTCCTGTCGGCGAAAGAGCGCATCGGTATAGAAAAACTCCGCAACGACCTTTACAAGATGGTTGCGGAGATTCATGCGGGAAGGTTCCCGTTCAACAATTTCCTTTGGTGAGTTGCCCGGTCAGGCCGGGCATGACGTGAAGTTTCCTATCGCTTCGACGACTGCGTCCTGGCGCTCGATGAAGGCGTTGTGTCCGGACTCGGGTATCCGTGCGAAGGCGAGCTTCGGGAAGGCCGTGCGCATTTCTTCGATCCGGCTCAGCGGCAGGAAATTGTCGTGATCGCCGTGGATGACCAGTACCGGCCGGGCAGGTTCGGTAAGGACGCTTCGCAGGTCGGGGCGCAGCCGCAGTCCGTCGAGGGAACTGCAGATCCCTTCCGGATCGTGCATTTCGCACAATTCCACGGTTTCGCGGATCTTTTCGTCGCACGTGCGCAGATTCTCCTCATAGTACATTTTCGGGATCGACATCGCTGCCAGCGTCATCAGTTTTCCGGCCCGGATGGTTTTCTTCTCGGCCTCGCGGTCCGCCGCTTTTTCCGGGGCGTCAGGGTAGGGGTGAGAGCACAGAAGGATCACGCCTTCGGTCAGACCGGGCCAGTCGGCAAGGAATTGCTGGGCAACATAGCCTCCCATCGAATGACCCGCGATCCAGGCCTTCTCCACGCCGCATTTTTTCATCACCCCGGCCACGACGGCAGCACAGAACGACAGGGAATTGATCCGCCGCCCTTCGGAGTCGGCCGGTGCCGAATCGGTCAGACCGTGGCCCGGGAGGTCGATCACCAGCAGCCGGAAGCGGCTTTTCAGAGCCTCAACCAGTTCGTTGAAGATATACATACTCTCCAGGTACCCGTGCAAGAGCACCATACACGGCGATTCCGCGCTTTTTTCGTCGCGGGTGTCCCATACGTGAACGGATATACCGTCGGACGTCGTAAAGAATTCCATAGGTTATTCGATGATCAACGACTGGATGCTGACGGGTTTGCCTTCACCGGGACCGTCCACGACGATCTTGACGGCTTTTACGGGCACCGCCGCATAGAACCTCACCCGATTGTACATATCGAAAGTACTGCCGGGCGATTGGGAAGTCCACGTATCCGTCCCATCGTCGAACAGCACTTCGACGTGTCCGTCGGTGATGCCATAGAAGTTGTTCGTCGGATCGGCCGTCTGCACGGTAATCCACTTGCAGGAAACGGGTTCCTCAAAAGTAAAGAGCACGTAATCACCCTTTTGCGGGGCACGAACCGTCCGCATATACTTACTGGTCTCATACAGTTCCAGGTTCGAAAGCGGGAGGGATTTCGTGCCCTCCAGCGAAGACGTCACTTTCACGGCCGGCTTGAGATACTTCTGTGAACCGGGCACTCCGACCGTCATGCTTTTGACGTCGGCAAAGAAGGTGGCGAAACGCAGTTTTTCCGGATGGTCGGCCACGATAGGACCCGTCACGACGGGAGAACTGACCGTAGGTTCGGAACCGTCGGCTGTATAACGTACCACCATATTGGGGTAAGGACAGCGTACATTACCCTGTGCATCCACTTCCGGATAAGGAACCCGGAACTGGATGCCCATATTCCACATCCGCTCGTAATGCGTGTGGGCCAGCCGGGCATCAAAGTCGGCAAACTCGCGCTGCTCCTGCGGTGTCCATCCCGCTTCCGCCACGGCACACAGGCGGGGGAACAGCTGATACTCGGAAAAATGGGCGGGATAGTAGAGCAGTTCCGTCCACAAGCCGCCTTGGAGACCGCGTACAAGACGCTTCTTTTCAGGCGTCAGTTCCAGCCCTTGTAAGGGATCGAAAGAGTATACTTTTTCCAAATCAATAATTGAAGCCCAGGTCATCCCGCGCTCAGCGGGGGTGTGTTTCATGTCAAGATACAGGTAGTCGCAATTTTGTGTCACGACCGGAAAACCTGCGTCGATGGCCTTCTGCAGCACATTCTGGCGGTGCCACACCAGTACGAGATCGTTGCGGGAGAGGGTTTCGCCGGCGACGATATCTTCCCATCCCTCCAGCGTCTTGCCGTACTTGGCCAGGATCTTTTCCATCCGCCCGGTGAAGTAACCCAGCAACTGTTTTTCATCGGTATAACCAAGTTTCTTCATCAACTTCTGACATTCGGGGCAATGCTTCCACGAATCGGTCGCCACTTCCTCGACGCCTACGTGGAAGTATTTTGAAGGGAATATCGCGGCAAGTTCCCTGATAATGTTTTCAAGCATCTCGTAGTTCTTCTCGCGGCCGACGCAAAGCACGTTGTGCACCTCTCCCTGTACGCTCAGGACATCTGCGTCGTGTTTGCACACCACTTCAGGATACGAGACGGCCAGCGCCTTGGAATGGCCCGGCAGGTCCACTTCGGGAATGATTTCGATGTTACGGTCGGCGGCATAGGCCACGATTTCCTTCAGGTCTTCCTGGGTATAGAAGCCGCCGTAGCGCTCCTTTCCGGAGTTGAACGAAGGCTCCAGCGCTTCTCCGTAGCCGCGCCAGGCACCTTCCGCAGTGAGTTTCGGATATTTCTTTATTTCCACGCGCCAGCCGTTGTCGTCGGTCAGGTGCCAGTGGAACTTATTGATCTTGTGGTAGGCCAGCCAGTCGAGGTGACGCAGGATATATTCTTTGTCGAAGAAAGTGCGCGACACGTCGAACATACTGCCGCGCCAGTCAAATCGGGGCTGATCGACGATCTCCACGGCGGGAATCGCCCACTGGCGGAGCAGCATCGCGTCGGGTCCGGAAACCTTGCGGTATACCTGCGGCGGAAGCATCTGCAGCAGGGTCTGGATGGCATAGAACTCGCCGGCGCGTGTCGTGGAAGTAATCAGGATCCGATTGTTCAATACATCGATGGAATAACCCTCCGCGGGGAAAGACTTGGTCCGCACGAATTCGATACGGCCCGGTTTTCCGGGGTTCCAGCTGTCGCCGACCGGATCGATGACACGGGCGATATGGGTTTTGAGATACGCCACGTTGAACGCATCCCCGCCGGCAATGACGACATTCTTGTCCAGAATGAATCCGGGTTCCGCATCATAGTAATGTACCGATGCGGGTTTAGGCACGAAATCGAAAGCGGCACGGGCGGGCAGGGCCGTCGCAAGCAACGCAAGCGTCAGCATCACAATTCTATTTTTTTTCATTTTTTCTCAGGAATTACCAGATTCGCGTAATAGGTCATGACACGTCCGTCCGAATTGGTACAGCGGATCGTCGCGGAACCCGATTCGAAAATATCGAGCGTAACCGTCCAGGGCGTACGGCCTTTTCCGCCCTTGAAAACGTAGGTATATTCTCCCTTCGAGGAAACTTTGGAGAAATCCCTGCGCAAATCGACTTTCTCATCTTCAAAGACGATGGAAATCTCATCGACGCCGGCGTAGGTCGCTTCACGGGAAACGCCGATGAAAGGAAGGCGCGTCGTGACCACGTCGCCCTTCAGGCGCAGTTCGTATTCCCCCGTCGTGCTCTTGGCAGGGAATCCCTGCGGAATGATGTGATTCACGTCGAGAATGAAATCGGCCTGCTCGATCGCCTGGACGATCGCGGCCCGTTCCGCAGCTTCTTCAGCCGTCCTGGCCGCCCGGCCGGAGGCGCCGCACGAAGACAATAAAACCATCGTGCAAATAAAAAATAGAATCCTTTTCATGATCTTCTGCCAATATTTCATCAGTAAAGATACAAATAATTGCAAATATGTTTGATTTTTCCGACATTTGTATGTTATTGAAACACTTAAATCGTATCTATATGACTGAATTGATTTCTAAGGTTCCGGAAGGACCGCTCGAACTGAAATGGTCGAAGCATAAAGCCGACATCAAAGTCGTGAGTCCTGCCAATAAACGCAAAATGGAGATCATCGTGATCGGCACCGGTCTCGGTGGCGCCTCCGCAGCCGCCTCGCTGGGAGAGTTGGGTTACAACGTGAAGGTGTTCTGCATCAGCGACTCTCCGCGTCGCGCACACTCCATTGCGGCGCAGGGAGGTATCAACGCGGCCAAGAACTACCAGAACGACAACGACTCGGTTTACCGCTTGTTCTACGACACCATCAAGGGCGGTGACTACCGCAGCCGGGAAGCCAACGTCTACCGTCTTGCCGAAGTGAGCAACAACATCATCGACCAGTGCGTAGCTCAGGGAGTTCCCTTCGCCCGCGATTACGGCGGACTGCTCGACAACCGTTCGTTCGGCGGCGCACAGGTATCGCGTACTTTCTATGCCCGCGGCCAGACCGGCCAGCAGCTGCTGCTGGGTGCCTATGCGGCCCTCAACCGTGCCGTGGCCAAAGGACAGGTGAAATCCTATCCGCGCCACGAGATGCTCGACCTCGTAATCATCAACGGCGAGGCCAAGGGTATCATCGCCCGCAACCTGACCAACGGCAAGATCGAACGTTTCGGCGCCCACGCCGTGGTGCTGGCTTCCGGCGGTTATGGCAACACCTACTTCCTGAGCACTAACGCCATGAATTCCAACGGTTCAGCCGCCTGGCAGTGCTACAAGAAAGGTGCGTTCTTCGCCAACCCGTGCTTTGCCCAGATCCATCCGACCTGCATTCCGATCCACGGAGACCAACAGTCCAAACTGACCCTGATGTCCGAGTCTCTCCGCAACGACGGCCGCATCTGGGTACCGAAGAAACTGGAAGACGCCAAGAAACTCCAGGAATGCAAGATCAAGGGTTCGCAGATTCCTGAAGAAGACCGCGACTACTATCTTGAACGCCGTTATCCTGCTTTCGGCAACCTCGTTCCGCGTGACGTGGCATCCCGCGCCGCCAAGGAGCGCTGCGATGCCGGCTATGGCGTGAACAACACCGGCAAGGCCGTGTTCCTCGATTTCAAGGATGCCATCAAGCGTCTCGGAAAAGAAGTCGTGGACGCCCGCTACGGCAACCTCTTCGATATGTACAAGGAGATTACCGACGTCGATCCGCACGAAGAGCCGATGATGATTTATCCGGCCATCCACTACACGATGGGCGGTCTTTGGGTAGACTACAACCTGATGACCACCATTCCCGGCCTGTACGCCATCGGCGAAGCCAACTTCTCCGACCACGGCGGCAACCGCCTCGGTGCATCGGCCCTGATGCAAGGCCTTGCCGACGGTTATTTCATCCTGCCGTACACGATCGGCGACTACCTGGCCAGCAAATTCAAGGAGCCCAAGACCGACACCAACGCGCCGGAATTCGAAGCTGCGGAAAAGGCCGTCCAGGAAAAGATCGACCGTCTGATGAAAATCAATGGCAAACGTACCGTCGACTCCATTCATAAGGAACTCGGCCACATCATGTGGGAATATGTGGGCATGGCCCGCAACGAGGCCGGTCTGAAGAAAGCCATCGATCTGATCCAGGACCTGAAGAAAGAATTCTGGAGCAATGTCTATGTGGCGGGTGAGACGGGTGTATTCAACCAGGAACTCGAAAAAGCCCTCCGCGTGGCCGACTTCCTCGAAATCGGCGAACTGATGGCCCGCGACGCACTCAACCGCAACGAATCGTGCGGCGGTCATTTCCGCGAGGAGATGCAGACCGAAGAAGGCGAGACCAAACGTGACGACGTGAATTATATGTATGTTGCCGCCTGGGAGTACAAGGGCGACGGAAAAGCACCCGAACTTCACAAGGAACCGCTCAAATTCGAATTCGCCCACGTGGCAACCCGTAACTACAAAGACTAATCTTTAGAAAGAAGTGATATGAATTTTACGTTGAAAGTTTGGCGTCAGCGCGACGCGAAAAGCAAAGGACACTTTGAGACCTATCAGGTGAAGGACATCTCGGAAGGCACTTCTTTCCTGGAGATGATGGATATTCTGAACGAGCAGCTCATCGGCGAGAAAATCGACCCGGTGGCCTTCGATGCCGGATGTCACGGCAAACAGAGCGGCCCCGTTTCGTTCGACCACGACTGCCGCGAAGGTATCTGCGGTGCCTGCTCGCTCTATATCAACGGCCGTGCACACGGTCCGGAAAGCGGGGTGACCACCTGCCAGCTCTATATGCGCAAATTCAAGGATGGCAGCACCATCACCATCGAACCGTGGCGCAGCCGCGGTTTCCCGGTAATCAAAGACCTGGTGGTGGACCGCGGTGCTTACGACAAAATCCTGCAGGCAGGCGGTTTCATCAGCGTCAATACGGGCGGCGTTCCCGACGCCAATGCGATTCCCATCCCCAAGAAGAATGCGGATGAAAGCATGGATGCGGCTTCCTGCGTAGGTTGCGGCGCCTGTGCGGCCACCTGCAAGAATGGTTCTGCTATGCTGTTCGTAGCGGCCCGTGTGAGTTCGCTCGCCCTTCTTCCGCAAGGCAAGATCGAGGGAGCCCGCCGTGCCAAGGCGATGGTAGCCAAGATGGACGAACTGGGCTTCGGTGCCTGCACCAACACCCGCGCCTGCGAAATGGAATGCCCGAAGCACATCACGGTAAGCCACATTGCCCGCCTCAACCGGGAATTCCTCAAAGCGAAGTTCAAAGACTAGTGAAGAACTTTTTCCGGGGTGTTGATAAAATTGCCGCCTGTTCAAAAAAAGGAAGATTAACCCACTTTTTCCGACGCTTTTCAACAACGACTTATTCAACACCCGGACTTTGACCGCTTATCAACAAAAACGCACCCGTTTCATCCGGCCCGTGAAACGGGTGTTTATTTTCTGTTGAAACCGGTATTCATAACTTTTTCCCGAGTTTTTATCCACCGTTTCAACAGGCTAAGAAATACCCGGAAAAGATTTTTTTAAATTTTATATTTATTAAATTTGTGCTGTTGACAACGATTGCGGTGTTATGGCTGAAGATTTCAATCCCCGGAAAGAGCTTACCTATAAAGAGAGCGAATTCGAAGAGGTGATCCGGCCCCAGAGTTTCGACCAGTTTTCAGGTCAGGACAAGGTGCTGGAAAATCTCAAGGTATTCGTCAAGGCGGCCCAACTCCGGGGCGAGGCGCTCGATCACGTGCTTTTCCACGGTCCTCCGGGTCTTGGCAAGACCACGCTTGCCCATATTGTAGCATCGGAACTTGGTGTCAATCTGAAGATTACTTCGGGTCCGATTCTTGACAAACCTGGCGATCTGGCCGGCCTGCTGACCTCCCTGGAAGCCGGTGACGTGCTATTCATCGACGAAATCCACCGTCTGAGTCCTATCGTTGAGGAATACCTTTATTCCGCGATGGAAGACTATCGTATCGACATTATGATCGACAAGGGACCGGGTGCCCGCAGCGTACAGATCGCCCTCAATCCTTTTACGCTTGTCGGTGCCACTACCCGCAGCGGTCTGCTGACTTCGCCGCTCAGGGCCCGGTTCGGCATCCAGTGTCATCTGGAGTATTACGACGCAAGTGTCCTTTTCAATATCATCCGCCGCAGCGCTGGGATCCTGGACATCGACATTGAAGAAGATGCGGCCCGTGAAATTGCCTTGCGCAGCCGCGGTACACCGCGTATCGCCAACAGGCTTCTGCGCCGGGTCAGGGATTTCGCCCAGGTGAAGGGAACCGGAGTCATCGATCTGGACATCACGAAATATGCGCTCAAGGCGCTCAATATCGATACGCGGGGTCTCGATGCGATCGACAACAAGATACTGACGACCATCATCGACAAGTTCGGCGGCGGTCCGGTAGGTGTGGGGACGGTGGCAACGGCCATCAGCGAGGACGCAGGTACCCTTGAAGAAGTATATGAACCTTTCCTCATTATGGAAGGTTTCCTTAAGCGAACGCCGCGTGGCCGTGTGGCGACGGAACTGGCTTATAAACATTTAGGAAAATTCAACCCAAACCATGAAAAAGATCTTTTCTCTTAGTTTGCTGCTGGTGCTGGCACTTTCCGCAGCCCTGCCGGCCGATGCCTGTACATCGGCCATCTTTACCGGAAAATCCACGCCTGACGGACGTCCGCTCCTGTGGAAACACCGTGATACGGGTGAACTCGACAACCGGATTGAATTCTTCCCTTCAGGAAATGGACGTAAATACAGTTTCATTGGTCTTGTAAACAGTGACGTGCAGGACGGAGAGGTATGGACCGGTACCAATGAAACCGGTTTTTCCATCATGAATACCGCTTCCTATAACCTGCAGAGCGAAACTGCAGAGATCGAAGACCAGGAAGGTGTCGTGATGTACCAGGCTCTGGGCAGCTGCAAGACACTCGCGGATTTCGAGAAGATGCTCGACAAGATGAAGAAACCCCGTGGCGTGGAAGCCAATTTCGGCGTGATCGATGCGGAAGGCGGTGCCGCTTATTATGAAGTGAACAATACTACTTGGACCAAGATCGACGTGAACGATCCGAAGATTGCTCCGGAGGGTTTTCTGATTTATACCAATCACTCCTACACAGGCCGGAAAGACGATGGAATGGGTTATGTACGCTACAACACGGCCAATGAGATCATCCATCGGGCATGGATCCAGGGTGTGGAATTCACGCCGCAGTGGATTTTCAACAACCTGTCGCGCAGTTTCTACCATTCACTGCTTGGTATAGACCTCAATAAGAACCCGGAACTTGCACCGGACGGCTGGTTCGTGGACCAGGATTTCATTCCCCGTCGCAGCACCAGTGCTTCTATCGTCGTGAAAGGGGTCAAGCCCGGTGAGAATCCCGATTTGACGGTAATGTGGACCATTTTGGGTTATCCGCCGTGCGGAGCTGCCGTTCCTTTGTTTGTCGCCGCAGGTGCCGATCAGCCCGACTATATGCTCAAACAGGCCGACAGCGATAATTGCGTGATGTGCAACCAGGCGCTGGAGCGTCGTGCGAAAGTCTTCCCGCTCAAGCGTGGAAACGGCAAGAATTATTTCAATTATGCCGCCGCACGCCACTATATGCAGGAACTCGCACCGCTGGAGGAAAGTATGTTCATCCGTGCGGACTATCTGATGGAGGTTTCCTACAAACAGGGACATCTGGATAAGGAAAGCCTGCCGCTCCTGTATATCCTATGATCGTTTCCTCCAAGGCAGTCTATATCGCCAATGCCGTGAAGCGCGCCCCGCAAGGTGCGCTTCACGTCGTGATTGCCGACGACAAGAAACACGCCTATTATCTTTCTTCCGATTTCGACAATTTCTTTTTGCAGGAAAACCTGTTTTTCTTTCCGGCCACCAGCGAGAAATCGGAATACAAGAAGAATACGGCCCTGCTGCAGCGCACGGCGGCGCTGTCTGCTGTCACACGTTGGGAGAAAAGTCCGGAAGTACCGAAAAACGGTTCTTATGTCCTGTCACAGGAATTGTGGCGGAAGGAGTCGGTGCCTTCGACGATCGTCGTCACATATACGGAAGCCGTCGAAGAGCAGGTGCTGCGTCCGAAATCGATCCGGGCGGCGCTTCTGACGCTGCAGAAAGGGGAGTCCCTGTCGCACGGAACCATCAGTGAAATCCTTTTCGGAGAAGGATTCCGCAAGGTTGATTTCGTGACGATGCCCGGTGAATTCGCACTTCGCGGAAGTCTGGTGGACATTTATTCCTTTGCCGATGAACAACCGTTGCGCATTGATTTCTTCGGCGACGAAATCGAGTCGATCCGGCACTTCAACCCCGACAACCAGCTGTCAATCGGTGATCCGTTGCCTGAAATAACGATCTATCCGAATCTCGATGAAATCGGAGAAACGGCGGAATATGTAGGTTTCCGGGACATCCTGCCGCCGGGCGCCACAATATGGGACCTGCGCGATGATATCTTAAAGCAGGACGATCCCGATATCCTTCCGCAACCCGTTTTCGCCAAGAATTTCGAACTGCTGGCCGATGATATCGTAAAAAAACAGATTGCGGGCTACACGGTCACGATCCTTTCACCCAATGAAAGCCAGACCCGGCGACTGAAAGAGATCCTGCGCAACATAAAGCCGGCCTTCCTGCCGGTATCGCTGCACGAAGGATACATAGACAAAGCCTCGAAAAACTGTTATTACACCGACCATCAGATTTTCCAACGCTACCACAAACTGACGGTCCGCCGTCAGGTGGAACGTTCCGACCGGATGACGATCAACGATCTGAACGCCCTTCGGCCGGGGGATTACATCGTGCACATCGATCACGGGGTAGGGCAGTACGGAGGTCTGGTAAAAACCAATATGAACGGTCGCCAGCAGGAAGCGGTCAAACTCGTTTATGCCGGCGGTGACGTGGTGTTCGTGTCGATCCATTCGCTGCACCGCATCGCGAAATTCAAGTCGCGCGACGGCGAGGCACCGAAAATCTACAGGCTCGGCAGCAAGGCCTGGGATAATCTCAAGCGTTCGGCCAAGGCCAAGGTCAAGGATATCGCGGAAGACCTGATCCGTCTGTATTCGGAACGTCATCAGGCCCGGGGCTTCGCTTTCTCGTCGGACAGTTACCTGCAGCAGGAACTCGAATCCTCCTTTATGTTCGAGGATACCCCCGACCAGGCCACGGCCACGGAAGCCGTCAAAACCGATATGGAAAGCCTGCATCCAATGGACCGCCTGATCTGCGGGGACGTAGGTTTCGGCAAGACGGAAATCGCCGTGCGGGCGGCATTCAAGGCGGCGTGCGACGGCAAGCAGACCGCCGTACTGGTGCCTACCACCATCCTGGCGCTGCAGCACTATCAGACTTTCAAGGAGAGGCTCAAGGATTTCCCGGTTACGGTCGATTATATCAGTCGGCTCCGCACGGCGAAAGAAGTCAGGGAGATCGGCGAAAAAGTGTCCGCGGGAAAAATCGATATCCTGATCGGTACGCACCGTATCCTCAACAGCAGTCTCAAATTCAAGGACCTGGGTCTGCTCGTAATCGATGAGGAACAGAAATTCGGCGTCGCGGCCAAAGAAAAGATACGGCAGATGAAGACATCGGTCGATACGCTCACCCTCACCGCCACGCCGATTCCCCGCACCCTGCAGTTCTCGCTGCTGGGCGCCCGTGACCTGTCGATCATCAATACGCCGCCGCCAAACCGTATTCCCGTAACCACGGAAGTCATCCTTTTTGACGAGGAATACATCGCAGACATCCTTAACAGGGAGATAGAACGCGGCGGCCAGGTATATTATGTGCACAACCGTGTGGACGATATCTTCCAGGTGCGCGATATGCTGCACCGGATCTGTCCCCGGGCCGAAATCTGCGTAGCTCACGGCCAGATGGAGGCACGCGAGCTGGAAACGAAGGTGCTGCAGTTCATTGCCGGCGACTACGACATCCTGCTTTCGACCACCATCATCGAAAACGGCATCGACATCCCCAACGCCAACACGATGATCGTGGACCGTGCGCACCGTTTCGGACTGAGCGACCTGCACCAGCTCCGGGGCCGCGTGGGCCGCAGCAATGTAAAGGCTTACTGTTATCTCATCGTTCCGGAAGAGGAGAAACTCACCGACGATGCACGGCGCCGTATCCGGGCACTGGAAGCCTTCAGCGACTTGGGCAGCGGCTTCAACATCGCGATGCAGGATCTCGACATCCGCGGCGCAGGCAACCTGCTCGGTGCGGAGCAGTCGGGCTTTATGGCCGAGATGGGATTCGAGACCTATATGCGTATTCTCAGGGAAGCGATGAACGAACTGGCGCTTACGCGCCCCGCCGCGGAAGAGGCTCCCGTACATTTCGCCTATGAACTTGACACACAGGTCGATACGGATCTGGAGATTATGATTCCTGACTGGTATGTCAACGTACCGTCTGAGAAAATAAGGCTTTACAAGGAACTCGACGGCATCAAGTCGGAAGACCTGCTCAAGCGCTTCACGGCCAACCTGGCCGACCGTTTCGGTTCCCCGATTCCCACGCCGGTGCTCGAACTCATCGACGTGGTGCGGCTGCGGATGACGGCCGGGAAACTGGGCATCGAGCGCATCGTCCTCAAGGGCGGCACGATGTCTGCCTGGTTCATTGCCGAGCGCAACCACCCGTTCTTCCAGTCGGAAGACTTCGATCGCATCCTTCAGCGGATCGCCCTGCAGAAGAAGGGAATCAGCCTGCTCGAGACGGCGGGGAAGCTGCATTTCAAAGTCCAGGATGTGGGTTCCGTGCAGGCTGCGGCCAAGGTTCTCGCATCCTTTTTGGTATAATCTTTGATTTTTTGCTACATTTGCAATTCATACGCAGCACGCATTGAGATCTATGGCGAAAAAGAAAGCGTTCCTTCTTGCGGTCCTTGCAGCGCTCCTGTTTCCGGGATTCTGGCAGCAGGCGGCGGCGCAGGACGACGTGGTGGCCGGCAACGGCTATTCTCCTTATTCCCTCTACGGTTTCGGCGACCCGGTCCGTCTGGGCACGTCGTACAGCCTGTCGATGGGCGGAATGGGCATCGGCGACCGCAACGTGCGCTACATCAACCTGCTCAATCCCGCTGCCGTGACGGCGCGCGAGGCCAAATCCTTCATGATGGATTTCGGTCTCGAGAACCGCAACGTCCTGTATCAGGGAAACGCTGCCACTTCGTTGAGCGAAACAGCCACGGGCGTGCTCAAGTCGGCCAATAATGTGTTCAATATGCATCATATCGCGGCGACCCTGCCCATCGGGGGAAAAGGTGCTTTCAAACTGGGGGTGATGCCTTACAGCACAGTCTCTTATAATTTCCGTGCGGACGAGACGTCGGAAACGCTGATTGCCGACGTGGGCGACATCCGTTACAACAAAGGTGGTGCAGGCGGTCTTTATCAGGCTGTGCTGGGCGCCGGTGTGACGCTGTGGAACCGGCTGAGCCTGGGTGCCGACCTGGATTATTATTTCGGCAAGATCAACCGCTGGTCGTCGGCCACTTTCACCACCAGTTCCTCCTACCGTTCCATCGAAACGGGCTGGCGTTACAACGTGAGCTGCTTCGGCGGCAAGTTGGGAATGCAGTACACGCAGCCTTTCTCCCGTGCGCTTTCGGCGACTTTGGGCGTGACCTACGGTTTCGACACGAAACTTCGCGGCAGCGAGACGCAGTATGCCTTCGGCGAGACGTCGGCCGCCACCGACACCATCCGCTTCAACGCGGCTTCCCTCGAGAATTACCGCATTCCGGCCGAGCTGGGCGTGGGCTTCACCCTGCGTTCTGCAGAGCGCTGGATGTTCGGGTTCGACTATACGCGGCAGGACTGGACCGGCCTGACCTTCGACGGATATCCGTCCGTCGATTTCAGCACGGGCGTGGCGCAGAATTTCCGGGCGGGCTTCGAAGTGACCCCCAACCGCTTCGATGTAAGGCACTGGATGCGCCGGCTTACCTACCGGGCGGGTGCGTACCGCGAGCAGGCTTACTTCTCGCTCAACGGGCAGTCGATTGTTTCGACCGGCGTGACGCTGGGTGTCGGCATCCCGGTTTTCCGCTATTACAACAGCATCAACGTTGGCCTGGAACTCGGCCAGCGGGGCACGCTCAACAGCAATCTGATCCGGGAACGTTATTTTTTATTCACCATTTCATTCAATTTGCACGATATTTGGTTCATCCCCGTACTATACAACTGATTTTTGCTAAATTTGTCACTACTAAACGCAAGCAGATATGAAAAAGTTAGCCATCATTCTCCTGACTCTGGTCCTCGCCGTTCCGGCGTTTGCCCAGGGACGTTATGGTAAAGACAGCGCCGAGTGCGTGAAGTATCTTTCCTATTATTCCGAACTCGTCAAGCAGAACAACCTGAGCGAAGCCGCCCCTTACTGGCGCAACGCGTTCACGCACTGCCCGCCCACGGTGAGCCAGAATATGTTCATCAACGGCCAGAAGATCATCCGCTACGAGATCAACCAGAACAGGAAGGATCCCGTGCGTTACAAGGAACTGGTCGATACGCTGCTGATGCTCAACGACCTGCGTGCGCAGTATTATCCGAAGAACGCCATCAAGAGCCTCGACAACAAAGCCATCGACGTAGTCAACTACTACGCCGCCGACTATGAAGCGCAGTACAAGTACCTGACCGAGGTTCTCGACAAAATCAAGGGCGATGCCAGCCCGGTGGTCTTCGTGTCCCAGATGAAATCGGCCGTCGAAATGTACCGCAACCAGAAGCTCGATCCGGAGGGCGTGATGAACAACTACACCAAGATCTCCGGTTATCTCGACGACAAGATCGATTCGAGCAACGACCCGCAATACCGCGGAGCCAAGCAGGACGTCGAGAGCCTGCTTATCGACAGCGGCGTGGCTTCCTGCGACAATCTGGTGGCGCTCTATACTCCGCGTTTCGAAGCCAATCCGACCGACGAGGCGCTGCTGACCAATATGGTCTATATGCTCTCCCGCAGCGAGTGCATGAACACCGACCTCTTCCTCAAGGCCATCGTCGCGCTCAACGAGATCAACCCGACCGCCAGCTCCGTGTACGGCCTCTATCGCCTCTACTCTTCGAGAGATGAGAACACCAAGGCCGCCGAGGCACTTGAGCGTGCCATCAGCCTGCTGAACCCCGAGGATGTGAACACGAAGGCCGATTACACCTTCGAGTTGGCAACCTATTACTTCAAGAAATGCGGCAAGACCGCTTCTGCCGTAGCCAAGGCCAAAGAAGCCGCCGAAATCAACGATGCCTACAAAGGCAAGGCATATCTGCTGATCGGCACCATCTGGGGCTCCCAGAAATGCGGCGGCAACGAAGTTGAAAGCCGCGCCCACTTCTGGGTGGCCGTCGATTATCTGCAGCGTGCCGCGTCCATCGATCCTTCGGTGGCCGATGAAGCCAACAGCCTGGCCGCGCAGTACCGTCGCTACTTCCCGAAGACGGAAGACGCCTTCTTCCTCGACATCACCGACGGACAGGGCTACACCGTCAGCTGCGGCGGAATGACCGAGCGTACTACGGTCCGTACCAACAAATAATTGAAGACGGGCTTTCATATCCGATGCATCCCGATGGCCGTCGCCTTTGCGGCGGCCATCCTGTTGTCATCGTGCCGTGAGCCTGAAAACGTCACTTTCGACTTCGAGCAGACCCCCGTCCAGGTGGTCCACGACATGCAGGTCCTGCAGACCGACAAAGGCGGTGCTGAAATGCGGATGCAGGCTCCGCTGATGCAGCGTTTCGATTTTGTCAGGGATTCGGTGCGGCACACTTACGAGCTATATACCGACGGTTTCTTCGTGAACGCCTACACGGAGGACGGCCAGCTGGAGACCACGATCACGGCCGAGCAGGCCAAACATATCACCACGCAGGGTGAGGAATCGTGGAGCGCTTTCGGCGACGTTGTGGTGATCAACCACATCAAAGGCGAGCGGATGGAGACGGACACCATCTACTGGAACAAAGAAGAAAAACAGATTTATACCGACTGCTATGTGCGGCTCGCCTCAGAGAGCGGCCTGATGCAGGGTTTCGGGATGACTTCGGACGAGCGGGCCCGCAACTCCGTCATCCTTCGTCCGTTCGATTCGTACGCGGTGGAGCACGATTCCACCTATATGTACATCGACACCATCAATCAGATGGGACCGAGGAGGAAATAGAAAAAAAATTCTTTTTTTTTCATTTCGTCACTCAACGTTTTACCCCCTTTTTGCATCTATTATCTGATTTTTGTGTACTTTTGCACCCTGCCCGCGAGGGCCCGTATGCAAATAACACACAAAAATTAATAACTAAAACTAAACTGAAATGGCGGTATTAGAGAAGATTCGCGTCAAATTCGGAATTTTGATCACCGTTCTCGTAGCGCTGGCCTTATTGTCGTTCATCCTTGATCCTCAGACACTTCGGTCGGCTGCCGATCGTTTTTCCTCCGACAATAAAGTCGGAACGATGAATGGCAAATCCATTACCTACAAAGAGTATTACGACGAATTGGGCAACTACACCGAGATTGCCAAATTGATGGGACAGAACCCCTCCTCGGAAGAAGCCCAGGCCCAGCTGCGCGACGCAGCCTGGCAGTCGATTTTCGATAACCAGGTCTTCATCCCGAAGGCCACCGATGCCGGACTGGCGGTGGGCGAAGAGGAAATGATGGACATCACCAAGGGAAACAACATCTCCCCGGTGCTCCTCCAGCAGGGTATGTTCACCGACGGCAACGGCGCCTTCAGCCGTGAAGCCCTTGTCAATTTCGTCCAGTCGATCGACTCCGACGAATCGGGCCAGGCGGCCGCCTACTGGTCGTTCCTCGAAGAGAGCGTCTATCGCAATCAGCTCTACGCCAAATACGGATCGCTTCTCGAGAAAAGCGATTTCCTGACCGACCTGGAGAAAGCCCGGATGATCGCCGAGAGCAACACCACGGCCGATGTGGACTATGTGTTCGTTTCCATGCCGCTTGGCAATGACAGCACGGTCACCGTCTCTTCCGAAGAGATGCGCCGCTACTACAATGAGCACAAGGAACAGTTCAAACAGCCCGCCAACCGCGATATCGAATACGTGATGTGGGAAGTGGTTCCTTCATCGCAGGATTTCGCCGACACGCGCGAGGAATTCGACGGACTCCTCGAAGAATTCCGTACGTCCGACAACCTCAAGAGTTTCATCACGCTTCATTCCGACAGCAAGTGGAATCCGTATTACTTTACGGAAGACCAGCTCGCCGTCACGCCGGAGTTCCAGCAGACCGCTTTCCACGAGCCGGTCGGCACCACCAGCCCGGTGATTTCCGATGAGAACCGTTATGCTGCCGCACGCGTAGCCGACGTACGCACCATGTCCGATTCGGCACGTGTATATTATAAGGTATATCCGCTCACGCAGGAAAGCGAGGCCGACGCCTTTGTCACCGAACAGCAGAAGAAGGTCGATTTGAGTGCCTTCAACGAAATGGGCTGGCTGACGCAGGATATCGTTCTCTCGAACAACATGACCGGTTTCGATGGCGTGTTCGATGCGCCGCAGCGTGCGTTCAAGGTCAAGGATCCCCTGAACCAGGCCATCTTCGTGCTCTATGTCCCCGAGCGGACGAAACCCGTGAAGAAAGTCCAGCTCGCAACGCTGGTCAAGAACGTCCTGCCTTCCGACGATACCTACCGCGACTTCCAGATGAAGGCCGTGGAGTTCGCCGATGCGTGCGACGGCAAATATGAGAATTTCAAGAAAATCGCCCAGGAACAGGATCTCCCTGTGATTCCCGTAAACAATATGGTACAGTCGGCGCGCCGTCTCGGTCCGGCCGACAACGCACGGGAAGTGGTGTACTGGGTCTTTGACAAGAAGACCAAAGAGGGCGATGTGTCCGACCTCAAGACGGTGGACAATAAATATTATTTCGTCACGGCCGTGACGAAGGTCCGCAAGGAAGGTTATGCCGACATACGCGACGTGGCGCCTCAGATCAATACCGTGCTTTCTGCCCGGAAATCCGTGCAGAACAAGCTGGAGGAGGTCAAGGGCCAGATCGCCGGCTTGACCTCGCTCGAACAGGTGGCCGAGAAACTCGGCACGACGGTGAGCCATTATCCGGGCCTTTCGTTTGGCTCCATCCAATATAACCAGACCGATCCCGCCCTGGTCGGCGCTGTTGCCGCGGCCGACGAAGGAAAACTCTATACGGTGGGAGGTACTATCGGCGTGTATGTGTTCGAAGTGATGAACCGTACGGCCGGCAATTTCTTCTCCGATGCCGACGCCGCCACGCAACTGGCGCGCAAGGCGTCGTACCACTCCAATGTCTTGCAAAACGTAATTGCCAATGAGGCAGAGATTAAAGACAACCGCGCAAGATTTTTTTAACATTTTTTCAACAGCCTGTTGAAAAAAAGCTCAAAAATTTGGTCATTCCAAAATTAATGCCTAATTTTGAGCCGATAAACTGTGTCAATATTTTTAATGTTTAACCAAAAATAAACACACTTAACAAATTTTTTTTATGAAAAAGATTATTTATTCACTGGTGATTATGATTGCTGCCGGCAGTCTTTTCACTTCTTGTATTGAGCCGGTTGAGCCGAACGGTCTGGAGACGCTCCGGATTGAGAAAGCCAACTATCTCAAGGCACTTGCCGCCCTCCAGCAGAGCAAGACGCAGCTTGTCGCTGCCCAGGCCGCTGCTGAGCAGGCACTTGCTGCGCAGCGTACCGCTGAGGCTACGTACCAGACCGCCCTGGCCAACTATCAGGACGCTCTGACCGCTGCCCTGCGTGCACAGACTGAAATGGATCAGCAGCGTTTCGCGATCGAAATGCAGAACCTGGCCGCCCTCTATGAGCACGAAGCCCTGATGCGCGCCCTCGATTATGACGCCGCAGTCGCCGCTCTCGATGCCATGAAGGAGAAATATGCTGCCGAGGCCGCCGAGGCCGCTGTCAAGCTCGCCATGCTTCAGGCTGAGGTGGATTACAAAGAGCTCCTCAACGAGGCTCAGCGTATCCAGAACCTGAAGGATCAGCAGGATATGGAGCTTGCCAAGAAGGCATTCGAGCAGGAGTATGGCCAGCAGGCCGCCATGTTCGCCCTTCAGCTCGCCCGCTACGAGGCTGAGACCGCTCAGAAGGCCGCCGAGGCCGCTGCGCTCGTCGCCGCCCAGGAACTGCTGAACAAGAACCAGGAGCTCCAGAACAGCCAGCTCGCTCAGGAGATTGAGCAGGCTCAGAAAGCTTTCGAGCAGAAGTATGGCTACCAGGAGGCTCTGAACGCCCTCGAACTCGCCCGCATTGAGGCCGCTAACAACGCCGCTGCTGCCGAGGCCCAGGCCAAACTGGAAGACATGATCGACCAGTTCGGTTATGACGCCGCCATGCGTGCCCTCGCGATTGCCCGTCAGGCTGTCCAGGATGAGAACGATGCCGCCGCTATGGAAATCGCTCTCAAGGAACTCGAGCAGGCTTACAACAAGCAGGTTGCTCTCGACGCTATCGAAATCGCCAAGGCTCAGGTCGACCTCGCCAAGGCTAACCTCGACCTCGAAGGCTTCGCCGCCGGTATCGAGAACCTGAAGAAGCAGTTCGAATATGCCGAAATCTATCGCGCTTATGAACTTCAGAAGGCTATCGACCAGTATGGTATCGACGCTCTGACCGCTGCCAACCAGATCGAGAACCTGAAGATGCAGCAGCAGTACAATAAGGTGCTCTTCGCCCAGGCTATCGCCGAGGCCAAGCAGAGCCTGAAGGAGACCCTCGACGCCATCGACCTCAAGAACGTCGGTCTGACCGACGATGAGTGGAAGCGCGTCAACGAGGTTATCCGCAAATATGAGAAAGCTTATTCCAAATATCTCGATCAGCAGCTTGTCGTGATGGACGCTGAGTCCGACCTCTTCGACGCTCAGTATGCCGCCACCCACCCGGCCGAGGACTACTATGTGTACCTCACCAAGGCAGAATCGGCTCAGCACGCCGGTCTGTACACGCTGAACTTCGCTCCGACCGCTGAGAACTACGAAGCCGCCATTGAACTCCTCCGTGGTTTCATCGAGGCTGACAAGCAGGCCATTGCCGAACTCGAGGAAAAAGGCTCTCTGCCGAACGATGCCGACCTCCGCGCTTGGGCTGATCAGCTCCAGGCTTGGAAAGACCAGATGGGCAAGAACGAGTATTATCAGTATGCCCAGACGCAGGACTCCATCAACTATATGGTGAATGTGTTCCACGACGGTATCGCCGAGGTGGCCAAGGAAGTCCTTGACTGGTGCATGGAACATCCGTATATTGCAGCTCCGGACCCGGTGGCCGAAGTTGTGGACATCGAACCGGCTCTCGAGAAGATTGACAATATGACGATCGCGGATATGCCGGCCGACACTCTTGAATTCGACACCCTGCCGCTGGCTCATGGTAATGCTTTCGCTATTGACCGCTTCTCGGATTATTCTTACAACAAGTTGCGTCACATGCTGTCCACGTATCCGAGTGAGTATTGGTGGAATTTCTTCTACAGAGATGATGACGAGCTCGTTCTCGACAATGTCACGCGCAATGCGAAAGACTTCATCCTTGGCGACCCTGAATTTGTGACCACCGATAAGGTTCTTGAATTTACGGATGCCGACGGTTACGTTTGGGAAGGCCGTTACGGTCTGGAAGGTGTTTACACCACCCTTGCCCGTGAGAAGGTCATGCTCGAGAAAGACGAGACCTTCAAGGAGAATGCCGAGAAGAACTACAACTACGCCAAGAAGCGCTACGAAGACGACCGTGCTCTTCTGACGGCTGGTCTGGATGCCTATGTCTCCGCCAAGATGGACGCTTACGAGAAAGCCCAGAAGGACCTCAACGACCTCAAGGCTGAGGAAGCCGCGAAGGGCAACACGATGGTTCAGGCCGTCCTGAATTTCCAGGAGCAGCTCAACATCGTTGCCGGTCACACCCAGATGACCCTCAATGACTCCACGAAGATCTTCGAGGCCATCCAGAACTTCGCCGCCGCCCGTGAGGAATACCTCGGCCCGAACGTGAAGGCCAAAGACGGCAAGACGGCCGCTGAGATCCGTGCCGCTGTTGAGAATTTCCACTATGCCGCTGCTTCGAGCCCGGTGACCGCCGCTGACATCAACTGGGCCGACATGACCTGGAACGACCTGCGTACGAACCAGGATCGCGGTACTTACGGTAACGCCAGCATCTATGCTTTCAATGCCAGCAATGGTATGCAGTATGTTGGCCAGAGTGGTGAGACGTATGCCACGAACGCTGTTTTCGCCGTGCTCGTCGACCAGCTGATTAACAAGGACATCGCCAACAAGTTCGACAATGAACCTGTCATCCAGTGGGCCAACCCGATCGGAACCGGTCTGCAGGGCATCAACGCTCAGAGCTTCCAGGCTCTCTATGGCCAGTTCAAGATGGTTGAAGACGGTGTCGACGCCGACGGCAACAAGAAGTATAAATTCCAGACCCTTGATGGCGAAGACGTCAAGAGCCCTGAGATCATCGCTGCCGAAGAAGCTGTCACCAAGGCTGAGAAGGCTGTCAAGGATGTGTTCAAGGCTTACATCGACATCTACAACCGCTTCTGGGCTGTTAATGTCAACAACGATGTGACGACCTATAGTAAGTGGGCTGCGTATAAGAGCAAGGTTACGGCTGACCCGCAGAAACCTGCCGATATCAAGACGGCTCGCAAGGCTCTCATCGACGAGGTTATGGCCGCTATGCCGCTTGATGTCACTTGCTACACGACCAATACCTTCATTGATCCGGTCACCGCTGTTATCTTCAATGGCGTCGACATGCAGGCCATTGATAGGATTATCAAGGGTGAAGACTTGAACGTTATCTTGACTGCCGTTGATCCTTCCGTCACCAACCGTGAAGGTGTTATCGAGTGGAGTTCTTCTCCGATTCCTTATACGAGTGCCCAGATCCTCTATGGTACGTACTACTCCAACCTGAACAAGGGTGCGGGCCGTTACGAGTGGGTCGGCTGGCCGAACAGCTATTCGACGAGAGCTACCGAGTTTACGCAGTATCTGTTCGCATGGCAGCAATATATCGCATCCCAGGTTGATATGGCCAAGGATCTCGAACTGCTCCGCGCTTGGATTACGAACATCGAAGAGACGATCGCTGCTGACGAAGCTGCCGCTGAGGAAGAACTTGAAGCCTTCAAGGAGGAACTCAAGGAGAAGATCATCACCAAACACGACGAGGCTGTTGCCAAACACGACGCTGCCGTCGAGGCTTACAACGCCCAGATGGAGGCCCGCAACCAGACGCTTGCCGATTGGGCTGAGTTCTTCGGTGTGTACGACAACCCGCTCACCGGTGAGCAGGATACCCTCGCCTACTACTGGATCCAGGATCGCGACTGCGCCCACTGGGATGTCGAGCACTGGCGTACCTCGTTCTCTTGCGTGAACTACCACAACAAGTACATCGACCAGGAAGCCGGTGTCTGGAACGGCCCTCAGCCGGGTATGATGCGCAACCTGATTGGCGGTACCTTCCAGGAAATCCTCGATACCAACCTCCCGGGCTATCCGGAGAAGGTCGCTCAGTGGAACCACTTCCACCGTCAGTATGTTGATGTCCAGTATCACCTGCAGACGCTCTACGACACGATGAATGACGCTTATATGGCTGCTGCCAAGGTCGTTGATCCGAATACGACTGAGACTGACCTCATCAAGTACGTCGAGGACTACAAGCTTAAGATTGAAAACGCCATCGCCGATCTGTATGACGAAATCAACGAGCACACCGCTTTGATTGAGATTCTGAATTACGCGAAGGCGCAGGTTGAAGCCGGCTACGATCCCATCGCCGTATGGCAGAAGACTTGCGAGAACAATCTCGAACTCCAGAAACAGATCCTTGATGATCTCAAGACGAAGCTCGACCTCCGCAAGGCTGACTACGACGCCGTGATGGAATACATCAACGCCAAGAGCGAAGAATAACAACAACCTTTGATTAATCTCAATACATAAACGTCTAACAAACGAATATATGTTGAAAAGATTAAGCATACTTATCATGACTATCCTCCTGGTTGTGCCTGCAATGGCACAACCACAGGAGAGTTGTGAGTGTGTGTTTGGACCGAAAGCGGGACAGTTCCAGTTCCAGGTGAACGTGGGAACGGGCCAGTTCTTCAACGATTTCACGGGCCTGTACTATCTCCTCCCCGATGAGGACGGTACGGCAACCGGCATTGGCGCCGACCTGAATACGCTGGAGACGAACTATGGCCTGGGCAACGCGTACATCAGCGGTGACCTGTCCAAGCAGCTGGTCAACAACGGGAGCCTGAACTTCATGACGCGCAACTACAGCATCGGCATGAAGGTCTTCGTGACCGACCACCTGAACATCAACCTGTCGGGATCCTATATCCTGAACATGCAGCCGAGCAAAAACTTCCGCGAAGGTGAAACCTATAACATCCGCGACCTGACCAACCTGACCCACTATGACGTGAGTCAGAGTCTGGCCAACGTGGAGCCGGGTGACATTTATGCGCAGAAGGCTATTCTCGGTGCTGTTACCAACAGGCTGATGCTGCAGCTTGGCACGGAGTGGTACTTCAATACGAAGAACCAGCGGATCTTCCCGTACCTCGGTGTATTCGGACAGTTCAAGATGGCTCGCATCGAGAGTTTCTATCCCTACACGGGACAGTACATGCCGAGCGACATCGATATGCCCGATATGGAATACGAGGAGGTTGACTTTTATCGTGCCGACCGTGGCGGTCAAGCCCTCGGTTTCGGTGGCGGTATCAACTTCGGTGTTGAATACGCATTGATGGAAGGTTTGTTCATTGGCGCGGAGATCGCTCCTGTCTGCTACCAGTACACGCTGCTGCACATGGAAGTAGGCGGTCAGGATCCGTACTATGCAACCAACCACAATCTGCGGGCTTTCGCATTCCCGCAGCTCACAATCGGCGTTCGATTCTAATCTCTGCGTCCGTCGGCTTATCGACGGAATCAGATCTGATAAAACAAGGGTGACCCAAACGGTCACCCTTATTTTTTGCGTCTCACTACGGCTCTCGTCATATTTCTTTTCATTCCGCATTCCTTTTCATTCCGCCGCTTTTTTTTGCTAGCAGTCTCCCGCCTGCGGTTTTTCTTCTTAGCTCGCCGCTTCCTTTTCTGGTCCTCCGTTTCTGTTCTCCTTTTCCCGCCGACGGTTTCCCTTTTAGTTCGCCGCTTCCTTTTCTGGTCCTCCGTTTCTGTTCTCCTTTTCCCGCCGACGGTTTCCCTTTTGGCGGTCTTCCTTTTGTGGCTCCAGCCTTCGTGTCATGCCCGGCCCCGACCGGACACCTCTCAATAACGTGCGAGCCCACCAATCCCTCGTCTGGCGTCCGTCTGTCGCTCCCACACCGGGCTCGACCCCGGAACCAATCACCCCGAGCCCGCTGACCCCTCGTCTGGCGTCCGCCTGTCGCTCCCTCACCGGGCTCGGCCCCGGAAGTACATAACCCGAGCCCGCCAACCCCTCGCTTGAGCACCATCATTCTTCGTTTCTACGGGCTCACCCCACCGTACTTGCTTGCGAGCCCGCACAATCGTCAACAGGGCTTTCCCCAGTGCCGCACCTGCGGGCTCGCACGATTTACGCCTAAGGCCAGACTCGTTCGTTTTCCTCAGTCGGGACCGGGAAGTCCCTCAATTGTTTCGCAAAGCAGAGGGCTAGAGATACCCGTTACGACACATAGCGGCGAACTTCCGACAATGGCAAACGCGCGAACTTGGCCAACTGGCGGAAGGATAGTTTATACTGAGCCCGGAGTCTCTGAGCCAGCCTGACGCGTTGCTGCGCATTCAACTTCCGGACATCCTTTACGCCAAACATTGCCGCGCAACACTGCACACAATACTCCGCCGCTTCCGAATCGTCGAAGGTCACGCCGAGATAAGCGGCCTCACGACGCTTGATTTCGTCGTCTTTTTGTTTGTTCGAAGCCATAAATACCCGGAAAGTGTTGTGTGTACGATAAATACGTTCATATAATGCTACATCGACATAGTTTTCGGGCAATATCAAGCCGTTGCAAATCAACCAATTGTCAGGAATCCGCCGTTTTGAACAGGCAATGGCGCGAACAGTTCGGTAACTTAAAGTGCCTGCTGTAACAGGATCGTGCAGAACCCCGTTTTCATCAAAACGCCAAATCGAGATATGGTTTTTATCTCGGAAGTACATCGAACAAGTTCCCCACCTGTAATCATAGGGCAGCACGGGCTTCCCATCCTTGGTCGGTTGCGCAACCACGTAGGTCCCGATGTCCAGAAGATGATTCTCGTCGTCGATAGGAAGAATATCCAGATCAAGTTTAGCACCTTTGGCCGTACCGCGTGTTTTCGTCACGTGGCGGATGTAACTCCGCTCGAACATTATCTTAAAAGCAGCACATTCCGACAGCTCCCCCTCCAGCAGGACATGGATGTGTGTGTCCTCAATGGCGAATGCAACTACACGAACCTTCGTATAAGCTGCGCAGACAGCAATCAAGTTAAAGACAGCACGATAATCCAGGTCAGATACGACAAGCCGGGGCGTCAGTACGCCATCCGATGTCAGATGATAAAAATGAAGTTTGTACATCACAAGATCCTGCGCCTCAATCTCCTACCACCAACGTGATGACAACAGTTGATTCGTCGATACAAATATAATATGTAGGAAAACGTTTGTCAAGTCTTTTTATCATCTACTATGCCACGAAAGGTTGGCCGAGCCCGGGGAGAAAGGCCGTGGATGCTGTCAACCGCAAATCTCCGGGCTCGAAGGTTCATTTCAAGGGGTCGAGCCCGGTGGATCGATGGCGGAAAATGGCGGACAAGGGAATGAGCGGGCTCGCGCGGTTTGTGAGACGAAAGGTTTGGCCGACAGGTTAGAATCCGTTGTTGCGAGCCCGCATAAACGGCATCCGGAGATGGCTCAGAATCGATTATGCGGGCTCGATGGCGAATCCGAATGGGGTGAGCCCGCAAAGAAACAGCCCGGTGGCACATTGTCTAATGATTAGTGGGCTCGCGGATGCTAGGCGACGGGGCGAGCCCGCGAAGATAACAGCGGAGCGTCGATAGACGAAGGAAAGGCGGGCTCACAGGAGCGAAACGAGAACCTGAGCCCGGGAGGGACGCGAGAGAAGGGGGTGGCGACGAGCAGTAGAGGGCTCGCGAACTACCCGCCCGTGAACCACCGGCGCATCCCGATAAATAAAGAGCAGCTTAAAAGGATAGTTTTATAGCAAATGCCCAATACTTATCTGCGACAACGTCAGACCCACTGGAAGATCGCGATGACGGCGATGGCGGCGGGGGCGAGGAAGCGGATCAGGAAGAGAATGGTGTCGAGAAGCCAGACGGGAATCTTCAGCGAGCCACTGTTCGTGAGTTCGTCGTGAATCACCGTGCGGCCGAGCTTCCAGCCGACGAAGACCACGGCGACCAGACCACCGATCAGCATCAGCACGTTGGCGGAGAGGAAGTCGAAGAGGTCGAAGAAGTTCCGGCCGAAGATTTTCCAGTCAGCAAGAACGCCTTGCGAAAGCGAGCAGAGGCTGCCCAGGACCCAAAGGACAAAGACTGTGAGCGCAACGGCCCAAAAGCGTTTCATCCGGAATTCCTCGATGCAGAACGCGGCGATAACCTCCAGCAGGGATATTGACGACGTCAGCGCCGCCAGCAGCAGCGCCACGAAGAAGAGAATGGCGATGAACCCGCCCAGCGGCAATTGGCTGAAAATGTGCGGCAGCGTGATGAATACCAGCCCGGGACCTTCACCGGGGCTGATGCCGAAGGCAAAGACGGCCGGCATAATGGCGCAGCCGGCAATCAGGGCGAAAAGAGTATCCGCCGCCGCCGTTTTTGCGGAGATGGCCGTGATATTCTCTTTCTTCGACACATACGAGCCGTAGGTGATGACCATGCCGCTTCCCAGTGAAAGGGAGAAGAATGCCTGCCCCAGCGCGGCCAAATAGGTGTTGGCGGTGACTTTCGACCAATCGGGATGGAACAGATAGTCGATGCCGGCGCCGGCGCCCGGCAGCGTAAGGGAACGGATGGCGATGACGATGATGATCAGGAACAGGACAGGCATCATCACTTTCGAAAACTTTTCGATGCCGTTTTTGACGCCCAGAATGACGATCAGGCCCGACAGCAGCAGGAAAACGGTATGGCAGACCAGTGGCCGCCAGGTCGAGGTCGCGAAATCCGAAAACATCGTGGAAAGGCCCGCACTGTCGCTGCCCCGCGTAAAATCGAAACGGAAAGCCTTGAACAGATATTCAATGCCCCAGCCGCCGACGACCGAATAAAAGGAAAGTATCAGGAGGCAGCACAGAACAGCCAGCGAACCCGAAACGCGCCATAAGCTTCCGGGAGCCAGTTTGTTGAAGGCCCCGCGCGCATTGGCCTGGCTGCGCCGGCCGATGATGAATTCAGACATCATGATCGGCATGCCCACCAGCAGCACGAATCCCAGATAGATCAGAATGAAGGCGGCGCCTCCATTTTCACCCACCAGATAGGGGAAACGCCAGAGATTGCCCAGGCCTCCGGCCGATCCCGCC
>JAEEGJ010007332.1_pt1 | contig 31777 bp, 20 predicted proteins | sample 8958761 | NCBI WGS metagenome assembly JAEEGJ01 (sample SAMN16246546, study PRJNA631951) | gut metagenome | biome: gut microbiome; feature: rumen; material: RS-attached | host: Bos | place: Iran: Karaj | collected 2018-10
CAGCGATGAAGGATTCGTGAGCGCCGATATAGCTCAGTTGGCCAGAGCACGTGATTTGTAATCTCGGGGTCGTGGGTTCGAATCCCTCTATCGGCTCGAAAGAGCTTTGAAATACTGATTTAAAGCCAAATGGGAGGTTCGCATAGTGGCAATTGCGGCGGACTGTAAATCCGCTCCCTCAGGGTTCGGTGGTTCGAGTCCACCACCTCCCACACCAGCCTGCGCGACGACAGGCGGAGTTTTGGTGCAAACCGAGAGAAAAGCAAAACTTGTTTTCTTTTCCGAGGCGCCGCCCAAAAACCCGAAAATTTCGAAGAAATTTGCGGAAGTAGCTCAGTTGGTAGAGCATCAGCCTTCCAAGCTGAGGGTCGCGAGTTCGAACCTCGTTTTCCGCTCAAAGACATATTAAAAGCCGGTGTAGCTCAGGGGTAGAGCGCATCCTTGGTAAGGATGAGGTCATGAGTTCAATTCCCATCACCGGCTCTTTTTTTGGGTTAATACCCTTTGAAAGCAACAATTGTTTAAACAATAATAAAACTATGGCAAAAGAAACATTCCAGAGAACCAAACCGCATGTCAACATCGGTACCATTGGCCACGTTGACCACGGTAAGACCACCCTCACCGCCGCCATTACCAAGGTGCTCGCAGAGCGCGTATCCGGTAACGCTGACAAGGTGAAGTCCTTCGATCAGATCGACAACGCCCCCGAAGAGAAAGAGCGCGGTATCACCATTAACACCGCTCACGTTGAGTACGAGACCGAGAAGCGTCACTATGCTCACGTTGACTGCCCTGGCCACGCTGACTATGTGAAGAACATGGTTACCGGTGCTGCCCAGATGGACGGTGCTATCCTCGTGGTGGCTTCCACCGACGGTCCCATGCCTCAGACCCGTGAGCACATCCTGCTCGCCCGTCAGGTTAACGTACCTAAGATCCTCGTCTTCATGAACAAGGTTGACCTTGTGGAAGATGAAGAAATGCTCGACCTCGTAGAAATGGAGATCCGTGACCTCCTCGCTTTCTACAAGTTCGATGAGGACTGCCCCATCATCCGTGGCTCCGCTCTTGGTGCCCTGAACGGTGAGAAGGTTTGGGAAGACAAGGTTATGGAGCTCATGAACGCTGTTGATGAGTACATCCCGCTGCCTGAGCGTCTGGTTGACAAGGACTTCCTGATGCCTATCGAGGACATCTTCTCCATCACTGGCCGTGGTACTGTTGTTACCGGTCGTATCGAGTCCGGTACCATCCACGTGAACGATCCCGTTGAGCTCGTTGGCTTCGGTGATGAACCCCGTCAGTCCGTTGTTACCGGTGTGGAAATGTTCCGCAAGCTCCTCCCTCAGGGTGAGGCCGGTGATAATGTAGGTCTGCTCCTCCGTGGTGTTGACAAGAAGGAAGTGAAGCGTGGTGAGGTTGTTGCCAAGCCCAAGTCCATCACTCCTCACACCGAGTTCAAGGCTCAGATCTATGTGCTGAAGAAAGAAGAAGGTGGCCGTCACACTCCTTTCCACAATCACTATCGTCCTCAGTTCTTCATCCGCACCCTCGATGTTACCGGTGAGATCCTCCTCCCGGACGGTGTAGAGATGGTGATGCCTGGCGATAACGTGGAAATCACTGTGAAGCTCATCACTCCTGTTGCTATGAACAACGGTCTGCAGTTCGCTATCCGCGAAGGTGGTCGTACCGTTGGCGCTGGCCAGGTGATCGGCATCATCGAGTAATTTTCTCGAAGCCATTAGCCAAAAGTGAGGGCTCAGACGTGAGTCCTCACTTTCCCACAGGGGAATAGAACAAGGGTAGTTCAGCGGTCTCCAAAACCGTCGATGTGGGTTCGAATCCTGCTTCCCCTGCAAATATCAAAGGTTACGATTTGGTAAATGTTTAACGAAAAGGCCAAGGGATTCCCGCTTCCAATTTTCCCCCGGCCCATTGTAAGCAAAGATGAGTAAGATTGTTAACTATCTGAAAGAGTCCTATTTGGAGTTGACCAAAAAGGTCACCTGGCCCACCTGGGAGAAGCTGCAGAGTTCTGCCCTTCTCGTCCTGGTCACCACGCTGATCCTCTCTGTTGTCATCTTCCTGATTGACTTTGCTTTCCAGCATCTGATGGAGTTTATTTACGCACTGTAACTGATTAGTACACCCTATGGCTGACAAGAAATGGTACGTACTGCGTACCGCGGGAACCAAGGAAAAGAAAGCCGCCGAATACCTGGTCAAGGAAATTGAAAGACACCCGGATCTGCAAGCAATTGTGGATCAGGTTCTGGTGCCTGTCAAGAAAGAGATCGTCACCAAGAATGGCAAGCGCAAGGAAGTGGAGCGTCTCCTCTTCCCTGGCTACGTGCTCATTCACGCCGAGCTCAACCCCGACCTCGAGTATGTCATTCGCAACGGCATCCCCGGCATGTCCGGATTCCTGACGGAGAAGACCGGCAACGGTCCCACCGAGCGCGTTCCTGTTCCCATCCGTGACGAAGAAGCCCAGCGCATTCTTGGCGTCCAGGACGAGAACGCCGTAAGTGCAGCCGAGACCGAGGTGAACTTCACCGTTGGAGAGAGCGTCCGCATTACGGACGGTCCTTTCAGCGGCTTCAGCGGCAACGTAGAGGAAATCCTGCAGGAAAGAAGCAAACTCAAGGTAGTAGTTGTGATCTTTGGAAGAAAGACTCTTCTGGAACTCAGCTTTACACAAGTAACTAAAGAGTAAAAATTTACTATGGCAAAAGAAGTATCCGGATTCATTAAGCTCCAAATCAAAGGCGGAGCAGCGAATCCTGCGCCCCCGGTAGGACCGGCACTCGGTTCCAAGGGCCTCAACATCATGGACTTCTGCAAGCAGTTCAACGCTCGCACCCAGGACCAGGCCGGTAAGGTTCTCCCTGTGGTGATCACCGTGTACTCCGACAAGTCCTTCAGCTTTGAGGTCAAGCAGCCCCCGGTGGCCGTATCGCTCAAGGAAGCTGCCAAGATCAGCAAGGCTTCCGGTGAGCCCAACCGTAAGAAAGTGGCTACCGTTACCTGGGATCAGGTAAAGGAAATTGCCCAGTCCAAGATGCCCGACCTCAACGCTTTCACGCTGCGTAGCGCTATGAGCATGGTGGCCGGCACTGCCCGTTCCATGGGTATCAAGGTAGAAGGTGAAATGCCCGAGAATCTTTAAATCACGCATGAGTTATGAGCAAACTGACTAAAAACCAGAAAGCTGTTCTTGCCAAGTTCGACAAGACCAAGGTTTATCCCGTCTCTGAGGCATGCGCGCTTCTGAAGGAGATCACCTATACCAAATTTGACGCTTCCGTAGAAATCACCACCAATCTGGGTGTGGACCCTCGTAAGGCCAACCAGATGATCCGTGGCGTTGTCACCCTGCCTGCCGGTACCGGTAAGGTTACCCGCGTGCTGGTGCTCTGCACCCCTGACAAGGAAGCCGAAGCTAAAGAAGCTGGTGCAGACTACGTAGGTCTGGACGAGTATATCACCAAGATCAAGGAAGGCTGGACGGACGTAGATGTGATCATCTGCACCCCTTCCGTGATGGCCAAGGTCGGTCAGATTGGCCGTATCCTGGGTCCCCGCGGCCTTATGCCTAACCCCAAGACCGGCACCGTGACCATGGAGGTTGGCGCCGCCGTCAAGGACGTGAAGGGTGGTAAGATTGACTTCAAGGTGGACAAGACCGGTATTATTCACGCCGCCATCGGCAAGGCTTCCTTCACTGCCCAGCAGATTGAGGAGAACGCCCGCGCCTTTGTCTCCGCCGTTCTGAAGCTCAAGCCCCAGACCCTGAAGGGCACCTATTTCAAGAGCTGCACCATCTGCACCACTATGAGCCCTGCTATCAAGCTGGACGTGAAAGGTTTCACTGCTGAATAATCTGTAAGGAGGAAAAGATATGAAAAAGGAACTGAAAGAACAGGTTATTGCAGCTATCAAGGCTAACATCGCCCAGACCCCTAACTTCTACATCGTTGACATCGCCGGCCTCAACGCCGAGCAGACCGCTACGCTCCGCCGCGATTGCTTCAACGAGGGTATCAAGCTCACCGTTGTTAAGAACACCCTCCTCCACAAGGTGATCAAGGACGCTCAGAACCCTGAGATGGAACTCCTGGTCCCCGCTCTGGAAGGTAACACCGCCCTTATGTACACCGAAGCTCCGGCCGTTCCCGCCAAGCTCATCAAGAAGTACAACAAGGCCGGTAACGAGAAGCCCGCTCTCAAAGCTGCCTATGTGCAGGAGTGCGCTTTCGTAGGTGCCGACAAGTTGGAAGAGCTCATCAACATCAAGTCTCGCGAGGAACTCATCGGCCAGATCATTGGCATGCTCCAGTCCCCGATGCAGAACGTTATCTCCGCTCTGCAGAACGGCGGCGGCTCCAAGATCGCCGGTCTCGTCAAGACCCTCGAAGAAAAAGGAAACAAATAATAATAAACAATTTAAAACTTTACAATTATGGCAGACGTTAAGAAACTCGCCGAGGAACTCGTGAACCTCACCGTCAAAGATGTCCAGGAACTCGCTAAGATCCTGAAGGAAGAATATGGTATTGAGCCCGCTGCTGCAGCCGTTGCAGTTGCCGCTCCTGCTGCTGGTGCCGCCGAAGCCGCCGGTCCCGCTGAGCAGACCGAATTCGATGTGATCCTCACCAGCGCTGGTCAGGCTAAGCTCCAGGTCATCAAGGCCGTTAAGGAGAGCGCCGGTCTTGGTCTGAAAGAGGCCAAGGAACTGGTTGACAAGGCTCCCGTTGCCGTTAAGGAGAAAGTCTCCAAGGCTGAGGCTGAGGCCCTCAAGGCTGCCCTCGAGGAAGCCGGCGCCGAGGTTGAACTCAAGTAAGTTCACCTGCTCCCTATAGGGGAGTCCGCACACAGGTTTAGAGCCCAAGTAGGCTCTAAACCTTTTTTCCGTCTTAAAAATTTTCCCCATAACGAAGGCAGAACATGTCTAAAAAGACTAGCAATCAGCGAATCAATTTCGCAACCTCCAAAATTCTGGAATATCCTGACCTTCTGGAAGTTCAGCTGAAGTCCTTCAAGGATTTCTTCCAGCTGGAAACCACCCCGGACAGCCGTCGCGGGGAAGGCCTGTATCAGGTGTTCCAGGAAATTTTCCCGATTGAGGATACGCGGAACAACTATGAACTCACCTTCATCGATTACTTTATCGATCCGCCGCAGTATTCCATCGAGGAGTGTCTTGAGAGAGGACTCACTTACAATGTTCCTCTGAAGGCAAAACTCCGCCTTTCATGCACGGACCCGGAGCACGAGGACTTTGACACCCGCGTGCAGGACGTCTACCTGGGCAATATTCCTTATATGACCCCGGCCGGTACGTTCATCATCAACGGCTCCGAGAGAATTATCGTTTCGCAGCTTCACCGTTCCCCGGGCGTGTTCTTTGACCAGAGCATGCACGCCAACGGTACCAAACTCTATTCTGCCCGTATCATCCCCTTCAAGGGATCCTGGATCGAGTTTGCCACGGACATCAACAACGTGATGTACGCTTACATCGACCGTAAGAAGAAGCTGCCCGTTACCACCCTTCTGAGAGCTATCGGTTATAGCTCCGATAAGGACATCCTGGACCGCTTCGGCCTGGCTGATGAAGTGAAGGCCGATCCCAAGGTACTCCAGGAGAACGAAGGCCGCAAGCTGGCTGCCAATGTCCTGAAGACCTGGATTGAGGACTTCGAGGACGAGGACACCGGTGAGGTCATTCCCATCGAGCGTACCATTCCCATCGTGGAGCGCGGTGAGATCCTGAACGAGGATACCATCGCCCGTATCGCCGATACCGACGTCAAGACCATCCTCCTCCAGAAGGACGAGGCCGTCTCCGCCGAGAACTCCATCATCTACAACACCCTCCAGAAGGACCCGACCAATACGGAAATCGAGGCTGTGAACTACATCTACAAACAGCTCCGCAATTCCGAACCGCCGGATGAGGCTACCGCCCGTGACGTCATTGACAAGCTCTTCTTCTCCGAGAAGCGCTACGACCTGGGCAGCGTGGGCCGCTACCGTCTCAACAAGAAACTGAACCTGGACACCGATCCGGGCGTTCGCGTACTCACCAACACGGACATCGTAGAGATTATCAAGTACCTGATCCAGCTCATCAACAGCCGGGCCACGGTAGACGATATCGACCACCTGTCCAACCGTCGTGTACGCACCGTTGGCGAGCAGCTCGCCAACCAGTTCAGCGTGGGTCTGAGCCGTATGGCCCGTACCATCCGCGAACGTATGAATGTCCGCGACAGCGAACAGTTCAACCCCATCGACCTCATTAACGCCAAGACCCTGTCTTCCGTTATCAATTCCTTCTTCGGCACCAGCCAGCTGTCCCAGTTTATGGACCAGACCAACCCGCTGGCAGAGATCACGCACAAGCGCCGTCTCTCCGCTCTGGGTCCTGGCGGTCTGTCCCGTGACCGCGCCGGCTTCGAAGTACGTGACGTGCACTATACCCACTACGGCCGCCTGTGCCCTATCGAGAGCCCTGAAGGTCCTAACATCGGCCTTATCAGCTCCCTGTGCGTGTATGCCCGTATCAATGGCCTCGGCTTCATCGAGACCCCGTACCGCGAGGTGCACGACGGTAAGGTAGACCTTTCCGACACCGGTTGGAAGTACATGAGCGCCGAGGAAGAGGAAGCCCAGCACGTGGCCCTCGCCAACGTGAACATGTCCGACGACGGTCAGCTCCAGGACGAGCGCATCCAGTGCCGTCTGGAGGCCGACTTCCCGCTGGTTTCCAAGGAAGAAGTGAACTATATGGACGTAGCCCCCAACCAGATGGCTTCCGTGGCTGCTTCCCTCATTCCTTTCCTGGAGCACGACGACGCCCACCGCGCCCTGATGGGTGCCAACATGATGCGTCAGGCCGTTCCGCTGCTGAGCCCGGAGAGCCCCATCGTGGGTACCGGTCTGGAGGAGCGTGTCTGCATCGACTCCCGTACCCAGGTGATCGCCGAGCGTGAAGGTACCGTTACCTACGTAGACGCCAACGAAATCCACATCAAGTACGACCGTACCGACGACGAGAAGTTCGTAAGCTTCCTCCCCGAGGAGACCGTTTACAAGCTTCCCATCTACCGCCGCACCAACCAGAGTACCACCATTATGCTCAAACCCCTGGTTCGCAAGGGTGACCGCGTGAAGGGTGGCCAGGTGCTCACGGAAGGCTACGCCACCCAGAAGGGTGAGCTGGCCCTGGGTCGCAACCTGATGGTGGCCTTCATGCCTTGGAAGGGTTACAACTACGAAGATGCTATCGTTCTCAGTGAAGAGATGGTGAAGTGGGATGTGCTCACTTCCATCCACGTGGACGAGTACCTCACCGAGGTCCGCGAAACCAAGCGCGGTATGGAGGAACTCACCTCCGATATCCCCAACGTGAGCGAAGACGCCACCAAGGACCTGGACAAGGACGGTATCGTTCGCATCGGTGCCCACATCGAGCCCGGTGATATCATGATTGGTAAGATCACTCCTAAGGGTGAGTCCGATCCTTCCCCGGAAGAGAAGCTCCTCAAGGCCATCTTCGGTGACAAGGCCGGTGACGTGAAAGACGCCTCCCTCAAGGCCAATCCTTCCCTGAGCGGCACGGTTATCAAGACCGCCCTCTACAGCAAGGTGTCCAAGGATGGCGGCAAGCGCAGCGCCAAGGCCGACCAGAAGGCCCGCATCGAGATGAAGCAGCAGGAATTCGAGAAGGCCGCCGAAAAGCTTCGCGCCGGCTTTATCGAGAAGCTGTGGAGCCTCGTGAGCGGCAAGAAGAGCGCCGGCGTGAGCGACCTCTACGGCGTAGAAATCTTCCCTAAGGGCAAGGAGTTCACCCTCCAGGGCCTGAAGGAAGCCGATTACCAGAACATCTCCACCGCCAAGTGGTGCAACGATGCCAAGACCTCCGCTATGGTGCGTGAGCTCATCGGTGGTTACTGCATTGCCCACAAGGAGGCCGAAACCCGCGCCAAGCGCGAGCTGGATAAGATCAAGGTGGGAGACGAACTCCCCAACGGCGTTATGCAGATTGCCAAGGTGTACATCGCCAAGAAGCGTAAGATCACTGTCGGTGATAAGATGGCCGGCCGTCACGGTAACAAGGGTATCGTGGCCAAGATCGTCCGCCAGGAGGATATGCCGTTCCTCGAGGACGGTACTCCCGTGGATATCGTTCTGAACCCGCTGGGTGTGCCTTCCCGTATGAACCTGGGTCAGATTTACGAGACCGTGCTCGGTTGGGCCGGCCGTGAACTGGGCCTCAAGTTCTCCACCCCCATCTTCGACGGTGCTTCCATCGACGAAATCTGCGACTACACGGACAAGGCCGGTGTGCCTCGTTTCGGTAAGACGCACCTGCGTGACGGTGGTACCGGCGACTGGTTTGACCAGCCTGCCACTGTGGGTGTCATCTATATGATCAAGCTCGGCCATATGGTCGACGATAAGATGCACGCCCGTTCCATCGGCCCTTACTCCCTCATTACCCAGCAGCCTCTGGGTGGTAAGGCTCAGTTTGGTGGTCAGCGTTTCGGTGAAATGGAAGTGTGGGCCCTCGAGGCCTACGGCGCCGCCAACGCCCTCCAGGAAATCCTCACCGTGAAGTCCGACGATGTCAACGGCCGTTCCAAGACGTACGAAGCCATTGTGAAGGGTGATCCGATGCCCACTCCGGGTATCCCTGAATCCCTGAACGTGCTCCTGCACGAGCTCCGCGGCCTGGGCCTCAAGGTCACTTTGGATTAAGTCACTTAGCTTAGAAAAGTAACGAATATGCCTGCTTTTAACAATAAGGAAAACAAGGTAAAGAGCAATTTCTCCCGCATTTCCATTTCGCTCGCTTCTCCGGAAGACATCACCGAGCGTTCGTGCGGCGAGGTCCTGAAGCCGGAAACGGTCAACTACAGGACTTACAAGCCCGAGCGTGAAGGCCTCTTCTGCGAGAAGATCTTCGGTCCCACCAAGGACTACGAGTGCTACTGCGGTAAGTACAAGAGAATCCGCTACCGCGGAATCGTCTGCGACCGCTGCGGTGTGGAAGTGACGGAGAAGAAAGTGCGCCGCGAACGGATGGGTCACATCACCCTGACCGTTCCCGTGGCCCATATCTGGTACTTCAAGAGCGCTCCCAACAAGATCAGCGCCCTGCTGGGTGTCCCTTCCAAGAAGCTGGAATCCGTGATTTACTACGAGAAGTACATCGTGGTGAATCCCGGTATCCTGGCCACTGAGGAAGTTCCCGATGAACTGCGTCTCCAGAAGATGGACCTCCTCTCCGAGGATGAATACTTCACCGCCCAGGAGCGCGTGGCCGATATCCGCCGCAAGAAGCTGGATGAAGGCCAGGCCTGGGACGAGAATATGAACTTCGTGGCCAAGATGGGTGCCGAAGGTCTGTACGACCTCCTGAAGGAAATCGATGTTGAAGAGCTGGGCCGTGAGCTTCGCCGCGCTATGCGTACCGAAGGCTCCCAGCAGCGCAAGACCGAGATCCTCAAGCGCCTCTCCGTGGTCAAGTGGTTCCAGGAGTCCAAGGACGTGAACCGTCCCGAGTGGATGATCATGAAGGTGATTCCGGTTACTCCTCCGGATCTTCGTCCGCTGGTACCGCTGGATGGCGGCCGTTTCGCCACCAGTGACCTCAACGACCTCTATCGCCGTGTCATCATCCGTAACAACCGCCTCAAGAAGCTCATCCAGATTCAGGCTCCCGAGGTGATTCTGCGCAATGAGAAGCGCATGCTGCAGGAAGCTGTAGACAGCCTGTTTGACAACTCCAAGAAGTCTTCGGCCGTCAAGAGCGAAAGCAACCGCGCCCTCAAGTCCCTGTCCGACTCCCTCAAGGGTAAGCAGGGCCGCTTCCGTCAGAACCTCCTGGGTAAGCGTGTAGACTACAGCGCCCGTTCGGTTATCGTTGTAGGTCCCGAGCTCAATATGCACGAGTGCGGTCTGCCCAAGTTCATGGCCGCCGAGCTTTACAAGCCGTTCGTGATCCGCAAGCTCATCGAGCGCGGCATTGTGAAGACGGTGAAGAGCGCCAAGAAGATTGTGGACCGCCGCGACCCTGTGATCTGGGACATCCTGGAGAACGTGATGAAGGGTCATCCCGTGCTGCTCAACCGTGCACCTACCCTGCACCGTCTGGGTATCCAGGCTTTCCAGCCCCGCATGATCGAAGGCAAGGCCATTCAGCTGCACCCGCTCGCCTGTACCGCTTTCAACGCGGACTTCGACGGTGACCAGATGGCTATCCACCTGCCCCTGGGCAATGCCGCCATCATGGAGGCACAGCTCCTGATGCTGGGCTCCCACAACATTCTGAACCCCGCCAACGGTTCTCCTATCACCGTTCCTTCCCAGGATATGGTGCTGGGTCTGTACTATATTACCAAGGAACGTCCCGGTGCCAAGGGCAGCGGTCTCAAGTTCTACGGTCCCGAAGAGGTGATCATCGCCTTTGACGGAAAGGTTATCGATATGCACGCCCCCATCGAGGTCCGTCTGCCCAAGGACAAGCAGGACCTGAGCAAGGGCTACGAGATGGTCAAGACCACCGCCGGCCGCATCATCGTGAACCAGAATATGCCCGAGGAAGTTCCGTACGTGAACGAGGTTCTGGGTAAGAAAGCCCTCCGTACGGTCATCACCCAGGTGATCAAGAGCACCGGTGTGACCCGTACCGCCAAGTTCCTGGACGACATCAAGAACCTGGGTTACGACCAGGCCTTCCGTGCCGGTATCTCCTTCAACCTGGGCGACGTGCTCATCCCTGAAGAGAAGACCGCCCTCATCGAGAAGGGTTACGCCGATGTTGAGACCATCAAGAACAACTACGCGATGGGTTTCATCACCAACAACGAGCGTTACAACAAGGTGATCGACCTCTGGACGTCCATCGACAACCAGCTCACCGCCATCGTGAAGAAGCAGATCTCTGCCGACCAGCAGGGCTTCAACCCGGTGTATATGATGCTGGATTCCGGTGCCCGTGGTTCAACCCAGCAGATCAAGCAGCTCTGCGGCATGCGTGGTCTGATGGCCAAACCGCAGAAGTCCGGTGCCGCCGGTGCCGAGATTATCGAGAACCCCATCGTGTCCAACCTGAAGGAAGGTATGACGGTGTTGGAGTACTTCATCTCCACCCACGGTGCCCGTAAGGGTCTGGCCGATACCGCCCTTAAGACGGCCGATGCCGGTTACCTGACCCGTCGTCTGGTGGACGTGTCCCACGACGTGATTATCACCGAGGAAGACTGCGGTACCCTCCGCGGCCTCATTGCCACCGCCATCAAGAACAAGGATGAGGTGGTTGAATCCCTGGGCGAGAGAATCCTGGGCCGTACCTCCGTGCACGATATCTTTAACCCGCTCACCGGAGAGCTCATCATTGCCGCTGGCGAAGAAATCCGCGAGGATGTTGCCAACCTCATTGATTCCCTCCCCATCGAGCAGGTGGAAATCCGTTCGGTTCTCACTTGCGAATCCCGCAAGGGTGTCTGCGCCAAGTGCTATGGCCGTAACCTGGCTACCAGCCGTATGGTTGAAACCGGTGAGGTTGTGGGCGTTATCGCTGCCCAGTCCATCGGTGAGCCTGGTACCCAGCTGACCCTCCGTACCTTCCACGTGGGTGGTACTGCATCCGGCTCCGTGGCCGACAATACCATCGTGTCCAAGTACGAAGGTAAGCTCGCCTTTGAAGAACTCCGTACCATCGACCGCGTCAACGAAGACGGCAGCGTGAACCCCGTAGTGGTTTCCCGTATGACCGAACTCCGCATCGTGGACGAGCGCACCGGTATGACCTATTCCCAGTACGATATCCCTTACGGTTCCACGCTGTACTTCAAGGACGGCGATTCCGTGAAGAAGGGAGACCTCATCTGCGAATGGGATGCTTACAACGCTACCACCATTGTGGAAACGGCCGGTACCGTCCGCTTCGAGAACATGGCCGAAGGCGTTACCTACCGTGAGGAGAGCGCCGACGAGTTCGCAACCAACACCGACAAGGTGATCATCGAAGGCCGTGACAAGACCAAGAGCCCGGCTATGCTCATCGTAGATGGCAACGGCCAGGTCCAGCGTCAGTACAACCTGCCTGTGGGCGCCCACATTATGATCAATGACGGCGACAGCGTGAAAGTTGGTGACGTCATCATCAAGATCCCCCGCGCCATTGGTAAGGCCAGCGATATTACCGGCGGTCTGCCGCGCGTTACCGAGCTCTTCGAGGCCCGTACCCCTTCCAACCCCGCCATTCTCTCCGAGATTAACGGTGAAATTGTGATGGGTAAGGTCAAGAGAGGTAAGCGTGAGATCATTGTGAAGAACCGCAGCGGCAAGGAGTGCCGTTATGAGGTTCCTATGACCAAGCAGATCCTGGTGCAGGAGAACGACTATGTGAAGGCCGGTACCCGTCTGTCCGACGGCGGCACTTCTCCTACCGATATCCTGAACATCCTGGGTCCCGTGAAAGCACAGGAATACATTGTGAACGAGATTCAGGCTGTGTACCGCCTGCAGGGTGTAAAGATCAACGACAAGCACTTCGAGATCATTGTCCGTCAGATGATGCGCAAGGTCCAGATTGGAGACCCCGGAGACACCGAATTCCTCCCCGAGGAACTGGTGGACAAGTGGGAGTTTATGGACCGCAACGACGAGATCTTCGGCAAGCACTATGTAATGGATCCCGGCGACAGCGTACGCTTCGAGGAAGGTGACATCATCAGTGCCCGTGACCTCCGCAGCGAGAACGCCTCGCTCGAGCGTCAGGGTGCCAAGCTGGTGGTGGCCCGTCCCGCCAAGCCCGCTACCGCTTCCCAGGTGCTCCAGGGTATTACCCGCGCCGCCCTTAAGACCGGCTCCTTCATCTCCGCCGCTTCCTTCCAGGAAACGACCAAGGTGCTCTCGGAGGCCGCCATCCGCGCCCGCGTGGACTACCTCGAAGGTCTGAAGGAGAACGTGATCTGCGGTCACCTGATTCCCGCCGGCACCGGTCTGAGCCGCTACCAGGATATCGTGGTAGGCTCCAAGACCGAGGCTATGGATGCTATGAAGGAACTGTAGTTTTCCTTCAATGGCTAACAATTAAGGCGCCACCCGCGAGGGTGACGCCTTTTTTAATGAAAACTTGTTGAATTAGATCCACGCGGTTACGCGGAAGGTCATTTCGGGTTTTTCGCCAATCATAAAGTCTGTGGCGGTGAAGTAGATGAATACGGTGCCTGCACCCCATTCGTAATCCAGGTAGGTGGAGAAGAAGAGATCGTCTCCGGGGGCGTAATCGGCCCTTACGGCGGGGAGGGGAGTCCAGTAGGTATTTCCCTTATCGTCCTTCAGTTTGCAGGATACGGTTACATTGCCGTAATCTACCACCTTCTGGGTAATCTCGGGGACACTCAGCTTGACGCTTAGCAGATGGGCGTTTTCAAGGTCCACGTCTGCTTCTTCCTCAATCCAGTCCGAACTCTTGACGGTGAAGTCCCGCTGGTACATTTCTACGCCTTCGTTAACAACGTAGTACTCTTTTGTGCAACTTGTCATCAGGGCCGATCCGGCCAGTGCAAGCAGGATGGCAAGACATTTTGATGCTTTCATAATGCTGTAGTTTTGTATATATGTTTTCAAAAAATATACCACTTATTCCTGGGGCTTGCCAATGGCCATCAGCCGTTTCTCAAATTCTTCGTTGGAGTAGATGGACGCATTGCGGAGTTTAACCCTGTAATTATATATGGTAGAGGGGGATTTCTTAAGGAAGCGGGAGATATCGGCCGATTCGGTTACGCCCAGGCGGATGAGGGCAAAGATACGGAGCTCGTTGGTCAGTTTTCCTTCCGGGAGGTTCTGACCCACGCGCTGATCTTCCTTGAGCAGGGCGTTGAGCTTTTCCACAAAGTCCGGGAAGGCGGCCAGGAAAGCGCGGTCAAACTCCGAGAGCAGGGTCTCGCGTTTGGCATCTATATAATCGTCTGAGCGAAGGGCGCGGGTAATTTCCTCTATGTCCTTGGATTTGGCCACCACCCTTATGCTGGAGCGGTATTCTTCCAGGCTGTTGATGTGGGAGGTGAACATAGTCACGTACTGTCCCAGGGTGCTTTCCATCACTTGGACGGAGCGGCTCAGCTTCTGGTTGGCGCTCTTGACTTTGCGGTTAAGTCTGACAATCCTGATCTGGAACCTTCTTACGATGAACAGGCCAATCACACTGGCCAGTAGCAGCAGACCCAGCAGGATAAGGATGAGGAGAACGTCCTTGTAGCGCTGGGAGCTGATTCTCTCGTACGAGGCAATGACCTCCGGCATAAAGTGGGAGATTTCCTCCAGGCACACGCGGGCATCGGCCTGGGTGGCGTCGTCGTAGGCGCGTGTGATATAGGAGAATGCGCGGTGCGTTTGCCCGTTTTCCATAGCCATCTGGGCCGTTTTGATGAGGGAACGGGAAGACCGTACGCCTTCTACGAGGTCGTACCAGGCGCTGATGGCATAGTGGGTGAGGGCCTTGTCCAGGTTTCCCTCTTCTCTGTAAGTCTTGGCCAGGCAGTAATTGAGGATGGACAGCTCGTCGTGGGAGGTGGGGTTGGTGGTCAGGTACTGTTCCAACACCTTTCTGGCCTCTCCCGGGCGTCCCTCGTCAATTAAATTCTCGTGCGTATACGTGTAGAAATACAGGACGGTGCTGTCTGCCGCGTTGAAGATGAGATTGCGGTAGTAGTGTTCCTTTGCATCCAGCCTTTCGTTGAACAGGGGGTCTTTGTTGGTGAGTTTGAGGCCGTGATGCAGGGAAATGAGCGACCTGTGATAGGAAACCAGCGCCTGCGGCGAGGTATTTCTGTCTATTACCATAGAATCCAGCACCTGTTCTGCATAACGGTACATACCTGAGATGATATAGCGGTCTGCGCGGTCGTTGAGGGCGTCGTTGATAAGGGCCTGGTCTCCTATCTTTTTGGCCAGCGCCTCTTTCTTATGGGCATAATAAAGGGCCGAATCCAGATTGTAGCGCGCGTTTTCTACGTAGAGCTGCTTCAAAATGGGATAGCGCTCCCGGTCTGTGGATACTTGTCCCAGGCGGGTGCGCAGGCTGTCCATTCGGGCCTCTTTTTGGCGGGTAATGCTCTTCTCTTCCTTGAGCAGCTGGTCCAGTTTGGAGAGGGCTGCTTCCTGCTCGGCGCTCTTGTGATTGGGGTTTCCCATCCAGAGGAGAGCCCCAAGGAGTACGGTGACAAAACAGGGATAGAACATAGTATTATTAAAATAATTTTTTACAAAATTACAAAAAAGAATAAAAATGGCAAATGAGGCCATCTACTAAAACGATATGTCTCACTATTTCTTAAACACTTGAATATCAACGTGCTACAAATATTTGATTTGAAACAGACTCTACTATTCCATTTTGCTTTCTTTTATTATTGTACGCGTTATAATAATTTTGCGTTGGCTAACTGCAAATTATTAATCCTAATTATTTCAAACCATATGTTGCACAAAAAACTGTTCTCTGTACTGGCCGTACTGATTGGTATGGCGGTCTCTTTTGACGCTCTGGCGCAAAAGCAAACAGTGAGTGGTACCGTGCAGGACGAAATGGGCCCCATCGTGGGAGCCGTGGTCCAGGCAGAAGGAACCAACGCTGTAACAGACATGGATGGTAACTTCACCATCAATGTTACTTCCCGTGCCGTACTGGAAGTTTCTTGCCTGGGTTACAAGACCCAGCAGGTTCCCGTGAACGGTCGGAGTCGTATTACCATTACATTAGAGGAAGACAGCTTTATGCTGGAAGACGCCGTTGCGGTAGGTTACGGTACCACCAAGAAGGCCAACCTCACCGGTGCCGTTTCCGTGGTTAAGGCAGAATCCCTGAAAGACCGTTCGGCCCTGGATGTGGGTCATATGCTTCAGGGTACGGTTCCCGGCCTTAACGTTTCTTCTGCATCCGGTCGTCCCGGCCAGGCCGCCAGCCTGAATATCCGCGGTTGGAACTCCATCAACGGAGGCAGCCCGCTGGTGCTCATTGACGGTGTGGAAGGTGATATCCAGTACATCAACCCTGCCGATGTGGACAACATCTCTGTGATCAAGGATGCTGCCGCCGCCGCTATTTACGGTGCTAAAGGTTCGGCCGGTGTTATTCTGGTAAACACCAAGAACGGTTCCAAGGACCGCGACGGTAGGGCCAAGGTTACCTACAGCGGCCGCGTGGGCTTCACGGCTCCTACGGCTTCCACTGATTGGGAAACCCGCGGTTACTACACCGTGTACCTTTCCAACCTGTTCATGAAGACCTACAACAATTCCCCTAACTACAACTATTCCGACGCCGACATGGAGGAACTCTGGGCCCGTCGCAACGACGTGGTGGAGAATCCCGCCCGTCCCTGGGTGGTGATCACGCAGGATCAGAACGGCAAGGATGTCTATAACTATTATGCCAACACCGACTGGTGGCACGTGCTGTATAAGGACAACAAGCCCACTACCAGCCACACTATCACTGCCAGTGGTGCTACCGACCACGTGAACTACCTCATTTCCGGCGGTTACACCTACGAGCAGGGTATGTTCAACATCAACCCCGATACCTACAACCGCTATAACCTGCGCGCGAAGGTGAGCTTTGATGTGACCAAGTGGCTCCGTATCGGCAACAACTTCAGCTACTTCAACAGCGCTTACACCTATCCGGGCCGCGGCGGTATCAACAACTCCCTGTATGGTGCTTCTGCCCATGCTTCGGCCAGCTACCCCGCCTACAACCCCGACGGTACCGTCATTTATACGACCAAATATAATGGCAGCACGCTCATGGACGGTCTCATGATGGCTCTCACCAACGGAGACACCAACACCGACCGCATTGACAACCTGAGCAATACCGTTGATATTACCATTACTCCCTTCAAGGGCTTTACCATCAAGGGTGACTATACTTATGCTTTCCGTCTGGTTCGCTATATGAACCGTACCATGCCCGGTTATTATTCCAAGGATCCCGGTGTCATTGAGACTATGACCACCGGTGCTGCCTTTGAGAACAAGCTTACCGAGCAGTCCAATGTTCACACCTCCCAGGTGGCCAACCTCTATGCCACTTATGAGCATAGCTGGAAAGAGGCCCACAACCTCAAGGTTATGGCCGGTGTCAACTATGAGACCAAGCACATCAAGGACCTGGAAGCCGTTGGTTACGACCTCTTCTCCTATGAGCTCAACGACCTCAACCTCGTGGGCGCCGATGCCGAAGGCAACAAGCGCATGGAGGTGGCCGGCGGCCAGAATGAATATCGCACCGCCGGTTACTTCGGCCGTATCAACTACGACTATATGGGACGTTACCTCGTTGAGGTGAACGGCCGTTACGACGGTTCTTCCCGCTTCCTTCGCGGCAGCCGCTGGGTATTCTCCCCGTCCGTTTCCCTGGGTTGGAGAATCAGTGAAGAGCCTTTCTTCGCCCCTGCCAAGGAATGGTGGGACAACCTGAAGATCCGCGCTTCCTTCGGTCAGCTGGGTAACCAGCAGATGAGCGAGTACTATCCCGCCATCCGCACCATCTCCACCGGTTCCCAGTCCACTTACCTGCTGGGCGGTGCCAAACCGGCCCTGGCTACCATTTCGGCCCCTGTTTCTTCCGGTCTTACCTGGGAGCGCTCCATTCAGACCAATGTGGGTCTGGATATGACCTTCCTGGGCGGCCGCCTGGATTTCTCGGCCGAAGCCTACGTCCGTGACACCAAGGACATGCTCACCGCCGGTGAAGTGCTGCCTGCCACCTATGGCTACAGCTCCGCCCCCAAGGAGAACGTGGCCGACCTCCGCACCAAGGGTTATGAACTCAACCTGGGCTGGAAGGATTCCTTCAAGATTGCCGGCAAGCCTTTCCATTACAACGCCAGCATTCTGTTCAGTGACTATGTATCCCACATTACCCGCTTCAACAACCCCGATTATCTCCTTTCCAAGAACTATTGGGTGGGCATGAAGTACGGTGACATCTGGGGTTACCATATCGAGGGCCTGTTTGCTTCCGATGAGGACGCCGCCGCCTGGACCGCCAAGGTGAATCAGTCCAAGGTGAACAGCATCATCAACGCCAGCGTGGGTGATATCAACCCGGTTACCGGCGCTCCCGGTCTCCGTGCCGGCGACCTGCAGTTTGCCGACCTCGATGGCAACGGCCGAATTGACGAAGGTAACGGTAAGGTAGGTGACAGCGGTGATATCCGCGTCATCGGTAACAGCCAGCCCCGTTACAACTTTGGTATCAACCTGGGTGCTTCCTTCGTAGGATTTGACCTGGCTGTGTTCTTCCAGGGCATTGGCCATATGGACTGGTATCCTCAGTACGAGGTACGTCAGTTCTGGAGCCTGTACGCCCGTCCGTTCGCCACCTTCATCCCCCGCGACTTCCAGAATATGTACTGGAGCGAGGAGAATCCCAACGCCTACTTCCCGCGTCCCCGCGGTTATGTGGCCGGTGTGAACGCCAGCCGTGAGCTTTCTGCAACCAACGACCGTTATCTGCAGAACATTGGCTACCTGCGTCTGAAGAACCTCACCTTCGGCTATACCCTGCCGGAGAAACTTACCAGAAAGATTGGCATCGACCGTCTTCGCTTCTACTTCTCGGGTGAAAACCTGTTCTACTGGGCACCCGGTCTGCACTCCAAGTATATCGATCCTGAAATGGCCCAGACCAACGGTAACCTGCGCATCTATCCCTGGCAGAAGACCATTATGTTTGGTGTAGATATAACCCTTTAATTGAATGTGCCTTATGAAAAAGATAGCATATATCCTGCTTCCCATCCTGGCCGGTTTTACTTTGACTGGCTGTGACGATTTGCTGGACGTCTACCCCCTGGACCGTATGTCTCCCGAGACCTTCTACAAGTCTGAGACGGAACTCCAGGCCTATGGCATGAACCTCTATGCCATGCTGCCCGGTGGCTCTTCCCTCTACATTGAAGATGCCGATACCTATATCCAGATGGGTCTGACCGACGAGCAGAAAGGTACCCGTACCGTTCCCGCTTCCGGCGGTGGCTGGAGCTGGGGAAATCTGCGTACCGCCAATACTATGTTGGAGTATCTCCCCAACTGTTCCGACGCTGCCGTACGCGCCAAGTATGAGGGCTTTGCCCGCTTCTTCCGCGCCTACTTCTATTTCAATATGATCAAACGCTTCGGCGAAGTGCCGTGGTATGACAAGCCGGTTGGTTCGGCCGATACCGAGGCCCTCAACCGTCCCCGCGATTCCCGTGAGTTCATTATGACCAAGATGATCGAGGACATTGACTGCGCCATTGCCAACCTGCCCTCCACCAAGAGCGCCTACGAGATTACCAAGTGGACCGCTATGGCCCTGAAGTCCCGTTTCCTGCTGTTCGAAGGCACCTTCCGCAAGTATCACACCGAGTTTGACTACGGTGCCGATGCCCACAGCTGGGAGTGGTACCTGAACGAGTGCGCCAAGGTTTCCGAAGAGTTTATGGCCAACAGTGGTTATACCCTTCACACCGCCGGCGGTGCCAACAAGGCTTACTACAGCCTGTTCACCACCAACGACGCCATTGAAAACATTGACGAGGTTATCCTGGCCCGCAACTACAATGCCGCTTACGGTGTAACCCACGACGCTACCGGTGTGATGCACGCTTCTACCCGTGGCCGTTACGGTATGACCCGCAAGATGGTGGCCAGCTACCTGATGGCCGACGGTTCCCGCTTCACGGACCAGGCCGGTTGGGAGACCATGGACTTCATGACGGAAATGCAGAACCGCGATCCCCGTCTGGCCCAGTCCATCCGTACCCCTGGTTACAAGCGTCTGGGTGAGAGTGCTCTTTGCCCTCCCGAATTCGAATACTGCCTCACCGGTTATCATCCGGCCAAGTATGTGGTTGAGACCCAGTATGACGCCTACAACAGCTCCGAGACCGACCTGATCATCTTCCGTGCTGCTGAGATTATGCTCAACTATGCCGAAGCCAAGGCCGAAGCCGGCTCGCTGACGCAGACCGACCTGGACCAGAGCATCAACCGCATCCGTTCCCGCGCCGGTATGCCGGCCCTGAACATGGCTGCGGCCAATGCCAACCCCGATCCCTATCTTACCAATGAAGCCTGGGGCGGTTACCAGAACGTAACCGGCGCCAACAAGGGTGTCATCCTGGAAATCCGCCGCGAGCGTGCCGTAGAGCTGGCTCAGGAAGGTTTCCGTTACTATGACCTGATTCGTTGGAAAGAAGGTAAGATCCTGGAGAAGCAGTACTACGGTATGTACTTCCCGGGTCCCGGCGAGTACGACCTCAACGGTGACGGTCTTATGGACATCCTCCTTTATGAAGATGTGAAGCCCGCCAGCACGGCCCCTGCCCAGTATAAGATTGGCAGCGCCGAGTTCATCCTCAGCAACGGCAATTCCGGCTACGTGAACCTCTTCAAGAATATCCAGTGCAAGTGGAACGACGGCCGTGACTACCTCTATCCCATCCCCTCCAACGAGCGCGGCCTCACCGGCGGTGCCCTGACGCAGAATCCCGGTTGGGACGACGGTTTAACTTTCTAAGATGCACCCAAGTATGAAAAAGATATTTTCCTATACCCTGATAATGGCCCTTGCTGTTCTGGCTTCCTGCCAGCAGAAGGGTCCGGCAGAGGGCGAAGTAACCATGCCTGGAGTTTTCTATGCCGATATTCCCGGAGAGAAAGCCGTCGTGGAAATTGCCCCCGGAGCCAGCAAAACTTACAGCCTCAAGGCCTGTGCTTTCCAGAACCAGGTGACCGACATTGTGATGAACTTCTCGTTCAAGACCGATCCCGACGCCGTGGAAACGTTCAACCAGGCCCATGGCACCTCTTATGTGATGTGCCCCGGTTCGGCCTTTGAATTCCTGAGCAACGATGTAATGATTCCCCGTTACGGACAGGCTTCCACCACGGCGCGCATCAAAGTGAGCGCATCCGGTCTGGACCAGAATGTTACCTACATCCTGCCCGTGACTCTGGACAAGGCCCAGCAGACCGAGAATTGGGCTGTGGCCGATACCCTGGCCGCCTATGTGCTCTTCAAGATGAGTGATTATGACCCTCACGGTCCCGGTACCGAAGGCAATCCTTATCCCATCACGTCCATCAGTGACTTCCAGGATATGAAGAACAAGCTGACGGAAGGCAGTATGGTTTATTTCAGCCTGGAGAATGACATTGATATGGCTAACGCCACCGATTGGGAACCCATCAACCCGCTGGGCTTCCCCTTCACCCTGGACGGTAAGGATTACACCATTTCCAACTTCACCGGTACCACCAGCCTGTTCGGAATGGTTGTGGGTAATATCCATAACCTGAACGTGTACGATGCAAACATCACCAATGCTTCCGGCCCTGTGGGCATCTTGGGTGCCTATGGCGGAACGCAGGACGTGGCCGTGGAAGTGACCAGGGTGAACGTGAGCGGTAAGCTCAACAACACCGCTGCACACGGAACGGGCGGTCTGTTTGGTGTCATTGTCAACGCCAACATCAACATCTGCTCGGCCGACGTAACCATCGTTTCCACCAAGTACGATTCCGGCGGTATCTACGGTTATGACAATACCCAGGCTCCCAAGCGCAGTATTATCTCCAACTGCTGGACGTCCGGCGACATCACCGGTAACCGTATGGTAGGCGGTATTGCAGGTAACGCTGCCAACAACGCCAACTATAGCGAGGTGGTTATCCGCAACTGCTACTCTACCGCCCGCGTACACGCCCAGTTCAAGTATGGCGGTATTGTTGGTGACGCCGCTCAGGGTCAGAAGAACGGCGAAGGCCTGGATATCAAGAACCACGTTGAGAAGTGCATCGCCTGGAACGAAGCCATCTATTCCGATGTGGCCGATGCTTCCGTGCACTACAGCGCCGGTGCCGTGGTGGGCTTCACTTCCGTCAAGAACTATCTGGTAGACTGCTACCGCAAGCCCGACCTGGCTTTCTCCGATTGCCCTGGTAACACCACCAATCTGTTGGTGGATCAGGAGAACGCTTCTCCGGATTCCCCGCTGAAGGAAGTGGCTGTAAGCCCCGGCAGCACCAACTACAATTTCCCGTACCACGGAAAGGCCGCCAAGGCAGGTGCTACGGCATCTGACGTGGCCAAGGCCCTGGGTTGGGACGAGACCATCTGGGATCTGTCCGGAGACCTTCCGTTCTTTGTGGGTGGAGATGCCCCCGTGGTTGTCGTTGACGACAATGCCGGTGCCCAGCTCCCCGACTTCCCCGAGGTTCCTTTTAATTAATAAACACGCTCAGGTATGAAAACAACGCAATATATTGTAGCAATGCTTGCCGGTGCCGCTGTTCTTGCTTCCTGTGCCAAGGAAGCGGGCAAACAGCTCCCGGAGCCTCAGGACCTGATTACCATCAAGGCCGAAATGCCTGAGGATGTTACCACCAAGGCAGGTGCCCACGTGGGCTTCTCCTGGTACTGGGGTGAAGGTGACAAGATTGTCATCACCGGTGCCGAAGACACCCAGGTTTACACTATCAAGGAGGGCTTCACCCCCAAGTATGCCGAGTTTGTTGGCAAACCCGTGGCCGGCGAGTCCTTCACCATCACTTATCCCGAGAAAGCCGCAACGGCCGACTGGAGCGGACAGACCCAGACGGGCAACAACTCGTATGCCCATCTGAAGTATGCCGCCCAGATCTCCGACGTGGATGAATATCTCAGCTTTGCCTTCAATCCCGACTGGGCTGCCGAACACGGCGGCACCATCAAGCAGATTGGTGTGATGAAGATGGTCATTTCTCTTCCCGATACCGTGACCGCCGTTAACGGGGTGTCCATTGCGGCCGAAGATGCCATCTTCTTCAAGGGCAACGGTGACGCCAAGGTGAACAAGCTGGATCTGGCTGTGGAAAAGGCCACCCCGGATGCCAATCACACGTTCATTGCCTGGTTCACCACCTCCTGGAACGAGGCTGTGGTTCCTGCCAACACGGTTCTTACCGTGACGGTCAAGACCAAGGATGCCCCCATCAGCAAGGAAGTGACCTTCACCGAAGAAGCCACCATCCTGGGCGGCAAGGTGAACGTATTCACGCTGGATGAAACCGGTTGGTCCATGCCCAGCCACTATACCTCCGGTAAGGGTACCGTCGATGATCCCTGGATTATCACTACTCCTGAGCAGATGGCGTTCATGGCCGATGATATGGTGGCCGGTGAGACCCGCTACTTCAAGCTGGGCAATAGCATTGACATGAAGGACATCGAGTGGAAGCCGCTGAATGCTGCCAGTCCTTATGACAAGAAGATTGACTTCAACGGTGCCGGTTATACCATCTCCAACTTCAAGTGTGTCTCTACCGCCGAAGCTCCGGTTACCTATCCCAGCTTCTTCGGTGTACTGTACGGAAACTGCTATAACGTGAAGTTTATCAATGCATCCATTGAGACCAATGCCAAGGGCGTCGGTATCCTGGGTGGCTATGGCGGAACCACCGACAAGCCTTGCTTTGTAGAGAATGTTCACGTTCAGGGTACCATCACCAGCTCGGCCGGAAACAACGTGGGCGGTTTCTTCGGAACGGCCCGTGAAGCTAGCATCGTCAGGAGCTCTGCCGATGTGGTCATCAACAGCAAGGGCCAGCTCAACGGTGGCCTGATTGGCGCCGATGCCGGTAAGGGTGTTGTCATCAGCGACTGCTGGACCTCCGGTACCATTTCCTCCACGGCTTCTATCTGCGGCGGTATCGCCGGTGACATCGTAGCAACGGGCAGCTCCATCTACAACTGCTATTCTACGGCCACCGTGACCACCCAGTTCATCTTTGGCGGTATCGTGGGTCGTGCTGTGGCCGGACAGAAGTCCAATGCCAGCAACTGCACCAATCAGAATCCCCAGAACCATATTGAGAACTGCATTGCCTGGAACGACCTCTTGAAGTCAGACTTCATTCCCGAGGAAACTCCCGCCGAACACTATAGCAGTGGCATCATTGTTGGTGGAACGGCTATCAAGAACTATCTGAAGAACTGCTGGCGCAAAGCTGACATCAACTTCATCGATTGTCCCAAGAATGCGGAACTGGGTACTTACGCACCGTTCGATCAGAGCGACGCCGACCCGGAGAATCCTATGGTCAAGGGTGAAGGTCAGTATGCTTTTGCCTATCACGGCAAGGCAGCCGCTTCCGGCATGACCTTGAGCCAGCTGGCCCAGGAGATTGGTTGGAGCTCCGAGATTTGGGACTTCAGCGGTGATACTCCTAAGATTAAGTAAAGAATGAAACTGAAAAGAATCTTTTTACTGGTGGTTCTTATGCCCCTGCTCCTGGCCGGATGCGGGGGCAAGGACCCCGAAGGTGGCGGAGAGCTTCCTCCGCCTTCCGGAAAGGAAGATACGGATGCTCCTGGCGGAGATGATATAGACGGTGGTTCCGGTAAGGAAGCCACTCCGCTGGGCGAGGGATGGACCAGTGTACAGATTGATGAAGGGGTTGTATATCATTCCTTCAACGGAACGGATGAAATAACCCAGAAACATCAGGAGGTCTTTGTGGTTGACGTAGACCTGAATAACCCCAACTATCAGGTGAAACTGGTCTATGAAAGCCCCCGCCTGGCTACTTCGGCCGCTTTCAAGAAGCGCAGCAACGCCATTGCGGCCATCAACGCCAACTATGAGCCCAAATCCATCTATATGCGTGTGGACGGGAATGTGATCTATCCGCTGGAAAACGACTACATTAGCGATACCGGAGTACCCAACTGGAAAAGCGAAGCCGCTTTCTCCATCTCCGGAGACAGCAATGTGAGTTTCCTGTGGGCCGGATCGCAGAAGAAAGGAGAAGTGACGGTGGCCCAGCAGAGGCAGTATTACAAAGATCTTAATGCAACCTCCTATCCCAACGTCATCTCCAGCGCTCCTATGCTTATTTACAACTTCAACTCAGATTATGGTGAGAAGTTCGTAGATTATAACAAGTCCACCACTAATCTGAGCGGAGAGGACCCTGACAAGCATCAGCGCACGCTGCACCCCCGTACGGCCATTGCCCTCACAGAGAAAAACCATCTGATTCTTTTCTGTGTGGACGGTCGTATCAAGAGTCAGGGAATGGGTGCCCGTTCTCTCACGCGCTTCCTTAAGAAGTGGTTTAACCCCAAGTATGCCCTTAACCTGGATGGTGGTGGTTCCACCACTATGTGCGTAAAGGGACAGGGAGATGCCTCTACCCACGTGGTCAACTATCCGTGCGACGGAAACAAGAACTACGACCATACCGGAGAGCGTACCCGTGATGCTTTTATCATGATTCTTAAGAAGTAAGTTATGAAACGCAGACTTCTTCTGCTGGTCGCTATTGTAGGGACTGCCTTGATGGCAGTCTCCTGCAATGCGAAGCAGAACTATAACAACGACATAAGCCCGGATACACCGGACCCTACCGTTGCCCATAAGGGTCCCAAGGCTGTCTTTATTGGAGACAGTATCACCTGGCAGTGGGGTCTGGTAACCCGCACGCTCAAAGAGAGCCAGAAGGTCATCATCCCTACGGATCCCAAACCCGAATGGATGAGTATCTCCGGAGATAAGGTCACCATTACCTGGCACGCCAGCTTCTTCACCTCCAACGGATACTCGAACAAAGGGGTTAGCGGAGAGAGAACGGATGAGATGCTCAATCGTTACCAGAAAGATGTCCTTTCGCAGGATCCCTTCTGTGTGGTAATTATGGGTGGCACCAACGACCTGGCCCAGGGCTATACCAAGGACCAGATCCTGGCCAACATCAAGTCTATGGCAGAGCAAGCTGCTGCCAAGAATATGAAGGTGGTTCTGTGCTCGGTAACTCCTTGCAATATGACCTATTCCAGGCTTGTTCCTCAGGAGAAGGGAACCCATATCGTAGCCCTTAACAAAATGATTAAGGAGTACGCCACCTCAAAGGGTTTCACTTACTGCGACTACTATCCGGCCCTTGTGGCCGAAGACGGCTATTCTCTTAAAGAAGAATATTGTCTGTATGACAGACTCCATCCCAATCCCGATGCTTATACGGTGATGGAGGAAATTATTCAGAAGATCCTGAAATAGAATAACTTAACAAAAATATGAATAGAGTTTTATCGTTTCTGCTTTTCGCAGCGACTACCTTGGTTGTGGTCGGATGCTTGCGGGAACAGGCCCCCGTGCACGATTCTCCCCGTATTTCCATACGTGCATATATACCAGAGGAGCCTCTTTCCAAAGCCTCTTTCTCCGTTCCTACAAGCGGAGTGGGCTTGCATCTTGCATGGCAAGCTAACGACAATATTCGCGTCATCAATGCGGACAATCCCGCTGCCAGTGAGGTCTATGATATTCAAGACGGCTTCACTGATCACGTAGCTACTTTCTCCGGCAAAGCTGTAGCGGGGGATCAATTCAACATCATTTGTCCCGGCTCATATGCGTCTGTCGCTGAAGCGGGAATTGGTAAAACTCTCACTCAAACGGGAAACGGAAGCACGGATCACCTTTTCTTCACTGCCCTGCTGGCCAATGTGGACAAGGCCGATCTTTCGGAAATCACTTTCTCCGAAGAATGGGTCAGCGCCCATCCCGGCACTACGCTCAAACTGGGCGGAGTTGTTAGATTTGTGCTTACGTTGCCTGATGCTTTAACGCAGCCCACCAAGGTGGTCCTTTCGGCCCCTAATGTGAATGTGTCGGTGAATATCGAGGGCGTGACCCTCAGCACCGAGCATATCCTCACGGCCTACGCTCCCAGCAGCTGGGCCGATATTGACCTTCCTGCGGGCACCGCGCTCACCGTTGCGGTTTATGACGCCGGTGGCGCTTACTATTCGGTCACCAAAACCCTTGGGGCCGATAAAACCCTCAAAGCCGGCGCCCAAAACCTCATTACCATTGACGGCGGCTTCACCGAGCAGCTCTTTGCCGGTGGTGACGGCACCCAGGCCAACCCTTATCTCATTGCCACCGCCAAGCAGCTGGACAATATCCGCACCGTGCTGGCCTCCGAGCAAAAGAAGCATTTCCGCCTCATCGATGATATCGATATGGAGGCCTATCTGGCCAAAACGCCGTGGGAGCCGCTGAACTGGAAGAGTCCCTACGATTGTCCGGTAGACTTTGACGGTGATAATCATACGATTGATCATTTCTCCTGTAAACACAGCGGACAATCTTGGGACAAGCCCGCTTTCTTTGGCTTGCTGTATGGAGAGTGCCATGATGTGACCTTTACGAATGCCGTCATAGAGAATAACAGTAATGTGGCCGGTATTGTGGCCGGCTATTGCGGCTATCCCAATAAGAAAGCCACTGTGACCAATGTACATGTTCAAGGTCAGGTTTCTCAGACAGGAGGAAGTACCGGTGTGGGCGGCTTGGCTGGACGTGCAGCAAATGCGGTCATTTCTTCTTGCTCCGCAAATGTTGTTATTTCTTCTAACGTAAACTATACCGGCGGTCTTGTGGGCGTTGACCGTGATATGCCAGTCATCATTCAGAATTGCTGGACCAGTGGCAGTGTTTCTGGTAACCAGCGTGTGGGCGGTATTATGGGTGGCATAACCATCAGTCAGAGTGAGATCATTAATTGTTTCTCCATTGCAGAGGTCAGTGCCCTCCGTTGTTTGGGTGGTATTGCCGGACACTGTAATTTGGATAATAGTAGTGGTGCTGCTTGCGAGACTACTTATCCTGATAATTTAGTCAAGGGTTGCATTGCTTGGCAGACTACGTTGGAAACTCGTACTAAGAAGAATACTACTGATTCTTTTTGGAGTTCGGGCGCCATTCTGGGTTTCACCTCCCGTCATACATACCTGACCGATTGTAAGCGGAACCCCAGCTTGTCCTTCACGGACTTCAATCCCAGTCTTACGCTCTATGACCAGAATAACGCTACGCCCGACAGCCCTCTGTCGGTTACCAATCCCAATCCGAGTCTTCTCAAGCATCTGTCTCCCTATCACGGTCAAGCTGCTGCTTCAACCAATCTATCAACGGTAGCCAAATCCCTTGGCTGGAACGAGTCGGCCTGGGATTTGTCTGGCGACACCCCTGTTTTGACCGGAGTCATAGAGCCGGTGGCGGCAACCACCAGTGGGAATGACAATGTCCCCTTGGGTACCAATATTGATCGAGCCTTCCCCGTGAACGGGACAAAGAATGGCGTTACCTGGACCGTTACACAGGTGGGAGAAGGCTTAAGGTACTATCATGGCTACGGAAAACCTACGGAATCGTGGATGGCTGGTGGCGGTACAACGTGGCAGGAGGTCTATGTGACGGACTACGACCTTACCAAAACCGACTATGAGGTGAAACTGGTCGTTGCTAGCCCGGGGGCTATTACATCCAAAGTTTTTGAGCAGACGGGTGCTGTTGCGGCTATCAATTGTGGATATGAAAAAGCATCCGTAGCTATCAAGACGAATGCCTTTTTGAATACTTCTACAGGGGACTTCACGGATTATCCGGGGGGATATTCCTATTCCTTTATGCCCAATAATACCATCGCGGACACCGGTATTGCTAACTGGAAAAATGAAGGAGCCTTTTACTGCGATGGAAAACAGGGAGTCCGTATCGCTTTCGATTCCTACAATGGGGGCTGCACCGATAATAATGGAACAGGAACCACTGTAAAGGCCATTAATGATGAACGTTTGTTCTACAAGCTCGGGACATATAGTGAACCGGCTTTTGTATCCAGCGCGCCTATACTTACCGCCAATTATACGCTGTTCGGGCGTACGTTTGTTACACGTAACCCGGATACTTCCAAATCGGAGTCTCCCGGGAAGCATCAGGATGGCAAGTACCCCCGTACGGCGGTGGCCATCGCCTATCCGGACGGTGTAACGCCGCATTTGCTGCTTATTGCCTGCGACGGACGTTATGCCGAATCTACAGAACGTGGCTATGGAATGAGTGCTCTTTGGCTCACTCGCTATATGGCAAACTATTTCGGCCCCAGATATATGCTAAATCTGGATGGCGGCGGCTCCACCACTATGTGCGTAAAAGACCAGGGAGATCCCACCACTCACGTGGTGAACTATCCTTGCGATAACTATACGGAGGGAGGAATCATCGATCACGGTGGTGAGCGTAAACGGGATACTTTCATTGTGATTGTCCCCAAGAACTAGTGTAACCTCTAAGACTGTACGGAAATGAAAGATAATACTAATAAAAAGCTTGCTTATTCCGCCCCCAGCGTTGAGGTGGTTGCCTTGCAGACGGAGTCCTTTACCATGGGTTCCATCACCGATTACAATGACAATGTCATCCTCAGTGTCACAGGCACGGACGAATTGTACTTCTAGACCATAATCAGTAAAACGAATAACACAATGGAAAACGAAACCAAAAAACAGTCTTACGAGTCTCCCCAGACCGAAGTCATCTTCATTGCCCTTGAGCAATGCATTGCAAATGGCAGTGCCACTCTTAACGAGCTTGAATATAACCAATTGTTAGATGAGCTTAGCGCTTAAAAGGAGGCTATTATGAAAACAAACATGAGAATCGTTCTTGTTTCTATAGCCTTCCTCGCCATTGCAAGCGGCTGCGTTAAAGAGAATCAAATGCCCAATAATGAAGGCGCTAACCACAAGGTCACAATCTTTGCCTCCATCCCGGACGAGGGTATGGAGACCAAAGTTACGCCTTCCCAGGATGCCATAAAGACCGCTGTCAAACTGGCGTGGGAGAATACAGATTATATTTACATCAACAGTGAAAAGTTTAGTGTTGTGAGTATCTCTGCCGATGGTAAGACGGCCGAGTTTAGTGGAGATGATCCCGGTTCGGGTCCCTATAGCATAAGATATTCTAAAGACTTTAGCAGTGTAGTGGATCAGACGCAGACGCAAGATGGAACCCTGGATCATCTAAAATACGCTGCCGCCATCTCAGGCGCAGACAGCTATGAAAATCTGAGTTTCTCTTCCGCCTGGGCCACAGCTCATGGAGCTACGTTTACCTCTTCCTCCGTACTGGAGCTGAGGGCCAAACTTCCGGCTTCCATCGCTTCAAGCGTAAAGAAAGTTATCTTTACTTTCCCGGAGAATATAACTGTGGACAACAAGCGTATCACCGTGTCTTTGACCACACCGGGCGTTCAGAGCGGAGACAATATCCTTGATGTCTACGCTACCCTCCCTGATGGAAATATCAATCTACCCAACATCCTGGTCCAGTTCCAGGTGGGTGACAATGCATACGAAAAGTATTCGGCCTATCGCGAGTTTGCTTCCACCAACGTCATTGCCGGTGGCACCACTCAGTATCTTGGTATTGATTGCACCAAGATTGAGTCCTATGCCAATGCCAGCAGTACCAACATCGGTGAGTCCACCAATCCCTATCTGATTGGCGATAAATTCCAGATGGATTACCTCCATACGGCTATGAAAACAGGCACCACCTATGTTAAACTGGTCGATGATGTAGATTTGAACAGCGAGGCCTGGACTCCACTAAATACGAGTAGTCCCTATGATAAGGGGATTGTTTTTAATGGTAACGGAAAAACCATCAAAAAACTGTCTTCTTCTGGTAAGTATGCTAGTTTCGCGGGCGTGTTATATGGCTCTATTTATAATGTTATTTTTGATTCGGCCAACATTAGCTCAGACCAAACGAATTCAGGCGTGGTTGCTGGTTATATTGGAACGGGAACGTCTACTCTTAAAGGTAGTTTAAGCAACATCACCGTGAAACACTCCAACATATCAAGTACTGCAAATTACGTAGGAGGCATTGCCGCAAGGGTAGCTAATATTGACGGGAACATTGTGGGCTGTAAGGTGTTTGATACGGAAATCAGTGGCGCCCAATATGTAGGCGGCCTTTTCGGGTATATTGCGATGGCGTGTAATGTAGAAAAGAGCTACTTCTCCGGTTCAGTTTCAGCAAGTGGCAATATTTCAGGAGGATTAGTTGGATCGACAGCAAATGTTGTTATTATAATCCGCAATTGCTACACGACCGGGACAGTGAGTGGAGGAGCCGGAACTCAGCGTGTCGGGGGTATTGCTGGAGAGTTAGGAGAAGGCGGGTCCGTAGTTAATTGTTATTCTACCGCTGCCGTTTCAGCAGCACGCGTATGTGGCGGTATTGTTGGTCGCGCTTGCGGTGGTACCTGGGATACGACGAAGGCATCGAACAATACGATTTCCGGTTGTATTGCCTTTAATTCGGCTGTTAAAGCCACTGCAAAAGGTGATTATGGATCATCCGGTGCTGTGGTTGGTTTTACCTCTTGCAAGAATATTCTTTCGGATTGTTATCGTGTTTATAACATGGATTATAGCAATTCAAATAACACTACCGAATTTATTACGACTATGGTTGACCAGCCCAATTGTGATGGAAAAAACTGGACCCAGGGTACAACTGTAGGAACTATGGCCCCGAATCAATGTCCTTACTATGGTAAAGTGGCTGCTAATGAAGCCACTGTCAAATCTATAGCTATTGCCCTTGGTTGGGACGATACTATATGGGATTTCTCCACGGATCTCCCCACTTTGAAATAACTTTTAAATCTTTATGAGCGTCATAGATTTCTTTAAAATGGAAGCTGGGGCCAAGGCGGCTCCGGTACCGGCAGAGAAGGTAGACAAGACCTACAAGCGCCTGCGGATGCAGACGTTCCTGGCAGCCACCTTTGGCTATGCCCTGTACTATGTGTGCCGCCTGTCTATGGGCGTGATGAAGCAGCCGCT
>JAEEGJ010007333.1_pt1 | contig 31776 bp, 14 predicted proteins | sample 8958761 | NCBI WGS metagenome assembly JAEEGJ01 (sample SAMN16246546, study PRJNA631951) | gut metagenome | biome: gut microbiome; feature: rumen; material: RS-attached | host: Bos | place: Iran: Karaj | collected 2018-10
CTGCCTGGCCCAGGGCGTCAAATCGCCCGATGCGGGTATTGGTGAGCCAATGTCGTCGTGTATCTCTTTGAAAATGTTGCGCAACGACGGCGGATAAGCCACTCCGTCCTGCACCGAGAAGCACAAACCGTGAGCCTGCCCTGGCCCGTGATATGGGTCCTGACCAATTATCACAACCTTCACATCGTCGAACGGACAAAGGTTGAAAGCGTTGAAAATCAGTTTTCCTGGCGGATAAATAGTTTGGGTGCGGTACTCATCACGCACAAAATCGGTCAGCGTCTTGAAGTATGGCTTGTCGAACTCGCCCTGCAAGCGCTCTTTCCACGATTGCTCTATGCTTACTTCCATTTTGTTCAGTTTTCTGCAAAAATAGGTTTTTAGGATATGCGTACAAACAACAAAAAAGGCCTTGAGCAATGCCCAAAGCCTTTTTTATATAAACATCTATTTTATTATTGCTCCAAATAATAGGGATAGAATTGTTGTATTCCTGCGGCAGCACCTCTGTCTCTCCAAACCAAAGTATCTTTAACTTCATAGAAGACTTGCTCTCCACCAAAGTGTTTCCCGAAGTCAAGAGTATACTCCAAGTACAAAACATCACGATCCTTATTGCCCCAAGCTTTAATTGCTCCATTCTCAACATACTTTCCTGAACCTTCAGCAACGCAGCCTTCTGTATCAGAGATTACTGTACAATTCCCATTATCGTCAAACGCCAATATCAAATTACAAGTAACAATGTCTTCATCCACATTAACTCTGACAGGTAATACAATGGACTTTGATGTTTTAGATGTAGTATAAACGATATCACCTTTTTCAACAAAATCATTTATATGACGATTATTTGTTACTTTGGCATGACCAATCGTATCTTTTTTATACAAAATAACCTCGCCATATTCACTTAATTGTATTTGCCCCTTATTAACTTTTGTGTAGAAATTTTTGCAATCCACATCATTACACTCAATATTGGTAATGTACTCGGTGCCATTAATTTTGAAACTTAAATTATCTATATAATAATCGTTGGCATCCGGATTATCGTTCAAGTTGAATGCTATAGAATGGCCACCTGCATCAGCTTTTGCGAATGACCCGCTTTTTGAAAAATGTGTCCAATCCATTGAAAAACCAACAGCACCAATATTACCACCACTCAAATACTCTCCTGCGTTCTTATGTATTTGCGAACTCACCGAAGCATTTTGAGCAGCTTTTATATCCATTGACAATTCCCATTTTTCACCTTCCGCAAACTCATGGTCGACATCAATCCAGAATTGACAATCCCATGGATTTTCTGTCTTTTTGGTTGCATGAATCACAATAGCATTTTCACGCCCAATTTCCTTATCTTCGAATTGCAGCTTGTCGAAACGGTCAACTCCTCGTCTTATATATGTTGCATTATACTTGTTCATATAATTAACGCAAAACAAAACATAATCCTTAGGAGCAACTTTCCACTCATTAACATTCTGACGTGCTGGATTTCCAGCTTTGGGCGAGCCTCTTAACACAGAATCAACACCTGAATAGTTTCCCATAACTAACGGTATCACATAAGTGTTTTTCAAAGATGCATCATCAGCAAAAAATTTATCAGTCAATTGAACTTCAACTCCTCCCCGGAAACCTCCTGCATAATCCAATTGTTCACCATTAATTTTGTAATAATCATCTGGCATTACTTTTACTGGCGAGCCGTCTTCAAAATACAAATTTTCCACAAGCGACTTATCAACTGCGACATCTATCTTGGCATCCAAACCATCGTATGAACCGCCGCAAGTTCCATAAATAGTAAAACGTCCTTCGTTGTCGCTGGTGTTGTCGTAAGTCTCAACATTACCCAATATCATAGTACGAATAGGATATTGGTATGCGAAATAGGCCGTTGTTCCGCCTTCAAAATCGGGGAACGTTTGCTCACTGTTGTGGCAAGCAGCGAATGCCACTGCAACCGCGCCTATTGATAAAATTGATACTACTTTATTCATTTTCATTGTATTAACATTTTAAGATTAGAACTTCTCCCAACCATCGTTCTGTTTCAGAGCCGACCATTTGTTGATTTCAGATTCTGGAACCGGACCATAGTACATGCAATCATTATAATTGCGAGTTTCGTTTTTAACATCAACAACAGTGTATGTTTTTTTGCCACCTACGGTCTTTATTTCCATTGCTTTAACCTGCTCGTTCAAATTTGCCTTCCAACGACGGAGATCCCAGAAACGGTGACCCTCAAAGCAAAGCTCAATGCGGCGCTCGTTGTGGATAAGCTCACGCATTTTGTCTTTATCAGCGGCACACTCATCCAAATATTTGGTATCAGTGATCCCCGCTCTCTCGCGAATGGCTTTAATCACATCGTAAGCACTATAGCTTGCACCCGACGCTGTTCCTTTGGGGCCGAATGCCTCATTTGCCGCCTCGGCATAATCAAGGAAAATCTCGGTGTAACGGATGCGGGCATAATAATATAGCTGATTACTATAACCTGTGCCTCCTTCAATTGCCAAAGCCGCATCTTCATTAAGAAGCTTGCGCATAAAATACCCAGTTCGAGTTGGTGCTCCACCCTTTGTTGCATCCAATCCGTCTTGGTTATTATCATCATCAATTGTTGTATTAATCAATTTTTCATTCGCCTTTTTCTCCGTAGACCTATTGGGACCAAAATCAGAACCATCGTGAACAATGTACAAATCAAAACGCGGGTCACGGCCCTCGTACGGATTCTGTGGGTCATAACCACTGGCTGAAGCAGTAATAGGATAACCGTTAGCCATCGGGAAAGCATCAACAAGGTTCTGAGTAGGATTAATTAAGGCCTTTCCCGATAATGATGCAGGATAACAAGACTCTTCTAATCCTCCTTTTCCAGATTGTTCAGAAATATTATCACGCCATATTATTTCAGCCGGCATCTTGCCTCCCATTGATGCGCGAATTTCATCAAGATTATTATACCAGTGATTGCCATTGGGGTCTATTCCGCTTGGGCCCCCAATGGTGTTAAGCAAATCTGCAGCTTTTTTAGCAGCGTCTTCCCACGTAACACCCGACTGGTCGCTATAGGCAGGACTTGCTGCAAACAAAGCTACTTGAGCTTCAATTGCGGCTGCAATTCTGCCCGACATACGACCCATTTTCGATTCACCAAACACACGGTTGTAATCCGAAGCATTAATTACACCTATGGCAACATATTTTGCCGGTATGTCAGCATCCTTAATGTCGGCATAATCGTATGGCAGATATTTGCGTGCTTCTTCCAAATCACTAAATATCTGGTTGATGCAATCTTTGAATGACGAGCGTCCAACATTGAAGTCATCACCAGCAGATTCTGAACGAGTAAGACAAGGCACACCCATCAGTTCACCACCGGCATAACCCGCATGAGCACGCAAGAAAGCAAATAGTTGCAAAGCGCGCAATGCATAAGCTTCGCCTCTCACTTGGTCCTTGAACATTGTGTTAACCGATTCCTTTCCTGCCCATGTGAAGTTATGCATTTGCTCAATGAAACGGTTAACATATTGCAGATTTATGCGTCTATCGGTCCATTGGTTAAATGGGTTGACACCTCCATTTTTGGAACTCCAAAGACCGTTACCCACTTTCCAAAAATCATTATTGAAATCATTGCATACAGCATCGTCGGTTGCAATATCACTGAATGAGCCGGCACCTTTCTGATACGGAAGATTCTGATAGCCATACGACATTAGACCAAGGGCATTGGCAGGCTTTGCGGTAACTGCATCAAAATCTTCGATACTCTCGATTGTCGGTTCAAACATGTCGTCGCAAGCTGCAACAACTGGTATCAAGACCGCTAATTTTATTATTTTTTTCAGTTTCATATCTCAATTCATATTAAAGTCAGACATTAGAAAGTCGCTTTCACACCAACCTGGAAGAAACGGGTCTTAGGATCGCTTGCAATTGCAGTCTCCATCACCTTGCGCTCTTTCGAGATAGTCAGCAAATCCTTACCGCTCACAAATGCGCTGACACCTTTCACAAAGCTGTCGCCAAGCAATTCTTTCGGCAAGTCGTATGTGATTTGAATCTTCGTCAGCTGGAACGCATTGTCTTTATACAACCAAAAATCAGACTCTGCATAGTTGTTGGCGCCATTTGATGTAGTAAGCGCAGGATATTTGGCATTCGGGTTTTCCGGAGTCCAGGTATCTTTGACTATAACAGAGTATTTGTCGCTACTTTTTGGCTGATAGTAGGTGTTGTTCTTTTTGGCGTATGCGCCTGCCTTGGCCGAGCACAATGCATAGAATGTGAAATTCTTGTATTTGACAGTCAGATTGACACCCAAAGAGAACGGAGCACCGAACTTGCCTTCCTTGCCCAAGTAAACCATATCGTTTTTATTGATGAGGGAATCACCGACACCGTTATCGCTCAAATCGGCATAGCGAATGTCGCCCGGGCGAAGTTTTCCACCAACTTTCTGATCTGGAGCAGCAGCAATTTCTTCCTGGCTCTGGAATATGCCAAGGTTTTTGTATCCCCAGATAGCATCTATTGGTCTGCCTTCTTTGTCGAGCTGGCTTTGGTTCTCTTTGTCAAGGTCCGACTGTTCTTTCTTTATGACTTTAGTGTCATAATAAGTTCCGACAACGCCCAACGAAACACCAACTTCGTTGATTTCCTTGTTGAAGTTGACTGCAAAATCGAAACCCTGACGACCATTGATGTCGTTGTTCAAATATGAGACAAAATCCCTCATGTGGCTTGGCCAATCTTCGGTTGTGTTAATCAAATAGCCTTCCATGCGGTTCTTGAAGAATGTGAAATCGGCGGTTACAAAACGCTCGAACATTGATGTGCGCAGGTTGACCGAAACCTCCTTACGCTTAATCATCTCAAGTACTTCGTTCTCACCACGGGTCGGGTGTGTTTTACCCATCTGGTAGCCATCATGCCATTGATATTGATAGCCATCTGCCTTCCACGTACCTGTGTACAGGTAATAGTTGCTAATGTCAATATCCTCGTTCAACGAGCTTAACGAAACTGACAGCAACAAATCGTCGAAGATTGAGCCATCAAGGAACGACTCACGAGCCAGATTCCAGCCAAGTGTCAACGAAGGTGACAAGGCATTGCGGTGTCTCGGAGCGAGTTTGGATGAATGAGGCATAGCCAAGTCAAACTGAACATAGTACTTATGAGCAAGATTGTAGCTCAAATCGAAACCGAGATTGGCATTGGTGGTATTGTGATACTCGCCGTCCTTAATCTGCTGGAAACCGTTGCCTAACAATATTGCCGACACATTGTGGTCGCCAAAACTGCGTACGTAATCGAATTGGAACGAAAGAGCAAGCGTGCGGGTATCTTTTGTACCCCACAACTTCTTCTGACCAGTAATCTCGTCAGCAGTACCATCCACCTGCGTGATTTTATGAATCATCTCATCATCGCCCCAAGTTGGCTTGAATATTGCATAATTCGGCTGGAACCTTGTATTATACGATGTTTTGAAATCCATACCGAAATTGGTTTTCAGCGAAAGACCTTCCACCACTTTACTAAAGTTGAAGTCAAGTCCGCCATCGAATTGGAACTGACGGCTGGTGAATTTCAACTCGCCACCTGCATAAATCTGACCGAAAAGTGTTTTTGACTTATCATCGCCTGTGTAAAAACCAGAATTGTCATCGCCTGCCAAGAAACATCCGTCGAAAATATTGCTTGTGGCTTCAACCAATTCACGGCCTTCAGCATCCTCTGCCACTTTGTCGAGCGGAATAAGCTGAGCACCTTTGGTTGGGAAGTTCGGACGAGCATTCGCAACCATTCTCCAATAGGTCATATTTTGACCTGGGTCACTATGATACTGACGGTGCTTGGAATCATAGAATGTAGCGTTGGCATCAATATGACCGCCAATGTAATCGTTAAAATCAATGTCGACATTACCACGAACGCTCAAGCGATTGATGCGAGTGTTTTTGGCATCGCCAATTTTAACAAAATCATTCTGAGTGTAAGCGTTGACATTACCATAAAGACGGGCACGATTATTACCGCCTGACAGTTCAAGAACAGCTTCCTTGCGGCTCTTGGTTTTCTTGATATAGTCGGGCGAGTAGTAATCAATATCAACATAGTGGTATGGATTCACACCACTCTCTGTCTTTTCAATAACTTCATCGCTATACTCAACCTTTTTCTTGCTGTCGTTGATGCAAGCCTGATTGTACCATCTCATGTAATCGGCAGAATTCAGATATTCAGGAAGTTCCTTTATAACATCGATACCTGCGTTCACATTCAAGTCAATTTTCAAGCCATCGCGAGCCTGACCACGCTTGGTTGTAATGAGAATAGCGCCTTTTGCGGCACGGCTGCCATAAAGGGCGACTGCGCTGGCACTTTTCAGGAAAGTGATTTGCGCAATTTCAGATGGTTGCACATTGTTGGCATCGCGTGGAATACCATCGATAAGCACCAAATAGCCCTGACCGTTATCCTCGTCCATACCCCACAACGACTTGCCATTCCAGCCGCTTACCAAACTCTCCATGTGGTCGAGGCTGTAGGTGGTGTAGTTCTTATTGAGCATCTCCTCAACATTAACATACGAAACACCGCCAAGCAGGTCGTCTTGTGCCACACTGCGGAATGCCGTTTTGACCATATAGACAGAATCCTGCACTTCATCTGCCTGCACATCGGTCTGGGCACTCAATGCAAATGGCGCAACGGCCATTGCGGCACTCATGACTAATATATTATGTTTATGTTTCATTTTTTATTGTTTATTAATTTAACAATTATTTATGGAACCATTACCATCCTGGATTCTGTTCAAATTCAACATACATATAAGTTTCTTTATCCGGGAATGGGAACCAATAGTGTTTTTTGGTAAAACGGCGCACTAAGATAGGTTCTTTTCGATAGTTTTTCACGCGAGCAAGCTTCGGATCTTTGCTCATATAGAACGTTGGTTCTTCCGCCCTATCAAATTCCTGACTGAACTTGGTGTTGTAAGGATACTCGGTCAAGAGCAGCCAGCGTTGCAGGTCGCAAAAACGGAAGCCTTCAAACGAAAGCTCTACAGCGCGCTCGCGACGGATCTCATCCATAAACTTTTTGTCGTCGGCAGCATATTTTGCAGCCACATGACCGCAACCGCAACGGTCGCGAATAACATTCACTGCTTCCTCTGCTGTTTTTGAGAACGACGAAGCGGAATATCCAGAACCTCCGACAGCGGCGCAAGCCTCTGCATACATCAGATATACATCGGCCAGACGCATATATGAAAGGTATGTGTGAGTGTTCATATTCCACTCATATCCCTTGTCAACAATGTTGCAAGTGTGCGGCACAAGTTTCTGAATGAAATAGCCAGTCTGGCTGCCGTTAGCAACCGGACGCATATTGCCACCTGTAAACAACTCACAATAACGATAAGCCTCCTTATCACTTGTTGCACCGTTGAGATACTTAAAACCATCGAAAACAATATCGTGATAGAAACGTGGGTCACGATTTAAAAATGGATGTGTTGGGTCGAAACCTGACTCAGGATCATCAATTGGCAATCCGTTAACCATTCCGTACATTTCAACCAAGTTTGCTGTCGGCTGATGAATCACGTTATCGTGCTCAACAATACCAGCCACCTTCGGACCAAACACTTTTGTTGTATTCCAGTTGGAGCTGTTCCAATCAGATGACGGGCCAAGCATAATAGCCTCTGTTCCGCCAGGTGTGCGGTGGTTCGACGTCTGAGTATAGAACAACTCAGAATAACTGCTCTTTGCGGTAGATGCAGCCTTATGATTATATATATCATCAAATTTGAATTCAACCAAAGCGTAGTCGGTTTTTCCATCTTCAACCAATTGAAGCACTTCTCCGAAAACTTCAGCCGATTTTTTGCAATATTCTTTATCGTACTCGTATGTTTTACCACTTGCAATAGCACCAAGCTGAGCATCATTTTTCATAAGTGGGCTACCAGCCCAAAGCAAGCATTTGCCTTTATAGCAAAGCGCCATAATCTTATTCGGACGCAATTGGTTTTTGCCTTTTGTTTTTGTGCCAACTTGAGTATCATCCCATTTTATCGGCAACAAATCAGCAGCACGCTGGAAATCGCGGGCACAACTGTCGGCGCAATCCTGGAACGACAAACGCGGCAGCTTTTCAACGTTGTTGGGGTCGAGTGTCTTATTGATATAAGGCAGACCTCCAAAATACTCCATCAACTCAAAGTGCCACCAAGCACGGAAGAAATAACTTTGACCAAGAATAAGGTCTCTCTCTTCCTGAGTGCCATCCATCTCATCGATATGCTCGAGAGCCATATTGGCCTGACGGATGCAGAACCAGGCGTGTCCCCACAACGAGTGGTCTTTCGGACCTGTACTTGTCGGATTACTATTGTCCTTATACAGCCAGTTTCCTGTCTGATTCCATGCGCGGAAGTTTCCTAGGTCAATTTGATGTGTCATACGGTCGTCGGCCTCAGGGTTGAATATTTCATCATCGCCCCAGTTCCACGACGGACACCAGTTACATTTCTCTTTATCAGGAATACAGTTGATAATCAACTCAACAAAGCCCTGATAGTTGGTGAAGTTTTTGAAGGCATCGGTTTCCGACACTGTCGTGTTAGGCTCACGGTCAAGGTAATCCTTGCACGATGTGAAGTTTACACATAATGCCAATCCTAACAACCCAACGAATAATATACTATTTATCTTTTTCATCGGTTCAAGAATTAGAGTGATATTTTAAGACCAATATTGAAGCGTTTCACAGTCGGATAAGCGCCCAAATAACCGCCACCACCTAAGTTGGCCTCACGGTCATCGGGCATCTTGGTCCACAACCAAAGGTTGTTGCCGTTGACAAACACCTTCAGGTATTTCAGACCTATATTCTTAATCCACTGACCTTCACGCCATTGATAAGCCAACTCAACATTTTTCAGACGGATGTAAGAGCCGTCGAAGATGTATTGAGTTCCGTATGCGGGGAACTGTCCACCCTCCTTGCTCACCGGAGCAGTCATCCAGCGGTAAGTGGTAACATCAGCATTGGGATTTTCCTTCGACCAAGTTTCGCCCATATCGTAAACGGTGTTCAGTTTCTGACCGAAACTCTGCAGCACAACGTCGCGCGTTACATTGCGTACACCATAGAACTGAGCAAAGCAGCTTAAACCTTTCCACTCAAATCCCAACATGGCATTGTATGTGTTCTGCGGAGTGCTGGTAAATCCGTATGGAGCGCTATCCTTGCTATCGATTGAACCATCGCCGTTGAAGTCGACAATATAATAGTTGCCAGGCAGACGGAAACGGTCGTCAGTCTCAAATGCCGGGCTACCATACAACTCATCAATATTATTGATGAAGCCTCTGTCGATAAACGAACGGTACTGACCGATTGCATAACCTTCCTGTTTCTGATAGTTAGGCGTCAGAGGCGCATCGTCTTTCTGAATAATCTCATTTTCATTGTGAGTCAAGCTGAAATTACCATACAAGCGTGTTTCGCGATTGAACTGTTTGTTCAAACGAATCTCAATCTCGTAACCTTTTGCATGAACTTCACCATGGTTCGACACTGGCAGATTAAATCCAAAATAAGCAGGAACTGCGCGGTCGCCACCGTTTAGAAGCACATCGTAACGTTTGTCGCGGAAGATTTCGACACTACCTGCAAACAAACCCTGCAAGAACGAGTAGTCGATACCGAAGTTGAACTTGCGCACTGTTTCCCAATGCACATCCTTGTTACCCAACTTCGTCATACGATACCATTTATATATACTTGCGCCACCGCCGTCGAGAGTTGTCGGGGTTGTACCGCCGTAGCTCCATTCATCCATATAGAGGAACGAACCGGCATTATCACTACCAATCTCACCCAAGGATGCACGGAATTTCAACATGTCAATATAATGCTCTTCTTTCAAGAACGACATAAATTGCTCTTCTGAAATCATCCATCCGATGGCACCCGAGTTGAAGAATGCGAAACGGTTGTCAGTAGCGAACTTCTCCGAGCCGTTGTATGCACCATTATACTCTAGGAAATAACGACCCGCATAACTATAGGTTGTACGGAAAGCCCAGTCTTCACGGTATGATGGGATTCCGTCACCATTCAACTGTTTGTTGCGCGAGAACAATCCCATGGCGGTTACGCTATGAGCACTGAAATCACGAGCCCAGTTCACCTGTGCCTGATAGTACAAACGGCGGTTCACATTACCCATCGAGCCTCCACTGGTAGTGAATGATGTTCCCATAGCCCAGTCGAAACCTGTCTCGCCGTCAATATCATTACGGAGATATACCAGACCTGTATTCGGGTCAATCCATTTTTGCTGCGGGCTGTCGAAGTCGCCATTGATACCACGGCCGTTCTCCTGGAAGTTGTTATCCATTGAGACATTGGCACGTGCGCTCAAACCCTTCAAGAGAAAATCAAGTCTCTGCTCCAAGATGAAGTCGGTGGTGATAGAGTTTGAAGTTGTCTTTGTCATACCAGCGTATGCCAGGTTCTGAGCAGAGTTGGTTACATTCGAAACTTGAGGATAATAACCCCAAGCGCCATCTTCATACTTAGGCAGGAACACATCAGGAGCAATATTGTAAGCACCAGCCCAGCGCTGGCCTTCCTGCCAAACATCGCCTGCATTCATTTGCGGTGCTTTCTTAATACCAAGCGAACCCGCAAGGTTCATCTTGAATACAGTTGTCTTGGTAATGTTGAAGTCAAGGTTGCTGCGGGCGTTAACACGCTGATAGCTGTAACCTGTTTCATAACCACGGCCGTTGTCGAACAAGCGCATAAGGTCATCTTCATATACATAGTCTGCCGAGCCATAGTATCTGACGGCTCTCGTACCACCACTAATACTCAGGTTGGCATTGTAAGATATTGCCTGTTTCTTGAACAATTCTTCTTGCCAATCAACATTAGGGTAACGCTCTCTATTATAACCCTTCACTTCCAGACCTTTTTCAATCAAAGTGGTCATGCCGTCAGGGTCACGATATTTTTCAATCTCGCTCTGCGGTGTGATGTACGGCCACGAGTCCTTGCCAGTTACCGGCAACTCCATTTCGATGGTTTTGTTGCGAGCCATCAAGGCGTCATAAGAGTCGTACTTGTTAGGCAGCTTCGAAACTCGTTTTACTGTGGTAGTGAAACCTGCATCAATACGAGCCTTGCCTTCCTCACCACGTTTTGTTGTGATAAGAATAACACCGTTGGCACCTTTCACACCATAAACGGCTGTTGCCGATGCGTCTTTCAAAACTGAAATACTCTCGACAGAAGTAATGTCGACTGAACTCATCGGACGCTCAATACCGTCTACCAAAACCAGCGGGCCGCTGTCGTTCCACGAACTTGTACCACGAATGACGATTTTCTGCTTGGCGTTTTCTCCCTCGTCCAACTCAGAACCAGGCTGACCTGAACCTTCCATTGTAATAACGCCCGGCAAGTTACCTGTCAAGGCTGCGCCGATGTTAGTGACACCTGCTGCACGCTGAAGTGATGCACCTGTGGTCTGTGCAATGGCTCCCACAACCGAAGCCTTTTTCTGTTGACCGTAACCCACAACAACAACTTCATCCAAGCCCACCACATCAGGCTTCAACGAAATGCTGTAAGGTCCAGCACCCTTTACCGTCAATTCTTGTGTGTTATAACCAATATAGGTAATAACTAACACATCATTGTCGGCTGCCTGCATGCTGAATGTACCGTCGCCTGCTGTAATCGTACCAACTGTTGTTCCTTTAATAACAACATTGACACCCGGAACAGGCATTTGTTCTTCATCCAATATCTTACCCGTAATATTATGCTTTTGGGCAAAAACACTGAATGACAGCAACATCATTGGCAGTATTGCAACCGCCAATTTCCATAGTCGATGTTTCTTCATTTTTCAAATGTTTGATTATTAAATGTTTATTGTCGCTTTTACCGCGTATGCGGTTTAATTATTGATGGCAAATTTTATAAAAAAAACTCCCTATGACCACGCGGTTTGATACATAATGTTTAAAGTCCGTTACAATTATGCTGTAAAAATGTAACATTTTCTTACACGTTTGTTACATGATAAATAATAAACATATTGTATATCAAACGTATAGTAACATATCAAAATATAAATAGTCATTATGACTATTTAAAGCTAGTAACATTAAAATGTATCATTGTTGGATGTAAAATTGACAATTGTCAATCAACGAGAATACACCAAATTTGGCACAACAATCCTAAATAAGGATGAAACGAAACGTTTTCTATTGAATGCGACCCAAACAAGAAAAGCACATTCTAAAAATGGAATGAAAACAATTACTCTGCACTAGATTGCGACATAGAATCTTTTTCACTACGCCCCTTCTCCATATACTCTGTAGGCGTCACTCCATACAAGTCTTTAAATGCTGTTGAGAAATGCGATGTGCTTGAGAATCCAACTATTTCAGCGATTTCGGCTATACTTTGACGTTTTTCAGCCAGCAATGTGGCAGCTTGCTGCAAGCGAACGTTGCGTATGAAAACCCGAGCTGACTGGTTGGTGATTTCCCGCAACTTACGGTGCAGATGCACACGACTGATTCCAACCATGCTGGCAATCATCTCAACACTTAATTCTGTATTATCAAGATTCTTGTTAATCACAGTCATAACACGCTGCATCAAACGGTCATCTGGCGAATTGACTTCGATACGCTTAACATCGGCGCCCTGTGACTGACGGCCTTGAAACTTATTTTTTAGTGTTGCCCGATTTCTCAGAAGGTTCATAATAGTATGTTGCAACACATCAATACTGAAAGGCTTGGTCAGGTAAGCGTCGGCTCCGGCATCAAGTCCTTTAATACGGTCACTATCGGCCGTAAGCGATGTGAGCAATATAACCGGCAGATAATTGACCGTGATGTTCTGTTTAATCTTACGGCATAATGTCTGCCCGTCCATAATTGGCATCATGACATCGCTGACAACTACATCAGGTGCATTTTGAAGAACCGAGTCAAGCGCATCAGCGCCATTGGCACACTCAACAACATGGAAATAAAGCGACAACTGATCACTGATGTATTTGCGAATTTCATCATCATCTTCGGCAATAAGCACCCGATACTTTGTCTTTGTCTGTTTTTTAGGCTCCGGCTCATAATTTGGGACGTTGCCTTGCGGGACAGACAAAACATTCACTTTCGCATCCACCAAAACTGGCTTCATAACCGAACGTTCATCATCAGTAAGATGATCGGGGCCAATCGGCAAATTTATTGTGAAGTGACACCCAGGCTTTCCGACATTGTTGGCGGCCACTATTGTTCCGTGATGCAACTCAACAAGCGATTTGGTAAGATGCAATCCTACACCAGTGCCCGACACCGTTTTTTCTGCCTGCGACTGATAGAACCTTTCAAAGATTTTGTTCAACTCGTCAGGATTAATACCCGAACCCGTGTCTTCAATATCGATAACCACAGAACCAGCCGCATGGCCGTCATCAACTTGATTATCATCGTTTACGGAAATAGAAACACTTATCACACCGTTTCTCGGCGTATGCTTGAATGCATTCGACAATATATTCACGATTATCTTGTCAAAATTACCCGCATCAACCCAGGCCTTAACTTCAGGCTGACTAGAAACCAAATTCAAGCTAATCCCCTGAACATTTGCCTGATATTCAAAATTTGCGCACACATCGCGGACAATTTTCACGATATCACACTCAGTAAAACTAAGCCGCATCTGCCCTTTGTCGATTTTGCGAATATCCATCAACTGGTTAATTAGCCCCAATATGCGTTCAGCGTTCCGCCTGATAGTATCATAAGTCCGCTGACGGACCGGGTCCGCATCAGAGTTTATCAGCATACGCAAAGGACCAATAATCAACGACATCGGCGTACGGATTTCATGCGAAATATTTATAAAGAATTGCAATTTTGCTTCGTTAACATCTTCGGCGTATTTGTGTTCAAGAACTTCCATACGCAAGATTCGGTTTCGGTGAAAATGCACTATCAGAGCAATAATAACGGCCGCCACCAACAAGAAATACACAATATAGGCGACAATAGTCGCATACCATGGCGCTGTTATATGAATTATGAGTTTTCTGGTTTTCGAAAAAGAATTTGCATCAACAGCTTTGACGCTGAATTCATGTTTTCCAGGCTTCATATTACTGAACGACACCTTGTTGCCACCTTGGTGCAAATGAATCCACCCCTTGCCATCCATATTATATAAATATGTAATACGGCTGGGATTCGCATATTCCATGGCTGAGAATTCAATGCTGAACGAATTGTCGGAATGCGACAAGTATACATGTTCCGCCTTAGAAATATCACTGTCGACAATTTGCTTCCCGCCAGAAAGCATCCCCTTGGCTACTGGTTTATCATGTATATAAAAATTAGTCAAGCGTATATTCGGAATCGAATAGTGCTTCTTGATTTTTTGCGGATAGAAACAGATGAGCCCGTTAACACCGCCAAAGAAAAGCCGTCCGGCAGCATTAACCCCCGACGCAGACTTGCTGAACTCGTTACACTGCAAACCATCAGACGCATAATAGTTTGAGAACGAATAGTTTTGTGCATTAAGACACGTTATACCACTATTGGTACTAATCCACAAATTACCGTCAGCATCGCTTTCGATTGACGATATCGAATTGCTCGGCAGTCCATTCAAAGTGGTATATTTAACGATTTCGCACGTCTGCGGATCAAAACTCAGCAATCCATTCGCCGTACCTATCCATATTTTCCCGTCAACTCCTTCGTGCAATGCATATACAACTTCGCCGGCCAGCACACGGTTGCTACCCAAAACTGACACAAAATCTTCATTCTCGATATCAAGACATCCGAATCCGCCATATCCGCCGAAATACAGTCTGTTACCCGAGATAAGCATTGTGTTAATCCACGAAAGCGGCAATTGATTAGCTAAATCAGAATACACAACACCGCTTGGCATCGCAGGAAATAATTTTTGTTCCGATGTTAATATTGAGATTCGGCAGAAACCGATTCCATTGAGTGCAACCCATAAATTCTGACGACCGTCTTCGGCAATACAATAGACACTTGTGGCATGGTTGAAATCACCTTCATCAGCCAACTCCACAGGCTCACACCTTCCCGTAGTTTCATTCAGACGACACAATCCGCCCAAATACGAACCCAGCCATACATTACGCCGGGAGTCACGGAATATACAAAGAGTTGTGCGCGGAATTGATGATGGAGAAACACCTGCTTCGAAATGTTTTTTTTGAGATAAGTCTTTGTTTAACAGATAAACGCCATCATTGTCCGTTCCAACCCAAATGTCATTGCCATCACACAAGACCGACATCACGCAACACGAACCGATTGTGTTTGCAATCGGAGACATACTGCCGGCAAAAACAAATTCATTTTCAGCCGCTGGCTCCAAGACCACTCCTTGCTGAAAGCATCCAAGCCATAAATTGTTGCGATTGTCGTGCATGATTGAATGCACTTTCAACTTTCGGCTATTCAAACCCGTCAGACTCAAATTATAATCAAAGAGTTCACCCGTCGCAGTATTGAACATTTTAAGTCCGTCGCCATCTGTACCAATCATAAGAGATGTGGAGTCAGCAATCTGAATATCCATAATGGCGCTACGCACCTGACGCCGTGATGCCACAGTTACTAATTTGCCGGTCGCCACATCACACTTCAGCAGATTTCCCTGTGATGTGCCCATATAAACATACCCATCAGGCGCATCAACGAACGAGAAGCAAGACTCATTCCCGCCAAATGCGTAACTGCCGATAATTTTGCGATTGCTATCAAGAACGAATACGCCTTTGTTCATCGTTGAAACCCAAAGATTTCTGTTTCTATCAAGCATAATCTTCTCTATGTAGTAACAGTTTGGCAGCAATTCCGGATCTTGGACCAGCGACAAGCTGTCGCCACTATTCGTAAGGACAAAAATCCCGTGGCCTGACGTTCCGACCATCACCAGACTATCGTTTCCGCACAAAATGCACGAGATATCCATACCCTGCGGGAATTTTACTCCATCGATATATGCAGGAACATCAATAAAACTGCGAGACGCATGATCATAAAGTTGAAGTCCGGAAAGAGTACCTATAATAAACCTTCCGTCGCCAACTTCATATATCAATTCTATATAATTGTTAATTAGCGCAATAGAATCAGAATCATTCTTTCTGAATGTCATAAAATCAGCTCCATCAAAACGACTCAGACCGTCCTCTGTAGCAATCCATATCACGCCGTCGCTGTCTTGAAGAACCTGATTAACCATATTGGAAGGCAACTCGCGCTCAGAAGTGAACAACACGCAATTATTTGCCTGCCCAGGGAAGCAAAACAATGAAATAAAACAAAATAGCGAGAAAAACGTCTTCATAATTAAATAATGTGGCTGTTTGAATTATACTGTATCAGTCCGACATTCCGTCATTAAATATAAAAAATACAATTAAAAATTGATAAACATTTATTATACAACCAAATATCCAAATCGTATGTCCATTTCATTAAAAATTATGTAACAAAAATAGACAAAAAATGTTACAAACACAAAAAATCATGAAACACTTTGCGACTGCAGACTTAAAGGCAATTCGGATTTTCGTAATCCGAAAAATGGGGACATATAATACACATAACATATATGAGATAAACTGGCGGATTCCAAGAATTCGTCAGCTGGTGACTAATCTATTTAATAATTAACAAAAACTTTTGTATGATGAAATTGCATCTATTATGGAAAAGCGCAGTGCTCGCACTGCCAATGATGCTGCTATCCGTCGGAGCCTTTGCTCAGCAACATGAGGTAAAGGGTACGGTTCTTGACGAATCGCAACTTCCCATTCCGGGAGCAAACGTGGTTATCAAAGGAACCACAAATGGTACTATTACCGCAGGTAATGGTGAATTTAAAATGAATGCCGCCGATGGCGATGTTCTTCAGATTTCCTACATTGGTTATACCACTGAAGAAATCACCGTAAACGGCGCAGGCCCGTACAATGTCAGCCTCAATCCGGACCTTGTTGGTTTGGAAGAAGTTGTGGTTGTAGGTTACGGTACGATGAAAAAGAGCGACCTTACAGGAGCTGTGGCATCTGTAAAAAGCGAAGATTTGGCAAACCGAGCCACATCTGATGCAGCCCAGGCATTACAAGGTAAGGCTGCCGGTGTGCAAATTATGTCAAACTCTGGTGCACCGGGCTCTGGTACTGAAATACGCGTTCGTGGTGTATCTTCAAACTCTGGTAGCCTCGGCCCACTGTTGATTGTAGACGGTTTGAAAGTTGACAACATCCAATACCTTGACCCCGAGATGATTGAGTCAATTGAAGTATTGAAAGACGCTGCATCAGCAGCCATCTACGGTGCACAGGCAGGTAACGGTGTTGTTCTTGTAACAACCAAAAAAGGCAAGAACGGCGGCAACGACGGAACTATTTTCTACAACGGACAGTGGCAGTTGAGCAGCCTTTCTCGCGAGTTGAAGGTCATGAATGCCGAGCAATATATTGACTTTGGTCAAAAAATGAAATTCCTTGTTAAGGGATGGGAAGACCAATACAACTATAAAGGCGAAGATGTTGATTGGAGTAAGGAAGTATTTGAGCCGACATGGAGCCAACGCCACACTGTAGGTGCACAAGGTGGTAACGACCGTGGCAGCTACTTTGCAGCAATCAACTTTGTTGACAACGACGGTATCTTCAAAGGTAACAATGATACTTATAAACGTTTATCGTTCCAAGTTAACGGTGACTATAAAATCAAAAAATGGCTGACTATAGGTACCAACAACTCAATTGAGAAATGGCGTACAGAATCTATCAGCCAGCAAAGCGATAATGGTACTGCAATGCTTGGTGCCATCACCACCGACCCACTGTTCGGACCTTACGTTGATATGAACGACCTTGACGCTGATGGTTATCCCACACAACTTACTTCACAACAAAAGGCCGCTTTGAAAGTCGTAAAAGAAGGTGCTGTAGAAGGTGATTCAATATATGCAGCCAATGGAGCAGTGCTTGGCGATGGTGGAAGATACTACAGAATATCACCTATCAGCGGTCAGACACAATCGTCGAACCCACTTATCCGTCGCGACCAACAAGACGACTATTCAGAAGGTTTCAATGTTCGCGGACTTGCATACTTGAACTTCAACCCGATCAGTGGTCTTGTATTTACATCTCGTTTCGGTTATCGTTTAGGTTATCGAAACGTTCACAACTATCAATTCCCATTTGTTGCTAACGACTTCGTTTACAAACATGAATACTCAATTAGCGCAACAAATAATACAAATTACTATTATCAATGGGAAAACTTCGTTAACTATAACAAGACATTAGCCGATGTGCATGACCTTGGAGTAATGGTTGGTATGTCATGGGAGTCTAATCACTCTGACAATGTAAGGGGACAAGCCCAAGGTACCGACATTTTGAAAGGCTACGCTGAAAACTTCCGTTATTTAAGCTACGTAAAAGAAGGAGATGATGTTAAGAAGTCGTTAACCAATGATGTAAACGATTCAAGAAGTCTTTCGTACTTTGGCCGTTTAACTTATAGTTACGACAATCGCTATAGCATTCAAGCCAACTTCCGTGCCGACGCATTCGACTCATCGAAACTTGGAAAAGACAATCGTTGGGGTAAATTCCCATCGTTCTCGGCAGGTTGGACGCTTAGCAACGAGAGTTTCATTGCCGACAACATCAGCACCGATATTCTTTCATTCTTGAAACTTCGTGCTTCATGGGGACGCAACGGTAACATCAATATACTTAATGGTTATCCTTACGCATCTGTTATCAATGCCAATACCGTTTGGTATCAATACTCTGGCGCCACACAATCTTATGGCTCTCAGCCAAATGGTTTGCCTAATCCGACTTTGGAATGGGAAGAGTCAGAGCAAATTGACCTTGGTTTGGACGCACGTTTCCTCAATAGCAGACTTACTTTAGGTATAGATTGGTACAAGAAAACAACAAAAGGTCTGCTTGTAAAAGTTAAACCTGTACTGGAAACCGGTGTAAGCGAAACAACAGCTAACGCAGGTGAAGTTGAAAATATGGGTCTTGAATTAGAACTTGGCTGGAAAGACAAGGTTGGCGACTTCAATTATTCTATTAATGCAAACCTTGCAACCCTCCACAATGAACTCACCTATCTTGATCCAACTGTTGATAAAATTTCTGGTATCTCGCTTCAAGGTTCAAGTATTACAACCGAATGCGTAGTTGGTAAACCTCTATGGCACTTCCTCGGCTATCAAACTGAAGGATTTGACTCAACAGGTGTGGCTATCTACAAAGACATTAATGGTGATGGCGAATTCCAACCAAACGAAAGTGATATGGCCGACCTTGGTTGCGGACTTCCAAAACTCACTTATGGTATCACCATCAATATGGAGTATAAAGGTTTTGACTTCACAATGTTTGGTACTGGCGTAGCAGGTAACAAGATTGTTCCACAAGGCTGGCGTACTGACCGTCCGTATTGCAACTATTACAGCTGGTTCTACGAGAATGCTTGGGATGAAGAAAGCAAGAGCGGCAAGTTCCCTGTTATAAGCAAAAAAGGTTGGTCGAAATATGCTTTCAGTTCTGATATGACCGTATTTAACGGTGCATATTTCAAAATCAAACAAATACAGTTGGGCTACACACTGCCAAAAGAATTGCTAAGCAAAGCTTACATCAGCCGTCTGCGCGTATTTGCATCGCTTGAGAACTTCTTCACTTTCAGCAAATACCCAGGTCTTGACCCAGAGGCTGCTTCGGCAAACTCTCAGAATGCTCTTGGTATCGATATGGGTACTTACCCAACTGCTAAACAAGTTATCTTTGGCGTTAACCTAACTTTCTAAAATTATAAATTATGAAACTGAATAAATATTTGTTATTAGTTGCAGCTGGAACCGTCGCTTTTACAACGGGCTGTAACCAAGACGAACTAGATATTCCACAAAAAGGCGTTATATCTATTGACAATTTTTATCAAACCGATGCCGATGCCGAAAGTGCCATGACTGCAGTTTATGCTGCAACACAAATAGGATTCGCAAGTAACAATCCTAATGTTGCCAGCTATAACTACGGTCCATATTTTGCCATAACCACTTGGATGGGCGACGATGTTTGGTTTGGTGGTACAGGTACTGATGACTGCGTTGAACAACGTCATATGCACCATTTTGTGTATGATGCCGATCACCGCGACATTGAAGTTTTCTATTCCGCACTTTATAGCTCAATCTTAAAGTGCAACTACGTAATCAACAATTTTACCGAAGAGCGTTTAGGCTCGCTAAGCGAAACTCAGAAACGCTGTGTAGCCGAGGCTCGCACAATGCGCGCTTTCTGCCACTTGCTTCTCGGTATTTATTGGGGTACACCTGCTATTGTTGAAACCGAACTTGACCCTGCTGATCGTCCGACTAATGCAGAAAGCCAAGAAGCTGTTATGCAATGGGTTGCCGATGAGTGCGACCTGGCAGCCGCCGACCTTCCCTGGCGTAAAGGAACCGAAGACAAAGAAGGTACATATCGTGTTACCAAAGGTTTTGCTCTTGCATTAAAAGGTAAGGCACTACTTTGGAAAGAAGATTATGCTGGCGCCAAAGCCGCACTTGCCGAGGTTATCAACTCTGGCAACTACGCACTTGTCCCTTCTGAAAAAATGATTACCATCGGACACGCCGACGGCAAGGGTTCTTCTGAAGCAGTGTTTGAATTCAATTTTGAAGGTGCAAGTATTTCGGAAGAATACCAAATCCTGGAACGTGGCGGATGGAACGACCACAACACCTTCTGCCTGTTCCGAGGCGGTCTTTTCGATGGCAAATGGGTTGACCAACGTGCTTACACTGGTGGTTGGCAATGGATTAACCCATCGGGCGACTTTTCCGCAGCTTTAATTGAAAACGATGGAATGGAATCAGTTCGCCGCCAAGCTTGGATTAAAACTTACGATGAAATTTTGTATGATTACCAGTGGGAAAGCGATGGTGATAATTTCACCCCGGGCAAAACCGCAGCCAAAGCAAAAGACCCAGCTCGTGGTGTAAAAAAAGGCCAACGTTTATTTGCTAACAATGGCTACTTCCAATACAAAATCAGCGCTCACCCAAATCAAGGTGACCAACTTCCCAACAGCCAGCTTACCCGTAATGTTACCATTATGCGTTATGCAGAAGTGTTGCTTATGTATGCTGAAGCTTGCGCACAATTGAACGAAACCAGTGGTGAAGGTTTGAAAGCACTCAACGACATTCAAAATCGTGCGAAGTCGAAGACTGTTTCTTCAGCTTTGTCACTCGCCGCAGTACAAAAAGAAAAAATGCTTGAATTGTGGCTTGAAGGCTGCCGTTTCGCCGATGTTGTCCGTTGGGGTAAACACGACCAAAGCGTACTCGAGCCTTTGAAGAACGCAGACAAGAACTTACCTACTATGGAAGATGCTCTTGTCAATGGTGAAGCTGAACATGGTATATATTTTGTAACCGTTGAAGGTCTTGAACCAGATGTATATGTTAAGGAATTTGGCGAATTGTTAGGTTTCAAAGACGGAAAACACAACTTGCTGCCTTTCCCCAAACGTGCATTGGAGCTTAACCCTGCCCTTAAACAAAATCCAGGTTGGTAATAAGGCAATAGAGTTAAAATTGTATTTTCAAGAGATGTCCGAAAATCGGGCATCTCTTTTTTGTTTTTTTACGAGCTGGAGCTTGTTGCACAAAACAAAAGATATGATAGGAATCCTACAGTGTATTTTACATCATTTATTGCCGACTGATGGTTTCCTTTTACCAATTATTCCTTTTTGAATGTAAAAAAAATCCATTGATGGAACATCGTATTAAAAAATATATGTATTTTTGCTTCGTGTTATTAACTAAAAATTTTTCGAATATGAAAAAGACTTTACTTTCAATGTTGGCTGTTGCCGCTATGTTCGGCATGGCTGCAAATGCATTCGCTGAAGATATTCCGGGTGCAAAAGATGCTAAAGCTGGTGACATTGGTCGTCACGAGACAGCAAGTGGTGTTAACGAGTGGTTGAATCCTGAGAATGGTGTTTACGGCCTCCATACTTTTGCCGCTGACGCAAACGACTGGGATTCTCAGTTCTTCATCGTATTTGCCGATGCACCAGTTTCTAAAGGCACACCTATTTCTATAAAATTTGATTATAGAAAAGATGGCGAAGGTGCTGTTAAATTCAATGCTCAAGGTCACGGTGACCCACACGCTTATGTAAACAACGACGGTTGGGAAACTCTTGAAGCTACCAATGAGTGGAAAACTTATGAGGCTGAAATTGAATCAACTGAAAATGCTGACGGTAAGGGTATTCGTACTTTTGCAGTAAATGCTTCTATCGCTCGTGAGAATGGTACTCTTTACATGCGTAACATTGTTATCGAAGTTAACTACGAAGAAGCTGTCGCTACCAAAGAGACTGACGCTGACGCAGCTGACCTTGGCGAAGCTCCTGTAATTGAAGTTCCTGTTCCAGCTCTTAACGCAGAAGTACCTTACGACAAAATCGGTGGTGACACCGCAGCTGCATCTGTAGCAAAGGCTATTTTCGTTAGCCGTGAGGAGCATGGCCGTTTCGCTTCAACTCCGCGTACAGCAGCTGATAGCGCAAACAATTTGAAGGCTAATGGTGCACAATTCGTTCAGAGCACTGTAAAATACGGTGATGACAAAGTATTTGCTTTCCGTGTTGACACTGCTGATGAAACTTGGGGTGGTACTTGCCTGACACAACTCTTCGTTAAATTGGAGTCTGTATCTCAAAGCTTGGTTTCTGGAACTACAGTTATCCTGTCTTATGACTTTAAGACTGACTTGGTTAATGCACCTGCTGGTACATTCAACCTGCTGTCATCGTACGCTGGTGCACGTTATGGTACCGGTGGTGCTCCTACCAACGAGTGGCAAACAAAGACCGATACTGTTGTAATCAATGGTAATCCATTTACTCAATGGGAATTCCACCTTGGTAAAGCAAAATCGGTTATCAGCTATGACGTATTCTTGAAGAGCGTTAAGGTTATTGTTGCTGGTAAGGTTGTTATCAATTCAGATGACTTGACTCCGGTTGAAGGTGCTGAAATTAAAGATGTTAAGGTTGATGATAAAACAGCTGTAGCTGAAGTTGCTGCTATCAATGCATACGTAGCTGGCAATGTTCTCTACGTTTCTGAAGCTGCTGACGTTGTTATCTACAACATCAACGGTGTAGCTGTTAAGGCTGCCAAGAGCGTTACTACTCTTAACGTATCTGACCTGAAATCTGGTCTGTACATTGCTAAAGTTGGCAACAGAGTGGTTAAATTCGTAAAATAATTAACAAGTAAATTTTAATAGTTTAACTGTTAATAACACATTGGCCCTGCAGACGATGTCTGCAGGGCTTTTTTTGTTTATGGGCGAGCTAAAGCTCGCTACACAAAACGGACATTCTTGTGGGAACTGAAGCTTGCGGCGCGTAACAAGAAATAAATATGCGGATGAATGGGTGCTTGATAAAAAACTGCATAAACAAGTGTTTTCTTTTAATGGTGGAATGCTAAATTTGCTTTGTAATAAATACACATAAATAACAATTGAAATATGAAAAAAATTGGACTTACACTTGCAGCCGGGCTATTGAGCATAGCTGGCTTTGCACAAATGCCTGGCGGCGGATTCGGTGGCTTTGGCGGAAACCAGAACAGCACCGACACTATGCGTTACTCGCAAAAGTTCCTCAACATCAACTACGCCGGCGACAATGAAATTTACCACAATCTCGACATCTATCTGCCGAAAGAAGTAAAAGACAGCTATCCGGTGGTTATCCACATTTACGGAAGTGCCTGGTTTAGCAACAACTCGAAGGGTGCCGCTGACCTTAACACCATCTGCGCCGCCCTACTCGATGCCGGCTACGCTGTTGTAACGCCCAACCACCGTTCGAGCAGCGATGCCAAATATCCGGCACAGATAAACGATATTAAGGCTGTAATCCGCTTTGTACGCGGCAATGCCGACAAGTACAAATTCGACACTTCGTTCATTGCAACATCGGGCTTCTCATCGGGTGGACACTTGGCATCGCTTGCAGCCACCACACGCAACGAGAAGGTTGCCGACGTTGACGGCTACAAGGTTGACCTTGAAGGCAACGTTGGTCAATTCACCAACTTCAGCAGCAGCGTTGACGCAGCTTGCGACTGGTCAGGGCCGGTTGACTTGCAGCATATGGATTGCGGCGAATCGATGAAAATGCCGACATCGCCCGAAGAAGTTGTTTTGGGTGTTCCGCGCGAAGGCAACGAGAACCGTTACAAAGCTTTGAGTGCAACTGCCTACATCGACCCTTCTGACCCACCGTTGATTGTGTGCCACGGCAAGAAAGACAATGTGGTGCCGTTCTGCCAAGGCGAGATGTTCTACAACGCACTGAAAGCCAAAGGCGTGAAGACAGACTTCATTCCGGTTGAAGAAGGCGGACACGGATTTAATATGTATTCAAAAGAGAATCTGGCCAAAGTGGTCAACTTCCTTAACGAAGCGCGTGCGGCAAAGAAATAATCCGCAATAAATAATAATGCTACAAAACGGTTCCAATGAAAAACGGAACCGTTTTTTTGTTTTGTTTTGATAGATTTGTGCACAAACAATTACTTGAGTTTTACGTCAAACAAAAAAACGGGAATTATGGAAAACACAACAGAAAACCGCCCAATAACAATCGGTCAGGCGTTCGCCATTTTGGGCATAACAATTGCAATGACAATTCCTGCAACCATAGTCACCGCAGCTCTGCTGAGTATTGCGCCGGCTTTCAAGTCATGGATAACACTGTTTGGCTACATTCTGCAATTTGTCGGCACAATTGCAGTAGTGTATGTCATCTGGAATTTGAAAGTTAGTGACACAAGAAAAATCAAGCCAATAATATTCCCAATTGCCTTAGTAATGACTTTTGCGCTGTCGATAATCAGCGAATCACTCTGCTCACTGATTCCGATGCCAGACTTTGTGGCTCGCATTTTCAATGAAGCAATATCGCTTGACATCTTTGGTTATATAGCTGCCGGCATTGCCGCACCCGTGCTTGAAGAAATAGTTTTCCGCGGCATGATTCTGGCCGCACTTCTGCGTTGTTACGAACCGCGCAAGGCCATCATATGGTCGGCAGTGATTTTCGGCATCGCGCACCTGAATCCATGGCAATTCATTGCCGCATTCATCATCGGTTGCGCCATTGGCTGGCTATTTTGGCGCACGCGCAGTATCTGGATTGGTATTTTTATGCATTGGGCCAACAACACAGCAGGCTTCCTTCTCGGCTATTTTGCTGGCGATATGAATGCTTCAGTAACTGAATACTTCGGCGGTCCGACCAATCACGCTATTATTTTGATTATTTGCGTAGTAGTTGTCTTCGGATGTGTAAAGGCTGTTCAACAAATTCCTGCTACTGAGCCATTGGAACCGACAATGCCCGAAGGCCGCCCATTAACGTAAGATTTTAATAATCACAGGCTGACTATTAGCAATGCTGATTTTGGCGAAATAGACACCCGGTTGCCACTCTTTCGCGACATCGCCAAATTCGGCCTTATGCTCACCTTGTGAGTAGCACTGGTTGCATATGCAAGCTAGATGCCGCCCTTGAATATCGAATAAATCAACATGAGCCAAACCATCCGTGGGCTGCTGCCAGACAATAGCGGCATTATCGGTTACCGGGTTGGGCCGGCAGACGGCAAAAACTGCTTTCTCGGGCACTTCTACAACGTCAACATGGAAACTGTCGTCGCCAATGCTGAAATCATCGTGAGACGGACTAAATAAGCCATTTTCAGCACCCGGCGTGCCGTGCAAATCGTTAGCATGCCACAACCGACGGGCGGCATTGTCGGAAAACGGATCGGTCAATGCAAGTGTATAGCCATTGCCGTCGGCGTCGGGCCACGTTTTGCTATTATATTCCACTTCGTCGACCAAATTACCAGCCGAATCAAGCAACTGAAGTTTGCCGCTTGAGCTTAATCGGAACTCAAAATTGCCGATCACATTCTGCAAGTTAGGGTTCAAACCGACCAACTTGCTGCGATTGGCGCACGCAACCAAATAGCCGTATGGCGGGATGATGGTCCCAACAGGAATTGTAAATGCTTCGGCAAGATTTTCACCGACAAGTTTCCAGCCCGAAATATTGATTGCGGCATCCGTTGTGTTGTAAAGTTCAACCCAATCCTTGGTATCGAAATCGTCAGCCGATTTGTAATTTATTTCATTGATAACAATATTGTTACAAGCATTATTAGCCGGTTCGAAAACAGCCGTATAACGCGAAGCTTGGCTCAGCGTAACCTTGATGCCGGCATGTGTGTCAACCGTCTGGTCATCACCATCAACCCAGCGCACAAACTTGTAGCCAGACTTTGCCACGGCCCGCAACGACACCGGCACTTTCGAAAAATAGATTCCGCTCCATGGAAATTTTCTCAATGTCAGCGAGTTAAGCTGTATATACCCCGCATTGTTATCGTTTGTACTGAGTGTAATTCTCACATCGTTACCAGACGAGAGATTGTTACGGATAAAATCACGCATATAATACGGTCTCTCATCGGCAAATGTGCGCATACGGTCAATGTTGCCAGTCCAGTTGCCAATGTTGTGCCAACGGTTTATGTGATAAGATATTTCGCCCGAGATATTTTCTGACAAGCTATCTATCAACGAATTAACAACATAAGGGTCGAATTCATGATTCAGCCTGTCGGCAAAGCGGTTTACAAAATCTCGCTTGAAATCGGTGTTTGCCAAAAGTTTTTTCAGAAAAAACGCTGGTCCAGAATTGTCATTCAGGCACGAACCTAGTTTATTTTCATCGTAGCCGTTAGAATATAGACCGAAGCCGAAATCGGTATCGAAGGCAATCCAGCGCCAACGGCCATTTTCGGTTTTCTGACGCCAAAACTTGCTGTTGTTTCCCGGCCAGTCGCCATTGTTGCAATATATCTCAAGTACCATATACTCAATATATTCGTCGATATCAATCTGCGTTTTTATGTATTCGTAAAAACTTTTGTTCGACATTGTATGCGAATTCATATAGTTCTTTAGCTCGTTGTAACTTGTTTCATCGCCATGAACCACCGAGCCGCTACCTTCCAGTAAATCAACATTATCGGCATCGACATAATTAAAATTGTTGGCCACATAGTGCTCGTTTATTTTCTCGCGAATGTTCAGGATGCCCCAATACTCACCGTTCAAATAGACAACCGATGGCTGATATGCCTGAATATCAATATTATTGTTGCGAACCAAACCTGTAATGAGTGCGTCGCGAAACATTGTATTGTACCAATCGTTGCCCGAATTACGCAGAACGAACGATTTAAAACTCGATATATCTTTGGTTTCAAACAACTTACAGTCGAACCTATTTTTGCCATAAGCGTTTCGAGCGTGAAAGGCGAACGATTTTTGCGCGTGCGCACGGCTCCACGCTCCCGCTATTTTTACACCTGCATCCTGATCAAGCCACTCAGTGCCATCGGTCCAGAAAAGCTCAACGTGCATTGGACGCTCCCAATCCTTATGATAGTTGGCCCCGAAATGCGGATCGGCCGATTCTGCATCAGGCCCTTCAACGTATATGCCGTAGTTATAATCATATAAATTGTAGGGGTCAGTGGTCAGAGAAAAGACAGGCAAGTCGATTTTGCGTCCTGGAAAAATAAAAGAGCGTGTGACTGGCTGACCTGGCAAAAGATCATCACTGTACGAAATGGCGCGCACAACTGTTGTTTTTGCAATCGAAATGCCGTCTTTATAAAGTGTTGATTTTGTTGTCGGAACGCTGCCATCGGTGGTGTAATAGATTGGTGTTCCGGCGGCCGAAGTCAATGTCAGCGTTTGCTTTGCCGATTGCAAACCTCCTGCAACAGAGAATGTTATCTCGTTGGTTCTAGCTGTTGCATATGTTTTTGTGGTGTTTGCCGAGCCTGGTGTTGGTTCGGCAAAAAACACCCAATTGCCGTTGCCATCGGGCGAAAGACCGCGCGACACATCGTTTGGCACAACAGTACTGTCTGTCTGGTGCACAATATTTCCCGATGCATCTGTCAAGAAAATTGGCTCACCATCGGCTGAAATACTGAAATTGGTGTGGAAATAATTTGTATTGCTTTTTACCTTCAAGTCAATAAGTTCGCTTAATTGTTTGTTTTCATTCACGGTCATGCCGGCCGTCAGATACGGATAGAGCAGCAAATCGCTCGACGTATTGCTGATATTGTGAATCTGAATTGCTATAACATTTTCACCATCAACAAGATACTTTACACTACCTGACAAGTCAAAACGCGCTAACGAGCTGCCATTTGCAAGCAACGGGTTGACATAGTTTGGCGTAACTGCATCGTAAGGTGTAATTTCACCGGCAGAGCCTAGGTTTTCGCGAGCCACTTCATGCCCATTGATGTAAACCACAAAACCATCGTCATAATCCAAATCGAGAATCAGTTCTTTGATTGTATTCAGATTAGTGACATTGAACTTTTTGCGAACAAAAACAGATATTGTACCTTCAGGAACCTTTGTGGCGGCATACGATGTACCGTATCCAATTCCGCCATTGCCAATCGACCACATTGAATCATCATAATCGGCTTTGTACCAATCGGTTGATATGTCTGATGAACCAACAGCATACGAGAATTTTTCAGTAGCTTCAATAAGCGGGCTATAAAAAACGCTATCACCCTTCGAATACTCGTAAAGATCTTTACCTGAAGCAAATACAAGCAAATACTCATGCGGTTTCAATACACAGGATGGGAATGTCCATTTGTCCAATTTCGAAGCCTTGTCAGATAGATGCCAACCTGTTATGTCGACATCAGATGTCGACGTGTTGTAAAGCTCAATCCAATCGGCATTATCGCCATATTCATCTAAAAATGAAGTTGACGACGAGCAATACTCGTTAATCACCACTTGCGCATTAGCAGCAATGGTACCAATCAGTAATAAACTTATTATTAAATATTTACGCATAATAATCATACTTTTCATTTTCAATGCAAAAATATCCATACAAAGGATACCTGCCAAAAAGATAAATACGGATTTATGCTCGTCGCGTTTCATAAAATCCTTTATCTCAAAAAAATGTTCGTTGCATTAAAAAAATGCCGACATTTGAATTGTTTAAAAAAATCAACTTGTCATCTTTTAGGAAATCGGCTAATTTGTTGACTGTATTGATTTTGATTACACTGTCAACCAACCTTTTGGCACAAGATGCCGACAGTCTTCTGCTTGTGGCCCGCAATCTGCCTGACAATGCCGAAAAACTCGAAACACTTAATGAGATCTGCAGCATACACCCCAATGTTGACACTGTTGAAAAATATGCGCAGATTGAACTCTGCCTTGCCAAACAATTAAAACTTGCTGACTACGAAGCGTCTGCGCATGACTATTTGAGCTGGGCAAGCCATTGCGAACTCGATTTTATGACCGCAATGAGCCACCGGATGGAAGCCATTCAGATTTGGGACTCACTGGGCCGTGAATCCGACTTGGCATTTTCATATATGAACTATGCCACAACGCTGATGTCGATAGAGAGCTATATTCTAGCCAATGAGTACTTCCAGAAAAGTTTTGAGATATACTCACGCTTGGGCGATTCCGCACGCATGTCGCGGGTTTGCCAGTATCTTGGTTTTCTCAATATCGGCAACATGGCTTACGACATCGCCGACGAATACTATAACCGTGCACTCGCAATAAACACCCGAACCGGCAACCGGCGCGGAATGATTTTCGATTATTCGGGGCTGGGCTATTCAGCGCTCGAACGGTTTCATAATCAAGAAAATGATACCAACCGAGTGCTTCTGCAAAAAGCCAAACTGATGATGCTCGAATCGCTCAGGCTGGCCGACAGCATCGGTGACATTAGCGGACAGCTCAATTCACTGCCAAAACTGAGCTCCATTTATATCAACGAAGCAAAACTAGACAGCCAACGGAATAAACAGCTTCTTGATTCCAGCCTATACTACTATCGGATTGGAATGAAAAATGTTGATGAATATGGCTACGATTTCGCATATATTGATTTACAAAGTGCATATATCAACTATTTGATACAGAAAAAGATGTACGCCAAGGCATATGCCGCCATCAACGAAACCGAAACCGAAATACTGAGACACGACGGTGGCGAAACCAACCTACCGATGCTCTATCAGGCACGAATAAACTACTACCTGGCGATTGGCAACTACGCTGAAGCCTATCGTTATTCGAATCGGCAATACACTGATTTATTGAGAGAAAACTCAAAAAACAAACAGTATAAACTGATGCAGACACAGTTTGCGACCGAATATACAGCCAAAATCAACCGACGGATGCTAGAAGAACGCGAACGCGAACTGACCCACAAAATCAAAGAGATGACTCAGCTGCGAATAATCATTGTCACTTTGGTGGGACTTGTTCTGGTATCAGTATTGGCGGTACTTTTTCTTATCAGCACAATCAAACGCAAACGCACAAACGCGATGCTCGACGCAAAAAATCAGCAACTTGCAAAAGCCCAACAAAATCTGCTAGAGCAAAACCGTCTCATCAACAGCGCAAATCGGAAAATCATGTCAGGAATTCGATATGCCCGTCATATCCAGGATGTTGCCATGCCCAGTACCGACCTTTTGAACTCGATTTTTGGCGATTGCATGGTGATTTTCCGCCCACGCGACGTCGTTAGTGGCGACTTTTACTGGGCAACACAGATTGGCCGTTACAAGGCATTGGCTGTTGCCGACTGCACGGGGCACGGTGTCCCGGGCGCGCTGCTAAGCATTTTGGGCATATCGATGCTCAATGACCTTGTTGCAAGTTCGAACATGCACGCCCCCGAAGTGTCGCCCGCAAGGCTGCTCAACAGTTTGCGAACCAAAATGCGCGAATCGCTGCGCCAAAATGCCGACGACTACACAAATCAAGACGGAATGGACATCGCTCTGTGCATCTATGACACTCAGGCACAATGTCTTCAGTATGCTGGTGCGTTCAGGCCGTTGCTGCTTGTGCGCCGTGGCGAGCTGATTCAGTATGAAGCCGACCGAATGCCGATTGGCGCGCATATGAATGTCGATAAACCATTCACCAACAATATTATAGACATTGAAGACAACGACATAGTCTATCTGTATACCGATGGAATCACCGACCAGTTCAATGCTGACGAAGACGCTTTGAAATTTACAGCGCCACGCCTTCGTGAGCTGATTATGGCAAACCATCATTTGCCTTTTGTTCAGCAGAGAATAGCTATCGAAACCGCTATTGACGAATGGCGAACATCGCCACAAACAGGAACAATGATACACCAAACCGACGATATGCTGCTTGTGGGTGTGAAATTCGGATAGTCTGGCGTCTATAACAATTGCCCGTTTATCGTTTTTTTAGCCACCCTGACGGCATTTTTTCAAATATTGCGGCATAATGCGTTTGCATTGCGATTCGTAATTTAATCTAATTAGGAAATATGAAACACATCTTGACAATGGGGCTCGCAGCGTTGCTTG
>JAEEGJ010007334.1_pt1 | contig 31773 bp, 23 predicted proteins | sample 8958761 | NCBI WGS metagenome assembly JAEEGJ01 (sample SAMN16246546, study PRJNA631951) | gut metagenome | biome: gut microbiome; feature: rumen; material: RS-attached | host: Bos | place: Iran: Karaj | collected 2018-10
GCAAGACCCCGGCCGATGCCGACAAATGCTGGAACATCGCCCAGGAAGGCGGCCGCGCCGGCGCCGGCGAGGTCATCGTGGAGGGCTTCGTGAAGTTTGACTACGAGATTACCCTTCTGACCGTCCGTCACAGCGGCGGCACCACTTTCCTCAATCCCATCGGCCATCACCAGGTGGACGGCGACTACCGCGAGTCCTGGCAGGCCCAGCCGATGAGCGAAAAGGCCCTGGCCCAGGCGCAGGACATCGCCCGGAAGATTACCGACGCCCTCGGCGGCTACGGCATCTTCGGCGTAGAGATGTTCATCTGCGGCGACGAGGTCCTCTTCAGCGAGGTGAGCCCCCGTCCGCACGACACAGGCATGGTTACCATGATTTCCCAGGACCTGAGCGAGTTTGCCCTGCATGCGCGCGCCGTTCTGGGCCTGCCCATCCCCAAGGTGAACTTCTACGGACCGTCGGCCTCCAAGGCCATCGTCGTGGAGGGGGATACCACCATGGTGGAGTTCGAAAACCTGGAGGAAGTGCTCGCAGAGCCGGATGTCCAGATCCGTCTCTTTGGCAAGCCGTTCATCAAGGGACACCGCCGCATGGGCGTCATCCTGGCCAAGGATACCACGGTGGAGGCTGCTCTGGAGAAAGTGGAGCGCGCTTACGCCAAACTGAAAGTGAAGGTGCTATAATTGGATTTTATTAAATAATTGCGTACCTTAGCCAAACTAACCAAAGTACCAATGATTATGAATCTCAAGGGAACAAAAACCGAAAAGAACCTGATGGAAGCCTTCGCAGGCGAATCCATGGCTCGAAACAAATACACTTATTACGCATCCAAGGCCAAGAAAGACGGCTTCGTCCAGATTGCCGCCCTGTTCGAGGAAACCGCCAACAACGAAAAGGAACACGCCAAGATCTGGTTCAAATACCTGCATGACGGCGCCGTTCCCGGCACCCAGGAGAACCTGAAGGATGCCGCCGAAGGCGAGAACTACGAGTGGACGGACATGTACGACCGCATGGCCAAGGAGGCCCGCGAGGAAGGCTTCAACGAAATCGCCGCCAAGTTCAAGATGGTGGGCGCCATCGAGAAGCACCACGAAGAGCGTTACCGCAAGCTCCTCAAGAACATTGAGGACAAGAAGGTGTTCTCCAAGGACGGAGACGCCATCTGGCAGTGCTCCAACTGCGGCCACATCGTAATCGGTAAAAAGGCTCCGGAAGTCTGCCCTGTCTGCGACCATCCCCAGAGCTATTTCCAGGTACTGGCTCAGAACTATTAGTCCCGGCTCGCTACCTTCCTGAAAATACTATGAACTTTCTACGAAAAATCTTCTCCTCGAGGATTCTCCCGTCGTGGATTATCCTTTTGTGCGATATCCTGACCACGCTGTTCTCCGTTTTTGTCGCCTTCCTGCTGCGCTATTCGTATCAGGATCTGGAAGTCAGGGGCGGTGAACTCATTACCGCCATGGGTATCATCCTGGTCTGCAACCTGGTTTTCTTCCGGGCTTTCAAGACCTATTCCAACGTGCTACGGCTTTCCTCCTTCACGGATATGCTGCACATCAGCGCCGCCCTGGCCGGTTCCATCTTCTCCGCCCTCATGGTGGAGGTGGTGTGCCGCTACGGCTTCCATCTGTATCTGATGGATTACGGCGTCGTGATGATTTCCTTCGTGGTCATGTTCGTCTTCATGACCATGATCCGCATGACCATCAAGACGTTGTATGACGCGCTCAACGAGGACCGCGTAGAAGCATACAATACGTTCGTGTACGGCACCCAGCTCTCCGGCGTCAACATCGCCAAGGCCATCCGTACCGCCCGCCCCAACAAGTTCCACCTCAAGGGTTTCATCGCCGACGACCCTGCCATGCGCGGCAAGGTGATGATGGGCGTGAACGTCTATCTGAATGACGACCGTCTCCTGGAACGCATCCGGGAAAACAATGTACAGGCCATCATCGTTTCGCCGATGAAAGCGGACCGCCTCAAGCACACGGACCTGGCCGACCGTCTCCTCCAGGAGAACGTCTCCATCTACCTTTCTCCCCAGATCACCGACGACTGGCAGGGCGCCCAGAACGCCCAGCAAATCCGTCAGGTGCAGATTGAGGACCTGCTGGGCCGCGAACCCATCCACATCAACATGCAGAAGATAGGCTCGCACCTGGAAGGCAAGCGCGTGCTCATCACCGGCGCCGCGGGCTCCATCGGCTCGGAAATCATGCGCCAGGTGGCGGCATTCAACCCCTATCAGCTCATCCTGGTGGACCAGGCCGAGACCCCTCTCCACGACATCCGTCTGGAGCTCCACTCGAAGTGGAGCGCGCTCGAGGCCCCTACCATCGTGGCCGATATCACCAACGCCCGCCGTATGGAGGAGATTTTCTCCCTTTACAAGCCGGAGTATGTCTTCCATGCCGCCGCCTACAAGCACGTTCCCATGATGGAGGACAACGTCTCGGAAGCCATCCAGAACAATGTGCTGGGCACCAAGGTGGTGGCAGACCTTTCCGTCAAGTACGGCGTAAAGCGTTTTGTCATGATTTCCACCGACAAAGCCGTGAACCCCTCCAACGTGATGGGATGCTCCAAGCGCATCTGCGAGATTTACGTCCAGGCCCTGGCGAAGAAGATCCAGGCCGACAAGTCCGCCCCCACGCAGTTCATCACCACCCGCTTCGGCAATGTATTGGGCAGTAACGGCTCCGTGATTCCGCTGTTCCGCCAGCAGATCGAGCGCGGCGGCCCCGTCACCGTGACGCATCCGGACATCATCCGCTACTTCATGACCATTCCGGAAGCCTGCCAGCTGGTGCTGGAGGCCGGTTCCATGGGCAAGGGGGGAGAGATCTTCATCTTTGACATGGGCCAGCCCGTGAAAATCCTGGAACTGGCCAAGAAGATGATCAGGCTGAGTGGCCGCACGGACGTGAAGGTGGAGTTCACCGGTCTCCGTCACGGCGAGAAACTCTATGAGGAACTGCTTGCCACCAAGGAGAATACCAAGCCCACCAGCCACGACAAGATCATGATTGCGAATGTCCGGGAATACGACTTCGTGGACGTAAAGGACGACATTGAACGCCTCATCATGTCCAGTTATGACTTTGACTCCATGGCCCTGGTGGCCCGCATGAAAGACCTGGTCCCTGAGTTCAAGAGTTTGAACTCCCGGTACTCCATACTGGACAAGTAGTAAAAATTTTTACTAAATTTGTACTTTCGTAAACCTAAAACCTTTAAGAAGAAATGGGACTTTTACATGCCAGACTGGCCAAGTATGACCTTCCGCAGAAGATGATGGAGAAGGGTATTTACCCTTACTTCCGCCAGATAACCAGCAAACAGGGAACCGAGGTGACCATGGACGGTCACAAGATTATGATGTTCGGTTCCAATGCATATACCGGACTCACCGGTGACGAGCGCGTCATCAACGCCGGTATCGAGGCCCTCAAGAAATACGGTTCCGGCTGCGCCGGTTCCCGTTTCCTGAACGGAACCCTCGATATCCACGTGCAGCTCGAGAAAGAACTCGCCAAATTCGTGGGCAAGGATGAAGCCCTGGTGTTCTCCACCGGTTTCACCGTGAACAGCGGCGTTATCCCGCAGCTGCTCACCAAGGACGACTTCATCATCTGCGACGACCGCGACCACGCTTCCATCGTGGATGGTCGCCGCCTTTCCTTCGCCAAGGGCCTGCATTACAAGCACAACGACATGAAGGACCTGGAGCGTTGCCTTCGCCGCTGCCCGCCGCAGAGCGTGAAGCTCATCGTGGTGGACGGCGTCTTCTCCATGGAAGGAGACCTGGCTAAGCTTCCGGAAATCGTCGAGCTCAAGCACAAATTCAAGAACGTATATATCATGGTGGACGAGGCCCACGGTATCGGCGTCTTCGGCAAGGAAGGCCGCGGCGTGTGCAACCACTTCGGCCTCACCGATGAGATAGACCTCATCATGGGTACTTTCTCCAAGAGCCTTGCCGCCATCGGCGGTTTCATCGCCGCGGACAAGGTGCTCATCAACTACCTGCGCCACACGGCCCGTACGTACATCTTCCAGGCTTCGGATACGCCGGCCGCTACGGCATCGGCCTTGGAGGCGCTGCACATCATCCAGAAGGAGCCCGAGCGCATCACCAAGCTGTGGGACGTCACCAATTACGCCCTGCGCCGCTTCAAGGAGGAGGGCTTCGAGATCGGCGAGACCGAGAGCCCGATTATCCCGCTCTACGTGCGTGACCTCGAGAAAACCTTCATCGTCACCAAGCGCGCCTTCGACGAGGGCGTGTTCATCAACAGCGTCATCCCGCCGGCATGCGCCCCGCAGGATACGCTCATCCGCTTCTCCCTGATGGCCACTCACACGCGTGAGCAGGTGGACAGGGCCGTCGAGGCCCTCACCAAGGTCTTCAAGGAAGAAGGAATTATCAAGTAATAAACCACATAACTATGAAAAAGCTTCTTACCCTTGCCATCCTTTTGGCCTCTGTGTCCGGCTATGCCCAAGGCATCCTGGACCGGTTCAAAGATCCTGATAAGGGGAATGTCGTATTCATCGAGAAGGGGCATCACGCCTTTGGCATCAGCGGCGGTTATCGCAGCTTCAACGCCCAGGGCGACGCCGACGCCAACGCCGGCTATGCCCTTCTCTCGTTGATTAACATCGGCGACGGACGGTTCCAGACCTGGAGTGTAACCCCTGGTTTCTCCTGGTTCCCGGCCAACGATCTGTCCCTGGGCGTAAACCTGGACTACGACGGATACCGGCTGGATACAGACCTGAACCTGGACTTCCGTGAAATCCTGAGTTCCACTTCTCCGGATTTGAACGTGACCGTCTCCAACCGGAACATCCTGCGCCATGCACTGGGCGCTTCTTTCGTGGCCCGCAAGTACCTGTCCTTCTTCGGCAGCAAGACTTTCGCCGTATTCGGAGAAGGCCGTCTGTTTGGTAACTACTTCTATTCTTCCTCCATGCCACGCAGCAATGACAAGGCCTTCCGTCGCGAGAAAGTCTCTGACGGTATCGGCATTGGCGCCAAGTTGGCGGCCGGTCTGGCTGTGAAACTGCGTGACGGAAGCGCCATCACCGTGAGCATTCCTGTCTTCGGCGTAAGCTGGAGCGGAACCAACCAGACCAAGACGACAATCGAGGTGGTGGATGTGGAGGATGATGCCGGGAATGTGGTGGGCACCAGGAATGAGACCACGACCAGCAAGTCTTTCCTGCACCAGTTCAATGCATCCCGCAGCACGGATATCCTGGGTATCCGGTTTGGTTTCGTGCGCTACATTGAACCTAAGCGCAGGTAAGCCTTGTCAACGTCTTCGGCGGAAACGACCAGGGAGATACTCAGCTCCTCTCCGCCCTGAGCGCTGGCGATGATATTGATGCCCGCCTGGCCCATCTTGCCGTATACTGCGGCAGAGGTGCCGGGCGTGTTTCGCATCTTGCTGCCGAAGACCGTGACGATGCCAACGGCCTGGTTGGCAACCACTACGTCGTCCAGCGGAAGCAGGGGATTGTCCTTGAACAGGCCCCGGATGGCTTCCTGGGCGTTTTCTTCGTCCTCTGTCTTGACGGCGAAGGAAATGCTGTATTCGGAACAGGTCTGGGCGATGAAACGCACGTTGATGCCGGCCTTCGCCAGACAGGAGAAGATGGCGCCGGACATGCCCACGCGGCCCAGCAGCCCCGTTCCGTACACCGTGATAAGGGAGAGGTCCTTGTCCGTGAGGACGGCCGTTCCGTGGGAGGATCCGGTGCTGATAAGGGTGCCGGGGAAGGAATCGTCGGCAATATCCTTGACGAGGATGGGAATGCCTGCGTTCTTCGCGGGCCAGATGGCCGAAGAGGAGAAGGGAGCATGGGCCGATGCGCAGTAGTGCGCCGCCTCTTCGTATGTCATGGCGGAGATCCCGTCCACGCCCTTGTCCTCGATGTGGAATTCGATGGAAGTGGCCTTGAGAACCTCTGCGATGAGGGTGGCCATCAGATGGGCGCCGTCCTTGCCCACGCGCACGATGTATCCGGTGTCCAGCCGGCCGTATCCGCCCGATATGACGATGGGCCAGGGGGCCGATTCGCACCGGGCCTTGATCTCCCGGCGCGATGCCTGCCAGTCGAAGTGCTGGACGCCATGATGGTCCGTGCGGCACACCATGATTTCCGTTCCGTCGATAAAGCTGGCCTTGGCGCCGGTATTCACGGCCTGGGCGCACAGGCGTGCGCATTTTGCCATGACGTAGTCTTCCACCGCGAAGGGGGAGGTCTGGACGTACATGCCCTCCCGCAGGTAGGTGGCCACGGCTTCCACGGTGTCCATCACTGCCTGGTGGTAAACGGTGTTGTCCGACATTTCGAGGAAGTACGCCTGGATCTGGGCGAGTTCATCGTCGGCCTGTTTCTTTTCCTGGAGGGTTTTGCGGATGGCTTCCCGGAAGAGCGCTTCGATTTTGCGCTGCGGGCGGACGACGGCGACCGTCTGTGCGTCTATAAGGCTGGCAATCTTGCCTACAGACTGCTGTTTGAGGACAAAAGACTTGACAATCATAGCAAATTCTCGTATAGGTTTCACAAATGTAGCGAATTTTTCGTAACTTTGACACCTATATTTGACAAACTATATGGAAGAGCGAAAACTCAATTTTATTGAAGAGATTATCGAGAAAGACCTCGCAGAAGGTAAGGTAGAAAGCATCATGACGCGTTTCCCTCCGGAGCCCAACGGCTACCTCCATCTGGGACACGCCAAAAGTATTTGCCTGAATTTCGGCCTCGCACAGAAATATGGCGGAAAGACCAACCTCCGCTACGACGATACCAACCCCACCAAGGAAGACACCGAATACGTGGACTCCATCAAGGAGGACATCAAGTGGCTGGGCTTCCAGTGGGAGAAGGAACTCTACGCCTCCGACTACTTCGACCAGCTCTACGAGTGGGCCGAGGAACTCATCAAGCGCGGCCTGGCCTATGTGGATGACCAGACCCAGGAGGAAATCCGCGTCAACCGCGGTACCGTGGACAAGCCCGGCACCCCCAGTCCCTGGAGAGACCGTTCCGTCGAGGAAAACCTGAAGCTCTTCCGTGAGATGAAGGCCGGCAAGTACGCAGAAGGCGAGAAGGTGCTCCGTGCCAAGATTGACATGGCCCACCCGAACATGATGTTCCGCGACCCGCTGCTGTACCGTATCAAGTTCGCCCACCATCACCGCACCGGTGACAAGTGGTGCATCTACCCCATGTACGACTACACCCACGGCCAGTGCGATTCCATCGAACACATCACCCACTCCATCTGCACGCTGGAGTTTGACGTGCACCGCCCCCTGTACGACTGGTTCATCCAGACCCTGGGCATCTATCCTTCCCATCAGTACGAGTTCGCCCGCCTGAACCTCACCTACACGCTCATGAGCAAGCGCAAGCTGCTGGAGCTGGTGCAGAAGGGCCTCGTAAGCGGTTGGGACGATCCCCGCATGCCTACGCTCTGCGGTGTCCGCCGCCGCGGCTACACGGCCCAGGCCCTGCGTATGTTCTGCGACAAGATCGGCGTCTCCAAGCGTGACCAGCTCATGGACATTCAGCTGCTGGAATGGTGCGTCCGCCAGGACCTCAATGAGCGCTCCAACCGTTACATGGTGGTCCAGGATCCGGTGAAACTTACCATCACCAACTGGCCCGAGGGCAAGGTGGAATGGTTCGACTGCCCCCTCAATCCCGCAGATCCGGAAGGCGCCAAGCGCAAGGTTCCCTTCACCGGAGACCTCCTCATCGACCGGGCAGACTTTATGGAGGACGCTCCCAAGAAGTTCTTCCGCCTCAAGCCGGACGGCGAGGTGCGTCTCAAGTACACCTACATCGTCAAGTGCAACGAGGTGGTCAAGAATGATGCGGGAGAGGTAGTGGAGCTCAAGTGCACCTACGACCCTTCACCCGAATACCGTTCCGTCAAGGGAACCATCCACTGGGTGAGCGCCTCCCATGCCAAGGAGCTGGAGCTGCGCAACTACGACCGCCTCTTCACCCTGGCAGACATGTCCCAGGTCCCCGAGGACAAGGACTACAAGGATTTCCTGAATCCGGAATCCCTGGTGCTGGGCAAAGGCTACGCCGAACCCGCCCTCCTCGAGGATAACTCCGGCATCGCCGTCCAGTTCGAACGCACCGGTTACTATGTGAAGGACAAGGACTCCACTCCGGAGCATCCCGTGTTCAATAAAACTACGGCACTGAAGGACTCTTATAAACCTGAATAGATCCTTCGCTTCGCTCAGGATGACAGGCGGCTCTAATCGCTCAGGATGACAGGTACCAACATATCGGAAGGTAGTAGAAGGATAGCGAGAAACACTATCCTTCTTTACTTCCGTATGGGGGTGATGATGCTTATCGGGCTCATTACCTACCGTATTATTCTTCGGGCGCTGGGGGTAAGCGATTACGGAGTATATAGCGCCGTGGGCGGCGTGGTTACGCTGTTCATGCTGGTGATGAACACGGTGGCATCGGCCATTACCCGCTACATTACGGTGGGGCTGGGGGAGGGGGACCAGAAGCGCCTGAAGGTCATCTTCGGGACCAGCCTGGCCATCATGGCCGGGTTCTGCCTGCTCATCGGCCTTCTCACGGAGACGGCCGGCGTGTGGTATCTTTCCCACAAGATGGTGATCCCCGAGGCCCGTATGGAAGCGGCGTCCGTTGTGCTGCACACGTCGCTGCTGGTGATGGTCGTGAACCTTCTCAGCATTCCGTTTACGGCCGCCATCAATGCCCACGAGCACATGGGCGCCTACGCTTATATTTCCATCCTGGAGGCTGTCCTCAAACTGGGTGTGGCGGCGGCGGTGTGGTATTCATCGGCCGACAAACTCGTCGTCTATGCCTGGATGCTCGTCGTGGTGGCGCTCGTTTCCCGGGCCGCCTATGCGGGATATGCCATGCGCCGTTTCCCCGAAACGCGCACGCCCTGGAAGGCAGAGACGGGTCTGGTGAAGGAGATGGGCGCCTTCGCCGGCTGGAACTTCCTGGGAAGCGGGGCATACATGCTCAATACGCAGGGTATCAACCAGCTTATGAACCTCTTTTTCGGCGTTACGGTGAATGCCGGAAGGGGTGTGGCCGACAAAGTGGAACAGGTGGTGCGCCAGTTTGCCACCAATATCGCCCTGGCCCTTAATCCCGCCCTTACGAAAGCCTATGTCTCCGACAACCGGGCATACGCCTTCGAACTGGTGTACAAAGGCTCCAAGTACTATTTCTGGATTCTCTGGGTGATGGCCCTTCCGTTCTTCACGGATGCCGGATCCCTCCTGCAGCTGTGGCTGGGAGAAGTTCCGCCCGACGCGGCCTTCTTCACCAAACTCACGCTTCTGTGCTTCGTGATTGACTTCACCCCCAGTACGCTGAATGTGCTGGTGCAGGCGTCGGGCCGTGTCCGCCGGTATTATCTGTGGACCAGCCTGGTTGCCGGCCTGGCGTTCCCCATAACCTATGTGGCTTACCGGCTGGGCGCCCCCGCCTGGACCGGTTACCTCGCCTTCTGCGGCATCTACCTTATTAAATCCGCCGTGATGATGCTCGTGGCCCGGAAAGAAACCGGCCTGCCTCTCGGGGAATACTTCCGGAAGGGACTGTGGCCGGCCCTGGCGCCGGGATTATCGGCCCTCCTGGTGGTTTCCTTCATTCCGGCGGTGCTCCCCGAGGCCTGGTGGCGTTTCCTTGTGACGGCCCTTCTGGGTGCCGGCACGATGGCCCTCGTCATCTGGAACTACGGTCTCACGGAAGGGGAGAAGGCCTATGTGAAAAGTAAAATCCATCGCTGATGAAAACGAAACTCGTTTATATCCTCGTAAGTACCGTCAAGGACTGCTATCTGGAGCAGGCCTTCGTCTCCGTATCCAGCGCCCGCCGTCACAATCCCGGGGCGGAAATCATTCTCCTCACCGACCAGGCCACCGCAAAGAGCCTCGATTCCCGGGGGCCGATAGGGAAGGCCTTCGAAGCCCTCTTCACTTCCGTGGTGGTAGCTCCGCTGGACGCGTCGCTTCCCGCGATGCTGCGCTCGCGCCTGCTGAAAACGGGCATGCGCTTCTACGTGGAAGGGGATTTCCTTTTCATCGATGCCGATACGGTCATCGCCCGCCCGCTCGACGACATCGACGCGGTTGAGGCGCCTCTCGCGGCCTGCCGGGACCTGCACAGCCCCTTTGCCATGCATCCGCACAGGCAGGCAACCGTGAACCTCTGCCGCAAGCTGCGCTTCGACGTCTCCGGGGCTGCGGAATACTTCAATTCCGGCGTGATGCTGGTGAAGGACACGCCCGGGACCCGCGCCTTCTTTGAGGAGTGGCGGGACAATTATGAACACGGTTACGCCGCCGGCGTGCGTCCGGACCAGCCTTCGCTGGCCAAGACGCTCGCTTCGTCGGCCATCAAGATAGCGCTCCTGCCGGACGAGTGGAACTGCGAAGTGCAGAACGGCGTCCGTTACCTGGGGGATGCCTACATCATCCATTATATGGTTACGAACGTAGGCTGCGGCACGCAGGAGCAGCTTTACCTGCTCAACAGGGAATCGGCCCTCCTCGCGATGCGCAAGGCCGGCGGCCTCACGCCCGAGGTGCAGGAGGTGATAGACAATCCTTTCCATGGCTATGCGCCCGTGACGCAGGTTTTCGCCGGGGAAGACCTTTTCCTTTTCCGCACCCGCCGCTACCGCTGGCTGCGGAAGCATTTCCGACTTAACCGGTGGTCCTTCCGGGAATTCATCCTGAAGATAGGGGACCATCTTTTCCATAACCTTTAAACTATGCCTGCTGTAAGTGTCATCATCCCCAGTTATAACCTTGGGGAGTACATAGGAGAAACGCTCCAGAGCGTCAAAGACCAGACCTTCGAGGACTGGGAATGTATCATCGTGGAGAACGGGTCCTCCGACAATTCCAAGGAGGTAATCCGGGAATTCGTGTCGCTGGATCCCCGTTTCAAGCTGATTCCGCTGCTGTCGAACATCGGCGTGGCGGCGGCGCGCAACATGGCCATGCAGCGCTGCTTCGGCAAGTACATCCTGTTTCTGGATGCCGACGACCTCATCGACCCCCGTTACATGGAACTGGCCGTGGCGGCCCTGGAGGAGGATCCTTCGCTGAATGTAGTCTATGCCAAGGCGGACCGCTTCGGGGAAGAGACGTTCTGGGACCTGCCGGACTTCGACATGGGAACCATGCTGGCCCGCAACTGCATTTACGTGACCAGCTTCTTCCGCAAGCAGGAGCACGACCTTTACTACGGCAAAGGCTTCGACACGTCCTTCACCAGCGGGTTCGAGGACTGGGATTTCTGGCTGGGCTTCCTGGAGAGCCTGCCGCAGGAACCCCGCGTGCTGCAGCTTCCGGAGGTGATGTTCCATTACCGTACACGTCCCGGTTCCCGCAACAAGGGGGTTTCCGACGAGGCCCTTGTCCAAATCCGGCGCAAGCTCTGGGAAAAGCACAAGTCCCTGTACGGACGTTATTTCTGCGACCCTACCGAAACCGTGGAATACCGCCGCCTGCAGCGCGCGTTTGAAAAGGCCTCCCACTCGCTGGCCTGGATGCTGCGCGTGGGCGCCAGAAAGATTCTCAGAAAGAAGTAGATGAAGCGCGTCCTGGTCATAGTAGTAACGTACAATGGCATGCAGTGGCTGCAGCGGTGCCTGGACTCCGTCGTGGCCGATGCTGACCTGTACGTCTTCGACAATGCCTCGACCGACGGAAGCGCAGATTATGTGGAGTCTCACTATCCGCAGGCCCTCCTGGTAAGGAGTGCCGTGAACCTGGGCTTTTCCAAACCCAATAACCTGGGCATGCGCTATGCCCTGGAAAAGGGTTACGAATATGTTTATCTTCTCAACCAGGATGCCTGGTTGGAGCCCGGTGCCTTGGAAAGGCTTGTCTGCAAAGCCTCCCTGCATCCGGAGTATGGCCTGCTGAGCCCGCTGCAGATGACGGACGGGTACAAAGGGCTGGACGCGCAGTTTGAAAAGATTCTTCGCGGTTCCGCTCCTCAGGATGCCAATGGCATCATCCCCGTGAAGCGGGTCATGGCGGCGCACTGGCTGGTTCCGCTGAGTTCCGTCCGGAAGGTCGGACTTTTCAATGAGGATCTTTTCCCGCACTGGGGACAGGACGACGACTGGTGCCAGCGTTTGGAGTATTCCGGGCTCCGCATCGGGGTGGTCCCCGGGGCCAGGGCCGTCCATGACCGCGCCCGCAGGGAGGAGTCCGTCGAAAAACGGGTGAAACGGGATTATTATACGGGATCCCTGCTCCGGCTGGTCAATCCTCGAAAAAACTTTCTTTTTCAATTGGCTTTTGTACTCGTTTTTACATTCGTAAAAGCAGTAAAATATCGTAGCTTGCTGCCCTTCAAATACTTGGGCGAAATCTTGAAATCTCTTTCCCGGATACGGTTTTTCCGCATGTCTCAAAAATAGCGGATTTCTTTCCTAAATAATTGTGTTTGTTTTACTTGCGAATTAGTAAAATAGTTTATATTTTCGTAGAAACTATTCAAAGCAGCAAGTAGAACTTTACCGATGACAATCAAAAACTTGCGTTTTATTCTGGTTGCCTGTTTTCTGTTTCCGCTTCTGGAAACAGACTATCTTGCAAGTGCCCAGGCGCAGACAGACGTGCTGCGTCTGAATGTCTTTTTTGAAAGAAACCATACCGGGATAGACCCTTCCTTCCGCGGCAATGCGGAGAACATGCAGCGTTTCCGTGAAGTGCTGCAGGAACGCCTGGAAGAGGGCTGCGTGGTGGATGCAGTGCTCCTGAGGGGATCGGCCTCTCCGGAGGGTCCCTCCGTGGACAACAAGATGCTGTCCGTCGAGCGTTCCCATGCTCTGGACAAGTGGTTCAGCGACACGCTCGGCCTTGGCAGTGTCCTCTTCCACCGGGAAGCGGTGGGCGAGGACTGGGAAGGTCTGGCCCGTATCATCCGCACCCTGGATGTGCCGTGGCGCGCACAGGCCCTCGATCTCATCGAGCACACACCCATCTGGGTAACCGAAGGCGGCCGCGTGGTGGATTCCCGCAAGAACCGTCTGCGCAGGCTGGAAGGAGGAGCCCCCTGGCGCTGGCTGGATACGAACGTGTTCCCGGAGCTCCGCGCCGTGGGCATGTCTGTGGAATGCATTCTTTCGCGTCCCGTCGCTCCCGCGGCCGATACCATATATATTACGCGCACGGTACGGGATACCGTTTTCATTGACATTACGCCGGCGCCCTCCTTCGAGGCTCCGCTTCCCGCGGAGGATTACTTCGCAGGCCGCCGGCTCCTTTTCGCCCTCCGCACCAACGTGCTGGCCATTCCTCTCGCCAATGCCGGCGTAGAGGTGCCGCTGAGCCGTCGCGTAAGCGTGGGGGCGGACATTTATTACCCCTGGATGTGGCGTCCCGGTCATAAGGACGGCATCGACAAGGACGGCGTCTGCAATGAACTCATGGCGGCGGACGTGGAGCTCCGCTACTGGTTCCCCCGCAAGGATCTGCAGCCCGGTCGCCGGCTGCTGGGCCATTCGATAGGTCTGTACGGTCTGGGCGGATATTTCGACTTTGAACGGGACTGGAGCGGCCGGCAGGGAGAATTCGTGGGCTTCGGCCTGGATTATCTGTGGGCTGCGCCCATCCTGGGCGGCCGCATGCATGTGGAGCTGGAACTGGGCGTGGGCTGTATCTGGGCCCTGTCCCGTCCCTACGACTGCCTGGTTCCCGGCGGGGTAATCTACCATCGCCCCGGCATCCAGGAGAAAACCTTCTGGGCCGGCCCCACGCGGGCGCAGGTCTCGCTGGTCATCCCCGTTTATTCCCGTAAGAAAGGAGGTGCCCGATGAGAAGATACCTACTGGCCCTTTGTGCCCTGCTTCTTGCCGTATCCGGCTGCAAGCGCATTCCTATGCACGAGCGCTCCACGGGAGTGTTCCTGAAGCTTAATTTTCACATGGAACTCCATCCGGACCAGGAAGCCCTCCTGGATCTGGACGCCCATCCTTCGCTGAAGGACAAGGTGGTGGGCAAGCTGCCGGAGCTGGTCCGCGTGTGCTTTTACGACGCAGTGTCCCATCAGCTGGCGGCGGAGGATTTCCTCCCTGCGGAGGGTGGTTTTGTCCATGTTCCCGCCGGTTCCTATGACATTGAAGTTTACAGCCTGGGTACTGCTACAACGCAGGTCTCGGGAACGGATTCCCGTGCGGCGGGCTATGCCTTCACCAGCCCTACGGGCGTGATGGTGCGCTCGCAGACCGTCCCTTCCACCGACGCACAGCCGGTGGTATTGGAACCGGACCAGCTGTTCGCCGGCGTGCTCCCGGGCGCGGTCATCGAAGTGCGCCCCGAGGAAGATAACGCCACGCAGATACTCACCGTCGAGGTGAACCGCGTTCCGGAGTCCTGGAAAATCGACGTCATGCGTGTAGAGCACGCGGAGAACATCGGCAGCGCGGAGTTCTACGTGACCGGCCAGGCCGACGGCCGTTTCCTCTGGGACGGCCGCAGCGTGAACCACCCCTGCGCGCTGGGCTTCCCGGCCAGCGTGGACGTGGCGGCGGGGACGATATCGGCCGTATTCAATACCTTCGGCAAGTATCCCCAGCCGGAGAGCGACGTGCAGGTGAGCCTGCTGGTGACAAGCAAAGGCGGCAATCGCTGGCGCTATGTCTTTGACGCCACCACCCAGTGGCTGAATCCGGACAACACGGCCCGCCATATTGTGATTGACGACCGGCTGGATATCCCCGGCGACGACACCCAGGGAGGAGGCTTCGATCCTCTGGTGACCGACTGGGACGGCGAAGAGATTACCATTATTCTTGAATAAATTAAGTGTTTAACAATAAAACCCCAAATCCGATGAAAACTGTTCATCTTTTCTGTGCAGGCGCCGCCCTTGTGCTGGCCGCCGCCTCCTGTGCCAAAACGGAGACTATTCATGAAGATAATCGCGTTGAAATGAGCTTCAAGGCAGTTTCCAGCGTGTCTTCCGCTGCCACCAAGGCAGACCCGGAGCTCACCGGCGTCTCCTTGGGAACGGACAATGATTATGTCATCTATGCGGCAGCCTCCGCAGCCGGATCTCCCAAGTACTTCGATCCCTCTGCCACTTCCTACGGCGGACAGCTTTTCGCCTATTTCACAGATGGTGCCAAATGGTTTCCTGCCAGCGGCGCCCCCTACACCAAACAGCACATTTACTGGCCCTTCGGCGGCGTAAAGGTGGATTTCCTCTGCTATGCCCTTACTCCGGACGCCAAAACTGCCCTCAGCCCTTCCTTCCACGACGAAACCCACGCCCGTGAGTTCAAGGTGACCAACTGGAATACCTACGCCAATCAGTACGACGTGCTGTACGCCGTGAAGAATGACTGTGTCCCCGGTGTCGATGGCAATGTACCCCTTACCTTCAAGCACGCCCAGGCCCTGATTACCTTTACTGCCAAAAAGAGCGCCACTACCACTGTGGACCTGACGATCAACAAAATCACCATCAAGGACCTGGACTATGAAGGAACCCTTACGGTAGATAACTACCGCGCCAACCTGAGCGCCAGCTGGACTATCTCTGCCCACGGTGACAAGGACCTTTCTGCCGCCGAAGGCATTTCCGATTTCCCCTACACCCTGAACAGCACCGCTACCCAGATTACCACGAACCTTCTCGTTCCCGAGCAGGGCGCCAAGAAGATTGTCATCAACTATTCCATGGGTGGCAAGACCTTCGACTATGACCTGAACATCCCCCGTACCACCTGGGAAATGGGTAAGAAGTACATCTTCAATCTGGAATTCTCCGCCGCCGAGATTACTTTAAGTCCCGTGGTTGAGGACTGGACTGAGGTTGTGGATAACGAACAGATCGGATAGTGTTCTCCCTGCATCATAGCGCGTTCCGCCGGCCCGCAGCCTTGTTGCTGTGGGCTGCGGCGGCGTGTTGTGCCTGCGTCAAGACGCAGACGCTGGAAACGCCGCAGGAACTGTCGCTCTCTGCCGTTGCGTCCGTCTCCGCCACAGAGACCAAGGCCAATCCGGAGCTCTCCGGCGCCTCCCTGGGAACGGACAATACTTACGTCATTTATGCTTCGGCATCGGCCACGGGGCAACCGTCGTTCATGGCCGGACAACTGTTCCGGTACAGCACGTCGGATGCCCGCTGGCATGCCTCGCCGGATCCGGTATATTGGCCCCTTCAGGGGGTCTCGCTGGATTTCCTGGCCCTGGCCATGAAGCCGGCGGCTTTCGCTGCCCTGGCTCCCGCCATGCCCACCGCGGAAAGCGCTACGCTTACGGAGTGGGATACGTATCAGGACCAGTATGACGTAATGTATTCCGTGAAGAACGGGCAGTCTCATACGGCGGGCTCCACCGCGCCCCTTCCGCTGGTGTTCAAGCATTCCATGGCGGTGGTGGGCTTTACGGCAAAGAGTACGGTAGATGCGGCCGTGTACACGATAAAGTCGTTGGAACTGAACGGACTGCAGTTCAAGGGAACGTTAACCGTGGACAATTCATCGACGCAGGTGCAGACGGTCTGGGAAGTCCCGGCCGATGCCGCCCACGCAGGGGACAAGGCCCTTTCGCTTACCACCCCGGATTTCCAGGTGCCGTTCACCAGTTCTGCCACCGGCGTCCGCTGCACGGACCACATGCTGGTTATCCCGCAGCCTTCCCGTTCCGTTACGCTTACTTACCATGTAGTCAATTCCATTCCGGACTTGACCTACACGATTCACCTTCCCCGCATCATGTGGAAAGAAGGGCGCATGTATATTTACCACCTCAGCTTCGGACCTACAGAAATCACCGTCTCCAGCGTTACCGTAACGGACTGGGACGGAACACCCATTACCGATGAGGAGACGCTTTTCAGTTAGTGTTTTGCTGTTGCTGCTTTCCTGCAGCCGTGTCCCGCTCGGGGACAGGCCCGCGCCGCCGGCGTCGGACCAGCCTGTCGTGTTTTCCGGCAGCCAGCTCCGGACCAAGGGGCAGGATCCGCTTGTGAGCAGGGAAGCCCTGGCTGCAAAAGATTTCAGCGTGAGCGCCTGGTACTGCCCGGAGGGAACTTCCTTCACACAGCCCGGAACGCCGGTCCTGTATGTCAGTGACCAGCGCTTCGGTTATTTGGATCCCCTGTGGCAGGGGGTAAGCCGTAGCGGTGCCACGCTCTCTGCCCAGCCGGTGTACTGGCCGTTGGACGGAACGCTCTCTTTCTTCTGCTTCGCCCCCTATGAGGGCGGGGCCGTGATCAAGGGACCGGTGACGGATCCCGCCGTGGCCGCCACCCTGCCGGGATATCTTCCGGGGTCCCCGCTGCTGGAGGTGACGCCTTCCACGAATGTGGCCGACCAAGTAGATGTCCTCTGCGCACCGCCCATCCTGGACCGCAGCCGTCTGGAAGACGACGGAAAGCTGCAGCTGGACTTCAGCACCCACCGCATGACGCGGGTTGAATTCTGGTTCGCCTACAAGGGGGAACTGCAGTCGGATCCCTCCATTACCCAGACGTTCGAGCAGGTCCGCGTGACAGGTATCGAAATTCAGGATGTGGTGGGCTCCAAATACCTTTATTATACGGAGGACGATTGCCGCTGGAGCGGCAATCTCTCCAAGGCCGATTATCTGCTCTCCGGGACGGACAACACCCTGAGAACGGGCCTGAGCGCCTCGCTGGAGGACATCGAGGAAGGCGGAAGCTACTTCTGCGTTAACGATGTGCCTGCCGGACGGCTTTACCTGCTTCCGCAGTCCCTTCCGGCCGACGCCACCCTGATGATCCACTACGCCATCGTGAACCTGTATGCCGGTACACGTCTGACGGAGACGGTGAGCTGGAAACTGACGGCAGGTACCGTCACTGAATGGCCGGAAGGGAAGGTGGTGCGCTATCTCATTACGCTGGATCTCCCGAACAGGGGAGTCGCGAATGTCCGGGCGGAGATTATCCCCTGGGAAGACGCAGGAATCGTTTCTCCTGAGATGGAACTGTTGTATTAATCGATGAAAGAACGGAAACATATCCTCTTTGTTGCGTGGCTGCTCCTGGCGGCGGCATCCTGCACGCGTCCCGTGCCCGACGAAGACCGCAGGGGAGTGGTGGATATCCATGCCATGGTGGATGCGTCCGTGTCCAAATCTCCCGTGACCGGGAACAATTTCCCCAACTGGAGTGGGCGCGAGGATACGCCGGAGGGGACCTTCGGCATTTTCTGCTGCGAGCATGAGGACAGTCCGGCGCTATATCGGCCCCACAAGAATTCGAACTATAATGTCCGGGCCTACAGGAGCGGCAGTACGCTTCGCTATCATTTTGTGTCCATGATAGGCTCTGACGGTGCGCTGGACAATGAATATTCCAACAGATTCATCCTTTCCCAGCGGAAAGACAACAAAACCGCAGATATTTACGCCTACGCACCCTGGAGCAGAGGGGCCTGGGCATCCGGTCCCACCGCCATTCCTTTCCAGACGCGGAATCAGTATGACTGGATGTACGCCCAGGAGAATGGCTCCGACAACCTGGATCTGGACCCCCTGGGCACGGACCTGAAGGCAACGTTCCATTTCCGCCACGCGATGGCCCTGCTGCGCTTCGAGTTCCGCCTGCTTAACACCCCCACGAATTATACAATCTATCTGGAGTCCGTTACACGGTCGTCCGGAGCACCGCTTTACGAGTCCGGTACCTTCAACGCCGTCACCGGGACCTTTGACAATCTGGTGGAAACCGACAAGTTGGAGATCCATCCTGCCGTGAACGTGAACAGTACCACCTCTTCTTCCATCAGCCTGATGCTTGTGCCGGAGGTTTTATCCGACACGGACAGCCTGACGTTCCACTTTATTGCCAACCCCATCTCGACCAATCTGGCAACCGGACAGGAACTGGTTCCCTTCGTGCTCACGAAGAGCCTTCTGGAGCACTCCGCCGTGCCCGGCACCTACGGCCTTCTGCCCGGTTACGTCTATACTTACCGCTTTACGCTGGACAACTACGTCTTTTTTGACGGTTTCACGGTGGATACCCAGTGGAAGACACCGGCTACGCCCTCCGAAGACCTCAACCCCATTCACATTTAAGAGCCATGAGTCGTCCGTTTTCCTGCTTGCCGCTGCTACTGATTCCGCTTCTGGCGGGAGTCGTCTCCTGTACCCGGAGCCCGCAGCCTTCGCCGGAGGAGATCTCCGGTGCTCCGGTCCTGCTCCGGATGGACACCAAGGCGGGGGGCAGTGTCTATGAGGGGACGTTCCGTGTAGCGATGTTCAATTCCAGTTACATCTATTCGGGCCGGACGGGCAGTTACTGCTCCCTTCCGCAGGGGCAGACCTGGTGGTCCCATCCCTGGCTGCCGCCCTGCCGAGTGGACGAGGAAAGCGGGGACCCGCTGGATGCCGCTAATGCCGTGAGCAGTCTTGAAGGAGCAGACCATGACAGCCGATACGGCCTCCGATACACTATTGGCAACAACTCAACGAGCAATGTGTCGCTGGTCGCCCTTGCCCCGGCCATACGGGTTATCCCTGATGGAACGGACGGGGCTTATGCCTATGTGCAGTGGTCTTCGGATGCGGCCCGGCGCGTTTACATCAGCGCTCCCGTGGCCGGCACGTTCACGGGCACCTGGGTGGACAGGGAGTACGTCTATACCTCCGACAACCACCTTTCCGGCAGCATGACGGATCCCAGCGCTACGGTAACGGTGCGCGTGGAGTGCGGAGAACTCACGGAGGGTGATATCCAGCGCGTGAGCCTGACGAACCTCGTTACATCGGCCCGTTTCTACCTTATTTCCAAGGATTTCTACGAGCGCGGCTTTTCTTTCGCAGACGGGCATTACACCACCACCGCACAGACAATCTACGACTGCGGGGCGGGCGCCCCGGACCATCTGGTGAGGGCCGATGGAGATTTTCGCGAGTACGAGAAAATCTTTTTCCCTGCGGCACCGTACTCTGACAATGCGCTCGATTACATCCGCCCTGTGTTCATGCTCCATCTGGGACCGGACAAGACACGTCCGCTGCGGGCCCGCGTGGTGTTGAACCAGGACCTGGAGCCCATGACCCATTACACGCTTACCCTGCTGATTTCCAGGGCGGTGGTGAGCGCGACGCTCGCTGCAACGGCTACGTGGGATGCCGGCGGCAACCTGACCATACTGGACGAAACGGAAACCCACCCCGCGTCCCTGACGCTGGAATCGGCGTGGATAGACGGCGGCTCTCATGATGCCGAAGATGTTTATGTGCCTTAAAGAAAGATTATGCGTATAAAGATAATACCTCTGATTCTTATGCTGGCTGCCTGCTCGCAGCTGGAGTCTCCCGTGGATACGCCGAAGGTGGAGGATGGGGCGCTGGTTCCCGTCTCCCTGAAGCTGGACGTGGTTCCTGTGGACGCTGGGCTCACAACCTCCAAGGCCGACATCTTCTATGAACCCGAAGATCCCGCCTTCACTGCCGACGATGCCGTGAGAACGGTCCTGCTCCTGCAGTTCGACGGCGACGGCCCGGATGCGGAGCTCATCGGCCAGCAGCAGTATTACGACCACTGGCCGCTCAACCCCGTAGAGGACGACGGTTTTTCGCTGGTGGCCCGTTCCACGCCCCAGACGGTAGTGGTCCTGGCCAACACCTTCGGCTATATTTCCCTGACAGACCACACCACGCTGGGAAACTTCCTGGAAAACGAGAATTTCAGGGAAATCAATACGCTGGATGGCCTGTGGCGCAATGTGGAGAGCGGCGGGGACACCCATCATTACCTTCAGATGGGCGGTCATCACACCTTCCCCTCGGTCACTTCTTCCACCTCGATGAGCGTGTCGCTGCGCCGGAACTGCGCCAAGGTTGTCGTCAATCTCACCAACAATGCCTATGACAAGACCGGTGACAACAAGGTGACCATCGACCATGTGCAGCTGTGTTCCATCAATGCCAAGAATTATTATGTGGCGGATTTCTCCAGTGCGGCGGGGGACAGTTTTGACTTCGAGGATGAATTCTCCAACATCCGCCCCTATCGTTTTGACATTCAGCCCCAGGCTTTTACCCATAATGACGGGACGGTCCAGACACTGACCTACTTCCTTCCGGTCAACCTTCGGGGGGAGGGCGCGAATACGGACCCGTCCGCGTCGCAGAAAACCAAGAACCTGGGCGCTCCGCTCGGGGCCACCTTCCTGAAAATCTATGCCAGATACGGGGATGAGGACAAGCCCATTGTCTATACGTACTATCTGGGAGGGGATCTGATCAATGATTTCAATCTCAAACCCAATCACAAATACACCTATAATATTTCCGTCAGCGGAAAGGGTGTGGCGGCCAGCGATTATCGGATAGAGGATCTCAACCACACCGTTTTCCAGGTAGATGCCAACTGTTATATGCTGCAGCCTTCCCCCCTTGCGGGCGGTTCGCTCACCTATTCCATTCCTGTGCGCCGTGCGGCTGTGTTCTGGAATCCCATGAATCTCAATAATGGCTACTATGGCGCCTCCGGCGGCGACGACGAAGTCCTCACGCTCACCGAAAGCACCCCGTGGACGGCCGTTCTGGTGTGGAATGAGATCCACAAGGCGGACGGAACCCTGGCCGGTGCGCAGGAACTGCTGCCCGGCTCCGTGGATGTCGGTGGGGAAATCCAGGTTTCCGGAAAGGGCTTTGACCCGGATTATGTGGGAGATGCAATTGACGGCCACAATCCCTACATCCGCGTGCGGGTGGAAAACGGGATGAAGGGGAACGCCCTTGTCGCCATTCGAAATTCCATGGGAATCATCCTCTGGAGCTGGCATCTGTGGGTTACGGAATACAATCCCGATGTGGAGATGACGCCCGTAGATGGAACTTATGTCTATCCTGTTCCCGGTGGCTCCGTCCATCGCTATAACAATACGTATTGGGGGGCCGGCACGCCTTACCAGAAGGCTTTTATGATGGACCGTAATCTGGGCGCCATCGCAGAAGTCGGTTATGGCAGAGGCGTGGGGGTTAATGACAGTTACGGCTTGTATTATGAGTGGGGGCGCAAGGATCCCTTTTACTCCCGTGCCAAATGGACAACCCCGTTTAATTGCATGGCTGGTGCAGATAATGTTACTTACAGCATCCATCACCCTACTACGTGGATTGACAAAGAAGGCACTAACAAATATTGGACGGCCCCCGGCCGGACAGCCCTGAGCGACCGTGCCGCAGACTGGAACGACCCTGTCGTCCTCAATGGCGTGGGAAAGAGCGGCGGCGTCTGCGAACCGGGCAAGTCTGTATATGATCCCTGTCCGCCGGGATGGCGGGTTGTGCTGGAGCCTCGTTTATACAACGGCCTTAGTCTCGCAACCGGGGATAATCGTACCCGGGAATACACGTCCCTCTATGGAAGTGCGGATCTCATTTATCCCGCAGGCTATGCCATGCGGGCGACGAAGGGAACCGTGTTCTACCCCATTCAGGATGTTTTCTATACGGCCCTTGGAATCCAGAGAAATGATATAGCATGCTGTTACCAGTATGCCAAGTCCGGCAATCATATCCGGATTGCCGAAAGTGGCTTTGGCAATGCGGGTGACGGCGGTGGTGGAAGCCCGGGTGGTGCCGGCCCTGTCCGCTGTATCCGCATGCAGTAGTTTATGAATATGAAGCGTTGTTTTCTTATCCTTCCCCTGCTTGTGTTTTCCTGCGCAAAGCATCCTGCGCCGGTTGCCTTTCCCGTTGCTTCCGGAGACTGCGTCGCCGTTTCTGTGAGTGGCCTCACCAAGGGGGCGGCCCCGCTTGTCTCGCTGGAAGAACTCTCCAGACAGGGATTCAGCGTGAGTGCGTGGTATAACCCGGAAGGAGAAACCTTCGACGTGCCTGGCGGAACCGCCATAAAGTATGTGGGAAACCAGCGTTTCAAATACGTGGCTCCGCTGTGGGTAGGAAACAAGCCGTTGTACTGGCCATTGGACGGAACGCTCACGTTCTTCTGCTTCGCTCCCTTTACGGAATCGGTTGTTTTGGAGGATCCGGTGACGGATGCCGGAATAGCGGCACGCCTGCCGGGATATCTTGTGGGATCCCCGCTGCTGAAGGTGACGCCGGCGACAGAGGCCGGTTCACAGGTGGATTTCCTTTGTGCTCCGCCCGTGCTGGACAAGAGCCGGAAAGAGATGGCCGGCAGCGTTGAACTGGACTTCAGCGCCCACCGGATGACACAGGTGCAGTTTTCCTTCAACGAGACGGGCTTTGTCTATCCTACGGGCACTGTCCCCGAGGGAGACCCCGTGGCCGTGCGCGTGACTTCCATAACCATCCGGAATGTCATCGGGGCCCGGTATCTGTATTTTACAGAGAATATCCCTTACGTGACCGGCTGCGCATGGAGCGCGGCGGTTTCCCCGGACGATCCCGCTACGCCGGGAGCCGCTTTCCCGCTGGCTACTTACAAGATCAGCGGCGGAACGGCCCGCGAGATTATGAGCACGCCGTATTTCGCTGCGTCGAGGGTAAATATCCCTTTGCGCAACGCCGCCAATGACAATCACCTGGCCGTGCAAACCGCTACGGGTCGCCTTTTCCTTCTGCCTCAGACGCTTCCTGCGGGAGCAGAACTGGAGGTGCAGTATTCGCTGGTGGAACAGCACGGACTGCCAGTGACCACGGAAATCGTGACAGCCCCGCTTCCGCTTTCTTCCGTGTCTGCCTGGCCGGAAGGCAAGGTCGTACGCTACTTGATTACGCTGGATATTCCGGCGCGGGGTGTCTCCGCCATTACAGCCCAGGCTTATGACTGGGAAGATGCGGGAAATACGCATAACGAAGAATTGTTTCCTCATGATTAAACCTTATTGGCTTATCGGCCTGGCGCTTGTGGCTGCCGCCTGTTCCTCCGGTGAGGTTTCGCCGCGAGGAGAGGGCCGCGTGGAGATTACCGCCGGCATCGACACTCCTACAAAAGCGCTCACGCCCGGATTCGATGCCCCCTACGGAATATTCGCCTGTCTGCACGAAGACGTGCCGCACGACTACCTTCCTTTCAAGCCGGCTACCTACAATGCCCGTGTGCATGGGGGGAATGTCAACTATACGGTGAGCCTTGCCGACGGAGCGCTGGACGAGAACAATTCCCCGCATTTCGTGCTCACTTCGCGTCCCGACGTCAACGAGGGCGCAGACCTTTATGCCTATTCCCCGTGGATGCAGGAGGCCTGGCAGAGCGGTCCCACCGCCATTCCTTTCACTGCCGGACAGGATGTGATGTACGCCGTCCAGAACGCCCCCGGCTACGTGCCCGGTGCGTCGCCGGACAAGAAAAACACGAACCTGAACCCCGCCCTGGACACCCCGCCGCTGAAGGCGACGTTTTATTTCCGCCACATGATGGCCCGCCTGGTGTTTTGCTTCCGGCTGGTCAACGAGCCCACCTCCTATGAGGTTACCACCATCCGGGTGACGGATCAGAATCCCGCCGGCGGTACGGCGAAACTTATCGCTTCCGGTACCTACAACGCCATCGAAGGGACTTTCAACCCCGGTCTTGAGGAAGCCCAGAGCTGTGACTTCAACGTCCCCAATACGGAGAGACTCATCTCCTCTTCCACCACGGAGCGGACCATGTCCCTGCTGCTGGTTCCGACGTCCATCTCTACGGACGACGAGCTCAGTTTTACCTTCATCATGGCCGATGGAGACAAGTTTCCCCCCTTCGTGCTGAAGAAAGAGCAGGTAAGGCACGCGGACGACACATACGGTTTCCGGGCCGGCTATACTTATACTTTCCATTTTACGCTGGACAACTACGTGTATTTCAACGGGTTCTCTATTGATGAAAACTGGGAACCTGCAGGAACGGACCTGTTGCCGGAGGAAATCTGATGAAAATGAAACGACATATCGCCATAGTGGTGCTGCTTCTGGCTGCGGGGTGCACCCGCGCCCCGCAGCAGCGTGAAGAGACGACGGGGGAACGGCTGAGGCTGAGCCTGGAAACGAAGGCGCTCGGCGCTGGTGAACGCACGTTCAGCGTAGCCCTTTTTACCGGAGAACGCAACTACACGGGCCGCAGCGGGTCCTATTGCACAACGACCTATACCAATTCGGCTCTTGGATTCACCTGGCTGCAGCCCTGCCGGGTGAACGACGCGGGCGAACCGTTGGACGACGGGGGAGCCATCGTGCCGGACCTCGCCCTGGCCGACCATAACAGCGTCTATGGCCTTCGCTGGAACGGCGGCACCGAAACGCGTCCGGTAGAGCTGGTGGCGTTGTCCCCGGCCCTGAAGGTGCACAGCGCGGGCGTAAATGACCAGTACGCCTACGTGGACTGGACTGTCGGCGGTCATAAGACGATGGATGCCATCTATATCAGCGAGCCGGTTCCGGGTTCTTTTTCCGGTTCCTGGGTGGACCGGGAGTATGTCTATGATTCGGACGCCTCGTTGTCCGGCAGCATGAAGGATCCGCGGGCGGCGGTGAAAGTGCACATCGAATGCGGCCGCCTGGACGAGGGCGACGTGCGCAGCGTCGTGCTTTCCAATCGTCTCACGCAGGCGCGCTTTTATCTGGAGTCGAAGGACGACATCGGCCGGGGCTTCTATCTGGAGGACCCTTCGCTGATTACCTTCGACGCGCAGACGCTCTATACCTGCCCGCCCGGCGCTCCGATGCACATCACCCAGGATCCGTCCACCCAGTGGACATCGGCCGAAATCCTTTTGCCGGCGATGGCTTACAGCGCGCTTCCGGACACGCGGCGCCCCGTGGTGACGGTGGTGCTGGGCGACGCCTCCCTCTCCGAGCCTTTTACCGCACGCGTGGTCCTGAACCAGGATCTTGAGCCGATGAAAGAGTACACCTACACGCTGCGCATCTCCAAGGCCTACGTGCACACCTATTTTTCACCTTCGCTGTCCTGGGATTCCGCAGGCAATATCCAGTCTATCGACGGGGGAGCGCCCATCTACCTGGGAGCGGCCCAGATCGACGACCCCGCCTCCGGCTGGGGAAACGGCGGCGGCGGTTCTTCCGAGGGGTGGAATTAAAAGAGTATGAGAATGAAAAAATTAGTGATATTTGGTTTCTTGGCGTTTGCGCTTTCTGCCTGCCAGAGGACGGAACCGGACCTTTCCGGGGCCGATGACCGCCCGCTTGTTGCGGTGAACCTCTCGCTGGAGGTGGCCCCCGAAGAGAACGGGATGCCCCTGACTAAGGCCGATTATGAACCGGACGATCCGGCCTACGATGCCTCGCAGGCCGTAAAGTCGGCCGCCCTCCTGCAGTTCGAGTGGGTGGATGCATCGGCCGAAAACGCCCGTCTCATCTACCAGTACTACACCACCGACTGGGCTACTTCCAAGCCCGTGGTGGCGGCATCGTCTCTCAAGAATACGCTGGTGGTGGTGGCCAATATCGCGGGGCGCATCCCGGTTCAGGAAGGAATCAGCTACGGGACTTTCCTCGAGAAACTGAATTACAACCTGCTGGACAGCCTGGAAGATCCTGACGGAAAGGGTGTCTGGTATTCGCAGGACGGAAGCCCCGACCGCTATCTGAGGATGAGTGGTATGCTGGAGGTGGAGCCGCCTGTGACGCAGGCCTCTCTTGGCACCGTGACGCTTCGCCGCAACTGCGCCAAGGTGGTCGTCCATATCAGGAATGAGGCTCCCGCGGCCGACAATCTGGTGCTGGACGCCGTCCAGGTGCGGGATGTGAACCGGAAATACTACTACTTTACGGGTGATAGTTTCAGGGACGAGTATTCCAGCATTACGCCTTTCCGCTTTGACGGGGCGAAGGTCTCTCTTTCTGCCATTCCGTTCCAACCGGACGGCGTCACCAAGTCGCTGGATTTCTTCCTCCCGCTCAACCTTCGCGGAAAGAACGCGGAAATCGGGACGGCCGATACGCCCGCGAATCACTCGGCGAAAAGCATGCATCCCGTGACCGGCGCAACGTGTATCAGCATTCATGGCCGATACGACTGCACGGATCCATCCGACCCGTCCAATGGAACGCAGATCGCCTATACATACTATCTGGGCGCGAACCTGACCGACGATTTCAACCTGGCCCCCAACTGCAAATACAATTACACCTTCGTCATTCCCGGGAAGGGAAGTGCCACCGACGGCCGCGTCGATGACATGAAGACCGTTTATCTGGCAGACGCCAACGGCTACATGCTGCACCCCCCTGTCCAGGAAGGAACTGTACGCCGATATGCCATTCCTGTGCGAAGGGCTGCCGTTTTCTGGAACCAGGGGCCCGACGCCTCGCGGGATGTAACCGTGGGGTACTATGGCGGAAGCAGCGAGGAAGAATACTGCCTGAGCGAGCATTCGAGGTGGACGGCGGAAGTAGTGTGGAATGATGTTTTTGTCGATGGGAAGAGGGTGGATTCTGCCGAATTGCTGGATACTGCCGAAGGAGTGGGATTCGATCCGGATCATGCGGGCAGCCAGCCCTACCTGACAGTCAAAGTGTCCAAGGGAATGTACGGCAACGCCCTTGTCGCTATCCGGAAAGTGGGAAGCAGTACGGACAGAAGTTATGGGGATATTCTCTGGAGCTGGCAATTGTGGGTGACGGATTATAATCCGGACGTCCCTGTGGAGATTCAGGATGAAAAGTACATTTATAAAGTGCCTGGCGGGGAAGTGCACCGCTATGGGGGAACAATCTGGCATACTACTTATGAAAATGCCGTTGCAATGGACCGGAACGTGGGTGCGATAACCACCGTCTGGGGCGTTATGTTTTACTCCAGTCACGGTGCCTACTATCAGCAGGGGCGCAAGGATCCTCTCTATACCAACGGCCTCGATTCCTATTATACCCAGGAGCTTTACACCAACGGGAATCATCATATCAGCCCCGGTAATATCCGCTATTCCATCCATCATCCCACTGTTTACTTACGGGGTCCAAACGGAAGCGGATGGGTGGGATCGGGAGACAATGATTTGAGCGACATAAATAAACCCTGGAACGATATCCATGTGGACGATCCCCTGCGCCCGGCCAAGTGGGTGGAGACCGGTAAATCCCTGTATGACCCTTGCCCCCCCGGTTGGTGTGTGCCGATGAAGGGCTCTTATGACGATTTGAGAACCGGTAGTAACGCTACCCGTCACCGGGACTGGGATGCTGTCAATCCCGGCGTATGGTATTATCCGGAAGGGTATGAAAATAGGGAGGTGACGGGTGCTATCTATTTCCCTGCGGCGGGCCACATCATCTGGAACGGCGGGACGCATCGTTTCCGTTTCACCGAGGTGGACTTGTACACGTCAATCGGATATATGTGTATTGACGAAACAAAAGTTGGTGTTTCTGGCACCTTGTCGATGAGGCCGGCTGCTTTTCCCATGCGATGCATAAAAAAGAATGATGAGTAAGCATTACTATTTCCTTTCGGCACTTTTAACCCTTTGTGCCTGCACTCCTTCCGCCCTGTCCCCGGAACCGGACGGTCCCGGGAAGGAAGAGCGTGTCCCCGTTTCGCTGCGTGTTTCTACCAAATCGGATTTCGAGCCGGACCTGGACGGCGCAGCCCAGTGGCAGGAGATCAGGAACGTGGCTATGATGCAGTTCGAGTGGGTGGATGACGACCCGGCGAATGTGCTTGATGCCGCGCTTGTGGGCCAGAAACAATACTTCGACCATTGGAGCGAGACGGGACTTGACACGGGAGAGAATTTCTCGCTGGTAAAGTCGTCCCGGAAAAATACGGTTCTCGTTTTTGCAAATATAAGTCAGAACGACCTGTCTTTCCCTGTAGGCACGACGCTGGGGTCTTTCCTGGAGAAGATGAACGCCACCACCATCGACGACCTTTCCGGCCTGTGGTACACCTCTGGGACGGACCGCTACCTGCGTATGAACGGCAGCGTAGTATTGGACGGGGTGGACTTCGGCGCCGACGTGGGAACCGTGTCGGCCCCGCTTCGGTTGCAGCGCAGCTGCGCCAAGGTGGTTATCAAGATCAAGAACGAGGCCCCTGCGGCAGACAATCTGATTATCCGGAAGGTTCAGCTTTGCGGGATTAACCGGAAGTATTATTATGCGACGGACGTCGATGGTTTTGAGACCTTCGAAAAGTATTCTCCGCAGAATCCGCTCCGCTTCGATGAGGCGCCGCGGGACCTTCCCGTCGATGGGACGCTTACCTATTATGTGCCTGTCAACCTGCGTGGAAAAAACTCGAGCGAGTCGCAGTACGACAAGAACCGGAATGCCCCTTCAGGAGCCACATGCCTGAAGATATATGCCACATACGGTCCCTCGGATGTTCCCATCTGTTATACATACTATCTGGGGGCGGATCTGGTGAGCGACTTCAACATCGAGGCGAATAAAAAATACACCTACGAGATAACTCTTACCCGGAAAGGAGACCCCGACTATGATTCCCGTATCGAGGACATGGGAGAAAAACGCTTTACCGTCGATGCCAACTGCTATCTGATGCATCCTCCTGTCCTGGAGGGCCAGAGCCGCATCTACGCTTTCCCGGTGCGACGGGCGGCCGTGTACTGGAACCACCAGGGCGCCAATATGGGCGTTTATGATGCATCCGGCACGACGGACAGCCCCTTTACGCTGGAAGAGACCACCGAGTGGGAGACGTACGTTGTCTGGAATGACTTGTATAAGAATGGAGCCAAGGTGGATGACTTCCTGCTCACTACCGGCGGCAAGGGCTTCGACCCGGATAACTCCAATCCTCCCGCCGGGCACGATCCCTGGATCCGGGTGAAGGTGGATGAAGGCGTAAGGGGAAATGCACTCGTCGCGGTCAAATATAATGGCAGTATCATCTGGAGCTGGCATCTCTGGGTGACAGACTATGACCCCGACGTGCAGATGACGCCGCGAGCCGGCATGTACATCTACAATGTCCCCGGCGGGGCCTTGCACCGTTACAACGGCGCCATCTGGGAGACGGGCATGTATAGCAATGCTTTTATCATGGACCGCAACCTGGGTGCTTTGGCGGAAGTGGGGGAGTACGAAAGCCATGGCTTTTATTATGAGCCCGGCCGGAAGGACCCTTTCCGCTACGGAACTGGCAACTACACTAAACATGATGGCACGGTAAATGTCCTCTACGGTGTCCAGAATCCTACGGTTTTCGTTTTTAATCGCGCCAATGCCTGGGCTTATGCTTCGGCGAAGTTGTACTCGTCGATAGAGAACTGGTTCGACCCTCTTATCTTCAGTCACGGCGGGGACCACTGCGAGGTTGACAAGTCTATCTACGACCCCTGCCCTCCGGGATGGCGCATTCCGGAAAAAACAACGTTCGCCGATTGGAGAACGGGAAGCGGCGCCACCCGCCATCGGGAGTGGACCTTGTCGCATCCGGGCTTGTACTATTATCCGGAAGGCTTTGAAAACAAGGATGCGACGGGGGTTATCTATTTCCCTGCCGCCGGGCAGATCTGGGCGCATAACGGGGGAGACAACCGTCATTGGGGAAAACCTTCAAGGGGAATTCAACTTCTTATGCATCAGATGAAGGGCTACACGATCGTGACCGAAGACGTGGATCTGGTGGAGTTCAAGCTGGATGTGAATCCGAGCGGCACGATGACGGGATCCGGAATGTCGGTGCGCTGCGTGCGACTTCAGTAGCGACTTCCCGCGTGCGCGCATAATGCGCGCCGGTACTTGCTTGTGTGCGAAAATAGTATTATCTTTGTCTAATTATTTACGAAATTAGGCAAAGATTACTTATGGCAATCGCAGATATACTGAAAACTATTTTCGGATCCAAGTCGGACAGGGATATGAAAGCCATCCGGCCCGTCCTGGACCAGATCCTGAAAATTTATCCGGAAATCGACGCACTTTCCAACGACGCCCTCCGTGCCCGCACCGAGGCGCTCAAGGCGCAAATCGCCGCCGTGGAAAAGCCGTTCGAAGACAGAATAGCGGAGATTAAACTGGAACTCGAAAAAGATATCCCCGTTTCCCAGAAAGAGGCCCTTGCCGGCGAAAGCGACAAGTTGGTGAAGGATGAGGACGACGCCATCGAGGTGGTCCTGAACCAGATCCTCCCCGAGGCTTTTGCCATCGTCAAGAGCACCGCCCGTCGTTTTGCCGCCAGCGAAACCATCGAGGTGACGGCCAGTGAATTCGACAAGCAGCTTGCAGCCGAAGGGCGCGATTTCGTTGAAATTGCCGCAGACAAGGCCATCTGGCACAACCACTGGCAGGCCGGCGGCAACGAGATTACCTGGGATATGGTGCATTATGACGTGCAGCTTATCGGCGGTATCGTCCTCAATGGCGGCGTCAAAACCAACAAGGAGCAGAGGGGCATGATCGCCGAGATGGCTACCGGTGAGGGTAAGACCCTTGTGGCTACGCTCCCGGTGTTCCTCAACGCCCTTGCCGGAAAAGGCGTGCACGTAGTTACCGTGAACGACTATCTGTCCAAGCGTGACTCCGAGTGGATGGGCCCGCTCTACATGTTCCACGGCCTCAGCGTGGACTGCATCGACAAGCACCAGCCCAACTCCGACGCCCGCCGCAAGGCATACGAGTGCAGCATCACCTTCGGTACCAACAACGAATTCGGCTTCGACTACCTGCGCGACAATATGTGCTCCCGCGTGAGCGACCTTGTCCAGCGCAAGCACCACTACGCCATCGTCGATGAAGTGGACTCCGTCCTCATCGACGACGCCCGTACCCCCCTTATCATCTCCGGCCCCATGGAGAAGACCTCCGGAGACGA
>JAEEGJ010007335.1_pt1 | contig 31754 bp, 23 predicted proteins | sample 8958761 | NCBI WGS metagenome assembly JAEEGJ01 (sample SAMN16246546, study PRJNA631951) | gut metagenome | biome: gut microbiome; feature: rumen; material: RS-attached | host: Bos | place: Iran: Karaj | collected 2018-10
GAGAACTTAACTACAAGGTCATCAAAGCCAAAGTCATGGTAAACAGCTTTAAGAAGTTTACAGAACTTTGCAACTTCTGGTCCAATCTGATCTTCTGTACAAAGAATATGAGCATCATCCTGAACAAAGCCGCGAACACGCATCACACCGTGAAGTGTTCCACTTGCTTCGTTTCTTACGTCATGACCAAACTCTGCAAGGCGGAGTGGAAGATCTTTATAAGAACGCTGGCGGTTCTTGAAAATCTCAAGTGCTCCAGGACAGTTCATAGGTTTAATAGCGAACATACGTTTTTCAGATTCAGTGATAAACATATTCTGCTGATAGTGTCCCCAGTGACCAGAGCGTTCCCAGAGAGTGCGTGGCATGATAGCTGGAGTGTTTACTTCCTGATATCCGTCGCGGCGAACCATCTTGCGCATATAGTCCTGCATTACAGTGTAAATTGTCCATCCGTTTGGATGCCAGAAAATCTGACCTGGATCTTCAGGATCAAGGTGGAACAAATCCATTTCCTGACCAAGCTTACGGTGATCGCGTTTTTCTGCTTCTGCGAGCATAGCAAGATAATCTTTCAGATCATTTGGCTTTGCAAAACAGAGTGCATAAACGCGAGTAAGCATTGTGCGGTTTGCATCGCCTCTCCAGTAAGCACCAGCTACGCGGTCAAGCTTGAAAGCCTGTCCATTAATTTCTTTTGTTGATGCTACGTGAGGACCACGACAAAGATCAAGGAATCCGTCCTGTTCGTATGTTGAGATAGTTTCGCCTTCCGGCAAATCGTTAATAAGTTCAATCTTATATGGCTGGTCAGCAAAAAGCTTGAGAGCCTCTTCCTTAGAAACTTCCTTGCGTACGAATTCTGCATTGCTTGCAAGGATACGTCTCATTTCCTTTTCTACGGTAGCAAAATCGGTCTCGGTGAACTTGGTGTCGGTTGGGAATTCAAAGTCGTAGTAAAATCCGTTTTCGATAGCAGGGCCAATAGCAATCTTTGTGCCCGGGTAAAGCTTCAAAATAGCTTCTGCCATCACATGTGCGCAGCTGTGTCTAACAATCTGCAAGTTTTCATCAATAGCCATTTTTGTACCTCTTATAAAAAAATGTTTATCAATTATAGCGCTTTGATTGTAAGTAATCAATAAATCTACTATATTATAAGTATGATTAAAGCTGAAATTACAGATAAAACACTAACTGAACATCTTTCAAAAATAGAAGAAGATAAATTACGCATTTTTACAATGGCAGACGGACGTATTCGCGGTGCACTTTTTCACGGAACCCGTTTTATAAATCAGATGCGTGCCCAGCATAATCTTGGTATTCTTGAAACTTATATTCTTGGACAGGCAAGTCTTTGTGGTGCTCTCACAATTCCTATGATGAAGGATATGGAGCACACACTGATTCGTTTTGAAGGAACAGGCTCTGCAGACGGCTACACCGTAGAAGCTGACTCAACCGGCAGTGTAAGAAGCTATCTTGAGCAGGAACATATCCCATTAGACAAGCCTCTTGAAAACTGGAATCTCAAACCTTTCCTTGGAGCTGGAAATCTTACTTTTTCCCGCATTCATAAAGATGATAAATATCCTCAGAGCTCAACAGTAGATGTAGATGGCGAAAATATAGCCCATGATTTTGCAAGCTATTTTGCTCAATCTGAGCAGATTAATACAGCCTTTAATTCAAGCATTCAGTTTGATAAAGAAGGAAGAGTAGTTGGAGCCGGTGCAATGTACATTCAGGTAATGCCTAAGACCGGTGGTACAGCTGAACTTGGTTCACAGGTAGACAGCCATGCCGAAGAAGATGCAGATGAAGAGGAACTGTTGCGAAAGGTAGAAAATGCTTTCAAAGCATGTCCAAGCATCGGCCTCCTTTACAGTGAAAGTGAAGTTGACTCAGAAGATATTATCTTAGGTCTTTTCCGCGAGTTCCAGCCAACTATTACAATGAAGCGTGACATAATTTACGATTGTCCATGCAGTAAAGATTATTTCTTAAATCACATCCGCGGCCTTCCTGCAAAAGATCTGGAAGATATCCGCAAAAACGGCCCGGACCCATTGGAAATTACCTGCAGAAAGTGTGGCAGCGTATACCACATCCCGGTAAGTGAAATTTAATTTACTTGACGACAGGTCATTTTATATATATATTTGATAATGCATTTGGGGGTGTCCCGGTTTCGACGGAATTGGGAAATCTTGTATTGCAGGTAGGGGTGAAGGTCCCTTAAACTGACGACAAAATAACTGCAATTTTCGCAAGAAAAGAAGAAGAAGCTGATGAGGCTTCTTTCGAAGCAGAAGCACTCGCTGCGTAAGTAGACGTGCAGGAACCCAGGCGGCCCTGTTCCGCGTTGCCTGACGTTCTTTTACCTTATCGGGACTTGCTGCGTATTGTGTCTGGTCTTTACGCAGGACATTTAATCAGAATACGGAGGCGACGCTTGTTATGCTGCTACCGGCTCCCGACAATCACCTCGCATAACTAAACTTGTAGATGTACCTGGTTTACTTTTTCGGACGGGAGTTCAATTCTCCCCACCTCCATAAAAAATGCTTCGTGAGAACACGAAGCATTTTTTATTTAACAAGTTTCTTCAGAATAATATAGGTAATGTCGTCTCCAAGATTTTTTGTTCCTGAAAACTTAAATAATGCTTCCGGTAATGCATTTACCTGTTTTTCAAGATCTTTTGAAATATTGTCTTTAATTACAGACATAATTCCATCAATTCCAAAATATCTTTTTTCTTCATTAATACATTCAGTGATTCCATCCGTATATAAAATCAATTCATCATTTTCTTTCATATCAAAATGAACAGTCTGGAAATTAACAGGAAGGTCTGGAATACCAATTGCGCCAAACTGATTGATTCCATCATTTTCTATCAAATGTAAATCTTTAGTATCTGCGCTGTAAAGAATTGCTTTTGGATGTCCTGCATTTACAAGTTCATAGCCGTCTTTATTAAAGCGAATTAACATTCCTGTCAGATAGTTTTCAATATTTCCTTTTTCAATAATAATGCGGTTATTAATTCTGCTCATAACTTCATGCAGAGGCTTTTTGAGTCCTTTTTTAAACTCCTGTTCAATGATGTTTTTTACAAGCATTGTAACAAGACCTGAGGCAATTCCATGTCCGGAAATATCAAAGATACCAAAGCCTTCAAGATGATTGTCATTGAGAAAAGCCATGTAAAGGTCACCGGAAACTCCTGCCATTGGTTTGGAAGTAAGTTTAATATCCCAGCCTTTAATTTCCGTAGTATCTAATCTATAAAAGCTTCTCTGTACAAAACCTGCAAGATCAATTTCTTTTAAGGCTCTGTTCTTTTCTTTTTCAAGTGCATCTGTACGTTCTGTAACAAGCCTTTCAAGATTGCGGTTCATATATTCAACTTCATTTGCAAGACGCACAAAATGAATAATAAGAATGCCAAGAAATAAGAAGATTACCGCAATCCAGCTGATGGCAAGGAGCAATGTATCAATCTTTTGATTAAAGAAAAGTTTTGCAATCAGCTGAGAAGAGAAGGCAAGTATAAATGGAATTAAACAGAGTACATAGTGATTAAGCTTTCTGTCTTTTTTACGGATTGAAATAATAATTATCTTTATCAGGAAAATGAACTGAACCATGATAAACAAAAAACTGAATCGAAGTCGCGAACGAAAATCAGGAATTGTATCAGCAGTTAAAGGAATAATTGCTGCAATCAAAGTTAATAAAAATCTGATTAATTTTCCACGTCCAGATTCTTTATAATGAAGAAAATCTCTTGTAAAACAGACAATAAGATACCCTGCAGTTAAAGCAGTAACTCCTTTGAATATCTTTTCAAACTGAAGATATGTAATATGAGCTCCACCGATGTATGAATATTCGCCGTAATAGAATACACTCAGATAGATTCCGGTAAATAAACATAATAAACCAAATGTAAGATTTTCAGATTCAGAGCGTCTTAATAAATACAAAAAAATATAAATTAAGAAGATGATAAACAGAATTACTGTGAAAATCAGGTATATTTTGGAATAAATGAGTGAATCGTAATCTGCTTTAGTAACTACATCATAATTATCAGAAATAAACGGCATGGAATCAATTGAGCCGTAACCATGACACCATAAAGCAATAGTTATTGTATTTTTTTCGCCGTAGTTTAAATATCTTTTTGGAAGCTGGAATGCAAAAGCTTTATTTCCTTCTGTAAATTCATGAGGGGGCATTTGTCCGGTTGTTCCAATTAAGTGACCATTAATATAGATTCTGGAAGCAATTTTAATTCGGCCAATATATAAAGCAGAATCTTTTTGTTTAAAATTTAAAGGAATTATAAAATTTGATTTAAGATAAATGTAGCCGTACTGGTTATCCAGATAATCTGAAAGATTAGAAAGATTTTTTTCTTTAAGGTCGTAGAATGGGTAAGGATCTCCGGCAGTAGAGTATTCCCAGTTGTTCAGATAAATACGGGAAGTGGAATTAGATTTTGTTTTACATGATAAAAACAAAAAAGAAAAAATGAGAAGCAATACTGTTAGAAACTGGCTTTTCTTTATCAATCTAATTTCTCCAAAAAAAAAGCCTGCAATAGTGAAAACTTAAAACAAGAATTCATATTGCAGACTTTATTAAAAAATAAATATAAAAATCAGAAAGTATTATTCACCATCATGATTTGCATTGTGGAATTTCTGCTGATACTTTTTAAGCATAGCAACAGCGTTTCTCTTTCCGTTATAAACAAAACCGCCGTTCCAATATTCCAATGCAGCAAACAAAGCGTTACCACCGTCCTGGCTGTCTGATTCTTTAGTTCTGAATGAAACGTAGTTTGACAGCTCCATAAAATCATTGTTGTGGAGACACTCAAGACGCTTTTTATTGAAGTCATTCCACTTTTCGAGATCCTGGAATCCTTCTCCTTCGTCCTGTACGATAATGTGTGCGTGTGTTGGGCTGAATGAATACCAAACAGTTACCTTCTTGTTGATATCACAGTGGTTACCATGCTTAACAGCGTTCTTGATTACCTCACTAATCTGCTGTTCAAGAAGATTCAGCTCTTTAATTTCAGTAGGTGCTGACTGAACAATCAGCAATGTAAAATAACGAATCTGTCTGAAGTCAGAAGGGAATTCCTTCTTCAGCATATTGGTTTTATCAAACAATGGGTCATTCTCATCCGATCTGAGTTCTTTTAATTCTTGAACCATCTCAGTTCCTCCTGCAGTTATTCACTTAATTAAATAATTGAATATTTTTTAATAAATGAATTATTCTTTTACCATCAAAAGGGCTTCTTCAATACTGTTTGCAATAGGGAAGTAACCCATAAGCTTAGTAAGTTCAATTACCTTTTTAACAGAACCGTGAATATTTGCAATTGCAAGATTCAGATTCATCTTTTTGATAGTAGAACAGATATAAATGAGCGCACCAATTCCAGATGAGTCGATGTAGTCTACCTGTTCAAGGTTGATGACGAAGTTCTTTACGTTCTTTTCGAGCATTTTCATAACCAGCTCTTTAAGCTTGTATGAATTGTAAAGATCCATCTCACCGGTTACGTCAATGATGTAGACATCACCATTTTTTCGTATTTTAAGTTCCATAACGAATCTCCTTTTAAATTCCTATTAAATTATTGTATTTTAATAACCAAAAGGCTCTGATCATCATACTGCTGTGCAGTACCACAATATTTTTTCAAATCGTCTTTTACGCGGTTTGAAATATCTTTTGCTGCAGCACCGGCATTCTTTACAATAACCTTCTTAAGATTCTCAATAGAATATTGTACACCATTTTCATTGAGAGATTCAAGTAAGCCGTCGGTACATGTAGCTATAATATCACCTGAGTTAAGTTTAAGCGGAAGATTTGTGAAAACTGTATCTTTAGCAACACCCATTGGTTCGCTTGGTACAGAAATCTGCTTAATTGTTCCTTCTGAAGCTGAATAGTGGAATACAGGGTTATTACCACAAGTACTGATTTCTGCTTCTTTAGTTGTAGCATCATAATTAATAAGTGCAATACTAGCAAAGTGGTCAATCTTTGAGCTTTCAAGACAAATGCCTCTGTTTGCCCAAGACATAATTGTTGATGCAGACTGTGCTGTATGAACTGCAAGGCGGAGAATTGCACGAATCATAATCATTACGATAAGTGAGTTCATGCCTTTTCCGGCAATATCAGCCATAACAAATGAAATGCGGTCTTTTCTTGAAACAAGAATATCATAGTAGTCACCGCAGACATTTTCTGCAGGCTGTGAGAAACAACCGATTGCAAGACCTGGAATAACAGGAAGTTTTGCAGGAAGCATATCCTTCTGATATTTAGAAGCAATACTACCACCCTTATTCAATTCTGTGTGTTCTGCATAATCAAGGAAGCTGTAAAGCGGTTTGATAGCTGTAGATACAGATTCTGCAAGCATAACAGCAATATCAAAATCATCTTTTGTGAACTTTTCGCTTTCTGGTTTACGTGCAAGACCAACAAGTCCGACAACTGAATCAACCTGTTTAATTGGTGCGAAGATGTAGCTTCCACAACGGAGGAACTCTTCTGGTCCATTCTGATAAACACGTGGGTCTTTTACAGAGTCTGTAATGAGAACTGGCTGACCTTCTGTGAAAATCTGTCCGAAGATGTTATCCTGAAGCGGGAACTGAGCGAAACGAAGGTTTGTTTCAACACGAATTGGCTTGTGAGGAAGATCTTCCGGAAGTTTATATGGAGGAGGGAAGGCTCCTTTGAATGATTTTACGGCAAGAGTATTATCATAATCATCTGCAATAAGGAAAATACAACCATCTGCTTTTACCTTTTCTGTCATAAGGTCGTTACAGTATTCAAGGAAGTTTTCCATACTGTTGTTATTTGTAAAGAATGTTGAAAGTTTAGCAATAAGATTGCGGTTAATTTCAATATATTTCTGATTTTTCTCTTCAATCTGCTGAATAACAGCTCTGTTTACCATATCATTGTCGCGAGAGGCATTGATTTCAGCAGCTTTCTTTGCAGCTTTTTTCTCTTCAATTTTCTGAGGGTTAATAAATGCTTTAATAATCAGATAAGGAAGAAGAATAAGTTCTGATAATATGATTGTGAATACAATATATGAGTAAAAGCCTTTGAATGTACTGTAAATTAAGCCCAGTAACATGATTCCTGTTGAAATAAGGAATACGAGACTGATCTTCGCCTTGTTTCTTAGCTTAATAACCAGAAGAAAGATGAAAAGCAGGGCACTAATTCCAGCAGCAATGTAGAGCGGTACATTTATAAATGAATCAATGGTAAACAAAATTTTCTCCTAACAAATATAGTATTACTATATTATCGGCATTATCTTTGATTTTAGCATTGAAATTTTTAGTCGTCAAGGAATAAGTTTGCTCTAAACCTCCCCTGACGACAACATTAAGAAACTTCCCTTAGCCTAAAGTGGCTCATTTACAGAATCTGTCATAGCACGGCGTAAGATTATGCATTTAATTCTGTTGAGGAAGCGTTTTGCTATAGGAATTTTATATTTTTTCTGGAAATCTATTACGGCGGCGTCCATTGGAATATCGTCGCCGAATTTTTTCTTCAAATCATCCCAATATCGCACTGTCCATACATAAAGGTCTCCAAGGGTACGGCCCGGGAAGTCTCTTAATATGTATTTTTCGCGGATAATTGATGCGAGAGGGAAATAAACATTAAAGAACCATGATTTTATAGCTTCTTCCATAGTAACTTCAGTTGCCTTATCCTGATTCATATAATATTTATGAGTAAGAATATGGTTATAAATTACATCGTAACGGCCTGCGCTTGAGAAATCGAGACACCAGTAATCTGTAATATCACCAAAGTTTGTTTCGCTATAGAAAACTCTTTTTTCGTAGTTGATAATCTGTTTCTGGATTTCTTTTAGAGATTCTGCCTTCTTAAGCTTAATTTCGCTTTGAAGTGATACTACCTCTGCATCGATAAACTCTGTTCCTCTGGCTTTTGCAACTGAAACACGGTGGTTTCCGTCTCTTACAAAGTAAAGTCCTGCAATTTCATATACTTTGATAGGAGGAAGTGTAATATCGTTTAAAGCTGCTTCATCTACATGCTGCCAGCGGTTTTTGAGGTGTGTGCTTTTAGGGAAGAAGTGGTTATCAAAATCATTATAACGGCCTTCGCTTCCAATGATTTTATCAATAGGAATAACCTTCATTCCAACATAAGTTTCTGCACTGGATTTAATCATCTGCTTTACATCATTTAATGAGATAAGAGTTGCTTCTTCTGGAGAAAGCAGATGCTGAATTTCATTTATAAAGGCTTTAGTATGTGCTTTGTTAAAATCTTCTTCTGATTTTGCTCTTGAAAAATTCATGTTAGTAGTCCTTCTTTTCTGTAGTTTTCATTGGCAGTTCAATTACATAGTGTGCATATGCATTAACTACGGTTGAATCGTAATATTGACCTATGCGTTCTTCGCGTAAATCATAAAGATGAATGTGTCCATGTACCATATAAGTTGGTTTGAAACGTTCCAGAAACCAATTATAACATTCGAATCCAAGATGGCATGGGTCTTCATGATCATGAATGTGGCGTGGCGAAGCATGGGTCATAAAAATATCAAGATATCGGCCATACTTTATTTTATTGTAAATCAGTCTAGGAACCATTTTCAGAAGTTTGAACTTCATCTGTGAATCTGTAAACTGACATAGACCATTGTTATAACGTACAGTGCCTGAAGCTCCTGCAATAAGAAGCGGTGTCTTCATACCTGTTTCCGGGTCTTCAAAAGTAAGGTTTTCATTAATAAAACACTTAAAACCAAGATAGGTTGCACCGTGTCCGTGAATTGCCTGGTCAAGATTCCTGTTATAATGGGAATTTTCCATTCGGCTTTCTTTATGGTAAAGATGATATTCTTTAAGATCGTGGTTTCCGAAGACAAAATAAGTAGGCTTATTAAATACGGATACTATAAAGTCTATGTAGTCCATTGGGAGGTCTCCGGCACAAAGAATTAAATCAATGTCCGAAAAAACTTCCTTTACATTCTGATTGTAAATAAGAGGGTCTACATAATCGGAAACACATAAAATTTTCATTAAGCACCAGCTTTTGAAAGCAAAGCTTCCAGTTTCTGCTTGTCTATAAGCTCAATCGGTCTGTTTTCTGCATAGCGTTTTGCTGCAGTATTGAAACCAGAGCTTGAGAAAAGGAAGGCTTTTACGCTGTTCATAGATTTCATTGTATCAAGTGATTCGTGAATCTGTGCTTCTTCAACTGGTTCTGGTTCACGATAGAATCTGATAAAGATAACCTGTTTACGAACAGACATCCATGATTCATCACTCTTATTAACAGCTGTAATCTGACATCCCCATTTTTTCTGGTCGCAGGAAAGAACCTGAAGACTCATCCCTTTTATTGTTGCATTGCGGCAGATAATAGGGAACTCTTCGTTACTGCAGGTAAGGTAATCTTTAAGATAATCGTTTGCCTGAAGGTCTTTATATTCAGAAAGTTTTGCAGAAACATCGCGGAAACCTTTGTTTCTCTTGTAAATCATTTCCCACTGCTCAATAGCCTTGTCAATTTTGCGGCTTTTTTCATAGCAGGCAGCAAGGAAGTATCTTGCATAAAGGGTTTCCTGAAGAGAGTTTTCTTTATCAAGTTCAATTGCTCTCTGGAAATCTACAATGGCATTATCATTTCTTCCGGCGATCATATAGCATGAACCGTGTTCAATAATAGCTTTCTGTTTTACTTCTGGATCACGCTGTGCTTTTTCAAAGGCTTTAATGGCTCCCTGAAGGTCTTTTGCATCTTTAAGAATCTTTCCAAGGTAATAATATGAGGAATAGGTTTCAGGACTGAGTTTAATGGCCATATCAATTTCTTTTTTAGCTTCATTAAACTGCTTTGTACGGTAGAGCATAAGTCCAATTTCTGCATGGGCTTTTGCATGTTTTTTATCGAGCATTGCACATTTCTGCATAAAACCAAGGGCTAAATCATAGCGGTTCTGCTGCTCGTAGATTCTACCAACCTGATAGAAGTTTTCTGCATTCTGTGGATCAAGCTTTGTAAGCAAAAGGAAGTTTTTAAGGGCTTCATTCTGCTGGTTATATTTCAAAAGAAGCTGTGAATATTCAGAACGGAAGGTTAATTCATTAATATCCTCTCCAAAAAGAGCATTGTCATTTACGTTCTTATATTCAATTACAGCAAGTTCTGTACGGTTTTCCTTTATATATGATTTTCCAAGATAATAGTGAGCAAGGTAATTCTTTGGATCTTTTGCGAGAATCTGTTTTGCAATCTTAATTGCATTCTGTGTTTTGCCCTGTTTTAATAAACGGGGAATAGCATCCATCTTCTTTGGAGATACAAAATTTTTTATTATAATGATAAGAAGTGATATGATTACGACTGCAAAAATAGCTATAATGATAATAAGCATTTGATACTCCGAATTTTGAAAGCAGATTAAGTCTTTTCAGAATCTCTCGATAATAAGAGTATTAAATTTATGTCGATATGTCAAACACGAAGGTATAATATATGAAAATTAAATTGAAGGGATTTTTAATCATTTTATTGATTTTTGCAGGTTCATCTCTTTATTCCCAGACTTCCTCTGTTACTAATTCGGGGCTTTCCAGAGGAGAAACTCTTTTTAAGGAAAATAACGCAAAAGACGCTGTTCAGGTTCTTGAATACGAAATAAGAAACGGTCAGATTTCAGAAAATACCTATAACTTTCTTGGTTTGGGGTATTATCAGCTTGGTGAATATGATAAATCTCTGGATGCCTTCAAAAGAGGCTTAAAGGCCCAGCCAGATAATGCAAAACTTCTTTCATATAATATGGGTAATACTTATTATGCCCTAAAGGATTTTGCGTCTGCGGTAACCAGTTATTCAAATGCACTTAAGGCAGATCCTCTTTTTTATGATGCAATTTTGAACAGGGCAAATGCACTTTTGATGAGTGGACAGCTTGTAAGTGCAAAAGATGAATATTCTGATTTTATTACAAAGGCGCCAGATAATCCTCAGAGAGAACGCATTGAACTTTTGATTAAAGCGCTTGAAGAAGAAATTGCAAGAAGAGAAGAAGAAGCAAGACTCCTTGCGGAACAGAATAAAGCTCAGTGGGAAGAGTATGATGGAAATCTTAATGAAAAGAAAAAAGATTCCTTTACTCCAGACTGGGAACAGGTTGAAAGAGATCTTGCAGACGGAAAGGCTGTAAATGAAAATCCTGAATGGGAAAGAATTAACGGGGAAGCTCCAGAGCCTGTAGCAGATACTTCTGTTATGCAGAAGGTTGATGATACAAATGATAAAACTGAGGGCTCTGCATATTGGGAAGAGTTTGAACACGAAAATAATACTTCTCTTGCATTTGCAGAAGAACAGATAACAGATGAACAGGACTGGCTTACTTTCAGCGATGATGAACTTGATGAAATGAAGGAACTGGAAAAGCAGTCTCGCGAAGAGCATGAAAAGTGGCTTGAAAACGAACGCAGGCGTGCTGAAGAACTTGCAAGAAAAGAAGCTTTGACAAGACAGAAACAGCAGGAGCAGGCTCTTGAAGAAGAAAGAAGACTTAGAGAACAGCTGCTTGAAGAAATGAGAAAATCAGAAGATGACAGAAGAAAAAAGCTTCTTGAAGATGTTGCAAATTCGCTTCAGGGAAGTGACTCTACTAATTTGACCTCTGGCGCGGAAGATTTAATCGACTACGATCTGGAAGGAGAGCTTGATTAATATGAAACTCAAATTCTGGAAGGACTTATCTAAAGAACAGAAAGAAAAGATCTTAAAAAGAGTATGCGCAGGCGCGGCTGTTATTTTTGTTGTAATTCTTCTTCTTTTATTGATGAAGTGTGAAGGCTGCAGTTCTGCAAGCAGACGTAAGATCCGTGATTTTTCAGATGGGCGCGGACATAATTATGGAGAAAAACTTAATGGCGCGGAGCTTTTTGATAATGAATATGGTGAAGGCGAGGAAGATTTAGAACGTTTAGATTCAGAAGCCGAAGCTGCAGAAAAAGCTCGTAAGGCAGAAGAAGAAGCAAAACTCGCGGAAGAAGAAAGAGCCAGACTTGCCGAACAAGAAAGACTTGCAGCAGAAAAGGAAGCTGCGGAACAGGCAAAAAAAGCAGAAGAATTAAAGAAAACAGAAAACGCTAGAAAAGCGGATGAAGCTAAAAAAGCCGAGGCTGCTAAAAAAGCGGAGGCTGCAAAAGAAGCATCTGAAAAAGCCAAGAAGGCAGAAGCAAAAAAAGCCGCAGAAGAAGAAAAGAAGCGTAAAGCCGAAGAAGAGAAAAAACGTAAAGCTGAAGAAGCAGCTAAAAAAGCAGAGGAAGCAGCCCGTAAGGAAAAAGAAGCGGCTGCGCGAAAGGCAGAAGAAGCTGCACGTAAAAAAGCAGAAGAAGATAAAAAGAAAGCTGAAGTAGAAGCTCAGAAAAAGAAAGAAGCCGAGGAAGCTGCTCGTAAGGCCGAAGCCGCTCGTAAAGCCGAAGAAGAAAAAGCTGCCGCAGAGGCAAAGAAGACTGCTCAAAATTCTAATGATCAAAAATTAATTGCCAAGCTTGATGAAATCGCAAAAAAACTGAGTCAGGCAACTTCAGATTCGGAAAAGCAGAAACTTCTGGATGAAGGTGTTGCTCTTGCAGCCCAGCTTGCCGAAAGCGGAAAAGACAGCGACGCTTCTCACTATATTCTTGCTCAGGATGCACAAAAAAGAAAAGATTATTATACGGCATTAAGCGAGCTTGAAAAAGCAATAGCACTCAACGAATCAAATTATCTTTATCATTATGATATTGGTAAACTTCAGTACCTTTTGAGAAGATATTCAGATGCAAAGAGTTCTTTTGTTCGTTCCTGCGAATTAAATGATAAGTTTTCTCCTAGTGTTTATAACCTTGGACTTACTTATGTAAAACTGAATGATGAAAACAGCGCACTTGCCTCATTCAAAAAATCTGTGGCAATAAATCCTGAATATGAAAAAGGCTATATTGAACAGGCCCGCGTTTATAACCGTCTTGGAAAACTAGCTGAATGTGTAAAAGCCTATGACACTCTCATAAAATTATTCCCGGACAATAATGCCGCTATAATGGAACTTGGTTCAGTTTATTATCAGTATGGAAAATATGAAGAATCAGAAGCTCAGTATAAAAAGGTATTAGGAGTGCTTCCAAAGAGCGAAGAAAAAACTCTTACTGCCTATAATCTTTCAAAAGTTTTATATGATGATGTAAAATATTCTGAAGCTTCTTACTATGGCCGCATTGCATACGATGAAAAAGATTTTCTTATGAATGATGGTCAGCAGGCAAATATCGTTTATAACTTTGCCTTGATTCAGGAAAAAAATAATAAGGATGAAGAAGCAAAGCGTTTATATAATGAAGCCTTAAAATTAAATCCTTCACATGTTAAATCAAAAATCAATCTTAGTGCTTTATATATGGCAGGAGAAAATACAAATGCCGACAAAGCGCTTGAACTTCTGCTTGATGCCTATAAAACAGATAAAAATGATTTCAGCGTAAACAATAATCTTGGAACTGCATATATGCTTAAAGAAGATTATTCGTCTGCTGAAAAATATTATGAAGCAGCACTCAGTATTAAAAAAGATGATGAAGATGCTCTTTTGAATCTTGCTAATGCACAGGCTAAATCTGGAAAACTCAACGAAGCTATAGAAAACTTTAAGAAAGTAACAGCAATGGATTCTGAAAATCTTGAAGCTTATGTTGGTCTTGCAAAGGTTCAGATTCAGACTGGGGACGCAACAGGTGCTTATAAAAATCTGATTTATGTAAAGAATAAAAATCCTGATTTTAGAAAAGCAGAAGTTGCAAGTCTTATTGCGGTTCTCAGCGACTAGGTTCTTTTTACAAGTTCAAATAATTTTTCACGGCTGATTACTGTATAAATCGGGCGGCCGTGAGGGCAGTGTGGGTCTTCCAGAGTAAAGGCTTGCTCTACAAGACGGGCTGCCGTAATATCATCAAGAACATAACCATCTTTTACAGCTGCTTTACAGGCAGTCATTGCGGCAATTGAGCGGATAATCTGTGCCGGTTCAACCTGTTTTACAAATAAAAGAGTTCTAAGGTCGTATTCTGTTCCAGTCCAGCGTTCTGGGATTGTTTTGATTTCCCAGTATCCGTCAGAAACATGTTCAGTTTCAAAACCAATTCTGTTAAGTTCAGCCTTTAATTTTTCCAGCTGATTATCCTGAGATTTGGATTCAGTTTTAATCTTATAAGGAATAAGAAGCGGTTGACGTCCTGCATCTCCCTGAGAATTCATAAGTCTGTCAAAAAGAATACGTTCGTGAACAGCATGCTGGTCAATTATATAGAGGCTATTGTTTTTCTCTGCAAGAAGGAAGGTTCCAAGACAAGGCCCGATGTAGCGGACTTTTGGCTGTGGTTCTGAAACAGAAGGTGAGTCTGAGTTTTGTGCTGAAGAGAGAGCCTGTTCTGCGAGGGATTTTGTGCTAAAAGAAGCTGCATGTTCTGAGCGGGGGGAACCACCATTACTTTTTATTCCAAGGAACTTCGAGCGGAAATCAGAAAGAGATTCAGATTTTGTTTCAGAAGGTTTATATGAAATATGTTTTTCATAAACAGAATCTGAGAAAGATGAGGTTGTCGGAGCCGTTGAGCTGGAAAGTGGTACTGAAGGAACTTCCGGTTGAAAATTAAATTCCTGATTTCGTGCTTCATCCGCAGGTTTATCTTCTGCAAAGTTAGAGTAGGTATACTGATGGAAGAACGAGCGGATAGTACTGCTAAGCCCATGATGCAAAGCAGAAATATCAGAAAAGCGAGCTTCGCGTTTTGCCGGGTGAATATTAAAATCTATTAAGTCCGGACGAACCTGTGCAAAAACAGCGGCAACCGGGTAAGTGCCGTTTGGGAAAAATCCCTGTCCGCCGTACTCAACCGCCTGTACCAGTGAATATTCCTGGATACGGCGTCCATTAGCATAAATAAAGATTTCTTTTTTATTTGAGCGAGAAACAGCCGGTTCACCAATTACCACAGTAAAAGACCATTCGGGATTCTCCCCGCCGGAAGACTGAGCGAATTCATAAAACAATTCCGGCGCTTCGCTATAGCTGTTTGCACCTACAAAACGGTCTTTCAAAGACTGGCCGGCCGGCAGGTCAATTTTAGTTTCGCCGTCTGAAACAAAGCGGAACGCAATGTCCGGTCGGGCGAGTGCTTTTTCTATGAAAGTGTTGCGGCACATAATGCCTTCTGTTGCAGGGCGTTTAAGGAACTGGCGGCGTGCCGGAAAGTTTTCAAAAAGTCCTTCAGACTGTACGATAGTGCCTATAAGTTCTGCCGCAGGTTCAATAAGATGATCTTCTGTAAGGCTGGCGCGCATTTTGTAGCCGCCGCTTTGAATTGAAAGTCTTGAAACAGCCGCAATGGAAGCAAGTGCTTCTCCTCGGAAACCCAAAGTAGAAAGATTCATAAGGTCTACTTCGGTTGTGATTTTACTGGTTGCATGAGGACGAGCACAGTTTTCAAGGTCGTCGCGGGTCATGCCGTTACCGTTATCAATGATTCTGATCCTGTCTATTCCACCGCCAGAAATTTCAACAGTAATGCTGGTAGCCCCCGCATCAATTGCGTTGTCCATGAGTTCGCGCACAATGGCATTAGGCCGGTCAATTACTTCACCGGCGGCAATTTTTCGGGCAACTTCGGGGTTGAGGGTACGGACAGGTCTTTCTAAGCTCATTTTCTAGTTCCGTTTACTTCGCCTTCATCAGAAAACATGTCCAGCTGCGGTGGATTGTCCTTTGACATTGGAGACGGTTCGTTCATAAGAATCTGGATTTTTCCTTCAATTTCATCCAACTGTTTTTCCATGCCCGAAGCAAGCTTAATTCCTTCTTCAAAGTCTTTAAGTGCTTCTTCAAGGGAAATGTCACTGCGTTTTATATCTGAGGTAAGTTTTTCAAGTTTTGCAAGATTTTCTTCAAATGTCTGTGTCATAGCGGTTATATCCTCCGGAATTATTATGATTTATTGACTACGTTTGCTTCGATTTTTCCTTTTGCAGGGGTGATAACAAGTTTGTCACCGATATTGAGTGCAGATGCATCGCGTACAACTTTGCCGTCTGGACCGGTTACCATTGAGTAGCCGCGGTCAAAAATTGTCTGCGGACTTGCGTTTTCCAGAATGGTGACGTTGGACTGGAGCCGCACGCGAAGGTCGCGGATTTTGTCCTGAAGGTTTTTCGGCAGATTTTCGCGTGCGGTGGCGAAACGGTTTAACAGCGGCTGCTGGATGTTTCTGAAACGAACCTCAAGGCTTTCTGGATTAAACTGTCTTACAAGAAGACGAGTTTTCTCTGTATTTCGCTTTACGCTGTCATAGAGGCTGTCTTTATAGTTAGCGATATTTTGTTTGAGGTCGGCCAGCAGCGGCACGGCCATTTCGGCTGCGGCGGATGGGGTTGGAGCGCGGCGGTCTGCGGCATAATCACATAAAGCCCAGTCAATTTCATGTCCAACGGCACTTATTGTTGGAATTTTAGATGCAGCAACAGCTCTTACAACACTTTCTTCGCTGAAAGGTAAAAGGTCTTCAAGAGAACCACCACCACGACCTACAATCAGAACATCACAAAGCTCATAAAAGTTTGCAATTTCAATCATCTTACAGATTGTCTGAGCCGCACCTTCGCCCTGAACAATAGCTGGAAGTACAATAATATTTACTCCCGGGTTACGACGTTTTGTTACATTAAGAATATCTCGAATAGCAGCGCCAGTTGGACTTGTAACAACTCCAATTGTTGAGGGAAGAACAGGAAGTGTTTTTTTTCGGCTGTCATCAAAAAGACCTTCAGCAGCAAGCTTTCGTTTTCGCTCTTCAAGCATTTGAAGAATGTTTCCAGCTCCTGCAATTTCCATTGTATTTACTATTATCTGATAGTTTCCCTGAGGTGCATAAACAGAAAGATTTCCTGTACAGCGAACCTTATCTCCGTCTTTAGGGCGGAAATTCAGTTTCATTGCAGCACCGCGGAAAATTACTGCCTTAATCTGAGCATTATTGTCTTTTAATGTGAAATAAATGTGTCCTGCAGCGCTCGGTCTCCAGTTAGAGATTTCTCCTTCAATTATAATGCTTCTGAAAGAAGTTTCTAAAATCTCTTTGATAAGATCTGTAATCTGCGAAACGCTGAAGACAAAGTTTTCGGGTAATCCCGGTGCGTTCATTTTTCCCCTCTTATGTACATCTCTGATTGTAACTTATCGTATTTTATTAACTTATTCAATGAAATGCCGATAAAGAATTTGATGAAAACCATAGTAATTTTTTATGATAATGACTCTTCATATGCAAACGAAAAAGTTTTTAATGGTAAATCTGCGGTTGAACTTTCTTCAGGATGGGCAAAAAGTCTCAATCTTCCAGCTTTTACTGTAAAATCAAACACTCTCAGTCAGCTTCTTTGCGATATGAAAGAGATTTGTACCAAAGAAAACGCCGATACAGCAGTATTTTCATATATAGATCTTCCATTTATTGATAAATCGCTTTCTGAAAAGATCATAGATTCTCATATTACATATAAATCTGAATATACTTTTGCAGATGGATATCCTTATGGTTTTGCTCCAGAAGCTTTAAATGCCGGAACAATTGGTATTCTTGCAGAACTTTCTAAAAATACTCAGAAAACTCTTGGTGATCAGAGAGTAAGCCGCGACGGAATCTATAATCTTATAAAAACAGATATAAATGCCTTTGATGTAGAAACTGTAATTGCAGATTCAGACTGGCGCCTTTTGCGTCTTTCTTTCCACTGTGGTACAAAAGATAACTTTATGCAGTGTAAGGCATTAAGTGAGGCTGCTGGAAATAAAAACGGAGTAGAAGAGCTTTCCGAAATCGCTTCAAAGAGTCTGGGTTGCCTAAAAACAGTTCCTGGCTTCTATAATATTCAGATTTCAGGAAAATCTTCTTATGAATCTGTATATCTTCCGTGTACAGTGCCGGTTAATGAAGATATGCCTTTTGATAAATGTTCTTCTCTTATAGAAAAGATTGCAGGGTTCAGTGAAAACGCAGTAATCAGCCTTTCTGCCTGGGGAGAACCTTTATATCATCCAGATTTCTTAAAGATTGTAGAAAAAATCCTTTCATACCCTGGACTTTCTGTTTTCTTTGAAACAGACGGCCTTTTAGTAACCGAAGATTTGTGTAATTCCCTTGCAAAAATCTCAAATGCTGCAGCACCTCGTACTCATCAGTGGCAGAAAATTATGGTTGCAGTAACTTTAGATGCCGCTACAGAACCGACATATCAGAAACTTCATAAAAACTGTCCTCAGGGAGCTTTTCAGAAAGCTGTAAATGCTGTTTCACTGCTTCAAAATGCGCTTCCAGGTCAGGTTTATCCTCAGTTTGTCCGCATGAATGATAATGAAGCAGAACTTGAAGCCTTTTTCAGATACTGGAATGAAAAATCAAATCCTTCCGGTGGTAATCTGATTATTCAGAAATATGATGATTTTGCAGGTCTTTTACCAGAATGTAAACCTGCAGATCTTTCTCCTCTTGAAAGAGACCCTTGCTGGCACCTCCGCCGCGACCTCACCATCCTTTCCAACGGAGACACCCCAGCGTGCCGCGCCTGCGTAAATGGCGGAAGCCCTTGCGGAACAATTAAGAGCGGAAACGTGTTTAATGAAAGCTTAGAAGAAGTATGGCACAAGACAGACTCCCTGCTTCTTAATCATATAAATAAAAACTACTGTCAAAAATGTGAGAAATGCGATGAATGGTATACCTTTAACTTTTAGTGAGCATCAGATAAACAGAACTATTCTCGGCGGACCGAAGGTAACAGATCCTTCGGCATTAAATATTTCCGTAATTCTCTTAAACAGCAGCGGAAGCCATTTTAAGCTTCACGTTTTTGAAAATCTTTTAAAGTGTGGTTTTCAGACAATAGTTTCGGTAGAACATGATTCAAGTAACTTTACCGACGATGTTTCAAAGCGCTTTCCAATGATTAAGTTCCTTGTTCCGCTTGAAAAAACTTCGGACGGAGACCTCATAAACCTTGCAATGAGCGAAGTTCAGTCAGATTATGTGCTTGTAATCAGAGACAGTCTGAACATTCCGGCAAATTTTATCCCACCACATCTTGCAGAACGCCTTACAGCCGATTCTCCATACTGTATTGTACCGCGCTTACTTGATAAAGATCATTTTGCCTTGCCGTGCGCCTTTTCTCCAAGCGCAGAAAAAACACATTTTGTAATAGATTCCTCATCAGAAATAGCAAACGGAAAGAAAACTCTTTTCCCTTTTGATTACGTAGCCTTATATAATAGAAAAAAGTTCATAGAACTTGGCGGTTTTGACTGGACAATCGCTTCTCCTTACTGGCAGAACCTTGATTTAGCTTTGCGTTCATGGCTTTGGGGCGAACAGACAATCCTTACATCTCATTTACAGTTTTCTTATATAGAAGAGCCGCCGGTAAACGATACAACTTATAATCTTGATTATCTCAGATATTATCTTAAAAACGAATTGCCAAAAATAAAAATGGAGCAGGGGTATCTTAAGAAAACATCATTTATGGTGTTTCTTGGTCATTCTTCTTGTGGAATTATGGAAGCCCGCAGACAGTTTAATGCAGCCAGAGTGTGGGTAGAAAAAAACAAGTTCCGATTCAAAATGGATTTGCAGACCCTTGTCCAGAACTGGAGTTTGAATGATGAAGACAAATAGAACAGTTATAGTACAGTGCAGATTGTCCTCTACAAGACTTCCCGGAAAGGCTTTAAAAGATCTTTGCGGTAAGCCCGTTCTTGCATATGTCCTTGAATCAATGCACAAGGTAAAGGCAGACCATTATTTTGTAGCTACAGATGAAGCATCTTATGAACAGCTTCTTCCGGTTTGTAAAGAATATGGTTTTGAATGTTTTGCAGGCAGTCTTGATGATGTACTTGGCCGTTTTATTTCCTTACTCGATACAATCAAAACAAAAACTGTAATTCGAGCTACAGCAGATAATCCTTTCCTGTTTTATGAAGCAGCCGAAGAATCCGCACAGCTTTTTGAAGAAAAAAACAACGGAAAAACTCACTGCGACTACCTTACATACTCAGGTCTTCCTCATGGAAGCGGAGTAGAAGTTTTCAGTGCAGAATCTCTTAAAAAGGCAGCCTCAGAAACTTCAGAGCCTTATGATCATGAACATGTTGGACCTGCTTTTTATAATCATAAAGATAAATACGTTTGTGACTTTGTCCCAGCACCAAGACGATTTAATTATCCTGAGCTTAGAACTACAATTGATACTTATTCAGATTTTCTGCGTGCAGTTTCTATGCTTAATTATCTTAAATCTCATAATTATGAAGGCCCTTTTACTACAGAGCAGATCTTAGAAGCCTGTCAGTCTAACAGTGTAAAATATCCTGTTGTTCTTGTTCCTTCAGTTGTAAAAGGTCATGGAACTGGTCACTTGCGACGCTGTTTGACTGCAGCTTCGCAGGGCGGCTTTTTTGTTTATGTTCCTGAAGATAAAACTCTAAAAGAAGCAGATTCACTTATAGAAGAATATATTGCGCAAGGACTTTCAAAAAATCAGATTATCACTTCAATTCCGGATGAATCATACCTTCCTGCAATCATTACAGATACTTTTGAGCTTACTCAAAATCAGCTTAAGGAACTTGCAAAAAACAGAAGCCTTATTTCTATTGATGAAGGTTCAAAGTATACAGATTATTGTGATTATCTTTTAGATATTATTCCTTCATATAAATGTGAACGCCGTGCAAATATAACAAATTCTGCATTTATTACATTACCGGAAAATGTTCGTTCAGATTCTGATGCTGAAGAAAGAAATATAGAAAAGGTTTTGATTTGCCTTGGTGGAGAAGATCCTTCAAATCTTACAATGCCAGCCGCACAGGCTTTCCGTAGAAAATTCCCGGATGCAAAAATTACAGCAATCATTTCGAATGAAGATAATCCATATGTTGATTATGCGGGTGGTACAAATATTGAGTTTATAAAACCAGTTGCAGGCCTTCGTGAAAAACTTTTTGAGTATGATATTGTTGTAACTCATTATGGACTTACAGCTTTTGAAGCAGTGTATGCTGGTTGTGGAGTAATTCTTTTACCAACAACAAATCTTCATAAAAAACTTGCAGAAAAATATAATTTTGCATATGTAGGCGATAAGTCAATTTCTGATTCAGCACTTCAGACAGCACTTTCTTCTGAAAATCTTTATGCAAAAAAAATCCTTAGCGGTGAAAAGAAATCTCTTGGAGAATTTCTGCGCCATCTTTCTGCAGGAAAACGCATGTGCTGTCCAGTCTGTGGAAAAGTTCCTTCTCAGCCTGATGAAGTTATTTCTCGTAATGAAACAAGAACTTACCGCCGCTGTTCAACCTGTGGAATGGTTTATATGGCCTTTACCACAATTGAAGATAAAAAATATAAGAAAGAATACTTTTTTGAAGAATATAAAAAGCAGTATGGTAAAACCTACGAAGAAGATTTTGATTCAATAAAAGCTCAGGGAATGAGACGTGCTGCCATCATAAAAAGCCTTAGTGGAGTAGGTGGTGCTGCAACAGAGAAAAATCTTTTGGATATAGGTTGTGCTTATGGTCCGTTCCTTGCCGCAGCCAGTGAAAGCAGTTTTAATCCTTTTGGAACTGATATTGCAGAAGATGCTGTGAGCTATGTTCAGCAAAAATTAAAATATCCAGCAGTATGTTCAGCTTTCCCGGATATTGATACAGCAGAAGAGTTTGGAATTACTCAGTTTGATGTTGTAACAATGTGGTATGTTATTGAACACTTTAAGGATCTTGGAAAGGTTTTGCGAAAGGTTTCTACACTTGTTCGTAAGGGCGGACTTTTTGCTTTCTCAACTCCTTCTGGAGAAGGTATTTCTGCAGTGAGTGATAAAGATCATTTTTATGAAATCAGTCCTACAGATCATTATACAATCTGGGAACCAAGCCGGGCAGATTCTATATTGCGGATTTTTGGTTTCCGTGTAGAGAGAATTGTTTCAACAGGACATCATCCGGAGCGCTTCCCGTCTATTAAAAAGAGCGGAGCACAAAAAGGAAGCTTAAAGTGGAATCTTGTTGATGCTATAAGTCATGCCCGCGGGCTTGGCGATACAGTAGAAATTTACTGCAGAAAAATATAAAAATATATTGCAACGGTGGTTGAGTAGGCCGAAGGTCGTATCGAAACCATCATTTAGAGGTGGGTCTTGAAAAACATTTTAATTCTCGGTGCAGGCCTCATGCAAAAGCCTGCCATCCTAAGCGCAAAGGAAGAGGGCTTTACAGTAAATGTTATTGATGCTGATGATAAAGCTGTTGCAATTCCTTACGCAGATACTTTCCGAAAAATTGATTTAAAAGATAAAGAAGGAATCCTTGAATACGCAAAAGAACTTAAGGCTTCTAAAGATGGTCTTGCTGCAGTTTTTACAGCAGGAACAGATTTTTCTGCAAGCGTAAGTTATGTTTGTGAAGCACTTGGATTACCGGCTCATAACTACCAGTCGGCAGTCAACGCAAGCGTAAAAACCGTTATGCGTGAATGCTTTAAGAAATCTGGAGTTCCGTCACCTGAGTTTTTGAGAGTAGGCAAAGCTGATATTACAGACAGCCTCTTAAACACAGTTCTTTCAAAAATGGACTTTCCTTTAGTTATAAAACCTGTAGATAATATGGGCGCCCGCGGCTGCCGAATGGTTAGAAACGAAACCGAGTTTTTGCCAGCCCTTAAGGTTGCGGTGGAATGCTCTCGCACAGGCTACGCAATCGTAGAAGAATATATGGAAGGCCCTGAGTATTCAATTGATGCTCTTGTGCAAAACGGCACATTTACTGTAACAGGCTTTGCCGTGCGGCATATAAAGTATGAGCCGTACTTTATTGAAGTAGGTCATACAATGCCAGCCGTACTCGATAAAAAAATCCACGATGAACTTATTTCTGTTTTTGCACTTGGTGCAAAGGCTTTAGGACTTACAACCGGAGCTGCAAAAGCAGATATCAAATATACAAAAAAAGGCCCTATGATTGGTGAAATTGCAGGACGTCTTTCGGGCGGTTATATGTCTGGCTGGACTTATCCTTATGCATCAGATTTGAATCTCACAAAGCAGGGAATCCTCATTGCAGCCGGCCGTGAACCAAAAGACCTTATCAACAGACGTAAGCCTGTAGATTACACTCCATCAGAACTCTGCAAAAATGCAGAAAAGCCATACGAGCTTTTTGAAGTTGAATGTCTTCGTACTTCAGCAGAACGTGCCTGGATGAGTATTCCTGGAATTGTAAAATATATAGAAAACATAAAAGATTATTCAGACCGTGCAGTATTTGATGTACTTCCACGTGCTACAGTTCAGCTTGGCAGCGAAGTAGATTTTCCACGCAACAATGTAGAAAAATGCGGAAACGTAATTGCAGTGAGTCATAGCCGTGAAGCAGCAATTGCAGTTGCTGAAGACGCCGTATCAGATGTTTTTATCACTCTTGAACCGGATAACCAAAAAACAGAAAAATATCTTAATGGGGAAGAGTTGGATGATGAAAATGCTTTCCCTCCAGACGCCTTTGGAAAACTAACAGCAGAACAACTCAAAGCTCTTAATGAAGCAAGTCCAATTCCTGCAGCTTCTAAAGTTATCAATTATATTCCAGATGTCCTTAAAACTGCCGAATATATTAATAAGACAGACTGGAACTATAACACAATCCAGAAAACTGCAGAAAAGTTTGATATTCTGAGACCAAAGCATCCGGCCCTTAATCAGGAAAGATTCTGGAAGGCTGTGATGCGTGGCGGAATACAGGCTGCAGTTTATGTATCTGATACAACTGAAAAGAATAACGGAAAATAGGAAAGAATATGAAGCTTAAAAAAATTGCATCAGTAATCAGTTTGATTTTTCTCTGTGCCTCAGTTTTTGCTGCAAATGATATAGACCTTCTTGAAACCGGTAAAAAATCAGGAATGACAATTTACTGGGATTCACTTTCTGAAAGCGGAATGATAGAAAAAAACGGACATCAGCTTTCTTTCAGAAATGGAGAAAAGGTAGTTCTTCTAGACAGCATGCTTATGAAAATTACTGATGCTCCTGAACTTCGTAATAATCAGCTTTATGTTTCTAAAAAATTTCTTGATGATTCAGAAGAGTTTTTCAATCAGAAATCAGAACTCCCATTTAAGGTTGGTGCAATTCTGATTGATGCAGGACACGGTGGAAAAGACCCTGGTGCCCTCAAAACTTATAAAATCAACGGTAAAAACGTAACAATCCAGGAAAAAGATATTACGCTTAAGGTTGCAAAAATGCTCGCAGAACGCCTTAAAGCTGCATACCCTGGAAAACAGATTATTCTTACCCGTGATAAAGATGTATTCCTTTCGCTTGGAGAAAGAACCGACATCGCCAACAGCGTAAAAGCCGGCGAAAACGAAGCGGTGCTTTTTATCTCAGTACATGTCAATTCATCATTGAATAAAACTTCATCTGGTTACGAAGTGTGGTACCTTTCACCAGGCTACAGACGTAACGTACTTGATAAGTCTGCTGTAGATGGTGATGAAAATCTCTTCCCGATTTTAAACTCAATGCTCGAAGAAGAATACACAACAGAAAGTATAATGATTGCCAAGTTCATTATGGATGGACTTCAGGCTCAGATTGGAAAAGAATCTACCGCCCGTGGAATCAAAGCTGAAGAATGGTTTGTCGTAAAGAATTCAAATATGCCTAGTGTTCTTATTGAGCTTGGTTTTGTTTCAAACGAAAAAGAAGCTCTGCTTTTAAATGATGAAAGATACTTGAAAAAAGCTACCCTGGGAATATATAATGGAATTGCAGCGTTTATTACTCACTTTGAACGTTCTCAAGGATTTACTACGATAAAATGACAGCTAAAGCTACAATCAATATGTTAAAACAAAAGAATCTTGCAATATTTATAACTTCTCTTGTAATCGCAGGCTTATTCGTTTTTTCATTATTCTGTTACATAGTTTCAAAGAATACCAGCAGACGTTCTTTTATTTTCCCGTCTGCAGAAACCGGTAAATATATCATCGAATACAGAAATCTTACAGAAAAACCACATCAGGGAGATATTAATCTTTATATAGATGAAATCCTTCTTGGTTCAACTGTAGAACGTACAAAAATGCTTTTTACTCCCGGAACAAAACTGCTTTCCTGCTTTGAAAGAGATCATGTTCTTTATGTAAACCTTTCTCAGGATCTTTTGCAGATGGGAGACGGTGTAATTGAAATCAGAGAGGGGACAGAGCTCCTCAAAAAAAATATAATGAATAATTTTTCAAAAATTGACTCGATAGAAATTTTTATCGAAGGAAAATCTGCTTTTGAAAAATAAAAAACATTGACAAAATGATGTACTTGTTAGATAATTAATTTAAATACAAGGCTACATCGAATTAGTATAAAAAAGGAGCTTCAAATGAAGAAGACTTTTGGTTTAATTGCAGCTGCTATGCTGCTTGTTGGTGGCGTTGCTTTCGCTGATGAAGCTATGCTCATCGATTTTACTCAGCTGGATGCTGACTGCTGTGCTGATGACAATGGAAATGCAACACAGAACAGTCGCACAGTTATGGACTACTCTGTAAGCGCTGGTGCAACTTTCACAGAAGACCAGAAGGGTCTCATGAAAACTTCATTGGCACTGCCAGAATGGGAAGTTAAACTGAACTCATCTGCAAAGACAGTTTCAAGTTTGGCTGATTCAACAGTTGTTGCTGCTCCTGTAAAGGGTGAAGCAGATGTTCCTTTCGCTGGAAAGAACGTAATGGGTGTACGCATTGTATTCCCTACATGGAATTCAAATGCAAATGCTCGTATCGAACCACCATTCGATATTCCTGCTTATGAACCACTTGCTCAGGCAGATGAAAATGGTACTCGCCAGGAACCAACTGATGAAGAAAAAGCAAGCGGAAAAACACTTTTCGAAGATGGATTTGGTATTGTAAAGAACGTTGGAACAGTAAAGGCTATTTCCGTAACAACAATGGGTATGAACTATCCACACGGACTTTATGTTCTTATGTCAGATAACGACGGTGTTGAAAGACGTTACTTCATGGGTTACCTTGGTTTCGACGGATGGAAAGAACTCCGCTGGAACAACCCACAGTACATTTCAGAAATCCGCAACCGTGAAATTCGTGTTTATCCAATCTATCCACGCGGACTTCCATTCGTAAAGTTCGAAGGATTCCAGATTACACGTGATGCTGCTCACATTGGTGGCGACTTCATCGGTTACTTCAAAGACGTAAAGATTATTTACGACAAGGCTCTCCTTACTAGCGACCGCGACATTGCTGATGAAGACCTCTGGGGAATCATTGGTAAGAAAGAAAAGGCTCGCCAGAATGCAGAGATGCAGAAGTTCGGTAACAAGCAGGTTAACCGCTACCTCGAAAAGGCTAAGCTCGCTTCAGAAGACGAATTCACTTCTAGCTTGAACGAAGGATCAGGATCTAACGCTCAGAGCAACGGTGGACAGTCTGCAGATGCAAAATAATTAGCCTATTGAGCTAATAAACGCCCTGGAAGTTATTTGTAAATGGTAATTTTCCAGGGCGTATTTTTTTAACTTCAACGGATTTTTTTATCTATGGAAACTGCTAATTTAATATCTAAGAAACAGATTCGACAAATCTATGAATCTTATACAGATTATTTCAATGAAATAATGGCACAGGTAATTACACGCCTTCAGCAGAATGTAAAGCTTTCTGCTCAGCCAACCTACAAGAGCCGTGTAAAAAGTTTTGACAGCTATTTTAAAAAGGTTCTCAGATTAAAACCCGAACAGATGGAAGAAACAAAATCACTTATTTACCTCACAGACATGATGGGAATAAGAATGATCTGTGCCTTCCTTGAAGATATTAATATTGGTCTTGAACAGATTAAAAAACTCTTTGAAATAAAGGAAGTTGAAGTAAAAGGTGCAGAGAAAAAGTTTTCTGAGTTTGGTTATGAATCTATTCATGTGCTTGTAAAGATTCCTAAAGAATTCCTGCCACCATTAACTGGAAAATACGAAGGCTTAGCTCCAATTTCTGATGAACTTGTTTGTGAAATTCAGATCCGTACAATTCTTCAGGATGCATGGGCAGAAGTTGAACACGAGCTTATTTATAAGATTGAGTTTAATCCTTTTGATATTCCATTGCGCCGTAAGCTTGCATCTATTAATGCATCCCTTACACTTGCAGATATTACTTTCCAGGAAATCCGTGATTATCAGAATAAACTTCAGCGCGAACTTGATGAAAGACGCCGTTCATTCTACAGCCTTGCAGATGGTTTCTTAAACGAAAAAACTGATAAGAAAGAAGAAGATATTAACCGTGTAAGTCCATTTGTTCAGGGAACAATTGATGATCTTCTGCTTAAGGCAATTGAAGCTCACAATGACGGACATCTTTCTGAGGCTGTGGATATTTACACAAGAATCCTTGAAGCGGTTCCAGATACAGACAAGAACGTACTTGCTGTAATTCACAAGCATAGAGGTATGGCATTCTTTGCAATGAATAAACTTGATGATGCTCTTGATGATTTTCAGAAGAGTATTGATGCAGATACTACAGCTTTCCGTTCTTATTACTACAAGGGAATTGTTTATTCAATTCTTAAAAAGTATAAAGAAGCAATTGAATGTTACACTAAGTCTCTGGAAATTAATGAGTTCCAGGCTCATACAAATTTCCGTCGTGCAATGGCATACTATGAACTTGGTGAATATGAGAAATCTATGAATGACCTGGACGTTGCTCTTAAACTTGGAATGAATCCGGATGAATGCAAGCCTTTACAGGAAAAGCTTGTTAAAAAATTCGGTATGAATATGTAAAAAAAAATTATAAAAATTTTAAAAAATAGGGTTTTAGTTCTTGACTAAAATTAGCGAGTCTGATATATTATTCAAAGTCAGCGAATGACATATGTCTCCTTCGTCTAGTGGTTAGGACATCGGGTTTTCATCCCGACAACAGCAGTTCAATTCTGCTAGGAGATGTACAAGCCTTGTAACATTAGTTGCAAGGCTTTTTTTTTACCTTGGGTGGCGGGGAATGGAAATATCAAAATATTTATCTGATTCAGTTAGACAAAAGATCAAAGCTGCCATTATAGAAGCTGGTGGTAACGAGGTTTTCTTTACCGGAAATATTGAAAAGACCGGTCTTGTAGAAAATGTAAAAGTCGGCTCCAGAGGTAATTTACATACTGTACCTGTAAACTTTTCAGATGCCCGTAATACTTCAGTTTTAATTCATAATCACCCAAGTGGAAATCTTCTTCCTTCAGATGCAGATTTAAATGTTGCAGCCGGTGCTTCAGAAAATGGCTGTGGTTTTTATATCATAAATAATTCAGCTACAGAGATTTATGTTGTTGTTGAACCTGTTCTTCCTAAAACTATCAAACAGCTGGATGTAGAAGATTCCGGAAATTATATTTCTGAAGGCGGACCTCTTTCAAAAATCTCAGAATCATTCGAAGAAAGACCTGTTCAGGTAGAGCTCTTAAAAAGTATTGTTACTGCTTTTAATGATAATAAAATTGCAGCCTTTGAAGCTGGAACTGGTGTTGGAAAATCTTATTCATATTTGATTCCTTCTGCGTTGTGGGCTTTAGAAAATAATGAGAGGGTAATTGTTTCAACCGGAACTATCAATCTTCAGCAGCAGCTTTGTGAAAAAGATGTTCCTGCCGTAGAAAAAATCATTGGAAAGAAAATCAAATATGTTTTGATGAAAGGCCGACAGAATTATGTCTGCCTTAGACGTTTGAATGATGCGGCTTCAATTCTGGATTTATTTGAGGGGGAGAGTGAAGAACTTAAGAAAATAGCAGAATGGGCTCAGACATCTCCTACTGGAAGTAAAAGTGATCTTTCATTTATGCCTTCTGAAAATACCTGGACAAAGGTTAATTCCGAAAGTGATGCCTGCATGGGAAAGCGCTGTCCGTTTCATAACGATTGTTTTGTAATGAAGGTACGTAAAGAAGCGGCAGGGGCTAATCTTATTATTGTTAATCATCATCTTTTGTTTGCAGATATTCAGTCACGTCTTACAGGTGCAGGTTATGATGATGCAGCAATATTGCCTCCGTACAAGCATATAATTTTTGATGAAGCTCATGGAATTGAAAATGCAGCTACAAGTTTTTTCAGTGAAAGTGTAAACCGCTTTAAATTGAATAAGCTTATTAATCAGATGTACCGCCACAGAAAGAATTCTGAATCAGGTCATTTATGTAGTCTTGCAATTCTTTCATCAAATGAAGAAAAAGCGGGAGACGCTTCTGAGCTTACAAATAAAATCAAAATGGCTCTTACAAACGTAGAAATTGCGGCAAAAGATCTTCTTATGGATGATTATACAAAACGTCTTTATGAAAACACTGCCCGCGATTTTGGACCATTCCTTGTTGCTGTTGGCGAACTGACCCGTGCACTTGGAACCTTTGCAGACTTAATCCGTATTGTAATGGATGGAGTTGCAGATGAAGATAAGGATGCACCGTGCTTCTGGGAATCAAAAATCATTCTGCGCCATCTGGACAGCTATGTAGTTCTTCTTAAAAACTTTTCTGTCTGGGATGAAAAAAAGGATGATGTATTCTGGATTCAAAAGAAACGACTTCCTCCGGATATGATCCGTGATAATGGGGATGCAGAATACGTAATATTAACTCAAACTCCGCTTGATATATCACATCTTATGAATGAAGGTGTATTTGAGCCTATGGATAGCGTTGTCTGTACATCTGCTACCTTAAAGACCGGCCGAGATTTTACTTACTGGATGCGCCGTACCGGAGTTACTCTTACAGGGGAAGACAGAATCATAAAAGGGGAGTTTCCTTCTCCTTTCCCTTATCATAAAAATATGCTTTTTGCTGTTCCTAGTGATGCGCCTCTTCCAGATAATATGCAGTACCAGCAGTACATTGAAATGGCTTTGCCACGGCTCATAGAAGCAGCTGCCGGTCGTACCCTTGTTTTGTTTACTTCTTATGAATCTTTGAAGAGTGCACATCGAACAGTTGTTGCAAGTATGCGTGGATTCCCTGGAAGAATAATGAAGCAGGGTGATGATGATAATTCTAAATTACTTGAAGCCTTTAAGAAGGAAAATGAAAGTGTTCTTTTTGCAACAGATTCTTTCTGGCAGGGAGTTGATATTCCAGGTGAGTCTCTTTCTCAGGTAATAATTGTAAAACTTCCGTTTACTGTACCAAATGATCCTGTATTTGTTGCTCGTTCTGAAGCAATTGAAAAACGCGGTGGCAGTTCATTTATGGAATTAAGTGTTCCGGAGGCTGTAATAAAATTCAGACAGGGAATAGGACGTCTTATCCGCCGTTCAGATGATAAGGGGGTTGTTGTTGTTCTTGACCGCCGTATTTATGAAAAACGTTATGGAAGCTGGTTTGTTGCAAGTATGCCTGAATGCAAAAAAATGTACGAACCTTTATCTGTTATTACAGATAGAATAAATTCCTTTATTTTTAATTGAAAATGAATTATAATTATTTCGAAATTCAAAATATTCATCTGGAGCTTATATGTCTCACTTTCTGACTATTCTTTGCTTATTTTCTATGGTAATACCTGCCAGTATTGCAAATATTTTTGCATACCCTATAAGCAGAAAACTTAGTGTGAGAATTTCAGATTATATTGTAAATGTTTTAGCCCGCCGTCTTTTTGCAATCTGTTATACCTACAGACATTTTCATTTCTGGGGATATGATGACAAAAAGGACACTCTTCCTGAAAACTTCATTTTGATTTCAAACCACCAGAGTCTTCTTGATATTCCGGTTTTTATGAATTTCTTAAGAGACCGCGAAATACGTTTTATTGCTAAAGATACTCTTGGAAGACATATCCCGCTTGTTTCTGAAATGCTTCGTGCTCAGGAACATTGTCTTGTTCCTCGTAAGGCAAAGCCAATGGAAGCAATGCGATACATTTCTGATTTTGGAAAACGTGTTGTTGAAAGAAAGCAGATTCCGATTCTTTTTCCGGAAGGCTCACGTACAAGAAACGGTGATGTAGGAAAGTTCTTTTCTGCAGGCTTCCGTCAGCTTTCAGAATCTACAGGGCTTCCTGTTGTAGTGTGCGCACTCGATGGTGGCTGGCAGCTCCGTGATTTACGTAAGCTTGTTACAAATCTTAAAAACGGCTGTTACCGTGTAAAGATTCTTCGAATATATGATTCACCAAAAACAAAGGAAGATTGTAATCAGATTCTTGAAGAATCAAGAACTTTAATGCAGCAGCAGATTGAATACTGGCGTCAGCTGCCAACAAATAAGAAATAGATAAGCAAAAAAAAAGACCGTACGTTTCATGATTACGTACGGTCTTTTCATTGATAGTAAAATTACCAGTAAGGATTATTTGAAATCCTTTGGTCTTCTTTCAACACGTTTGCATTTCTGGCATTCTGCCTGATTCTTAAGTCTACCATTTTCGATCATGGTTTTCATTATGATTTCGCCACCACAGTCAGGGCAAATGAATTTTT
>JAEEGJ010007336.1_pt1 | contig 31752 bp, 23 predicted proteins | sample 8958761 | NCBI WGS metagenome assembly JAEEGJ01 (sample SAMN16246546, study PRJNA631951) | gut metagenome | biome: gut microbiome; feature: rumen; material: RS-attached | host: Bos | place: Iran: Karaj | collected 2018-10
CCGGCAAGGCCGCCGACGCCATCGAGATCTTCGCCGGCGAAGGGATCAGCATCACCTACCTGTATTCCTTCCTGCTGAACGGAAAGGGCGTCCTCATCTTCCGTACGGACAACGCCGAAAAGGCCGCCGAGGTCATCGCCTCCAACGGCCTCAGCGTCATCGAAGAGAAGGACCTCTCCCGGCTGCTGTAAAGGACCCGCGTCCTCTGCCCATTCCGGCGCCTGATATCCTCTGTCTGGAATGAAGCGCTTCGACCATATCATCTCGTTGGGCTATTTCTGCTCCGTTGCATCGGATCTTGAGCGATTGGGCTTGAGAAGCGCCTCGTCGCCTTTTGACTGGTGCATTTCAAACTTTGAAGGTGTTATTTCCGCCATCGGCCATCGATTTGACGGTTTCCTGGACTATGGGCTGCTGAGCCAGAGTACGGCCGAAGGGAAAGACTATTTCAACAGCCGGTATCGGATTTGGTTCTTCCATGATTTTGATGAGTATCGGCCCCTGGGAAAGCAGCTCGACGCGGTGGCGGCCAAATACAAAAGGAGAATTGACAGATTCTACGAGAACATTTCCCACCCGACGCTCTTCATCCGGTATATCTCCAATGAAACAGTCAATCAGGACGGGAAATCGGAGGAACTCGACTTCATCGAGCATCATTACGATGACATTGTTTCCCTGCTCAAGTCATTCAATGGGGAGAATGAGATCATCTTCCTGGCAAACAGGGAAGTGGTATCGGAGATGATCGACATTTATCCTGTCAGTGTGGACGAGAACGACATCGTGGCCCGGAAGCCTCTTGAGAAGAATGGGGAACTCTATGATTATCTCCTGTCGATAGGATATGACCGTCGCGCCGGGAACCTGAAGGTATACTGCCAGAAGCAAGAGCGGGCAAACCGCCCGATTACAGTGTTCTCCCAAAAGCTGAAAGGGTATTTACGGACGGTGTTTTTCCGGCCCTATCATCACGACAGACAGGTGTCTCCCGATACGAAATAGCCGGAAGGCCGGTTCGATATGCGTTGCCGGAAACAGGACCAATTTGATAAAAAGGAATTTACCACACGAAAGGGATCACTTTGTACTTCACCTTCCGCTTGTACTCCTTGTAACCCTCCAGCCCTTCTTCCAGGACCATCTCCTCATTCTTGATCCGTTTGGCGATCAGCGGAATGTAGAGCAACAGAATGAGGAAAGAAAGGGGAGAGGCCAGCACCAGCGGCATGGCCAGGAACAGGACGGTCGTGGCCATGTACATCGGATGCCGGACGACTCCATAAAGCCCCGTGTCGATGACCTTCTGATTTTCCTGCACCTCGATGGTCCGGGACAGGTAAGTGTTTTCCCGCAAAACCTCCGCGTAAAGCAGGTAGCAGACCAGGAACAGTCCTGCCGATACCCAAACGGCCCAGTCCGGCAGCACGCACCAGCCAAAACGCCAATTGAGGCCCGCCACGACGAACGCGGCGACAAACAGGAGGCCGCTGAGTTTCACGACCGTCCGCTGCTCCTTCTCTTCTTCTTTGGCGTTCAGCCGCTTGCGAAGCAATTCCGGATTCTTCGCCATCATGACGAGGCCGGCGCAGAACATCGGCACGAACAGAATGCCCATCAGCAGCCATCCTTGCCAATACTGCAGCGACCCCGCCGGCAGGAAGAGCAGCAGGCCGATGACGACAACCCCGAGCAGAAACTTGCCGAGGGCTTGCAGGAAGAGTTTATTCTTGTCCATAGTCGTTTTTAATTCTGAATTGTACAGACCATCAAATACTCCTCTTCGGTTTCTTTCAGCACCTTGAATCCTGCCTTCTGATACATTTGGAAGGCATAATTCGCCTTCTGAACCGACAGGGAAACCTGCGGGTATCCGTCCCGCTTCAACAGCTGAAGCATCTCCCGGAGCAAGTCCGTTCCGATGCCCTGGCCGCGATAGTCTTTATAGAGGGAGATGGCCAATGACGGGATGCCGTCGGCGATATGGCCATAGTCATTCATGACCCGTGTCCATACGGCCCCGACGACTTTCCCGTCGACCTCCGCCACCAGGCATCGGTCATCGGCCTTCATCCCGAAATCCCGGACATACACCTGCAGGTCCACGTTCTCGATGATGGACCTGGGCGGCGCCGGCACCCCTTCCGGAATGAAGATGGCCTCATACAGGAAGTCATTCAGCAGGGGAATCTCCTCGGGGCGTATCTCTCGGATTACGGATTGGTTCATGGAACGAAGATAGCTACATTCAGCGATATCTCCAAGGCACGGGCGCCTGCTCGTTATTTCTATGCGGAAAGCTTTGAGAGGATACATTCGTTGGTTTGCGGATCAAATCCCGGAGAAGCTGTAGCATGGTTCTTCCCGTCCCAATGGGTCTGCGGATGCTGTTTTCGGGGCATTTTGATAATCAATGACATACGGACGCTTCTTCAGCAGACCTCCGTCTCGTCCTGATATAAGTTCACCGTTCTTGTGCCCTCGAACTGCATCTTCAAAACCGCCGGGAGAATAAATCGCCGTCTCAAACTAATTCTCCCCGTTCTCGACGAAAGCATATTCGGCAGCATGGTCGTTCCAATGAACATAATATCCCAGGTCGAACATCAATTTTACGATTCCCAGTTCGTCCTCCAAAGCAGATCTTTTCTTGAACTCATACACCTTCAGCCCCCCTTCGGTTAAAAACGGCGACAGATACTCATCAATCAGAGCCTTCTTTTTCGCACTGGAAACCTTGTCAAAACGAGTAATCCTTGTCTGGCCACCAAACTTGACGTCCACTTTCCCATTCAGCAGATCCAGTAGGAAGGATTGATAATCAGGATAATTCGTGCCGTATTTGGGATAGAGGATCTGACGGATCTCATCGTTATGAACGAAACAGAATCCATCGTCTTTGGGATATACGATGATGGCTGTTCCGCCTAAATCCGATTTATAGTCAAGGTACTTCTCTGTGAATTTTGCAGTATAATGGGAGCAGGAAATGAAAAGAACCATTCCGGCAAGAAACAAAACGTATTTGATTCTTTTCATATAAGCAGCGGATTACTAACAATACAAAGCTTGCAAAAATCACACCTACATTGGGTCGGTGAGTTGATAGATTGTATCCGGTTGATTTGAATCGAAATTCTTGCGGGTATCGAAAATAATTCCCATCTTTGCAAGTAGTAATTGATAACAAACGACATTATGCCAGAAATATTCAGGTTCTTCGGGTTTTCATTTTTCTTCTACAGCAGGGAGCATGATCCTCTGCATGTACATGTGGAAGGTAATGGAGGAATGGCCAAGTTTGAATGGAATGGGACGGAGTTTGTTCTGGTAGAGCGTATGGGCATCAAGGCCGGTGATTTCAAGAAGATCAAGGCTGTCATCGATGAGAATGCCGACATCATCATCGCTCAGTGGAACAAGCACTTCAACCAGTAAAGGAGGATAAGATATGATCAAGATCAAAGAAATATGGTTCAGCGGCAGCGAGATTTTCGGCCGTGACGAAGAAGGGCGAGTCTACAGCCAGTCTCTCCTTTGGTATCCCCGCCTCAGGGCAGCCAGCCCGGAGGAGCGGGAGAAGTACACCTTCGGTTTTGACGGCATCCATTGGCGCAACATAGACGAGGACATCAGTTTCGAGAGCTTTGTCTATGATGACGCCCAGCCTACGCCGATGCAGAAGTTCTTCCTCACCCACAAGGAAATCAACATCGCCGAGTTCGCCCGCTCCATCGGGATGAATGCCACGCTGCTTAGGAACTACATCAACGGATTCAAGAAACCCTCGGCCGAACGGGAGAAAACCATCCTGGAACACATTCACCAGTTGGGGCAGGAGTTTATGGCGGCAAATTTCTAGAGAGAATAAGAGGGAACTATATACCTATTGTCCACGGAAAACCCGTAAATTATTGAAGATTAAGAAAGATGATGAAAAAGCCGTTAATGTGTTTGGTAACACTTATCTCGCTATTTGCTCTCTTTGACGGTATCAATGTAAACGCTCAAGTCCCTTTCGATCGTATCGTGTCATTCCCGTCATGGCATCATTTATATTACGACTCTAAAATCCCCAACATTTATGGTGAACTTAGTAATATCGACCTGTTCTTTTCAGAATGGGAAGAGTGGTCTGAATTGATCAAAAAAGGAACGGTTCCCAGCGAGTTTAACAGTATATTCCAAAAGCATTTTTTGGAAGAGAGCCAGCAGAGAGCAAGTGATGCTAAGTATATCTCATTACCTCTCAATGTCAAGGTTATCAAATACAATGGCAGTATTCATCCTGATTCTTTCAAGGTCTCAGATGACACTTCGTACCCGTATGATTTGATGAAAAGCAGAATGCCGGAGAGTATCTCTTACTTCACACCGATCATTGAGTCTGACAAAAAGGTGTTGTACCTGTCTCCTGAAGCGCAAGAATTATTATCATCATTTATTGATGAACATAAAATGATGTTTGATGAGAGGGACTACACATTCTCTATCAGAAAGGAAGAAATAACAGATGAGGATTGGGAAGAAGTGATAAAGCGAAGGGATATGATAGGGAAATACGTGCCGACAATCGTCGCCCATTGGAGCAATGGATGGTACTTCACCTCGTATCCACTCATAAGGAGAATAATAGTCGGGGATGACGGGTATTACATAGAATGGAGTAATGCCAATTACTCTGGGCAAGAGTTTTTTGTTCCCTGGAATGCGGAGCCAATTGATTTGGGTGGGTGGATTCAATGATGATGGCAAAGAAGATTGAAAAATGCTAACCGATTTATAATGAATCAGTTAGCATTTTAAGTAGTAGACTATTATGATAAATTATCGAACTTTATGCGCGCGTTGTTGGCGCTGGAGTCGTTTTCAAATAGTATCAGAATGGACGAGATGAAAGATTCTTTGATTTGATACTTGTTTATATCATATAATTTTATTAGTTTTGCGAAAAAGATAGAGCATATGGAAATACCGTTCGTATATGGAAAAATCGTTTCGGACAACGATTTCACCGATAGGGAGGAAGAAACCCGGAAACTGGTCTCGAACTTCCTTTCCCAGACAAACACTGCCATCATTTCCCCTCGCCGATGGGGGAAGTCTTCGCTGGTTAACAAGGCGATAGAATCCGTTGCCAAATCGGACAACACCATTTTATTCGTGAAAATGAATGCGTTCAAGTGCGAGACCCCCCAAGACTTCTACGAATTGTTCGCAAAGCGTACTATCGAATGCATATCTTCCACGGCGGAAACGCTCCTTTCCAACGCAAAGGAATTCATCTCAAGGCTTTTGCCCAAACTATCCATCTCAGATCCGGCTGGCCAATACGAGATGTCATTTGGTATTGACCTAAAGAATAACCCTATCGGGGAGGACATCCTGGATCTTCCTCAGCAGATAGCAATGAAGCGGAGGAAAAAGGTGGTGGTTTGCATCGATGAGTTCCAGCAGATAGGGGAGTTTGCCGAGACGGATCGGTTCCAGAAGATTCTCAGGAGCCATTGGCAGGAACAAACGGATGTGGCCTATATCCTTTACGGGAGCAAGAAGCATATGATGCTCAACATCTTTGGAGAATATGGAAGTCCGTTCTACAAGTTTGGAGATTTGATGTTCCTTCCGAAGATATCCAAAGAAAACTGGGTCGCTTATATCAAAGACCGTTTCACGGAAACCAAGAAGTCGATTTCTGATGATGCCGCCGGACATCTGGCCGATTTGGTCGAGAACCATTCCTACTATGTCCAGCAGCTGGCTCAGTATGCCTGGCTCCGAACGGATAAGGTTTGTTCAGAAGAGATTGTCGATGCCGCATTCCAGGGAATGCTCGATTCACTGAACCTTCAGTTTGTCAACCTGATGGACAGTATGACGGAAAAGCAGCGGAGTTTTCTCTGTGCCGTCAGCGACGGTGTCAAGAATCTTTCTTCCGTTGAGACTCTTTCTCGTTACCGGCTTGGAACAAGCGGGAATATCCGCATCATTAAAGGAGCGCTTAAAAAGCGGGATTTGATTGAAGAGACCGGTCACCAGGTTGAAATCCAGGATCCGTTGTTCAAGCAATGGATTCAGAGGGTATACAAAAAACTATGATTTTCGGTAGACCACGCTGGTCAGAAACAGAAGCTCGGCTTCTGTAGCGAATGCTTTGCCATATACTTTGTCACCTCTTTTGAAGGGTGAATCAGTACCTAAAGCTTTCAGGGCGATGGAAGCAGATGCTTTTGCAGCGTCGTAGTGTCCCATTGCATCATATAACAGTGCTCCGCTGAGTCCTAATTCGTAGTATTCATGAGGGAACACAAGCCGGTCGTCTGCTTTCTCTAATCGCGAATAGCAATCTGGGTAATCTTCCTCGTGTTTGGTAAGAACCGCAGTTTTGATGTATGCCATGACAGCATGCCATTGACCAGTTGTCATACTTTCATCATAAGCAATGGCATTTTTATAACACTCAAACGCTAAGTCCAATTTCTCTTGGGTGTAGTAATAATAGTCGCCCAAATTGACATACGCTTCAAATTTGCTGAATATTACGGCTTTATTGTCAGGATAATCATTCAGCAATTCTTTCATTAAGGAGATTCCAACTTCTTGACTGGAAATGTCTTTAGATGATAGCAGAATGTTGCCTTGTATCCGTAGATACTGTGCTTTATGGAAAAGCTGCCTTGAACGATTCAGCCTCTCTCGAAAAGCGGAATCGATTTCATCGTTCCACGACGTGTTCCTATACCAATCCTCTCTTCCCATAAAGCCAAAAGTTTATTCTTGATTCTGTGTAAGCCATTTCCTAAACCAAAGATAGTTATAAGAAACACAAATACAAAAAGAGGAACTATCAGTTAGATAATTCCTCTTTTTAGTAGACTACACAGATAAATTCTCGAACTTTTTTGAGGACCTTCAAAAGCTTGATAGGTTTGCGGAAAGTATTGAAGATGAACTACTTAATTTGAAGCCTGAAGAATAGGGGAGCGCTGGATTTTCCCAAAAACAGTCGAAAAACTGCGCGAAAGTCACCTTGAAAAGGGTGGCTTTTTTGTTGCTCTTTCCGAAAATCTATCACATTGATATAGAGACACTTAGGTTCTAGAGGGAAATGTCCTTTTGAATCGGCCTGGTGTGTCTCCTCGAACTGACAATCCATTCATACTATATATATCTAAATCATTTACTTTTAATTAATTAGCATTATGGCAAATTCAAATCTGCCTGCGTCTAAGCGCGCTCTTGTGGGAAGTGTTTCAAAACCTTCCCAGTCTTCTACTCCGCTTCCGATTACTCTGAAGACGACAAAGCGGGTTCGATCTGTCACACGAACCTATTCTCGTCATCCGGATTATATCGAGATAGGAGGGGGTCTTATCCCTGGTATCAAGTGCACCCGAAAGAATCTTGGTGCAGCGGTCTTCGCTGTTGGTTCTGTTATTGGCTTGTATTTCCTCGCTAAAGAGGGGATTCACAAACTCTTCAAGGGAAAGGATCCTTCACCAAATCAGAGCCAGGATCCACCTCAGCCACCAGAACCGCCCAAAGTTCAATCCGTCGTGAACTGTGTCAACAACGCGGGGAATCCGAAAGCACCGCTGATTCCAGATATGGTTTACGAAGGAGGAATCTCTCTTCTTGCAGGTCGTACCAATGCCGGTAAGACACTCTTTGCACAGCAGATGGCCATCGAGATTGCCCGGGGCTATGGAGAGCTGGTAGGGGAGGGCGTCCAACCACAGAACGTTATCATTGTCGATGGAGAGATGGACGATGATGACTACAAGCGTCGTTTCGGAGGGGAAGATATGGAAATCCCTGCTAATATCACCCGGATTTCTGAGTGTGACTTCAGCACCTTGAAGCAATTGGCTGAGTATCTGAAGAAGGTTGTGGATGGGCTTGTGGAGCCGGTGGTCATTATCGTGGACAACCTGGCAGCCCTGACCCTGGAGAATCTGACCGGAAAGATTGTGAACCAGTTCTTCCGCGACATCAAGAAGATCCAGCGTGAAGCTCAACATCCAGTCACCTTCATTATTGCTGACCATATCGGCAAAATTCAGATGGGGTCGATCCTTGATGATTCCAATATCGCTGGTTCTGCCAATGTCGCCCGATTCGTTCACAACATCATCATCGTGGATTTCAGTGCACGAGGCTCAGAGTACCGTTTCCTGAAGTTCCAAGAGCAGCGGAAGGGCGATGAAAAGGATAATAGTTAGTCTGCTCATGGTGTTATGGTGAGGTCGTAGTGCAAAGATAGTGAAAAAGCGGGACCCACGAAGAAGTAGATCCTGCCAATGCAATAAGTTGAAAACTCCGGCCGGATCAGATTGCTGAATGACTCGATAGCAACAATCTTTTCCGCTTTCGTTGTTTTTTTTATTATATTTGCTTGACTGATAGCTACTAACCCTATGAACACACAATCACCCCTCCCAGAGTATCAGGCTCCGGCACAGCGTATCATTCCCATCTATGTCGAGAATGCCATTTGCGACAGTACAATCCCCGGAGGTAACGAGGATATCGGTTATGAAGATTGGGATTAGGACAATGGAGGACTGAATCATGAGAAAGAGTTTGTTCTTTGCCGTCGCCATGATCACACTGGCGGCATGCACCCGTGAAATGGATGTCAACAACCCTGTTGTCGATATGACCCTTACCGCCAGGACCGAGACTTCCGACGATACCAGGACGGTCGTGGAAAGTGAAACGCATGTTTTTTGGGAGCCGGGCGACGAGATCAATGTGTTCGCCGGCAGGAAGAGCGGAAAGTTCACGACCGATATTTCCGCCTCCTGCGCATCAGCGGAATTCAAAGGCACGCTCGGGAACGATGCTTGGACGGAGGGGATGGACCTGTGGGCCGTGTATCCGTATTCTCAGGATGCGGCCTTTTCCGATGAGACGGTCACGACGGTATTGCCCGCCCGGCAGGTGGCCCGTGCCGGGTCGTTCGGAAAGGACATGAACCTGGCCATCGCGCATTCCAAGACGTCCAATCTCCAGTTCTATAATGTAGGAGGCGGTGTCCGTTTCTCCCTTTCCCAGGAAGGGATCCGCGAGGTGATCTTCGAAGGGATGGACAGCGAGATCCTGGCCGGTAAGGTCACGATCGGTTTCCAGAACGGTGTCCCCGCCGTATCGGATGTCACCGAGGGGATGACCTCCATCACGGTCGTCCCTGACGGCGACGGCACCTTCGAGAAGGATACCTGGTACTATATCATCGCCATTCCCGGGGCCCTGGAGAAGGGCTTCAAGCTGCATTTCAACTCGGCGGCCGGCATGGGCAGCAAGATCTTCGAGAAGCCGGTCACCATCAAGCGGGCTGTCTACGGCAACCTTGCAAACGCCGATGACGGAGTGACCATCAGCTCTGTTTCAATCCGGACGATCAGTTTCTCCGACGAGCGGGTGAAGACCATCCTGCTCCATCACTTCGACACCAATCAGGACGACGATATCTCCTACCGCGAAGCGGCGTCAGTTCTCTCTTTCCTGGTGCCCGCGGGTACTCGCGCTGGTGGAGACATGGCCAGCATCTTTGCGGGCACTGACATCGTTTCATTCGACGAACTGGTCTTCTTCACCGGCTTAAGCCGGATCGAAGACGGCGTCTTTGCCGGCTGTGCGGAGCTCACCTCGGTCACCCTTCCGGAGAACATCACTGCTGTCGGCGACCACGCCTTCGACGGCTGCACCGACTTGGAGACGGTCACTGTGACGTCCCCGACACCGCCGGCGATTGGCACGGATGCCTTTGCCAACTCGGGTAACTGTCCGATCACCGTCCCGGAGGATGCCGTCGATGCTTACTTGGAGGCCTGGAGCGAGTACGCCCCCCGGATCCGCACTTATGAGTATCCCGAGCCGGAAGCTGTGGACATGGGCGTTTCCGTCAAGTGGGCTTCTTTCAATCTGGGTGCTGCCAAGCCGGAGGAAACGGGCCATCTCTTCGCCTGGGCCGAGACGGAGCCCAAGACCGTGTTCGCGTGGGAGAATTACCGGTGGTACAACGTGGCTGACGACTCGGTCACCAAGTACAATACGTATGTTGACGACAACCGGTACAACCTGGAGCCGGAGGACGATGCCGCGGCCGTCAAGTTGGGCGGCGAATGGAGAATGCCCACCAATGCGGAACTGGTCGAACTGTATTCTAACTGCGCAATTACCCCGGAAACCATCAACGGTGTATCCGTGTACAAGCTCACCAGCAAGGTCAACGGTAACGTAATCTACCTGCCCCGGTCGGGCTACCTTGTGGATTCTTCCGTCTGGGACCCGACAGCGGCTACTTTCTGGACGTCGTCGCTTTATTCCTACTTCACTTTCGCCTCTTCGGGACTGATCAGCTTCGACTGGGAAGGGAAGATGATCTACCAGGCGCACTTGCGCTTCAGCGGCGTCCCTGTCCGGCCTGTTTCCGGCGGATTCGGCATTCCTGTGGAAAGCGTTACGCTGGACAAGAGCGAAATGACGCTCTACGTGGGTGAGACGGCCACCCTTACGGCAACCGTTTTCCCCGAGAATGCCACGATCAGGGACTACTCCTGGTTCGTGACGAACAGCGAAGTCATTTCGGTCTCCGACGAAGGTGTGGTGACCGGCCTCAACCCGGGACGGGGCTCGGTCAACGTCGTCTCGCTGGACGGCCGCCTGTCCGCCCGATGCGACGTGACCGTCCGGAAATACGAGTATTCTGCGGCCGTCCCCGAAACGGTGGACCTGGGCCTCTCTGTCAAGTGGGCCTCGTTCAACTTGGGTGCTACGAAGCCGGAGGAGTATGGCGATTATTTCGCATGGGGCGAGACGCAGCCATACTACACGAGCTTGGATCCTCTCGCCTGGAAGATCGGCCTGGATGCCGGCTATAACTGGGGGTCTTACAAGTGGTGCATGGGCACGGAGAACTCGATGACGAAGTACTGCACCAACGCGGAATACGGCTATAACGGCTTCACCGACAACAAGGTGGTCCTGGACGCCCGCGATGACGCCGCCCACATCAACCTGGGTGGCAAATGGCGGATGCCTACGGAAGAGGAAATGGAGGAGTTGTGGATGAACTGCTCCTTCGCATGGACCGAGCGCAACGGTGTGGCCGGACTGCTGGTCACCAGCCAAAAGCCCGGCTACACCGATGCTTCCATATTCCTGCCCGCCAACGGCATTCGTGCGATGACGGATCTGTATTACGGCGGAGAAGAGGGCGCATACTGGACTGCCGGCAACAATGTCGCCATCAAGTGCAATGCCGGGTACTTCGCCTTCGAGTCCGGCCGTGACAACCTGCAATGGGGCTGGATCGACCGTTGTTACGGCCTGGCCATCCGTCCTGTGTACGATGATGCCGGCGATGGGACGGCAGGCTGGGTGTTCTGGGAGAACGACGGAACACGCGGCGAAATCAACTGGACCGGCGATTATCGTTTCGGTCTCGAAGGACACGACCCCGATAACGAGTGCCTCTGGACCTTCCCCAGTAACGTATGGAAAGAGATCAAGACGAATCCGTTCCATCTCCTCTTCGAAGGGATGCCCGACTTCTTGGTCCGCATTACCACCGGTTGGTGGATCCCCGACTTATTCGATGGTCCGAACGCCAGCATCGGCCTTGACGACAAGCGGATCGTCGATAACGGAGACGGGACCTATACCCTCACGGTCGATTTGGAAGGCTCTGATCTTGTGGACTATCTCGACGAGCGTCACCTGCTCTTCACAGGTGAGGGGTACACGCCGCTGAAGCTCTATTCCGACGTCGAAGCGCCCGACCCCGGCGATGAGATTACCATCTGGGAGAACGACGGCAATTACGGGACGGTCAGTTGGACCGGCGACCTGCGCTTCGCCAAGGATGGAATGGATTACGACGGCAGGGCGGCCGCTACGTTCTCGGAGAGCGTCTGGAACGTCATCCGAAACGGCACTTTCTATCTGGAAGTCGAAGGAACCAACCCTTTCATCCGGATAACGACCGGTTGGTGGGATGTGCAGTGGGGCGCGGACATCGAGCCCGGGGACCCGCGTCTGTTCTACCAGGAAGCCAAGGACTCCTGGCTCGTCGAAATCAACTTCGATGGCGATCCCATCCTGGACACTCTCGATGAGCATAACCTGCTGTTCACTGGAAATCGGTTCACTCCGGTGAGACTCTTCTATATCAATTAACAGCGTCCGGTCGAAGAAGTCTTGTCCTGAAATAGGTTTACCGATAGGGTTGGCACCTGGCGGATTGTAAGTCGCTTATATGCGGGTGATTACAAATAGGGCGGTTCCGAACCTGGCGAAAAAAGAGAGGGTTGGGAACTGGTCGTTTTGTAAGCATTTGATTACTATGCCGTTACAAAATGGTTGGTGCCAAACCTCGGGGGCGGGGGACAGACAAACAAATAAGCCAGCCCCGAAAGGCTGGCTTGCTGTGTAGACTACTATGATAAATTATCGAACCTCTCGTTCATTGAAGGGCTGATTCAACTCCAGTCTTTCCTTGGAATTGTTGACCTATAAAAAGGAATCAATCAGTTCAATAAGGTCTCAATTATATGCTCAAAGCTCTGATCGATCAATGTCACTTGTTCTCCTGCCTTCAGAAAACGTTCATAGCACTCCCGATTATCCCTTTTCAGGTTGGATATGGTACAGTCTGAATCGTCGCGCCGGGATTCTATGACAGAACTGTATCCGACGATGTCACTGAAATGCTTGTCAATATAATCGTCCGTCATGGCAAGGCATATGAACCGGATATCAGCCAGATATGCTTCGGCGAAGTCTATTCTCCAGTTGAAAGGAACATAGCATCCTTCGACGATCAGGTTCTGATGGTTCTCAATAGCAGTCTTGATTATCTCTCGGATGATCGGCCAAAGATACTCCGTAAGGGCATCGTCATCTTCCGGCGTCAACGGGGTGTTCCCGCTGCGGATCATACCCATCTTCAGATGATCGATGGATAGACAGGGATACATGTACTTCTCAAGCATCCGTTGTGCCAAAAGAGTCTTTCCCGTGTGGGATGCACCGGTAATCAAGATAACCATATCCTATTTCTTAATCTTACGGACAAGTGTCAAATCTCCGCTGGCCAGAGCCTCGAAGTTGGCTTCAATCTTTTCGATATCCCAGTCCCACCATTTGAGATCCAGGAGATAGGCAATAAAATCGTCGTCAAAACGCTTCCTGATCACCCTGCAGGGATTTCCTGCGGCAATAGCATAAGGAGGGATGTTCGAGGCGACGACTGAATTTGCCCCGATGATTGCCCCGTCACCGATGTGCACGCCAGGCATGACGGTAACGTTCTGGCCAATCCAGACATCGTTGCCGATAACAGTATCGCCCTTCAAGGGTAATTCATTTTTGACCGGAGCAATGGCACTTCCCCAGTCTCCGCCCATAATGTAGAAAGGATAGGTGGTCACGCCGTCCATTCTGTGGTTGGCTCCGTTCATTACGAACTCAATACCCTTGGCAATGGCACAGAACTTCCCGATAATCAGCTTGTCGCCGATGAAATCGTAGAAATGGGTGACATGCTTCTCGAACTGGTCAGCTCCATCCACATCGTCATAGTATGTGTAATCTCCGATGATGATGCGGGGATTCTTCACCACATTCTTGATGAAGCAGAGGCTGGGAATCTTCGGATTCGGGAATACTGAATTAGGATTAGGCCTGTTGGTTATTTCGTTCATGTTGGTAAAGATCGTTGATTTATTCCAAAACAATCCAGTAGCCGTTTCGATTGGCTCCTTCCCGGCGGATGATTCCTTTCGCTTTCAGGTCGGCAAGCATTCTCTCGATCTGCCGGGCGCTCATACCTAAGTCATTGGCAATCTTGGCGGCGGTAATGTGCCTGTCGGCCCGAAGATATCCAAGGACGCGTTCCTGCTGGTAGTTGAGGCCTTTCTCTCCGGCAATATCGGCATTGGACTTTCCTTGGTGGTCGATAAGGGCGTTTAGGATCTCTTCCAGCATAAAGTCGATGAAAGGACCGCTATCTGCCAAGTATGAACTCTTGTTGATGGCGTTGTAATAAGCCTGCTGGTTGGAGTAAACCATGTTCTCGATCGGAAGGTGTTCGAAGATCGGATTCAGGCGGCCGAGGATGAGAGATTGCCAGAGACGTCCAATCCGGCCGTTTCCATCGGCAAAGGGATGGATGAACTCGAACTCGTAATGGAAGACGCAACTCTTTATCAGGAGGTGGTCATCGGCATTCTCCAACCATACAAAGAGGTCATTCATCAGGTCCCTGACCCTGTCAGCCTGAGGAGCGATATGGACGGGTTTGTCCCCGTCGAACACGCCGACGCCTCCTTTCCTGAACACTCCGGCTTCATCCACGAGTCCGGCCATCATTGTTCCGTGTGCAAGAAGAAGGTCCTGGAGGGAGAACGGGTTGAGTTTTGGATAGAGTTCGTAAGTCTTGATGGCGTTTCGGACCTCCTGAATCTCCTTGAGCGGGGCAATGACAGTTTTTCCCTCCAGAACGGCCTGTACTTCGCCTTCAGACAGGGTATTACCTTCTATTGCCAGGGAAGAATGAATGGTTTTGATACGATTAGCTCTTCTTAGTCGAAGCGTATCACCTTGTTCCATCTTGATGGCATACCTTTCAATCTGACTGGATATGCTCGCAATCAGATTGATGGCTTTAGGTGATACCGTGAAAGGTGGTTTGTACATGGTTTATCCCGTCTTTTATTCCGTCAGTTATCCCGACTTTATTCCGACACAAATATACCATTTATTCCGACAAAAACAAAAGCCAGCCCCGAAAGGCTGGCTTGCTGTGTAGACCAAACACCTAAAATCTCGAACCTTTTGGAGGACTTTCGGAAGGTGGAAAGTTTTGTACAAAGTATTGAAAATCAGGGAAGTTCGAATAGGACAGAAAAGGAAGCCTCAGAGAAACAGTCGTCAAAAACCGTAAAAATCGGAGGTTCGAAAAGGTCGTTATCCAGTTCGTAACCGTTTTTTTCGTATTCCTCTGATAATAAGATGTTTATCGTTTCTCCTAAACAGATGTTTTTGGTCTTGTCGAACCGGAAAAAGCCATAGAGCCATGTTAAGAAATGTGGAAGAATGGGTGGTATATGGTTATTGAATTGAAATAGTTGAAAATTCTGTTTTTCATTAAACAATGGATGGCATGAACAAAGAAACAAACTCAGGCACATTCTCTTATTCTCCTCCACGTGCTGGCCTATCATTCCGTCGCTTTTTAATTGGCTTATTTTGCTTATCTTTGCTTTTAAGAAGAAAAAGTACCAACCCGGCAGATGCTTTTCAAAAAATGCATATTGCTTTTGTTGTCTGTTTATGTGACCTGGGCGGTTTCAGCTGCTCCGGTGCCCTTTTTTCGTAATTTCTCTCCGGCTGATTATCAGGCAACGAGCCAAAACTGGGCTTTGGCCCAGGACGGCCGCGGTTTTATCTATGTTGGAAACAATGCCGGTTTATTGCGTTTCAACGGCAGCAGTTGGGAATTGTTCCATCCTTTCGGTGAAGAAAAAGAAGCCATTATCCGCTCGTTATATGCCGATCCTGAAACGGACAGGCTCTATATAGGCTCTTACCGCGAATTCGGTTACCTTGAATACGATGAGTCGGGAGAGATGGTGTACACATCCTTGTACGATATGTTGGAAACCCCTTCGGACAACAGTGAGGAGATTTGGTATATAAGCCGTGTCGGAAGGCAGGTTTTCTTCATTTATTTTTCGTCTTACTATGTTTTTGACCTGGACAGCGGCCAGGTGCGCCGGGAAGTCGCCCCGACTTCCTTCTATTATTCTCTGTACGGGAAACTGTTTCTTTCCTCCAATTCCGGAGAAGTCCGTGAGTACGACGGCAAATCCTCTGGTTTTACAATCGCTTCAACGCTTCCTGTCCCGGACAAAGTCGTAAAAATCTTCCCCGCCCAAGACGGAGTCAAGGTTGCCGTTTCATATTCCAAGGGTCTGTATCGTGTGGATAAAAATGCCTGTGTCCGGATAGATTCATTGAAAGAGAAGTGGGATATCGCCAATCGGGCAATCCAATGCAAGGATGGAACAATTGTGGTAGGGTTTCTCTCTGGAGGAGTATATGCTTTCGAGCAGGATGGTTCGGTCCTGTGGCATCTCAGCACTGATGATGGTCTTCTGGACAATACGGTCTTGTCTTTGATGGAGGACGAAAGCGGAAATATCTGGTGTGCACTTGACAAAGGAGTGGCTGTAATATTTAAAGACGGTGACCAACTGCTTTCCCTTTCCGAGTATCATCTTGGAAAAATCAGCGTTTCACTGAAGGATCAGGACAGACTTTTCATCGGCTCCAACAATGGATTGTCTTGCTTTTCACTGGATGAAGAGAATCTGCAGATAAAGAAACTGACGGGGTATTTCCCCAACTCACAACTCTGGAGCCTGGACAAACACGAGGACCAGGTTTTCATCGGAGAAAACGCGAGTGCGTATTGCTTCCGCAACGGGAGTATGGATCCGCTTTCTAGAGCCCCGGGCGGCAGCACCCTCAAAGAATTCCCTTTGCAGGATGGTACAACGATGCTGATCCAAGGCTCTTTTACGTTCCTGTATTGTTATAAGCAGGAGGAGGGAGAGTGGCGTTTCAGTCATACTGTCAATAGCTTCATGCGTCCAGTCAAGCAGTTGGAGGTAGACTATTTGGGGAATGTCTGGGCAGAACATATGTACGAAGGAATCTTTAAACTGGTTCTCTCGGAAGACGGCCGCAACCTGGTTAGTGAAACTCCTTTCTTCAGCGGTGGGTTCAAGGTTTGCAAGATGGGAGGACGCGTTTTCTTCTATAATAAAAACGGATTCTGGTTCTACGATGAAAGGGAAGACGAGATGAAGCCTTTCGAGCCATTGAGCCGTTTAGTGGAGAACTGCCGAAGGGTGGTCCCTGCAGGTGGGCAGAAGTACTGGATGGTGACACAGAACGAAGCCGTCCTGCTCTCATTCTGGAACGAACAGATGGAAGTCCTGGATCATGTGAATTTCAAGAATCTGGGCGTATCCCTCACTGAACAGTTTGAGAGTATCCTTTCCCTTTCCGGTCAACGTTTCCTTTTTGGAATTGATAATGGTTTCCTGCTTCATACGTCAAAACAGTCTACCAACGGCCATGAAAAGAAATTGGGCATATCGGCCATTACGGTATATGACCATAATTCCTCCCTTCGTGAGTCACTTCAAACCCGGAAATTGAAACTGCCGAACAATTCATCATTGGCACTTTCCCTCTATTCGTCCGGTATCAAGTATCTGTCTCCTGATATCCGCTTCTGTCTGGATCCTTTTGACTATGAAGCCCGTGAGGCAGACCCGTCCATGACGATTACTTATTCCCGCCTCCCTGCTGGGAACTATTCTTTCACCGCCTGGCTGGCCGATGATCCGTCGGTTTTCACCAGTCTTGCGGTAGAGGTCAAACCCTCCTTTTTCGCCTCACCGGCAGCCTATCTTATTTATGCGCTGTTGTTATTTGTCGCAGGGGCCCTTATCTATCTGCTGATTCAGCGTAAGATTCGCAAACAGATGGAGAGGATGGAGGATGAGAAGGAGAAGGAACTTCTCACCCTGCGAAATGAACAGTTGGAAGCCTCCATTCTTCTGAAAAGTAAAGAGCTGGCCACCTATTCTCTCCTTGAGTCCAGCCGGAACAGGGTATTCCTTCGCCTGAAGGAAGAACTCTCCAGAATCCGTTACGAAAAGGGCATTCTCTCCAAGACCGATTACGAGGCCTTGCAGTCTATCATCCGGGAAGGGGAGTTCTCAGAAAACAGCTGGGCCCACTTCTACGACAACTTCGACCTCATTCACAAGTCCTTTTTCAGAACCCTGAGACATCGTCATCCAGACCTTACTACCAACGATCTTCGCATTTGCGCATACCTTCGTCTGAATATGTCCACCAAAGAACTGGCCGACATAATGGGTGTAACGCTTAAAGGGGCGGAAGCCGCCAAGTACAGGTTAAGGAAGAAGCTTTCCCTTCCTTCGGACATTTCGATCAGTGAATACTTGACAGCGGTCATTCCGGAATAATGATATCTCATTATCAGTTAATTACAAATAAAATAGTGTTAAAAAAGAGTGCCTTTCCAGGGCGCTTTTTTTTTGCAGTGCATTTCTAGTGACAGCTTTCTTGAAAAACTGTTCAAGGAAGGTTATCTTGCACTCAAAAGCCAGCGAACACTAAATAATACTAATTCCAACTCCGTATGGTAAAACGATTCCTATTAATTATGACAGCCGTTGCGCTTTCACTGCAAATTGCTGTGGCGCAGGGTTCTGTAAAAGTGAAAGGCGTCGTCACGGCCCGCGATGGGGGCGACCCTCTTCCGGGTGTGGCTGTAACCGCCGGAAACCTTTACACTGAAACGGATTATGACGGTGGATACTCAATTGATGTTCCCGCCGGGACCACGCTAACCTTCATCCTGACCGGGATGAAGACTGTTTTTGTCACTGTGCCGGAAGGCGGACAGTACAATGTTCAAATGGAAACGGAGGCTCTCGAGCTCGAAGAAACCGTTGTTGTGGGCTACGGTACGCAGCGTAGAAGGGATCTCACGGGTTCAATCACTGTCGTGAGTGGCGAAACGGTAAAGAACACTCCGGCCAGCAATCCTTTGAGTTCTCTGCAAGGTAAAGTTCCGGGACTGTATGTCATCAACTCGGGTGCTGCAGATGCCACCCCTACCGTGATGCTAAGAGGCGTTTCCACCGTGCGTGCCAGCACGACGCCCCTGTACATTGTGGACAACATGCTGACGGACAATATCTCTTGGCTGAACATGAATGATATCGCCACGATGGAGGTCCTCCGCGATGCATCTTCTACGGCTATGTTTGGCGTCCAGGGCGCCAATGGCGTTATTATTATTACCACCAAAAAGGCTGATGCGGAAGGCACGCAGGTGAGTTACAATGGTTCGGTGGGCGTTAATGTAGTCCACCAGAGAGACCGGCTCCAACTCTGTGACGCTGACGAATTTACGCTCCTGTACAATGAGTTGCTCACCAATATGGATCCTGATGCAACCCCCTGGAAACCGGACCTCACAGGTAAGGGAACAGACTGGATTGACCTGGTTCTGCGCCCGGCCATTTATACCAATCACACCGTGACGCTTGCGCGGGGTGGTAAGAACGGTTCTTCCACCACTTCCCTCAGTTGGCTGCACAACGAAGGTGTGGTTAAGTTCAATTCCTACGACAATTTAAACCTGCGCACCAACAACGAGTACAAGGTGGGCAATTGGATGAAGGTAGGCGTGCAGGCAAACCTGCGTGCGCGTAAGACGGATCCTGCCAATGTATCGTTGAGCGCCACCGCTAGAGTCATCCCTACTTACGACCCCTGGGATTCTGAAGACTATTGGGACGAGCAGAATCTCGGATCTTACTTCACACCGGCCAACAACATCCAGAAAGACGTAGGAAACCCGCTGGCCTCTATGTATATCGGTAGGGGCAATTCTCATAATAATGCTTATCAGGGTGTTCTGAATGGCTTCTTGGAGTTGTATTTCCTGAAGAATTTCACCTTCAAGGCAGCAGGATATCTCGATTATTCCTATTCACTGGGAGATTCTTATACGCCGAAATACTACGTCACAAACGGCGGCTCCGCCTCATCCCAATACAGCCGCTACACCTCATTTTCCCGTTCTACAGGGATCAGCAAGAACAAACAGGCCGACGTGACCCTTACCTACAATAAAGTCACAGAAAAGGCCCGCGTCAATGTGATGGCCGGCTTCACTGCGAAAGAATATGAGGGATACGGATTCTCTGCCAGCGGAGACACACTCATCAACGGCTCATACTGGAATGTGGAGGAAGGGATGCGGATGCTTAACCTCACCGATCAGCTTTCCAGGAAGAACTCCGACCACTATGCTTCCAACGCTTTCCTTTCTTATCTCGGACGTGTGAATCTTGCGTTCCTTGACAGATATCTTGTTACGGCTACAATCCGTTACGATGGTTCTTCGAAATTCGGCCGTAACCATCGCTGGGGTCTTTTCCCTTCGGCGGGTCTTGGCTGGATTGTGTCGGATGAATCGTTTATGCAGGATACCAAGTGGCTCAATTTCTGGAAGTTACGTACAAGTTACGGTATGGCCGGTAATGATAAAATCGGCGACTATCTGGCATATCCAACCATAAATCCCAAAGGAACGACGATAACTTCCGGCGGCGAGACTTACTATATTCCCGTCACTTCTTACCAGGTGGATCAGAATATTCACTGGGAAGTGGTCTCTACTTTCGATATCGGCACAGATCTCCGGATGTTTGGCAACCGCCTCAGTGCCGAGCTGGGATACTACTATAAGACAACCTCCGACCTTCTGGCGCATGTGACACCTACCGTCTCCGTAGGCAATGGATACGCTATTACCAATGCGGGGTCCCTATGCAACCAGGGTGTTGAGTTCCTGCTATCCTGGGAGGATAAGATTGGAGATCTGGGTTACCATGTCAGTTTCAACGGCTCCACCATCAAGAACAATGTCCTGCACCTTGGAAATGATGACAGCTATATCACCTCCGGTAATTACCACCGCACTGCTGTTGGACAGCCCGTCGGCTCCTTCTATGGTTATGTGGCCGACGGTGTTTTCCAGAACCAGAAGGAAGTGGAGGAATGGACGGCCAAATATAAATCTTCTTACCAGTTCAAACCCGGCGATATCCGCTATAAGAACTTGAACGACGACGACCGTTTTGACGACAAGGACCGTGATTTCATCGGCAAGACCATTCCTTCCTTTATGTATGGTATTAACCTGAAGCTCAGTTATCAAGGCTTCGATTTCTCCTGCGATATGAATGGCGTTTCGGGTGTTTCCATCCTGAATACCAAATTCTGGCAGAGCTATGCCCAGTACAACTATTATAAGGTGCAGCTGAACCGCTGGCACGGAGAAGGCACATCCAATACGCTCCCGATTCTGGACAGCACCCGTCCGCAGAACCAGCTGGTCTCCACGGCAGCCATCGAAGACGGCTCTTACTTCCGTGTGAGGAATCTTCAACTGGGTTACACCATTCCCAGGAAGGCTCTGGATTTCATCGGTCTCAAGCAGCTATATGTCTATGCCTCGGCCCAGAATCTGCTCACCTTCAAGCACACGACCAGTTATTCTCCTGAAATCGGCGGCAGCATCCTTTCTGCCAATATCGACGATGGAGGATCCTTCCCCATTCCCACCTCCTATACCTTCGGTATCAATTTAACCTTTTAAATGTTGAGCAATATGAAGAGATTACTATATATAGCTGTCAGTATCGCCTTATTGCCTGTCGTGGGATCCTGCGGAAAGGATTTTCTGGAAAGATACCCTCGCGGTCAGTGGTATGCCGAAAACTTCAGCGCAGAAGAAGTCCCCTATAAGATTCTAATAGAAGGAGAACTGGCCAATGCCTATGTCTATCAGCACAGTTATGACTTCAATGCCTCGGCGCCTTGTCTCCATTGCATCAGTACCGATGACGCGGATAAAGGTTCCACTGCATCGGATATGTCCTGGGCAAAGATTATCGACGCCCATACCTGGGATGCCAGTGCCAGTGTCGTGAACCAGTATTACGTTGCGTGGTACAATGTCATTACCTATTGTAACCGCGCAATCAAATATGCTGAAGCCGCAGGAGAATACGATAAGACCATCACTCAGGAAGATGCCGATAACTTCAAGGCCCAAGCCCTGACGATCCGTGCGCACGCTTATTTCCGGTTAATCCAGGCTTTCGGAGACGTCTCCTATGTGGACCATGAACTGGGACAAGATGAGAAAACACCGGCAAGGAGCGATAAAGACGAAGTGTATGCTCAGCTGATTACCCAGTTGGAGTGGTCGGTCCCTCATTTGAGAACTCGTGCCGCCCTTGTGGCCGATGGCGACCTGGGACGTGTTTCCCAGAATTCGGCACGCGCCATCCTGGCCAAAATCTATATGTACAAGAAGGACTGGACCAACTGCCGTATCTGGACCGATGCCATTATTAAATCCGGTGACAACGACCTGTCCACTCCCTTCGATGAGATATGGACGGAAAAACAGGAGTTTGGTCCCGAGTCCGTATATGAAATCGACCTGGATTACAAGCCTTCCCTTAGCATTAACAGCGCGGGTAACCACCAGTGGGCCAGCATCCAGGGCTTCCGTGGACAACCGAACGGCGGTTGGGGTATGAACGGCCCCAGTGCTCTTCTGCGCAAGGATATGGAAGGAGATCCCCGCTACCTTGCTACTGTACTCAGCGATGGAGAGGTTCGTGATGGAGTCACGTTCAAATCAGCCGCTGTCCCCAATCCCTACTATAATGCCAAAGTATACGCGCCTTACTATGAGCAGCAGTTGTACAATAGAAATACGGCTGCTTCCCAGTGGCTCAATATCCGGATGATCCGCTATTCTGACATTGTCCTGATGCAGGCAGAATGTTCCTGCGAATTGAACGATCTGGTGGATGCAAGAGAAAAACTCGAAATGGTCCGCAAGCGTGCCCGCGGCTCCAATTCCAGTGCACTGCCTTATGTTTCCACGGACAACCAGGCCGAACTCCGTGAAGCCATTCACACCGAGCGCCGTTTTGAACTGGCGATGGAGTTTGAACGCTATTTCGACCTTGTCAGATGGGGCGAAACAGATAAGATTACCGGTTTTGTGACCGGGACACAGGAACTATATCCGATTCCGCAAAAGCAGATTGATGCCTCTAATGGTATCCTGACCCAAAATCCAGGTTATTAGAAGAGATGAAAGCATATTCCTTATTGATTCTTTTAATCAGCTTCTGCCTGCGGGCTTGTACCCAGAGCCCGCAGGCAGGGGAGACTCCGGAAAGCAGTTATCCTCCCGGTGACCAGACTTATGTGCCGGCCAATGTGCGCAAGGTCCTGGACAAGCAGCAGAAAGCCGCCTTCACCTTCTTCTATGAAGGAGCGGAAACCGAATCTGGCATGGCGCTGGAAGGGAACAACCGTGGAAATACGGTTACCATCGGCGGTAGCGGTTTCGGCGTAATGGCATTGGTCGTGGGGATGGAAAGAGGTTGGATTACCCGTGCCCAGGGCATTGCCCAAATACAGAAGATTCTGACTTTTCTGCGAAAAGCCGACAGGTACAAGGGTGTATGGTCACACTGGCACAATCCGGATGGCAGTTTTGCCCCTTTTGGAGATCAGTCGGCAACCGGCGATCTGGTTGAGACATCGTTCATGATACAGGGTCTGATTGTGGCCCGGGAGTATCTGGACAAGGATACGGCTGATGAAATAGCCATCCGTGAAACGATTGACCAACTCTATGATGGTATCGATTGGGCTGGTTATACCGGGACAAACCAGGACGGTCTTTACTGGTTGTGGTACTCCCGAGACGACCGTTACTCGCTGAAGATATCGGGGTGGAATGAAGCCCTTTGCACCTATTTACTGGCACTAGGGGCCGAAAAGAATGGTATTTCCGCCGATATTTATAAGAAAGGATGGAATGCCCCCTTCTATCCCGCCCGCAAAGTAAACGGGTATGAGTTCCCTCTTGGAAACCAGGAGAAAGGAGGCCCGCTCTTCTTCAGTCATTACTCTTTCCTGGGATTCGACCCCAGGCATATGGCCGATGATAAGGCCTGGTACTGGCTGCAGAACCTTTCCCACACGATGCTCAACCGGCACTATTGTCTGTATGAAGCTCCTGAAAAGAACGGCTATACATCTAGCCTATGGGGTCTCACGGCTTGCTATGGGGCCGGCAGCACGGGCTCTTATTCGGCCCGGAGTCCCAAGAACGATGACGGTGTTCTTGCCCCCACGGCGGCCCTATCTGCCTTCCCTTATACTCCTTTCTACTCTACTCAGGTTTTAATGGACCTGAACGGGCGGGAAGTCTGCAAGGGTGAATACGGCTTTGCCGATTCATACAAACCCTCCGAGAATCAGGCAACCCGGAACCATCTAGCCATCGACCAGGGACCGATAGTGGTGATGATCGAGAATTACCGTTCAGAACTGATTTGGCACCTGTTTATGAAGAATGCCCGTGTGAAGCAGGCTCTGCAGAAGGCTGGAATCGGAGAACCCACTCTAAAGGAAGGATTCCCTTTTGTGGTGGAGGATAGCAAAACCGGCGTAGTGGACCTTATGGCCCATCCCGACAGCGAAAAGTATCAGCTGGACGGGTATTCTTCCCAGGCGGGAACTGCCAAAGTCTGCGTCAAATCGGGTTCCACAATGGAGACTATCCAGGAGTATACGTTCCCTGTTACGGCCGGTGTGTTCCGATTCACGTTTGATGACACGAAAGTGACCCGTGGGAAAAAGCACCAGATTACCCTCACCCTGCCATCGGGCAAAACCTGTCAGATGGAGACTATCCTGCACTAGAGACAAGCGTTTGTAATAATGATTGCATATATGAAAACAACTTTGACTATATTGATGGCGTTTAATGTGGCGGCTGCCATATCCTGTTCCCGGGAGGCCGATTTCCCGCCCAAGCCGACATCGTCCATCGTCTTTTCAGACGAGTCGGACACTGAACTCCTGTTCGATGAAAATGGAACATCGAAAACCGTCAAATTCACATCAGCCAAAGCCTGGACGGCTGCAGTCCAGGATGAAGAAGGGCAGGAGTGGTGCACCCTTTCCCCCGACGAAGGCCCTGGCGGAGATATGACCCTTACCGTCAGGGTTGCCGAAAACGAGACCCCTGATGAGCGTAATACCAGCATTCTCGTGAAATCGGGTGTTACGAAAAAAACGATTGTCGTTAACCAGAAGCCTTCCGGTTCCATCCTTCTCTCATCTTCCAATGTCGAGGTGGGTGCCGAAGGCGGGTCTTTCTCGTTGATTGCCAAGGCCAATGAGGAATGCACGGTCACGGTTCCGGCCGATTGCCAGGCTTGGATTACCGCATTGGCCACCAGGAGCGTCTCGACAATCATCAATCTTAAGGTAGCCCCCAATGAAGCACTGAAGGAAAGGACTGGGCAACTAAGTTTGAGTAACGGGACTACTACCGAGACGGTTACTGTTCATCAGGCCGCGGCAGCAGCCGCTATTTCCCTGTCCTTTGAGAAATACGACTGCCCGGAAGACGAGGCTGAATTCACAGTGGATGTCACCGCCAACGTTCCCTTTACAGTTACCGTCTCGGACAGCTGGATAACCCCCGATCCTGCGAATACTGCTGCGGGTCCTAGCTTCAAGTACAAGGTCCAGGAAAACGAGACGATCGTTGACCGTACCGCTACCATCACCTTTGCCAATGACGAGTACAAAGTGAATAAGGTGCTGACAGTGAACCAGTCCGGAAAGAAAGGCGATGGAAGTATCCGCATCCTTGCCATTGGCAACAGCTTCTCGGACGATGCTCTCGAGTATCTGTACCAGATTCTCGAGCAGGCGGGATACACTTCCATCAAGCTTGGAAACCTTTATATCGGTGGGTGCACCCTCGCTACCCACGCCTCCAATTTTACAAGTGAAGCCAAGGCCTACGACTACCGCGTGAATACAGACGGTACCTGGGTCACCACACCTTCCTACAGTTCCGTGGACGCTATCAAGAGCGATAACTGGGATTACATCTCCCTGCAGCAAGCTAGCGGATCCTCCGGTATGCCGGATACCTATGAGCCTTCGCTCACCACTCTCATAGAGGGAGTCAAGGCTCTGAAGCCCAAAGCCAAACTCATGTGGCATATGACCTGGGCCTATCAGCAGACCAGTACACATTCCGAGTTCCCCAACTATAACAGCGACCAGATGACGATGTACAACGCCATTGTGAGCACGGTCCAAAGCAAGGTGCTGGTAAAGGATGATATCAAGGTGCTGATCCCTTCCGGAACGGCCATCCAGAACCTGAGGACCAGCGTCATCGGCGACAATCTAACCCGTGACGGTTATCATCTGAGCACCAATATCGGTCGTTTTGCCGCTGCTTTGATGTGGGCTAAGCAGATTAGTGGATGCGACCTGGAAACCATCTCCTGGATTCCTTCCGGGAACGTGTACACTCAGAAGCAACTGCAAGCGATCAAGGAGGCCGTCAACAATGCTTACGAACACCCTCTTGAAGTCACTGCTTCCACCATCACTACCGACGATGAAGATATCAATGCTTCTCTTGAGACTGTTATGCGTGCTGGCGGTTACAACCCCGACAACTATCAGCAACTCGCTTTTGACCTGATTCATCCTGGCTATTACAACTCCAATTCCAATATCCCGATGACGGTGCAGACCAATATGAAGAACTACGCTACTACGCGCGTCTTCGAAAAGGCAGAATTCCCCGACGGAACGCTGATCGTCCAGCGTGCCGGATACGGGTACCGTCCCGAAGGATGGGTTGCAGCCGACCAGAAGAACGATAAACGTCCGGATAATACTAATGTGCAGATTGTCGAAGTGAACGAAGCCTGGTGGGGCGATTTCACCCTCAGGGCCTTCAATATCTTCAAAACGGGGGTCAGTGACCTGACATCCATCTTAGACGAAGTCAAGAACTCTTTCGGCATCTTCGTTCCCAAGCCTTCCGGTAACCCCGAGCTGGATAAGATTCTGACCAGCAACGGCTACAATCCGTCCGACTATACGATGTTGTCCTTCGACCTTATCCATCCTGGTTACTACAACTCGTCTTCCGATATTCCGATGACGGTGCAGACCAATATGAAGAATTTCGCTACTACCCGTATCTTCACCAAGTCCGATATCCCTGAAGGATCCCTGATCGTCCAGAAAGAAGGCTATCTATATCGTCCTGAAGGTTGGATCGAGCAAGACGGAAAGATGTCGTCCCGTCCCAATAACGTGAATACGCAGTTTGTTATCGCAGATGCTACTTGGTGGGGCGATTACAACTTCCGTGCATTCAACATCCAGAAGAGCGGCGTGAGTGACCTCACGGATATTCTGGACGAAGTGAAGGAATCCTTTGGCATCTATGTCCCCAAGTACGCCACAAACGCGGCTTTGGAGCAGATTGTGGCCGATAAAGGGTACAATACGTCTAAGTACAGAATGCTCAGGATTGAAATCACCACTTACCGATACTACAACTCTACGGATAAGAATATGATTTCTACCCCCGGCACCAATATGAAGAACTATGCCGCGACGGAGATTCTCCCCAAGGAGCGTATTCCCAATGGCTCCCTGATTGTCCAAAAGGATGGATTCCAGTATCGTCCCGAAGGATGGACCGCTTTGGACGAAGTTACCGTAGGTCGTCCTGCAAATGTGACGGATATGCTGGTAGAGGTGGACGACGCCTGGTGGCGGGAGTTCAACTATCGCGGATTCAACCTGGCAGAAAAAGGGAACCCCACGCTTGATGACGCCCGTCAGGAGGCATTGAAATCCGCTTTCGGCATCTTTGTCCCTGTCAAGTAAGTTTCCTCGCGTGAGAACACTGCTACTTGCATTTTGTCTGATGTGGACCGTTGCGGCCTCGGCCGCAACGGTTGCACCGGACAGTTACAAAAGCAAGCGGCCAGACAGCACGGCAAGGCTGTTTGTCTCCCCGGTTGTCGAAAATAAAATCGCAGAGGTGGCAAACAGGATTGCCGATCCGAAACTGCGATGGATGTTCGAGAACTGTTATCCCAACACCCTGGACACCACGGTTCACTACGCCCAAGATGAGAATGGCGAAGATGATACCTTTGTTTACACAGGAGACATAGCTGCTATGTGGCTACGGGATTCTGCAGCGCAGGTATGGCCATATCTTGAACTGGCGGCGGATGATGTGCATCTGAAGGCTATGCTCCGTGGCGTAATCCTGCGTCAGTTCAAGTGCATCCTCCTGGACCCTTATGCCAATGCTTTTTACAAAGATGCCGTGACTGGGGAGTGGGCTTCGGATTTCACGAAGATGCTGCCCGGTGTCCACGAAAGAAAATGGGAAATCGATTCCCTGTGTTATCCCATCAGGCTTGCATACGCATATTGGAAAGCAACGGGTGATGACAGTATCTTTGACGACCGGTGGCTGGCGGTGATAGACACGATACTGGAAACTTTCCGAGAACAACAGAGAAAGGAAGGTATCGGCCCATACACCTTTATGAGGATGACACAGTGGCAGCACGATACGGTGGAAAATTCCGGAAAAGGAAATCCCTGTAAACCAGTTGGTTTGATAGCCTCCATCTTCAGACCATCGGACGATGCCACCATCTTTCCATTTTTGATTCCCTCCAATTTCTTCGCGGTTTCCGTCCTCCGTCAGGGAGCCGATATCCTCACCCGGGTAAACCGCGACAGCTTTCGTTCCGCACAGTGTATCGCCCTGGCGGACGAGGTACAGTATGCTTTGAAAAAGAATGCGATCGTAAAGCATCCCTATTATGGAAAGATTTACGCATACGAGGTGGACGGATACGGAAACTACCTGATGATGGACGACGCCAATGTCCCCAGTCTGCTCTCGCTGGCTTACCTTGGAATTGTCCCTTTGAATGACAAGACCTATCTTCGTACCAGACGCTTTGTCCTTAGTGAGGACAACCCTTATTTTTTTAAAAGTAAGAACGCCGAAGGCATCGGTGGTCCACATATCGGCTATGATATGATCTGGCCGATGAGTATTATGATGCGGGCATTCACATCTTCGGACGATGATGAAATCCGCCTTTGCCTGAGAATGCTGCGGGATACGGACAATAACTCCGGGTTTATTCACGAATCCTTCCACAAGAACGACCCTTCGAAATACACCCGGGATTGGTTCGCCTGGCAGAATTCCCTTTTCGGCGAATTAATTGTAAAACTGGTGGAGGAAGGGAAGAGTAATCTCTTTAACAATTTGTAAATGAAAAAATTAATTCATCCGATACTGCTTTTTATCACTCTGATTCTATCAGCTTGCTCTTCCAGGGAGAAGGAAATGGATCGCTTCGTTAAGGAGCTAATGGCCCATATGACCATCGAAGAAAAAATCGGCCAGTTGAATCTCCCGGTTACTGGTGACATCGTCACCGGACAGATTAAGAGCAGTGACGTCTCCAATCGTGTAAGAGCTGGAGAAGTGGGCGGCTTGTTCAATCTCAAAGGAACGGAGAACATTCGTGCCATTCAGAGAATCGCTGTGGAAGAGTCTCGTCTGGGAATTCCCCTTTTGATAGGAATGGATGTCATCCACGGATACGAGACCGTATTCCCCATCCCGTTGGGTCTGTCCTGCTCGTGGGATATGGAGGCCGTAGAAATAATGGCCGAAATATCCGGAATCGAGGCGGGCTCGGACGGCATAGCTTGGACTTTCAGCCCGATGGTGGATGTGTCCCGCGATCCCCGTTGGGGCAGGGTGAGCGAAGGGGCCGGAGAAGACCCGTATCTGGTCTCGCAATTCGCCAAGGCGATGGTAAGGGGTTATCAGAATGCAGGTATCCTCCCTTGTGTCAAACACTTCGCATTATATGGTGCGGCAGAAGGAGGGCGCGATTACAACACCGTAGATATGAGCCGCGGGCGGATGTACAATGTCTATCTTCCTCCATTCAAGGCCGCTGTGGAGGAAGGAGCTGGGAGTTTTATGGCCTCTTTCAACGAAATTGATGGTGTCCCGGCTACGGCCAACAAGTGGCTTCTCACGGATGTTCTACGAAAACAGTGGGGTTTTGAAGGTTTTGTGGTGTCGGACTATACCGGTATCCTGGAAATGGTGGATCACGGAATCGGGGACATCGAAGAGGTGAGTTATAGAGCTTTGAATGCTGGCCTGGATATGGATATGGTGAGTGAGGCTTTTTCCTCCAATATCAAGCGCGGTTTGGAAAAGGGACAAATATCGCCAAAGAGGCTGGACGAAGCCTGCCGGAAGATTCTGGAAGCCAAATACAGACTGGGCCTTTTCGATGACCCTTATAAATTTTGCCGCCGGAATCCGGAAACCCCAGACAGCATCATTTACAGCCAAGCCCACAGAAAGGAGGCACGGAGAATCGCCTCGGAGAGTTTTGTGCTCCTGAAAAACGAATCTATCCTTCCTCTGAAAAAAACGGGCACCATCGCCGTCATCGGCCCGCTTGCCGATACCCGTGAAAATATGGCAGGTACCTGGAGCGTAGCTGCTCGCCTTGGAGAATGCAGAAGTGTATTGGACGGAATCCGTTCGGCCACTGAAGGGAAAGCCAAGGTGCTCTATGCTAAAGGATCTAATCTGGTGGCCGATGAGCAGTTGGAACAGCGGGCCACAACCTTTGGCAGGGCAATCCCAAGAGATGGAAGAAGTGACCAGGAATTGCTCCTGGAGGCAGTTTCCATTGCATCCCGGGCGGATGTCATCGTGACAGCTTTGGGTGAAGCCTCGGAAATGTCCGGAGAGAGCTCAAGTCGCAGCGATATCAGCATTCCAGATGTTCAGGTCAAACTGCTGGAGGAGCTGTTGAAGTGCGGAAAGCCGCTGGTGCTGGTCCTTTTCAACGGACGTCCTTTAACCATGGAAAAAGAAGCAGCCCAGGTGCCTGCCCTTTTGGATGTCTGGTTTGGTGGTTCTGAATCCGGAGACGCCATTGCCGATGTCCTATTCGGAGACGTGAATCCCAGCGGAAAACTCACGATGTCCTTCCCCAAAAATGTGGGACAGATTCCCATCTATTATTCTCACAAGAATACAGGACGTCCTCTGGGTGAAGGCCAGTGGTTCCAAAAATTCCGTTCCAACTATCTGGATGTGGACAATGATCCTTTGTTCCCGTTCGGGTTCGGCTTATCCTATACTCGTTTCGAATATGGCTCCGTTCAGCTGAGTACGAATAATCTTTCACAGAACGAGTCGCTGGAAGCTTCTGTAGTGCTCAGTAATACGGGAGATTACGATGGAAAAGAAATCGTCCAACTGTATGTCCGCGACCTTGTGGGCTCGGTCACCCGTCCGGTCAAAGAACTGAAAGGATTTCAGAAGGTATTCCTGAAAGCGGGAGAAAGTACCACCGTGAGTTTTAATCTCAATGCCTCTGAACTCGGTTTTTACAATGCGGATGGGAAGTATATCGTAGAACCCGGAGAATTCGAACTCTTCATCGGCCCGTCTAGTAAAACGGCTAATTCGGCGAAGTTTTGCCTGGACTAGGTTTTAGATTATTATTGTGGCGAAGCCAACGGAAAGTCGAAAATTCTTTTGAACGGGGAATCGGGCTATGTATGCTTGGTTCCCCAAATCGTCTGAGAGAAAAGGGCGATAGCTGTGTAAAAGGATGAGAAGGTGTTCTCCAATGAAAGCATTACGCACCGTAAGTTGCTGAATATTAATAATGAAGAGGAATTCCATAAAGGGATTCCTCTTCTGTTTAGTAGACTACACAGGTAAATTCTCGAACTTTTTTCAGGACCTTGCGAAGTTGGATAGACTTGTGCAAAGTGTTGAGGAAGAATCAAACTCCTAGAAAGACATCTTTAAAGAGGGCCCGATGGTAGGGGCGAACTTCTTCTGCTCTGAATTGTTATACTTGAACTGGACCGGCTGGAGGTCCAGGGAGACGCCGAGGGAGAGTTTGCCGCCATGGTTGCCGATGCGGCGGGAGACACCCACGTCGATGGTTCCGAAGACGCTGTTTCGCACGCCGAGCGTTTGCGCGGGGTCTGTCAGGATGTGCTCATATTCTGCGGGAACATTTCCGTAATATAAGCCATAGCCAGACACGATCAACCTGTTGAGATAGTGCGTATCGGAGAAGAAGGCATAGCCCAGTT
>JAEEGJ010007339.1_pt1 | contig 31738 bp, 25 predicted proteins | sample 8958761 | NCBI WGS metagenome assembly JAEEGJ01 (sample SAMN16246546, study PRJNA631951) | gut metagenome | biome: gut microbiome; feature: rumen; material: RS-attached | host: Bos | place: Iran: Karaj | collected 2018-10
AGGAAGACGCCGGGGTAAAAGTTGTGGTACTGACCGGCGCCGGTCGTGCGTTCTGCGGCGGCGGGGATATCCGCTTCATGAAAGCCCATTGTGAGGAACCGGATTTCGCGGACAAATCCATGGGTCCTCTGGCCGGCAAACTTTCTGAAATCGTGTTGTATATCAAAAAGATGACGAAGCTGGTGATTTGTGCCGTAGCAGGTGCAGCGGCAGGCGGTGGCTGCAATCTGGCCCTGGGTTGCGACTTTGTGTTTGCGGCAGACAATGCCAAATTCCTGCAGGCCTTTGTGGGCATTGCCCTGATTCCCGACACCGGCGGCGGTTATATGTTACCCAGAGCCATCGGCACCCATCGTGCCATGGACATGTTCGTTACCGGCCGCCCTGTATCGGCACAGGAGTGTTTTGAACTGGGTCTCGTAAAAGAAGTGACCACAGCGGACGAACTGCTGACGAAAGCAACGGCCTTTGCGAAAAAGCTGGCTGCCGGTCCCACACTGGCCTATGCCAATATGAAAAAGATGATGTTTATCAGTATGTACCAGGGCTTTGAAGACTTCGCCAAAGCGGAAGTGGCCCTGCAGAACGAATGCGCTGCCAGTGCTGATTTCCGTGAAGGCATCACGGCATTCCTGGAGAAACGCAAAGCGAAGTTTACAGGGAAGTAACTTGGATATTTCTTCAATTTTACAAAAAGAAGAACTGAATAAAGAAGATTTAATCTTCCTCCTTGGCCGCACCAATCCGGATGAGATAAAGCAACTGTATGATGCAGCGTACGAAACCAAAAAGGAATGGGTAGGCAACGTAGATTATTACCGGGGCCTGCTGGAGTTTTCCAACCGCTGCATCAAGAACTGCAACTATTGCGGTATCCGCAGAGACAACGGGGAAGTGGAACGCTTTGATACGCCCCGGGAGGATATCCTGACCATGGCCCGCTGGTGTTATGAGCAGCAGTACGGCTCGGTGACCCTGCAGTCCGGAGAGCGGCAGGACGAAGCTTTCATTGATTTTGTAGAAGGTTTATTGCGGGATATTAAATCCATCGGGAATGGAGCGCTGGGCATCACCCTTTGCGTAGGGGAGCAGACGAAGGAAACCTATCAGCGATGGTACAACGCAGGGGCGCATCGGTACTTGCTGCGAATTGAAAGCAGCAACCCGAAGTTATATGCCACGCTGCATCCGCAAGACGGGTATCATAAGTGGGACGTGCGCAAGGCCTGTCTGGATTCACTGGCGGAAATCGGCTATCAGGTGGGAACCGGTGTGATGATCGGTCTTCCCGGGCAGACGCCGGAAGATCTGGCGGAGGACATTCTGTTTTATAAAAAACAGAACATTGCCATGATTGGCATGGGGCCTTACGTGGTACATCACAACACGCCGCTGGGGAAAAAGGTGTGTGAGGCAGGACTGGATACGCCGGAAGCCAGGGCGGAACGTTTGCGGCTGAGCATCAACATGGTGGCGGTGACGCGCCTGTTTTTAAAAGATGTGAACATCGCGGCTACAACAGCCATGCAGACTCTGCATCCGCTGGGAAGAGAGATGGCGTTAAAGGCCGGGGCCAATATTCTGATGCCTCTGGTGACGCTGCCGCAATTCCGCAGCCAGTACCAGCTTTACGATAACAAACCCTGCCTGGAAGACGGACAGGAACAGTGTCGCAACTGCCTCAGCGCCCGGGTTGCTTCGGTAGGCGACACAGTAGGCTGGGGGCAGTGGGGCGACTCGCCGCACTTTTTTAATAATCTGAAGTAGAAAGTCATATAGACTTTATCTGCTGAGTAAGAAAAGTTGTAAGAAAAAAGACACAAGTAAAACATCGGGGACGGTTACGTTATTCCATGAGATGAAATTCGTCGTCTGTGGCGAGACTGTTTGAGAGGCGAAGCCTCGAGTTTCGAAGCCACAGACGGATGAATCCATGGAATAGTAACCGTCCCCGGTTTTGCGGTATCTTTTTTCTTGCAACTTACTTATAGCGGATGAATCGGTTATCAATGTCCGAAGATCGCAATGTAGCCCTGCACGAAAATGTACAATACAACCAACGGCAGAAGGTACGTCAGATAGAAGCGCAGCCATTTGGGGAAGGCTACACCGTTTCCGGTGTCCGCTTCTTTGATGAAATTATCCCAGCCCCAGCCGTAACGGCTGGTACAGAAGGCAAGGTAAACCAGGCTGCCCAAAGGCAGCAGGTTGTTGCTGACCACAAAGTCTTCCAGGTCCAGCACACCGGTACCTTTGCCCAGAGGCTGGAAGCTGCTCCAGATGTTGAAACCGAAAATACAGGGCAGGGACAATACAATAATGGCAACCGTACCCATCTTAATGACGCTCTTGCGTTCCCAGCCGGTCAGGTCGCAGATGCAGGCAATCAGGTTTTCAAACACTGCAATGACCGTGGACATGGCGGCAAAAGTCATGAACAGGAAGAACAGGGAGCCCCAGAACTGTCCGCCCGCCATATGATTGAATACATTGGGCAGCGTGATGAACAGCAGGTTGGGCCCCGCACCCGGATCCACGTTAAATGCAGAGCAGGCCGGGAAGATGATCAGACCGCTCATGATGGCTACAAAGGTATCCAGCAAAATTACGCAGATGGCTTCGCCGGTAAGCCGTTTTTCTTTGCCGATGTAACTGCCGAAGATTGCCAGAGCGCCGATACCCAGACTCAGCGTAAAGAACGCTTGGCCCATGGCCGCGAAGATGACTTCGTTGGCTCCGTATTTGGTGAGGCGGCTGAAATCAGGCTGCAGGAAATAGGCAAGACCGCTTTCCCCGCCGGGCAGCATGACGGAATTGATGGCTAATGCAATCATAAGGAACAGCAGGCAGGTCATCATAAATTTGGTGATCCGTTCCACGCCGGCCTCTACGCCCAGATAGCAGACCCCGAAACCGAGAATGACGGCCAGAGCCATGTACCCGATCATGGTGACGGGGTCGGAAACCAGACCGCCCAGTACGCCGCCGATATCTTTGGCAGCCATACCCACGAAGGCGCCAGTTACCATTTTGTACAGATAATAGAACATCCAGCCGGTGATGGTGGTGTAGTACATCATCAACATGGCATTACCTAAAATACATCCATATTTATACAGATGCCATTTCGTTCCCTTGGGTTCCAACTTGTCAAAAGAAAGCGCTGCGCTGCGCTTGCTGGCCCGGCCTACGGCAAATTCGGCAACCATAATGGGGAGTCCCAGGATTGCCAGAAAGAAAAGGTAAATCAGTACGAAGGACGCGCCTCCGTATTTGCCGGTGATAAAAGGAAAGCGCCAGACATTGCCTAAACCGATAGCACAGCCTGCCGATACTAAAATGAAGCCCAGACGGGTTGAAAAGGTTCCTCGTTCCATAATATGCCTCCCGCATAAATCTGTTGTTGCTATTATCCTTTATTATAGCAAGTTGTGACAAAAAAAGTAAATACTATCTTAAAAATAGTATAAAATACTGACAGGAGGGCTTCTTTGTGACAATGGAGGGGGATGGCACTATAGTATGAAAAGCAGAGAAACACAAGGTATTTATTGACTAATGCACCTTGATGTGGTTTAATAACTAATAGAATATTTTTCTATATTGATAGAATAATATCCGATATGTTCAAAATCGGTGTTTTGAAATTTAAGGAGGAATAATAATGAGCTTTTACAGTGAGTTTAAAGAATTTGCAGTACGCGGAAATGTTGTAGATATGGCGGTTGGCGTTGTGATCGGCGGCGCTTTCGGCAAAATCGTGACTTCCTTTGTAAATGATATCGTGATGCCGCCCTTAGGCAAGCTGGTGGGTGATGTGGACTTTTCCAATTTGTTCATCAACCTGACGGATAAGAACTACGCAACCCTGGCAGAAGCCAAAAAGGCCGGCGCGGCTGTTATTGCTTATGGCTCTTTTATTAATACGGTTATTGATTTCCTGTTAGTTGCCTTTGCTGTTTTTGTGGTAATCAAGCAGATCAACCGTATGCGCAAACCGGCAGAGGAACCGGCTCCGGCCCGTACCTGTCCGTACTGCAAGAGTGAAATTGCGGATGATGCGACCCGTTGCCCGCACTGCACAAGCCAGTTGGACTGATTGATGCTCCGTTATCCGATATTCTTTTAATCAGGAAGTGCCGGCTGGTTCCGGTACGGCTATGGTTCTGTGCCGGTCGTTCCGTCTGTACTTCTTACAGGTGATTTTTGTGTTAGTTCCAGGAAAAATGAGAAGCAAGACTATTTTTCGTATGGTGCTGGCCCTGCTCGCAGCAGGGCTGGTTTTTTGTGGCACGGCTGCGGCCAGCTTTGTACCGGCTGCCAGTCCCCGGATTAAGACCATGGGGCGTTGGATTCCGGCAGACAACGGCAGTCTCTATGCAGGGCGAGGCGGGGTGGTCGTTTCAACCCAGTTTGAAGGGACCGGCGTGCAGGTACAGATGTACAGTGATTCCCAGGGGGATTGCTGGTGGTTGAAAAAGCTGGACGATGGTCCTCTGATCCGCTTTAAGGTTCAGATGGGCATGAACGTACTGTTCCAGAATCTGCCCATGGGAAAACATACCCTGTTTATGATCCGGGATACGGAAGGCATGCGGGGCGTAACTATCCTGCGGGGCTTCTATTTTATCGGGGAAAGTGAAACACCGGCAGTCAGTGTTCCCACAGCCGTACAGGGCAATGCGAATCATTCGGGTACTGCTGCCAGAACAGGAAAACCCACTCATAACAAGACGGTGGGGAAAAAGACGGTGAGTAAGAAAAACGCTAACGCACCGGTAACCCCGCCGGTCCAGAAAGCTCCCCGGCGCCGCAGCATTGAGATTATCGGCGACTCTGTTGCAGCCGGTGCGTTTATTTATCCGGAAGGGGATTACTTCCAGCGGGAAAGCAGTTATCTGGCATTTGGTCCCCGGCTGGCCCGTATGTTGAACGCCGACTGGAGTCTGGTGGCTTCCTCCGGGGAAGGGGCTGTACGTAATAATGAAGAAAAGCCCCCCTATAATGCAATGCATGCCGGGGAACAGATTGAACGGGCTTTTTATAGTCAGAAGGAACCGCGCTGGAGTAACCAGATGGACGATCCGGATCTGGTGATCCTGGCCTATGGGGAAAATGATTTTAACGATGAAGTGAACCGTCCGTCGGATGCTTACTTTAAAGAACAGTATAAAGAGCTTGTTCTGAAATTGCGGCAGTTCCGTCCCAATTCCGTGATTTTCTGCATGACCCCTTCCAACATTGTGACCAGCCGGCGTTCGGTGCCGGGTATGGGCGGTGCGGTTGCAGAATTACGGGCCGCGGGAGATACCAATGTGTATTTTGTTGATTTAAATGCACGTGGACCGTTGCTGGGCCCGTCAGACACTTTGGATGGCGTGCATCCCCTTGCCAGCGGGCATGATAAAATAGCCCTGTATCTGCGGGCTTATGCCAGGGCTGTGCTGGGGTGGAACTGAAGAGAAGCAGGCCGGTCTGCAAATGCATATCGGGATGACAGGATGCATTTTACTTGACAAAACAGAGAAAGCCTTTTAATATATTCCTATCGGATGGGTAGAATATATCACAGACGACAATTATTTTTGGTGTTAAAATTTAGTGAAGGAGTGGGAAACATGAAAAAGTTCATTTATGGCATACTGTCTGTTGCGATGGCGTCGATGCTGATGCTGGGATGCGGCGGTGACGGCGGCAAAAAACCGGCTGCTCCGGCTGCCCCGTCGGCAGATAAGAAAGTTGTTGTGAAAGTGGGAGCTACTCCGGTGCCCCATGCGGAACTGCTGAATTTTGTAAAGCCGCAGCTGGCGAAAGAAGGGGTAGACCTGCAGGTCATTGAATTTACGGATTATGTAAAGCCGAATCTGTCCCTGTCTGATAAAGAACTGGACGCTAACTTCTTCCAGCATATTCCGTTCCTGGAGAAGACCTGTCAGGAACGTAACCTGAAACTGGTGGTACTGGATAAGATTCATATCGAACCCATGGGCTGCTATTCCAAGAAGTACAAGGACATCAAATCTCTGCCTAACGGCGCTAAAGTTGCAATCCCCAACGATCCTACCAACGGTGGCCGCAGCCTGATGCTGTTGGAAGCTGCGGGTCTGCTGAAACTGAAAGATGGCAAAGGCATTACCGCTACACCTAACGATCTGGCAGCGAATCCCAAAAACCTGAAGATCATTGAAGTGGAAAGCGCTACGCTGCCCCGTGCTCTGGATGACACCGACCTGGCAGTCATCAATTCCAACTTCGCAATGGAAGCCAAACTGAACCCGGTGAAGGACTCCCTGTTCATTGAAAAGGATTCCCCGTACGCTAACGTAATCGCAGTACGAACCGGCGATGAAAAGCGTCCGGAACTGGTGAAACTGGCCAAAGCGCTGAAGACGCCGGAAGTAAAGAAGTTCATTCAGGACAAATACAAAGGCGCGGTAGTTCCTGCGTTCTGATAGAAAAATATCTAAGGAAGTGTTGATTGTTCAGCACTTCCTTTACTTTTTAATTACTAATGAGGCTGCAAATGAAAAGGCACAAGCAAAACATCGGAGACGGGTTTGCGTTGTATTTCCCTTGCAGCCTTTTTTATTTATTTGCAAAATAATCACACATGGAACTTTCCTTTTTGCGATGAATATGGTAAAATGAAATACGAACAACTGTTTTGCAATGAGTTTGTTATATATCTGCTGAACGAGGTAGACCACTATGGAACAGGCAGGCATTTTTGACGATTTGGTGAGCCAGCCTCTGGCCGCCCGATTGCGGCCGGAAACAATAGAAGAATATGTGGGGCAGGAGCATCTGTTGGGAAGGGGCCGGGTGCTGCGCCGTATGATCGAGCAGGACCGAATTTCTTCCATGATTTTCTGGGGTCCTCCCGGAGTCGGAAAGACCACGCTGGCTCAAATCATTGCGCGGATGACACAATCGGCATTTATCAATTTTTCTGCTGTTACCAGTGGCATCAAAGAGATCCGTGTCGTGATGGAAAAAGCGGAGAAGAACCGTCAGATCGGACAGCGGACCATCGTATTTGTAGACGAGATCCATCGCTTCAATAAGGCGCAGCAGGATGCGTTTTTGCCCTTTGTGGAAAAAGGCAGTATCATTCTTATTGGCGCTACTACAGAGAACCCTTCTTTTGAAGTGAACGGGGCGCTGTTGTCCCGCTGCCGTGTCTTTGTGCTGCAGCCTCTATCAGCAGACGATTTGACAGAGATGCTGCACCATGCGCTGCAAAGTCCCAGGGGTTTTGGCGGACAGAAAATTGAAATTGCAGAGGATCTGTTACGTCTTATTGCCAATTTTGCCAACGGGGATGCACGCTCGGCTCTGTCCACTCTGGAAATGGTAGTGCTGAACGGGGACCTGAAGGACGACACGGTCGTTGTGACCAAAGAAATACTGGAGCAATGTATTTCCAAAAAATCCCTGCTTTACGATAAAAACGGGGAAGAACATTATAATCTGATATCTGCGTTGCATAAGAGCATGCGTAACTCGGATCCGGATGCAGCGGTGTACTGGCTGGCCCGGATGCTGGAAGCAGGAGAGGACCCTTTGTACGTGGCCCGCAGGGTGACAAGGTTTGCCAGCGAAGACGTGGGCATGGCGGATCCCAGGGCGCTGGAAATTGCGGTGGCGGCGTATCAGGCCTGTCATTTTATCGGTATGCCGGAGTGTACGGTGCATCTGACGGAGGCTGTGGTGTATATGTCTCTGGCGCCAAAATCCAATGCTATGGAAGTAGCTTACAATACAGCCCGGGTGGATGCCCTGAATATGATTGCGGAACCGGTTCCTCTTGTAATTCGCAATGCGCCCACCAAACTGATGAAAAACCTGAACTACGGCAAAGGCTATCAGTATGCACACGATGCGGAAGATAAACTGACCAATATGCAGTGCCTGCCTGATTCCCTGTTGGGAAGAACCTACTACCAGCCTACAGAAGAAGGATTTGAAGCGCGCTACAAGGAACGGTTGCAGCAGATTAAAGAATGGAAACGGAAACACGGGGCGAAAATCTGATCCGCTTTCTCGGATGTCATCTGCCAACGCAGGGGCCGGCTTGGGAAAAATCAAGATGCGGCAGGGTTAAGCCTGTTACATTAGAGTCAATATAAAGTCAATAGTCACTCAGGAGGCAATGTAAGAATATGGAATTCCCGGGAAAAAGCTTCTTAAAACGGCATAAAATCAGTGTTGCAGCAGCTATTGCATGCGTTATCGTCAGTATCCTTGTCATCCTGGGCTTGCTGCAGTTTGCCAGACGGGGCGCTGCGTTCATCTTCAACCGGGAAATGCAAAAGCAGACGATGCTGCGGGGAACCATAACGGTGGAAACCCTTATGGCCCATATCACCGGAGATGTTAATTTCGAAAATTTAGTATGGAAAGAACCTGACGGGGATGTGATTCTTCATATTCCGGAAGGAAGCTTTCAAGTGCGTCTCTGGGACGTTATCACCCGCCGTTTTAAAGCAACTTCCATTCAGCATCTGACGCTGAAAAACGCTGTAATCTCTGTGCGCTTTAACGAGAATATGCAAGTTGATTTTCTGGACCAGAAGCCGGGACAAATTAGTCTGCCAAAGGCGGAAGCACAGCAGAAGACAGATAAGAATACGAGGCAGGATCCGAAACATAAGACGGAACAGGATTTGGCAGCGGAATGGATCGAAGATCACGACTACGTTTATGATGACGATGGTATCAATTTTGACCTGGGCGCCCGCAGGTTGCGGTCGGTGATTGTGTTAGAGGACTGTCAGCTGGCAGCCCGCTATAAAAAGCATCATTATGTTTTGAACAATGTTAACATGAAGCTGGGACTCGATACGACCGGTATGTCCCATATTGACCTGTCCACCGGGAAATTTGGCGGAACCATGCAGGGCGGCGGTATGTCCATCTACGGTGAAATTAATTTTAAACCGGCTACCCCTGTGCTGGATGTGGATGTATCGCTGCGGGATGTGGATCCTTCCTCCCTGGGCTTTGGCATGAATGTCCATGATAATATGACGGTAGTGGTCAGAATGGAAGGACCAGTTACGGGGCCTATGGGCCGGGGAACTGTTAAAATGCAAGAACTGCATATTCCGGCATTGCATTTTACAGATATCATCGGGGATGTGAACTATGCCAATGGGATTTTCCGGTTTTCGGATGTCCACGCAAAAGTGTTTGGCGGAACCCTGGCAGCCCGGGGCGATTATGATATGAATACCAGGAGATACCGAATCTTCGGAAACGGAAAGAATCTGGACAGCAAAAGAGCCTTGCGGAATTCTCACCTGTCCTGTCCGGTGGATTTGGATATAAGCCTTGAGTGTAAAGGGAATGCCCGAAGCACACTGACCACCGGGAATTTTAAATCCGGAAAGGGACATTACAGCCTTATTCCTTTCGACAGCCTACAGGGACGTTTCAGCAACCGGTATAGGGATTTGCGCTTTTATGATGTAAAAATCATCACTCAGTTTGGGACCGTCAGCACGGATGCGTTCAGTATTATTAAAGGAAAACTCCATCTGAATAAGATTATGTTGACGGATCACGATACGGGAAAAGAAATGATGGTGCATGAGGGTAATAAAGACAAATATAAGCAGGACAGTACGGATAACAAAGACAGCAAAGATAAAGATAGCAAGGATAATAAAGATAACAAGAAGAATAACAATAATAACACACAGAAAACACAATGATTCATTTTCCCATCAGGATATCGATATATCCGAGCAGTTACTAATTTTTATATTTACAGGTGAACTATGCTGCATTTACTATGCGTACCGGCAGGCTGCAGCGCTTCAGATGATTTCTTTGCGAAAGCTCTGCAGCAGGAAAACGGACGTTCCATGCTGGTTACATCATCTACCGTTTTAGTGCAGAAAGCACGCAGGCAGGGTGTCAATGCGGTCAATTTTGATTATCTGGCCAATGCGGTTCTGCGGCGGTGCGGGCGGTTACATGTGCGCCGGATCAGCCGTAAGGCACAGGAACTGATTGTGGGGAATATTCTGCAAGCGTTACAGGAACAGGGGCGGCTTCCCTATTTTGAGAAGCTGATTGCCAAAAAGGGTTTCCTGCGCTCTGTCACATCCTTAATGGACCAACTGGGCAGCTGCGGAGTTACACCGGATGAAATTGCGGATGCGTTTGCCCACTGGGACGGGCGCTCCGGTTCATACAGGCAAAAAGACAGGGAGTCGGCAGAACTTTACCGTGAGTATATCCGTTACCTGATTGCCCATGATGTATATGATGTGGCCGGCATGTACCGGCTGGCGGCGGAAAAACTGGAAACACTGATACAGGCAGAGGGCGCGTTGCAATGGGACACCCTGTTCTTTATGGGGTTCTATCAGTTCGATGCCTGGCAGCTTTCCATTATCCGTTCCCTCAGCCGGCTCTGTGACGTCTGGATCGCATTGCCCTATGAAGCCGTAAGGCCTGAATTATACGGTGCTACGGAGTTTACATACGGGGATTTGATGCGGCAGGCTGTATTGGAACAGGTAACATTGCCTGCAGGGCCGCAACGGAAACCGTCCCTGCAGCATCTTGTAAGTACGTTGCGTGCTCCGGAAATAAAGCCGGTCCCGGCAGATTCCGCCATTGAAATCTGGCAGACGGAAGACCGTCAGGAAGAGATGCGGGCGGTGTTGCGTGACATCAAGAAACTGTTGCACGGGCAAACGGTGAAGGCGGATGAAGTGGCTGTGGTCGTCCGTCGTATGGAAGATTACAGCGGACTGCGGGCACTGTGCGATGAATACGGGATCCCGGCGCAACTCCGGGGCAGCGCAACGTTGGCAGCCAATCCGGTCTTCCGTTGTATCGTTACGCTGTTGTCATCCGTTTCCCTGCACGGGAGAGAACAGGCAGATGCCTGGAGCGATTTGCTGGCACAGCCGCTGCAGCGCATTGCCCTGGGGCTTCCTACCCAGATTGCAACGGAAATCGCAAACGCACATTACTATACGGACTGTAAGACGTTTGTAACAGAGGCTTTGCAGAAAACAGGCTGTACTCCTCTGCAGGACCTTTGGCAGACCTTTACAGAACTTAAACCGGAAGCGACTGTAGAGGAATACTGTGAAAAAATCCTCGGCATTTTGTCCGTTGCAGAGTTAAAGGTCAAAGCAGGTCAGTTGTATAAAGAAGGGCAGATTACGCTGACGGGCTTCAAAAACATAGCCTGTGCCCATGACGCCCTGACCTTACTTTTGCAGAGTCTGCCCCAGGATTACCTTGCCGGGGGCTGTGGTAACAAAAAACTATCCTGTGCCCTTTTTACGGAAGCGTTAACCGAGAAGGCGGAGGGTATATCCCTGAACCTTCAACCGGAAAATCAGGAAGGGATTACAGTCCTGTCAGCCGTCAATCTGGAAGAGGCTGCTTTCAGGCAGGTCTATGTCCTGGGATTGAGGGAACACGAATTCCCTCTTTTCAAACATGAAAACTGGCTTTACAGCGACAGGGAACGGGCCGACCTTACTGCCCTGGGTATCGGGCTGCCTTCTTCCGCTGACGGGTACCGGGAGGATATCCGTTTCTTTGCCAATGCCTGTGCTGCGGCATCGGAACGCCTCGTACTGACATTTTTTACCGATGACGAGCAGGGCGCTTCCCCTTATATCGCGGAAGTACAGTCTCTGTTTACCGATTTGAAGATTCAGGTGAAAAAACCGGAACGGGAAATCGCTGACAGCCTTTCGATCCGGGAACTGGAACTGGCGCTGGCCCGGGAAGGGCAGGCAGACTTTTTGCGGCAGTTGGCGGAAGGCATTACCGAAGCAGGTGGCAGCGACCGGAAACGGCTTACCAACGAAACAGGCTGGAACGGCAATCTGGGGGATCCGGAACTGCTCCGGCAGGTGGAACGGCAGATTGGGGACCGGTTCAGCGCTTCCAAACTGGAAACCTACCGGGGCTGTCCTTTTCGGTTCCTGGTGAGCTATGTGTGGCAGCAGCAGCCAGCGGAAGAAGTGGAAGAGGATATGGACCCTGTCCGGCGGGGCAGTCTGCTGCACAAAGTGCTGGAAAAATTTATCAGCAATCATCTGGGGGAACCGTTGCAAACGAGCCGGCAGGAGGAACTGCAGGCAGAATTGGACAGGCTCTTTTCTGAAACCTGGCATGAGTTTGCGGAGCAGGGGCAGCTCTATGCGGGGGACTTCTGGCAGCATGACAAGGAACAGCAGCGCCTCCTGTTGCAGCAGTGGCTGCACAAAGAAATCGCTTACAGTGAAGCGGGATCCCTGCGGCCAGCCTATACCGAAATGGAATTCGGGCGTGGCAGCACTAATCTGATGCCACTGGAAATCAACGGGCGGCGCATTTTCCTGAACGGCAAAATTGACCGAATCGACAGAGCCGGCAACTCATTTTATATAACTGATTACAAAAGCAGTCAGGCTCCGAAAAAGGCGGATTTCCTGGATACGAATCTTCAGCTTCCCCTGTATATCCTTGCGGCGGACAGGCTGGTGGCTGCCAAAGAGGGCGGCACTGTCACCGGAGGCGGTTACTATGTGCTGAAGGACGGGGAACGGAAGGAAAGCTTTCTGTTTGTGAATGCGCAGGACGGGAAACCTCCCTGGCAGACCTATTCAGAAATGCAGGATGAAGACGGGAACAAGATCCCGGTTACCGATATAACGGTTTTGCAGGAAAAAACGGAACAGGTTCTGGCAGATACCCTGCGTTGTATGGGGCAGGGAGGGTTCCGTCCCACACACACGGACAAGTGTGACGCTTACTGCCCGGCAGCGAAAATCTGCCGTTACCGAATTTTACAGCCGGATCCGGGCGGGGAGGAACGCCATGAGTGAATTGCAGTTTACGCCTGCGCAGGAAAGGGCGATTCATTGTATAGATACAAATGTTGCGGTCTCTGCCGGCGCTGGCAGCGGGAAAACCCGTGTCCTTGTGCAGCGCTTCCTGTACCTGATAAGCCGGGGGGCTTCCCATCCGGAAGAAACCGTACTTCCCCGTGAAATACTGGCGGTTACCTTTACCCGGAAAGCTGCGGCGGAGATGCGGGACCGAATCCGCAGGGAAATGGAACGAAAACTGGAAGCGGGGCAGGACCGGGCCTACTGGGAACAGCAGCTGAAAGGGCTGGACCAGGCCCAGATCGGTACTATCCACAGTTTCTGCAGCAGCCTGCTGCGGGCGAATCCGGTAGAGTGCGGTCTGGATCCGGACTTTACGGTGATGGAAGAAACCGATCATGACGAGTTTCTGGCAACCGAAGTCAGAAACAGGCTCCGCCGCCTGCTGCATGAACAAGACGAAGCGGCCTGCCTTCTCTGCGATGAATACGGCAGCCGCAGCCTGCTGGAACAGACCGTGTCTCTTTTGCAGAAAGGCTTTACGCTTACTGCGGGAACAACGGCCCATATTTATCAGGAAGCAGTGGCGGAATCAGACCGGGAAGCGGAAAGGCTGCAGGCCGTGCTTACGCCGGATTTTGTGTCAGCCTGTTCGCCCGTCAACCGGGCTTTACTGGAAGCTAAACTGGAGCAGATCCGCAACGCTTTATCCGATATAACTAAACAGGAAAACCTTGAACTCTTTCAGGCTGTTGGCAAAAGCCTGAAGCGCACAGGCAAAAATAAGGCCGATATAGACCGGGTCAAACAAGGGCTGGACCTTCTGCTGTCCCGTCCTATTAACCTGAAAGCGCTTTCTCTGGCGCCGGCCTGGGAAACCTTTTTGCTGCAGATGCAGGAAAACATCCGGATGCAAAAGCAAAAGCTGGGCCTTCTTGCGTTTGATGATCTGGAAGATCTTGCCCTTGCGCTTCTGGAAATGCATCCTGCTGTTTTGGACAAATGCAGACGGCAGTTCCGGTACATCATGGTTGACGAATTTCAGGATACCAATGATCGCCAGCGGCAGCTGGTGTATCTTCTGTGCGGGGGTAACAAAGATATACTGCAGGGGAACCGTCTCTTTGTGGTGGGCGATGGCAAGCAGTCCATATACCGCTTCCGGGGAGCGGATGTCAGTGTGTTCGCCCGGGTTCGGAATGAGATTACGGCTGCAGGCGGCGAGCTCATCCAGTTAAATGACAATTTCCGTACCGTGGACTCTGTACTGCAGCTTTGTAACGGAGTCTTCCCGGAACTTATGGGAACGGAAGAGACCCGGGATGTATATTATGAAGCTTTGCAATCTCACCGGGAGGCCGGACCGCAACCGGAGTTCTGCCTTCACTGTTATGCCAAAGATCTGTCTGCAGAGGAAGCCAGACGGGCGGAAGCAGATTGGCTGGCTATCCGCCTCAGGGAGTTGCACGGCGCCGGACTGGCTTACCGTGATATGGCCATCCTGTTGCAGAACATGACCCATGTTTCACTCCTGACAGAGGCCCTGCAGAAGCACAAGGTACCCTGTGCGGTGGTTGACGGTCGGGGATTTTATGACCGGATAGAGGTACAGGACCTGTTAAACCTGTTTTCCTTTGCCGTCAATCCCCACGACAATCTGAACCTGGCGGGGGTTCTCCGTTCCGTTTATATGGGGCTGGATGACGAAACTTTGACCCGAATTCATTTGGCATTGGTAGAAATGAATAAAGAAAACCGGGCGGCTTCGCTATCTGGAACATCGGTAACAACGAATGGCACGTCTGCTAATTCCGGGACGGCGGAGACAGACAACAAACCAATATCCCTGTGGGACTTTTTGCTGAAGGTAAAAACGGATTTGGATTCGATGCCAGTCAGGGATTCGACAGCGTCTTCGGATTTGACAGCAGCCGTTGATGGAGTGAGGAGCGCGGAATTGGCATTGTCTCCCGAGGCAAAAGCGGCCCTGCACAGGGCTGTCACGCTTCTGAGGCAGATACTGTCTGCCGGCACTGCTCTGAATCTGCCGGACTTCTGCAGGGAACTGCAGAACCTGCTGCATCCGGAAACGATCCTTGCGATGCAGCGTGACGGGGAGGAACAACTGGCGAACTTTCGTAAGTTTTTCCGGTTGGCGCACGAATTCAGCTCACAGAGACAGGGCGGCATCCGGGATTTTGTAACCCGGGTAACGCGGCTGCAAAAAGCAAAGAATAAAGAAGCGGCGGCAACGGTGGCGGCAGATGACGCGGTGCAGGTGATGACCGTCCATAAATCAAAAGGGCTGGAATTTCCGCTGGTTGCCGTGCCTTATCTGGATGCACCGTTCCAAAACGATGACCAGAATGCAGTCTTTCATCCGGTGCTGGGCCTGGGTATCTCCCTTCGGGATGCGGCAGGCAAACTGGTTCCCGGTAAAGTGCTGGAGCAGATTCGGGAAGAGAATAAAACAAAAGAGGAGGAAGAAAAGATCCGCCTGCTGTATGTGGCTCTGACCCGGGCTAAAGACCGGCTGATCCTGTCGGGTATCCGGAAAGATACAAAGAATCCTTCCACTGCAACCCATTGGCTCAACTGGCTGGATCAGGGACTGGAGTGTAATAGTACCCTGGCAGAGCGGAAAGAAATCCGGGTTGCGCCTTCCACCGTTTCCGGAGAAGGGGATACGTCTGCTTCTCCGGTGCCGGAGCTTTCGGAAGAGATGAAAAGGCATCTGCTGGAAGGAGCCGCGCCACTGGAAACCTACGGCGGTCGTGGGATGAACCGGTTCTCCGCTTCTTCACTAAATACTTATGACACATGTCCCCGAAGGTATTATTATCAGTTTATCGAAAATATACCGCCCCTGGATACCCGGGAAAAGCAGGGGAAGCACCTGCCGCCTGATGTACTTGGCAGTCTGGTACACCAAGTGCTGGAGCAATACGCAAAATGGCGCATGGAAAACGGGTTTGCGGAGGATGATACCGTTTGGACGGCGTACTACCAGGATGCGGCAGAAGAACTGGCCAACGGTCGTTTTGACCTGACGCAGGAGGCTGAAACCATGCTGCGCGAGTACCTGCATTCGGACTTATACCGTTCTTTTGCCTCCAAACAGAAATTTGCGGAATACGAATTCCAGGTGCAGCTGCAGGATGGGGAACATCGCTTTTTAATTACGGGATTCATAGACGCAGTGGCGGAAATCAGCCGGGGTGAACTGGTCATTATCGATTACAAATCCGGACAGCCGCCCCGGGAAGGAGAAGTCCGTAACGGTTATGCCTGGCAGCTGGCATTATACAAGATGGCACTGGAACGCCTGCTGCAAATAAAAGGAAAAGATTCTCTTTCAGTGACATGGGCTTCCCTTCACTTTTTACGGAACCGGAGCGAGTGGGTTCTGCCCGGGCAGGATTATCGGCAGGAGATCCTGCAGGTTTGCAGGGAGATTGCCGGAAAGAAAACGGAAAACGATTTTGCACATAATATGGAGCAATGTCCTTACTGCCCCTTTGCCTATATGTGCAATAAGTGAGTAGTAAATTTTTAGTGAAATATTAACAAAAAAGCACTATGGCAGATAAAATGTGGTACAATATGAATTGATAGGTAAAATAGACAGTTTATGGATATAGCTGTTAACGTATGTCATTGTAAGCGAAAAGGAGTGGTATAAATGGCAAATGTATCCCAGGAAACTATGATGTTTAAAAGAAACCGCGAAAAGACTCCGGTTGAGCAGACAATCCGGGAAGTCTGTGAAGCGTTGAAAGAAAAGGGATATAATCCCAAAGACCAGCTGGTGGGTTATCTGCTTTCCGGCGATCCTACCTATATTACCAGTTATAAGGATGCCCGTAATAAACTGCGCCAGTATGAAAGATATGAATTGGTGGAAGCCCTGCTGGACAGTTATCTTACATCGCTTCAGTAAAAGGATGGCATCTTGATGAGAAGCATGTCATTGGACTTAGGGAGCCGGACCATCGGCGTGGCCGTCAGTGACCTGACAGGAATGATAGCCAATGGGGTGGAAACCATACGAAGGACATCTCCGGAACGAGATTTTGCAAGGATTGGTGAACTGCTGAACGAATGGGAAGTTGGAGAGATCGTTCTGGGGTATCCCAAGAATATGAATGGAACGATTGGCGAAAGGGCGAAGCTTTCGGAAGCATTTGCGGAAGAACTGCGAAGCCGTTTTGCTGACGTTACTGTTGTATTGTGGGATGAGCGGCTTTCAACGGTAGCGGCGGAACGCGTCCTGATTGATGCGGATATGCAGCGCAAAAAACGGCGCAAAGTTATCGATATGATGGCCGCCGTGGTAATACTGCAAAACTATCTGGACAGTAAAGTGCTGCGAGGCGGAACAGCGGTCCGGGACTGCAGTGACTGCTGATGACGGGAAACCGGGTTTGCCGATAGAACAGGTGAAGAAACGTGGAAGTAATTTCCTCAAAACAAAAAATAATCATGGGAGGGGCGCTGGCAGTTTTAATTGCCATTGCCCTTGTTATTAAGTTTGGCGGCGGCGCGGCTGCACGGATGGCAGAGCAGATGCTGGAGAGGCAGAACATCGTAGCCGGAACGCTGACATATGAAAAAATCAATGCCGGGTTTGCCGGAGATGTTGAAATACGGAATCTTGTCTGGAAAGCTCCAAACGGAGATGTGAAGCTGGAGATACCGCTGGCCACTGCTTCCGTGAATTTTTTTGATACGCTGCGTCAGGGTGGCGGTGTAGGCGCCGTAACCAATATCGTTTTTAACAGCCCCAGATTTTACGGAACCTATGAAGAAGGCAAGGGGCTTGACCTGTTAAACCTGCTGCTGCTTGCCGGCGATGAAAAAAAGCAGACGGACGGGAAGAAACAGGAACCTTCCAGGCCAACCAGATTCAGGGGACTGATTGAAGTAAAAGATGGGTATGTAGGGCTGAACTCTAACGGTAAAAAGGTTCGGCTGGATAAAATGAATGCCCAGATGACGTTTAAACAGTATCCCCAGCTACGGGCCAGCGCAACGGCCAGCAAGGAAAACTGTGACGTGGTCCTGAACATGGTCTATGAAAACGGGACCGCTCAGGTGACAGGGGAAGCGAAAAATGCTGCTGTGACGGACGTGCTTGCCATGTATCCGGATTTGAAGCATATAAAGGTTACATCCGGCGTCATTCCTACGGTAAATATTGCCGCATCTAAAGACCGGGATGGCTGGCATATACGGCTTGATGGCAAACCGCGCAACCTTTCCGGCCAGTTTTTCGGCATGGCGTTTACCGAAGGGGAAGGAAGCTTTACGGCCGACAGGGATAAAACCGACCTGCATACGTTACAGGCCAATGTAAACGGTATGCCGGTCTTGCTGCGGGGTACGATTAAAAGCGGAAGGGCTACGCCTCTTCCTCCGGGTTTTGATTTGACGTTTTCCGCGGGTTATTTTAAAACGCAGGCTTTAAGCAAAGGCCTGAATCTTGATGATGCTTCTGTAGAATTCTCCGGCAAACTGACAGGGACGGCTGTGGAACCTAAAATAGAAGGGAACTTCAGAAGCAATTACCTGTATGCAGCGCCGTTGCAAATGAACAATTTACATGGTGAGTTTGTCTGGGACTCTGGCAAGCTGGTGCTGAAAAAAGCAGAGGCGCTGGGAGCCGGAACGAATGTATCCGTGAATGGCTATCTGAACCCTGTTACGGGAGAGTATGATTTTAATCTTTCGGGAAATAATCTGGATGCTGCTCAGATGACAGATAATCGGATCACCGGGGTCCTTCAGGCAGAAGCCCACATTACAGGACGCGGTCAGGCTGACTCTGCGACGGGTAACGGGCAGTTTGTCATGCAGAAAGGGCGTTATTATTACACAAAAGGCAATCTTCGGAGTGATGATATCCGGCTGTTGGAAGGTGATATTGTCATTCAGAACGGAATGTTTGGAACCCAAAATGCCATAATGAAGATTGGACGTACAAAATACAGTATTTCTGTGGTGGCAGGGGATAAGGATGCAGCCGAAATCAAGTTGGGGCAGAAAGTATCTTCGTCGCTGTTTTAAACATAGTATGACTTGATTATTCTGTCTGACTGAAAAGAACAGGCAGGAACAGTATACTGATAATTAGCAGGAATCTGGTAGTTTTATTATTCATGAAACAGGGAGGATCATTATGACTGAAAAAGACGTTGCGGAAGTAATGGAAGAAGAAACCATTGAGACCTTTGAATTTACGGATGAGGAAGGGCAGGATCATTGCTTTGTGGTAGAAAGCAGGTTCAAGGTTGGTAAGGACGATTATGTGGCCCTGCTGGAAGTAGATCCGTCTATCTTTGCAGAAGAGGAAGAAGAATGTGACTGTGACCACGATTACGCCCACCATGAAGAGTGTGACTGCGACCATGATCATGATGCAGGAGAGGAAGACGAAGAACCGAATATCATCCTGGCTAAAATCGTTACGGGTGAAAACGGTGAAATCGATATCCAGGTTCCTTCTGACGAAGAGTTTGAAAAGGCAAGGATTGCCTATGAAGCATTGGAAGCATAACCAGTGTAAATAACATGACGGCATTATGACCATGCCCATGTAATTAAGACAACGGAGGAAACAGAGTTGTTTAAACGCGTAATCCCATTGTTGCTTGCCCTGACGTTGATGTTGGGACTGGGTGCTTATTGGCTGCTGTATTATACCGGCAACAATACGGAATTTGCGAAGGGACATCGCTACCTTGTTACAATCAAACCGGGGATGACTACGGCGGATATTGCCGATTTGCTTCACAAGAAGCATTTGGTGAAGACGCCGGAAGCCTTCCGCATGGAAGCGCGCCTGCGGGGACTGGCCGGAAAACTGGAAGCCGGACGATATGAAATTGTAGGCGGTATGTCCAACAGTGAAATTGTCAGCATCCTTTCCAAGGGGCAAACCTATAATGTCAAATTCACGGTTCCGGAAGGCTTTAATGTAGTGAAAACCGGACGCAAGCTGGAAGCGGAAGGTCTGGGCGATGCTAAAAAATTTGAAGAAGCGGCCCGGAATTATACTCCGTATCCCTATATGGAAACAAAAAATCCGGATGTCATTTTCAAAGCAGAAGGGTTTATTTTTCCTACTACCTATCAACTGGATCCGGATATGACGGAAAAGGATATTCTGGCGCTTATGGTCCGGACGTTTAATACGGAAATGAACCGGGAGAATATCCCGGCTCTGGCCAGGGAAAAGAACATGAACCTGCGGGATCTGATAAACCTGGCGGCCATGGTGGAACTGGAAGCTGTCTATCCGGAAGAGCAGGCCCGCATTGCCGGTGTATTCCTAAAACGGCTTCATATCTACATGCCTATCCAGTCAGATACAACCATCCAGTATCTGCTGGGTACCCAAAAAGAAGAAGTTACCATTGCAGATACCCGGATTAAAAGTCCTTACAATACGTATCAGAATCCCGGCCTGCCTCCGGGACCTATCGCGTCCCCCGGCATAGATGCCATCAAGGCCTGCCTCAACCCGGAAGCTACGGAATACCTGTATTTTGTGGCGGAAAAGGATGGGCATCACCGTTTCACCAAAACCTACGGGGAACACCTGAAAGCCATTGCAGACATACACAAGGACGATACTAAATGAGACGAATACAAAAACCGGAGCTTCTGGCTCCTGCAGGCAATATGGAAAAACTCCATATGGCACTGCTTTATGGCGCTGATGCGGTCTATCTGGGTGGGAAAATGTTCGGCCTGCGGGCCTTTGCCAGCAATTTTTCCCTTGCGGAAATGGATGAGGCGGTGGCTTTTGCGCACAGTCTCCATAAAAAAGTCTATGTGACGGTTAATATTTTTGCCCACAATGAAGACATCAACAATCTGCCGGACTACTTGCGCAACCTGCAGGCAATCGGGGTCGACGCCCTGTTGATTTCAGATTTTGGGGTGTGGTCCGTGGCCAGGGAAATCATTCCTGAGATGCCGCTGCATGTAAGCACGCAGGCTAACACCACCAACTGGGCGGCGGTCAAAGCCTGGGAAAATCTGGGTGCCAGCCGCGTAGTACTGGCCCGGGAGCTGTCGTTTACAGAAATGAAAGAAATCGGCAGCAAAACGGAAGTTGAGCTGGAAGCCTTTGTACACGGAGCTATGTGCATTTCCTATTCGGGGCGATGCTGGCTCAGCAGTTACCTGACCGGTCGGGACGGGAACCGGGGCGCCTGTGCTCAGGTTTGCCGTTGGGAATTCAATCTCACCGAGAAGAACCGTCCCGGTGAAGTATACGACGTGGCAGGGGATGAACAGGGCACTTATATCATGAATTCTAAAGACCTGTGCCTGCTGCCGTACCTGCTTCAACTCATGGAAGCCGGTATCTGCAGTTTTAAAATAGAAGGACGAATGAAAAGCGCCCATTATGCAGCCAGTGTGGTCAGCGTATACCGGAGGGCCATTGACGCCTGCTGGCGTGACCCGCAACATTACACAGTGAAGCAGGAATGGCTGGATGAACTGGAAAAGGTATCACATCGGCCCTATACTACCGGTTTTGCCCTGGGAAAACCGGATGCCACAGCGCAGGTCTATACCACCTCTTCCTATTTGCAGACACATGAATTTGTGGGACTGGTACGGGACTGGGATAACGGTCGGCTTACGGTGGAACAGCGCAATCACATGAAAGAGGGGGAGACGTTGGAAGTATTCTGTCCGGACGGGAGCCTTCGTACTCTGGTACTGAAGGAAATGCGGAATCAGGATGGAGAACCCATTGTTGCCGCGCAACATCCCCAGATGGTCTTTACCTGCCGGGCGGCGGAAAGCATACCTGAATCTTCCATACTTCGCCGAAAGATACCGTAAGGAATGAGTTCGCATTCTTAAGAAATGTTGGATTTGTGGCTGAAAGTATCTTTCCCAAATGGATGTCTGAAATTTATAGTGGCGCAATTGCCGAAAGTGTGATAAAATATTACGACATTACTATAGTGGCAGAAGAAGGATGTATTTTTATGGAACGAATCGGGAAGATATTTAAGTTCATGAAAGAACATGGCTTAGAATGTATTGCGATTAAGGATATCTATACTATTCGTTACCTTACGGGTTTTACAGGTGATTCCAGCATACTGTACGCGGATGACCGGGTCGCTGTACTGATTACAGACGGACGCTATACTGAACAGGCGCGTTCGGAATTAAAGTATTGTCGTGTGATGGAGTATAAGGCTGACCATAGTAACAGTATCTGGGAAACCGTGGCCGGACTGGTTGGAACTAACCGGAAGATGGGCTTTGATGGGGAGGCATATTCTTATGACGATGCCAAAGCACTGCAAACATCGTTGCCGGAAACAATCGAACTGGTCAGTGTAAGTCTTCGTTCTTTGCGGTCGGTAAAAGATGAACGGGAACTGGAATGTTTGTGGCAGGCTTCCAAAATTGCCGACGGAGCCTTTGAACGGCTGTTAAAAGAAATCAAGGCTGGCATGACGGAAAAAGAACTGGCAGCCCGGCTGGAGTATTATATGCGAAGCCTTGGGTCGGAAGGTGTATCTTTTGACACAATCGTAGCTTCGGGTCACCGCAGTGCGCTGCCTCACGGAGCGCCAACAGACAAGGTGATAGAAGTAGGCGACTTTGTTACGTTCGATTTTGGTGCCATGTATAATGGCTACCATTCGGATACGACACGTACCGTTGTAATGGGCATGGCGAATTCCTGGCACCGGGAAATTTACACAGTGGTACAGGAAGCTCAGTATCGCGGCATGAAAGCAGCCAAACCCGGAATTACCGGGAAAGAACTGGACGCGGAGATTCGCGGGTACATAGAGTCCCGGGGTTACGGTAAATATTTTAACCACGGGCTGGGGCACGGTGTAGGACTGGAGATTCATGAACTTCCGAACATTAACAGCAGAGGCGATATCCCGCTGGAGGAAGGCATGGTGTTCAGTATCGAGCCCGGTGTTTATATCCAGGGCCGTGGCGGCGTACGAATCGAGGATACGGTGGTTCTTACACGGGAAGGGGCCCACAGCCTGACTACCCTGAAAAAGATCCTGACGGAGATTGTATAAAATTTTTATAAAATAATATATAAAAACTGATTTAATCAGACACACAGGAGGATGTATCTATGGTATCTACCAACGAGTTTAAAACTGGTCTGACTGTCACTATCGACAATGACCCCTGGCAGGTTGTGGAATTCCAGCATGTAAAACCGGGCAAGGGCGCGGCGTTTGTGCGGGCAAAAATGCGCAATCTGTCTACCGGCGCTGTTGTTGAGCGCACCTTTAATGCCGGTGAGCGTTTGCCGAAAGCAAATATTGAACGCCGCATCATGCAGTACTTGTACGAAAGCGACGGAAGCTTCGTATTCATGGACAACGACACCTACGAACAGACTGAACTCAGTAAAGAACAGATTGGCAACGGCATCAATTTCCTGAAAGAAAACATGGATGTCAAAGTCATTTCGTATCAGAACCGTATTCTGGGCGTAGAACTGCCGAACACGGTAGAACTGGTAGTTGTAAAGACCGAACCCGGCATTCGGGGCGATACCGCTACCGGCGGCAGCAAACCGGCCACCATGGACACCGGTTATGTTGTTAAGGTGCCTCTGTTTATCAATGAAGGGGATCATCTGCTGATTGATACCCGCAGCGGCGACTATATCCAGCGGGCATAACCGCCGGTACATGTGTGCGGTGGTGATGCTGTGCACGGCTGTCTGTCCAATTCACAGTTTATGAACTGAAAAGGACTTCTGAGAAGGAAGTCCTTTTTTTGTTAGGGAATTCGGGTTGTTTCCTTTAATTTTTATGCAGAGTATGGTATAATAATTCATAATTTAAAAATGGGGAAGTTTGTCATTTTGGAGGTACAGATGGCGGACGAAAAAGGGAAAAAACCATATCCGAACCAGCCTGATATGGATAGCCAGGCTGAAGAGGAAGAAGATTTGGGCTATATTGAACTTGCAGACGATGTGATTGCTATCGTGGCCAGTCTGGCTGCTCTTGATGTTCATGGAGTCGTGTCCATGAGCACAGGGTTCCGGGAAGGAATCAGTAACTTTCTGGGAAAGAAGAGTCTGGCTAAAGGGGTTCGTGTCAAAGTTACCGGGCGTAGTTGCCGGGTTGCAGTCTATGTGACAGTGGAATACGGCTGTAATATACCGGAGGTGGCCATGAAGCTCCAAAAAAAAGTGAAGAGCGCTATAGATGAGATGACAGAGTATACCGCAGAATTTGTGGATGTTCATATTGAAGGTGTAAGGCGCAGGGAAAAGAGTGAGCTGGAAATCAGCTTCAATAATCCGGATGAAGGGAAGCCGGGCAGTATTTTTAACTAGACCATGAGGTTACAGGAAGCCCGCCGGGCCTGTCCTGGAGAAAAACGAAACAGTTGGTTTGAAATAAGGAGTGAATGCTATGGGAATACCGGACCGAATTATATTGACCTTATATACATGCCTGATGGCTGTGTTTGCAGTGACGCTGATTATGATTACGATGGGAATGATCCCTCCTGACTTTTTCCGCAGAGTAATTGTTGCCTTGCCGGGAAACTGGGAGTTTGCCATTGGTGGCGCGATATTGTTCATTATCAGTGTGAGGCTTTTACTGGCGGGCATCGGTGTGCTGGGCGGAAGTAACTCACTGATTCTGGACGATGCGGATTCCGGCAAGACCGTTGTTTCCAAGCGGGCATTGGAAGACTATATCGCGGACATTGCCCAGGAAGTCTATGGAATCTATGGTGTGAAAGTGGTTGTGGAAATGGAAGACAAGACCACGATTAACGCCCGCATCCATGGTTCGCTGGAACCGGGGGTCAATGTATTTGAAATCACGGAGGAGGTCAAGGATAACGTTAGGGAGACCATCAAAAAGGTCGTAGGGCTGGAAGTAAAAAATATCGAATTGTTTTTCAAAAAGATTAAGAACAGCGGAAAGGAAAAGTGAGATTAAGGAGGTACAGCGATGTTTAAAGATATATTCACCGACATCTGGCTTAACTACCGCGGCCGCTTCTTATGCTCGCTGACCGGTCTGGTCATCGCTTCGTTGTTTTTGACCGTGGGTTTCTTTCGGACGTTGTTTTTATTACTGTTTGTCGGCGGCGGCTTCTTTATCGGTTACAAAATTGATAAGAAGGAAGACCTGGCAGAATGGCTGGACCGGCTTCTGCCGCCGGGTTATCATAAATAACAGGCCCGCGTGAGCATCACATGCTGTGGGCAACATTTCGGACTGTCGTAAACAGAACGTAGAATAATAACTGAACGGAGGATTCATTTATATGATTCGCAGAGTCGCCAGGGAAATGGTGTTACAGAGTTTGTTCCAAATGGATTTTACCCAGGCCGAACCGGCGGAAGCGCTGGCTATTGCCCTGGAGGTACAGCAGGATGAAGAAAAGAGTGAAGAAGCGGCCAAAGCAGTAAAATATGCGGAAAAAGTGTTAAAAGGTACTGCGGAAAAACTGGCGGATATTGATGCCCTGATTGGGAAATATGCCATTAACTGGGATGTGAAGCGGATGCCTGGCATCGACCGCAACATTTTGCGCATGGCTGTTTATGAAATGCGTTTTGCCGAAGAAAAGGTGCCCGTGAACGTGGCTGTCAATGAGGCCGTGGAACTGGCCAAAATGTTTGGTACGGACAAGTCCGCAAGATTCATCAACGGCGTTTTGGGCAAACTGATGCGTGAAGAAAAATAAAGAAACAAGACTTGCAGGTAAGCAGGTTTGCTGCAGTAATACAAAGGCAATGCAATGAAGCCTGCACGTCTTAACGGAAGAAGTACAGTATGACAGAAGAAGTTTACCTTGGTATCGATACCAGTTGTTATACCACCTCACTGTTTTTTATGAACCGACAGGGACAGAAAGTCGCTGAAGCAAGGCGTATTCTGAAGGTGAAACCGGGCTGCTGCGGACTGCAGCAGAGTGAGATGCTCTATCAGCACACCCGTAACCTGCCGGAGCTGATGGAAGAAGCGGTACAGGGACAAGCGTTTTCCCTGCTGGGGATTGGTGTTTCTGCTAGGCCCCGGCCCCGGGAGGATTCCTATATGCCCGCCTTTTTGGCAGGGCGGGGCTTTGCCCGTTCCCTGGCAGCGTTATACAGCATTCCTCTGTGGCAGATCAGCCACCAGGAAAACCATTTGGAAGCGGCAATGTGGTCAGCCAAAGGACCGGATACAGATCGGTTCCTGTTCCTTCATGCCTCCGGGGGGACTACTGATTTATTGTTGGTTGAAAAAATGGATATGTTTGGACCTGACGCCACAGGTGGTTTACCTGTGGCTGATATGGCTCAGGCCGAAGAGAATGCAGTCGGCACTGCAGCGCCGACAAATCCGAAAGAAAAAGTTGTTGCCAATTATAGGTTGACAGAAATCGGCGGCAGTCTGGACCTGCATGCCGGTCAGTTTGTGGATCGGGCAGGCGTGGCTCTGGGACTTGATTTCCCTGCGGGGCCGGCTCTGGAAAAGCTGGCAGAGCAGCACACAGAGATTATGGAGATTCCTGTTTCCGTACATAAAACAAACGTAAGCTTTTCCGGTCCCTGTACCTGGGTGCTTCGTCAAATTAAACAAAACAACTTTGCTGCAAATATTGCGGCCGGTGTACAGTGGGGACTGGCAGAAACCTTTGTCCGCATGATTCGGAACGGAGCAGCGGAACATCAAGTAAAAGATGTGATCCTGGCTGGTGGCGTGTCCGCCAATCGATGGATACGCAACCGCATCATCGAAAAACTATCCAGGCGGCAGATAAAAGTCTGGCTGCCGGAAAACCACTACAGCGGTGACAATGCTTCTGGCTGTGCAGCTTATGCGCGGCGACAGCAGGAAGGGTAAAAAACAATTACTACAGCACCGATATATAAACAAGACTTAGGCTCAGGCTGTCCGCAACCGCAGGTTGCGCTTTATGACAACAGATTACAAACCACTGGGAGAAAAACATGGCTGAAGTCCATACCTATACCGTCACGGAAATGAACCGCCTGATTAAAAATCTGGTGGAAGGCAGCGGTCTCGTTGCCAATGTGCAGGTCCGTGGCGAAATCAGCAATTTCAAACGCTATCCCTCCGGGCACTGCTATTTTTCCTTAAAAGATGAAAACGGCGTGCTGAAATGTGTCATGTTCCAGCGTCAGGCCCGGCAACTGATAAAATATCCTGTCAACGGAGACACTGTTTTGGCCATCGGTCATATCGGCATCTACGAGCGGGACGGGGTGTACCAGCTGTACACGGATATGCTGATTGAAGAAGGTATCGGCAGTCTGATGCAGGCCTATGAAAAGCTGAAAAACAAACTGGAAGCGGAAGGACTGTTTGCTGCAGAGCGGAAAAAACTGCTCCCGGCTCATCCCCGGACGGTGGGTATCATTACTTCCCCGGCAGGGGCGGCAGTGCGGGATGTGATTACCGTGTCCCGGCGAAGAAATCCCGGGGTGAAGCTGCTGTTATATCCGGTGCAGGTTCAGGGCAAAGCCGCGGCGGGGGATATCGCCCATGCCATTCGCTTCATGAACCGGCATCAGCTGGCGGATGTACTCATTGTAGGCCGGGGCGGCGGTTCCATGGAAGACCTGTGGGCCTTCAACGAAGAAATCGTAGTCCGGGCCATAGCAGCGTCGGTGATTCCGGTGATTTCTTCTGTGGGTCACGAAACGGATTTTACTCTCAGTGACTTTGCAGCAGACCAGCGGGCAGCTACGCCGTCCCAGGCGGCGGAACTGGCGGTAGAAGATACCCGGTTGCTACGGCGGCAGGTGGTGGACAAAAAGCAACGTCTGACCCTCGCCATGAACCGCATGCTGCAGCAGAGAACCGAGACATTGCAGCGGCTTATGCGAAGCCGTATGCTGCAGGATCCTCTCCGCATCACAGACAGAGCGGAAGAGAGACTGGACAAAGTATTGATGAAGTTACAACAGACATTGCCACGGCGTCTGGAAAATCGGGAATTACGGTTGCAGCAGGCCATGAAAGCGCTGCAGCATCCGGAGAAACTATTGCTTGAGCCGGAGCGAAGAGTGCGGCAGTCTTTAAAAGTGTTACAGCATCCCGAACATATGCTGATCAAACCGGAACAAAGGCTTGCCACAGCACAGAAAGCCCTGTATAAACAAAAAACACTCTGGGAACCCTTTGAAATGAAATATCAGCGTACGTGGAATGCGCTTATTACACTGGCAAAAGATCTGTCTGCGTCGCAAGAACAGAAATTTTTACTGCTGGCCGCCCATTTGGACGCGGTGAGTCCCCTGAAGATTTTAGGAAGAGGATACTCCTTTACCAGTAATGAACAGGGAAAAATCATCAAATCTGCAAATGACGTGCACTGGGGCGAAGAAATCAGGACAAGCCTTCAAGACGGGGAAATCTGCTCCGTGGTGCAGGACGTCATACCAAGGACAGAGAATTCAAAACCCGTTACCTAAACGAATAGAATAATAATCCAAGTTAGATACTATTTAGTTACTATATAGATTGATTCATCAGTGTTTTCCTTTAAAAACAGAAAGGCGCGACGAATATGGCAGCAAAAAAGATTAACAAAAATATGAAATTTGAAGAAGCCCTGGCAGAACTGGAAGCCGCAGTGGAAAAACTGGAAAGCGGTGACCTGCCGTTGGAAGAGGCCATTGAAGAATTCCAGAAAGGCACGGAACTGAGCCGCATTTGCATGGAAAAACTGAAGGTTGCAAAAGCAGCCGTGCAGAAACTGGTAGTAAGTCCCGTGAACGATGATAACTTCCATACAGAAGAGTTTGAGGAGCCGGACGAGGAGGAGTAATGCTTGCCGGTGCTTTTTGTGAACGACTGCGTCAATGCCTCTCGACGTAGTTCCACTGCATTGGCGAGTCATTTCCATGTCCTTCGCAAAAATCACCTGGCAATCACACAGTCAACAACAGGAGGAACAGATGGACTTTCAGCAATACTACGACACCCGCAAAAAGCTGGTTAACAATTTTTTGGAAAAACGCATGGAAAAGCGGGGCATCTCCAACGTGGACGATGCCATGAAATACAGCCTGTTGGCGGGGGGAAAACGCCTGCGTCCCATTTTGCTGATGGCTACGGCGGAAGCGGTGGGAGCCAACGGCTACGATTTCCTTCCCGCAGCCTGCGGATTGGAAATGATTCATACTTATTCCCTGATTCACGATGATTTGCCCTGCATGGACAACGATGACTACCGGCGGGGCCGCCTTACCAACCACAAGGTTTTTGGGGAGGCCATGGCGGTGCTGGCCGGGGACGGTCTGCTTACCCTGGCTTTTGAAGTGATGCTGGAACAGCGGAACGTGAAGCCATCTACTTTAGTAGAAGTAGTTCACGAAACCGCCATGTGCGCCGGCAATTTTGGCATGGTAGGAGGACAGGCCCTGGATCTGGACGCGGAGAACCGGCAAATCACGGCCAAAGAGTTAAAGACCCTCCACGAAGGAAAAACCGGCGCCATGTTCATCGCAGCCGTGCGGGGGGGCGCCCACCTGGCGGGAGCTACGAACGAACAGCTCCTTGCCCTGACACGTTTTGCGGAACTTATCGGCCTGGCCTTCCAGATTGAGGACGACATTCTGGATGTGACCAGTACCGCGGAAGAACTGGGCAAACCCATCGGCAGCGACGAAAAAAACAACAAGTCAACCTATGTTTCACTTTTCGGACTGGAAATGGCCCGGAAGATGGCAGATGAAACGACAAAAGAAGCTCTGGCCTGTCTGGATTCCTTTGGAGAAAAAGCAGAGCCCTTGCGGGAAATCGCTAAGCTGATGACAAACCGTAAGAACTGAGCGCGTGTTGCTCGTTCGCTGCAACATTGCTGTTCAGGTAGCGTAATCTACAGGCGCAACGCATACGCGCCAACGTTTCACATAACTCTCACACGGTGACGCACAGCGTCTTTGCCGCCTCTGTGGCGCAGGCGCATTCGCGGCGTCACATAACAGGAATCAACTGAAAGGTAAAACCCAATGTCTGATAAAATTCTGGACAGAGTCAACAGCCCCCTGGACCTGAAAACTCTCACACTGGCGGAAATGAATCAGCTGGCGGCGGAAATCCGGCAGATGATCATTGAAGTCGTGTCCAAAAACGGCGGGCACCTGGCTCCCAACCTGGGGGCCGTGGAACTGACCATTGCCCTGCACAGGGTCTTTGACTCTCCCAAAGACAAGCTTATATTTGATGTAGGACATCAGGCCTATATTCATAAAATTTTAACAGGACGAAAAGCAGCCTTTCCCACCCTGCGCAAGTACAAAGGTCTTTCCGGCTTCCCCAAACGGCAGGAAAGCGAGCACGACGCCTTCGGTGTGGGTCACTCTTCCACGTCCCTTTCGGCGGCGGATGGCATTGCGGCGGCCCGTGACCTGAAAGGCGAGGACTTTCAGGTGGTGGCTGTCATCGGCGACGGAGCCATGACAGGCGGTATGTCCTTCGAAGCCCTTAACCATATCGGGGATACCAAGCGAAGGCTTATCATCCTCCTCAACGATAACGAGATGTCCATCTCCAAAAACGTGGGAGCCATGTCCCAGTACCTGTATCAGCTGCGCACCGGGGAGACCTACAATAAGCTGAAGCGTAATGTGGAAAACTGGCTGGGGGATATGAAGCACGGTGACGATGTGCTGGAAGTTATCGAACGGGTGAAGAGCGGGGTCAAATATCTGGTAGCCCCTGAGTCCATGTTTGAGCATCTGGGTATTAAGTACTTTGGCCCTGTGGACGGCCATGACATCGAGGACCTTCTGCCCATGCTGACGGCAGCCAAACGGGAAGACGGCCCGGTGTTGATTCACGTTATCACCAAAAAAGGTAAGGGCTACGCCCCTGCGGAAGAACGGGCCAACGAATTTCACGGAACGGGCCCTTTCGATATTGCTACCGGAAAGAAGATCAGCAAACCCGGGGCGCCGCCTACTTACACCAGCGTCTTTGGCAAAACCCTGGTGGAACTGGCGGAAAAAGATAAATCAATTGTAGCCATTACGGCAGCTATGCCCGACGGCACTGGAACCAACCTGTTTGCCAAACGTTTCCCGGACCGCTTCTTTGACGTAGGCATTGCGGAACAGCACGCGGTGACTTTCGCCGCAGGGCTGGCTACGGAAGGCATAAAACCTGTGGCAGCCATTTACTCTACTTTCATGCAGCGGGCTTACGACCAGGTGATTCACGACATCTGCATGCAGAACCTGCCGGTGAAGCTGTGTATGGACCGGGCCGGCCTGGTAGGGGACGACGGCTATACCCATCACGGGGTCTTTGATTATGCCTACCTGATTCCCATGCCCAACATGACAGTGATGGCGCCTAAAGACGAAAACGAGATGCGGCACATGCTGTGGACAGCCATAGAATACAACGATGGTCCTATCTCCCTGCGCTATCCCAGAGGCAACGGCGTGGGAGTGGACCTCAGTGAGCCCTTGCACACACTGCCCATCGGTAAGGCGGAGACCCTGCGGGAAGGCAGCGACCTTACCATATGGGCTATCGGCAGTATGGTGGCAGAGGCGGAAAAGACCGCGGAACTTCTAAACGAAAAAGGAATCAGTGCCGGTGTAGTGAACATGCGCTTCGCCAAACCTCTTGACGAGGACCTGCTTTGTGAAAATGCAGCCAAAACCCACCGTATCGTCACCATGGAAGAAGGGGTATTGAAAGGCGGCGTAGGGGATGCTGTGATGGAAGCCCTGAACCGGTATGGTCTGTTGCATATGACCGCCGTGCTGCCCTTTGGCATTCCGGATGAATTCATCTCACAGGGTGACAGGAAACTGTTGCTGCATGACATCGGACTGATGCCGGAACAGATGGCGGAGAAAATCTCTC